>Ga0111539_10009853_pt1 | contig 12056 bp, 12 predicted proteins | sample RhiMethybrSRZTD1_FD_79667 | JGI IMG/M metagenome (GOLD analysis project Ga0111539, IMG submission 79667) | Populus rhizosphere microbial communities from Tennessee, USA - Rhizosphere MetaG P. TD hybrid SRZTD1 (version 2) (version 2) | ecosystem: Host-associated > Plants > Roots > Rhizosphere >...
GGCGCCTATGCGGTGCAATTGGCATCGCATGCCGGTGCCACCGTCATTGCCACGGCAAGCGGCAACGATGAGGCGTACCTCAACTCCATCGGAGCCAGCCGGGTTATCGATTATCGAACGGCGCAGTTCGAGAAGGTTCTGGGAGAGAAGGTCGATGTGGTCTTCGACTTGATCGGAGGCGATACACAGAAGCGGTCGTTCCTCGTCTTGAAGGAAGGCGGCCATCTCGTCGCTGCCACGCAGCCCGTATCGCAGGAAGAGACCGCGAGGCACCGTGTGTCGGGCGCGATGATGAGGCTCGCGCCGTCAGGGGACGGGCTCGGCAGAATCGCGCGACTGCTGGAAGAGGGGACGATACGACCAGACGTCGCGACCGTGTACGCGCTCGACGATGCGGCCCAGGCCTGGAAGGACATCGCCGGGAACCTGCCAGGGGTTCATGGGATGTCGGCCAGTGGGCCGGGAGCGGCAAGACGCAGGTCACACGGCAAGATCGTGCTTCGTGTGGCCTAGACATCTCTCCTTTCAGCGCCCATTTGGTCGCGCGTGGCGGCGTGCCCAGTCGGGGAGCTTCGTGAGCGCGCGGCCGAACTCGCGTTCCAGGCCAGCGATGTCGGCGCTGTAGCCGACGCGCTCGAACCATTCCAGCATCAACGCCATATCCTTGCTGTACTGCCGGACCTGTTCGATCGGCGTCTGCGCGAAGGCAATCGGCCGACCCAGGGCCTCGGTCAGGATCTCCGCCGCCTCCGGCATCGTTCGTACGTCACCGGCGATATCGATCTCGCGGCGGTTCAAGGCGGCGGCGTCGATGAACGCGCGCGCGCCGAACCAGCCGATGTCCGCCACCGCAATCATCTGTAGCTTCGTGCCTGGCCCGAGCGCCCAGGCCAACGTGGAGTCCTGGAGACTGAAAGGTGCGAGCAGGTTTTCCATGAAGAACACCGGACGCAGGATCACATGCGACGGGAAGCGTAGGCCGCGCACGATTTCCTCGATCCGCCACTTGCTGTCGAAGTGCGGGACGCCCGTCCGCGTGTGCGCCGATCCCACGGATGTGTAGACGTAGTGTTCGACGCCGGCCTCGCGCGCCAACGTCGCAAGACGCTTGCCTTGCGCCTCTTCCCGCTCGACGCCAGCCTCCCCCGCGTTCTGTACGCCGAAGACGCCCCACACGCCGGCCAACGCACGGCGCAGCGTCGCCTCGTCATCGAGATCGCCCTTGACGAGGTCGACGCCGTGGCGCACCAGCGCCGCCGCCCGCTCGCTGTCCGGCATGCGCGTCAGGCCGCGGAGAGAGAACCCGGTGCCTTGCAGCGCCTGCGCGACCGCGCCGCCCTGATTGCCTGTCACTCCGGTGATGAGAATCGTTCGATCGGTCGTCATGGCTTTTGTGGCTCAATGATTCTCTGCCGCCATCCAGACGCGGATGTAGGCAGGACAGTTGCGAAGTACCATGCGCTCGCCGGTTTCGCAGTCGCGCAGCAAGCGCACGGCGTCACGATCCGCTAAGACCAAATCGGTCAGGTCCACCACCACCACGGCACCAGTCGGTTCTGCGTCGATCAGCTGGCACAGCTCGCTCACGTTCTCGGCGTCGAGGCGGCCGCTGACCGTGAACACGACGGTCCGGTCCATCGTTCGCTGAATCTTCAGCAGCGGCACGGTTGCGCGGAACGCAAGTGCCGGTCCATCGAAAGCGACTGAATTTAGGGGCGTTGGTGGGTTGGCAGACGGCCCAGATTTCGCCAATGGTGAAATCCTGGACAACGTGACCGTCAGGAACGCTTCGCTGCCCGCGCGCGAAAGCGACTCTTGTTGATTCTGAGCGTCCGAATCTTCGATTCGAGCGTCGAACGCGGGATCCCGAGTCGCGCTGCCGCTCCTGAGGGCCCGAACACACGTCCGCCGCTGGCGCGCAGCGCATCCTCGACGATCGCCTTCTCGTGGGCGGCCAACGTGCTGGATAAGCCAAGCCGGCTTTCGACGGTGGGCGCCGCGGACAGCCAGCTCTCGTCGACGGTGAATTCGTCGGTGTCGGACACGATCACCGACCGCTCGATCACGTTTTGCAGCTCGCGAACATTCCCGGGCCACGGATAGGACCGCAGGCGCTCGAGTGTGCGTTTGCTCACGCGTCGGAATGTCTTTCCTGCCTTCCGCGCGTAACGACCGATGAAGTACTCCACCAGCACGGGAATGTCTTCCTGCCGTTCCCGCAACGAAGGCATCTCGAGAGGAAACACGTTGAGCCGATAAAAGAGATCCTGGCGGAACGTTCCGTCGGCCGCTGCTGCCGCCAAGTCACGATTCGTCGCGGCGATGACGCGAACATCGACCCGAATCCGATCTCGTCCTCCCACTCGCTCGAATTCCCGTTCCTGGAGCACCCGCAGCAATGCGACCTGTGTCTCGGATGACAGTTCGCCCACTTCGTCCAGGAAGATCGTGCCGCCGTCCGCCAACTCGAATCGCCCGAGCCGCCGTTGCACGGCCCCGGTGAATGCCCCCTTCTCATGGCCGAAGAGCTCGGACGCAATCAAATCGCGCGGAACGGCCGCGCAATTCACGGCCACGAACGCTTTCAAGGCGCGTCGAGATCGCCGATGGATCGCTCGCGCGACGAGTTCTTTGCCCGTGCCGGTCTCGCCGGTGATGAGGACCGTCGAATCGCTGCTGGCGACTTTGGATACTCGCGACAGGGCGGCCGTCAGCGCCGGCGACGCGCCGATGATCTCTTCGAACATGGATGCCTTGTCGACTTCTTCTCGGAGAGCCACGTTTTCCTGTTGGAGCCTGTCCTCGGCCCTCCTGCGATCGTCGATATCAGTACACGCGAGATACCACCGAATCAGCTGTCCCTGGTCGTCGCGAAGCGGGTTGTACCGAACCAGAAACCAGCGATAGGTTCCGTCGCCCTTCCGCAGTCGCATCTCCATCTCGTAAGCGGCGGGGTGCGCCACAGAGCGATCGACCAATGCCTTGACGCGATCGAAGTCATCCGGATGCACTTCAGTCCCAAAGTTTCTCTGGCGCCATTCCTCGAGGGCGACGCCGTAATAGGCGAGCGCAAAGCGGTTTGCATAGAGGCGCTCGCGCCTCGAGCCCAAGACGCCGATGATCTGGGGAGCGAGATCCAGGATCTGCCTCAGCTCCTCCTCGCTCTTGCGCAGCGCCCTTGTCAGGCCCTCCTGCTCCGTGACGTCGATCCCGGTTCCGACGAATCGCTGGAACCCGCTGTCTGTCGCCGGCGTGCCGACGCACCGTACATGACGGATCGATCCGTCCGGACGCACGATCCGCTTCGTGAAGTCGAAGCCGCGATGCTCTGCCAGCATCGTCTGGATTTCCTGCGAGACGAACGCCCGATCGTCGGGATGGACGAGCTCGAGATATTCCGGGACGCTCGGAGGTTTGTGGTGTGGATCCAGGCCGTGAATGGCAAACAACTCCGGAGACCAGTGCTCGAAACCAGCCGCGGTGAACGTCCAGCTTCCCGTGTGTGCGAGCCGCTGTCCCTCTGCCAGGTAGAACTCGGCTTGCTTGCGTTCTTCGATGTCGAGGTTGATCCCGATCCAGTAGAGGACCGTTCCATCGTTCCCTCGCAGAGGCTCGGCGCGACTGAGGAACCAGCGGTAATTGCCGTGTGCGTCGCGAACGCGAAAACTCACTTCACTGGGACGGCTCGTGCTGAGACAGTTTGACCAAACTCTCCGCGTCTCTTTTTGATCGTCGGGATGCAGCAGTGGGATATGTGAGTCCCATGCGGCGCCCGTGTCAGCCCCGAACCGAAGCGGATCATCCTTCGGCAGTCCGAGGTACTCCGCACATCGCTCATTGACGAAGATGAGCCCTCCCGACGGGGCCGCGTACCACGTGTAGGCCGGAATCAGGTTCAGCGTGGCTCGCAACTGAGCCTCAAGCGATTTATCCACGTGCTCAGCTCCCGCTGGATTGTTCAGTATTTCACCATTGGCGAGATCTCGCCAACACCGCGGCGGAGACATGACTTTAGATTCAGCGGCTTACGGCGGACCAGCAATTGCCATGAGTTGTACGCATCACGATTCATGCTGCTTGAGGGCTCGCACAGATGACTTCCACGCAAATCGTCGGTGACACTGCCGCCCGCCCGCAGGTGGATACGATGAAGCCCGTCGTCATTGTCGCGGGTGTTGGCCCGGGCATTGGAACCTCGGTCGCCCGCGCGTTCGGAGCCGAGGGGTTCGGAATCGCGCTTTTGGCCAGGGATTCCGCGAGGCTCGCGAAGCAGCATGCCGAACTGACCGATGCGGGCATCACAGCCGCGACTTTCGTCGTCGATCTCGCGGACTCTGCGTCCACACTGAATGCCGTTGAGCACGTTCGCACCTGGGCCGGTGGCGATCCCTCGTCGCTCGTCTACAACGCGTTCGCAGTGCAACAGGGTTCGGCTGACCAGCTCGACGTGGAAGAGAGCCAGCGCGCGATGAGGGTCAACTTCATCGCAGCTACACAACTCACAGCGCTCGTGGCGCCAGCGATGCGCGCGTCGGGAACCGGTTCGCTTCTGTTTACAGGCGGCGGCGCGGCGCTGAATGCGTACCCGGGCCTGTCGAGTCTGTGCGCTGGCAAGGCGGCGTTGCGCATGTGGGCCCTCACATTGGCCGAGGACCTCGCCGGGACCGGGATTCGGGTAGGTACTGTGACGGTGCACGGTCGAGTGGAACGCGGCACCGCTTTCGATCCTGACGATATCGCCGCCGCCTTAGTGCGCCTTCATCGGGGAACGAACGAAGGTGTTGAGATCCACTTCACAGATAGCGCAGCAATTTGACATCAGCCTGGATGATTTCAGCGACGTGATCTGGATCAACTCGCACAGCGGTCAGCGTCAGTATCCCTTCTGACGTCAACGCCGGGATCGGAGAAGCACAGTGTACGACTTTATCGTCGTCGGAGCTGGCGCAGCAGGTTCAGTTCTTGCCGCGGAATTGTCCGCCTCCGGCGCGCACGTACTCGTCATCGAATCGGGAGGACCGGACGAGGCACCGACGATCGCGAACCCGAGCGTCTGGTTTTACAACGTCGGCGGTCCGCTCGACTACAACCTGCCCGTCCACCCGTCGCCGCGATTGAACAATCGAAAATTCAATATGGCGCTCGGTCACGTCGTGGGCGGCGGCAGCAGCATCAATGCCATGGTGTGGACACGCGGCATGCAACGGGACTTCGATGGGTGGGCGCAAAGCGGAGCCAGTGGTTGGGCCTTCGCCGACGTGCTTCCGGTCTTCAAGGCTCAAGAAGATTGGGAGGGTGGTGGCAATGCCTGGCGCGGAGCCGGCGGCCCTATGCATATCCGCCGCCCCAGGGATCCTCATCCCACAGCGCCCGCTTTCCTCGACGCTGCTCGCGAGATGGGCATGACCATCCTGGATGATGTGAACGGACCCATGCGCCCCGGCGCCGGCTACATCAACATGAACATCGCCGCGGATGGGACTCGGGTGAGTGCCGCGCGCGCCTTCCTGCGTCCGGCGTTGTCGAGGCCGAACCTGACACTGCTGCTCAACACCAACGTCGTGAAACTGAACTTCACAGGCACTCGTTGTGTTGGCGTCACGATCAACACAGACGGCGCAGTGAAGGACATCAGGGCCGATAGGGAAGTCATTCTTGCTGCTGGTGCCATCGGCAGTCCCAAGCTCTTGATGCTCTCCGGCGTCGGTGAAGCGACGACACTTCGCGGTCTTGGAATCGCCGTCGTCGAGAACCTCCCTGGGGTTGGCAAGAATCTGCAGGACCATGTGCTCGTGTCCGGCGTCGTCTTCAAATACAAAGGCAAGATGCCGGACCGACCCGTAGACAGCAATGCCGTCGAGGCAGAGGCGTACTTGTCGAGTGGTCCCTCGGGCGATACCGACATCAATCTTGTTCTTGAACAACTGCCCGCGGTCACACCCGAAACCGCCGCGCGCTTTGGGACACCTCCAGCCGACGCGTTCACGATTGCACCGGCTTTAGTGCAGCCGACGAGCAAAGGCTCCGTCCGTTTGATCAGCAACAACTTTCAGGATGCCGCCGTGATCGACGGTAACTATCTCGGCACCGATCGTGATGTTGCGGCCATCGTACGCGCGATCGAAGCGGCGCGTGAACTCGGGAACCAACATGCCTTTGACAGTGTGCGCGAGGTCGAACTCGTTCCGGGCCCCAAGGCGACCGCCGAGGAGATCCGGGAACTTGTCCTTCTTGCTTCGGGGAGCTTTGGACATCCAGTGGGGACCTGCAAGATGGGCGTGGATAGGCTCGCTGTTGTCGACCCAACGCTGCGCGTGCACGGACTTCAGGGCCTGCGCGTGGCCGACGCGTCGGTGATGCCACGGATCATCACGGGGCCGACAAACGCGCCGACCCATATGATCGCGGGCCGAGCCTCCAGGCTGATTCTCGGCCAGAACGCATGAGCGTCGATAGCGACTCGAGAGACCTGTCGCGCCATTCTCGGAGGCAATGCGTCACGCGTGTTTCCGGCAGCCGTTCTTTCTGCCAGAGCGGCAGATATGAGGATCAGCGACTGAGACCGTGGGCGATGCCTAGCTTGTCGAGCAAAGCCTGCGGCTCGAAGTAGGCGACCCAGATGGATGTGGCCTTGCCGTCCCTGACGGTCCAGTGTTCGGAGATCCTGATCGTGGCGTCGCTGCCGATGACGCCGAAAGTCACAAGCGCCACCACACGCTCGTCCGCGGCAAAGAAGACATCGTAGCTGAACCGTCCGAAGTCGAGTAGGTCCGGCAGATTGGGCAGCACTTCGTCGCGGAAGAACGCTGCCCCCGGATGCACGCCGCCCCACGGGAGATAGTTCGGTGCTGTGGTCGAGAAGTCTGGATCCAGGTACGGAGCGAAGTCGGTGAGACGTCCCCGTACGCCAGCTTGGTAGTAGGCGTCTATCACAGCCTTACTCTTCTCACTTGCGGTTTGGTAAATCACGATGGTTACCCAGCAGAATCAGTCAGTCGGCACTGCATCGGGCACGAGCCCAATGGCTGCTCTCGCGCAGTCGATGTCGTTCTGCACCGCGGGCGCTCCGCTCACTCCGATCGCCCCGACAACTTCTCCGTTCACCTTGATGGGAAGCCCCCCACCCCACGCCGCCACACGCGTCAGCGTGGGGATGCCCGCCAGAAGCGACGGGTCGCGCTGGATGAAGTCAAAAAAGTCCTGAGTGGACACACCAAACAGAGCCGTGTACGCCTTATTCTGCGCAATCTCGATGCTCAGAATCGGCGCCCCATCCATCCGGCGAAACGCCTTCAGATTGCCGCCGTCATCGAGAACCGCGATGTTCTCGGAAACCCCAATCGTTCTTGCCGTCGCAACGGCTTCATCGATCATCTTTTCTGCCAGTTCGGAAGAGATACTGTGTTTCTTGACTACGTTAGCCATTGGACCTTCCCCTTTTGTTTTATCGCGTTGAACCCGGGCCTGCGTTCGCGCCACACGGCTTCTTTCCCTGCCCGTTGGGACTAGGGAAAGCGTTCGCCGAACATCGGCCGACCACTTTTCGATTCGGCCAGCGAGGCCTCGTCCTCAACCACGTCCCAATGCTCGACAAGGATCCCATCGACCACGCGAACGAAGTCTGCAACGACCCAGTTCCTGGCCTGCCCGAAACCCGAAAAGCGACTGTGCACGACCACGAGTTCGCCGTCCGCCAGAACTTGCTCATGCTCGTGCTTGAACGTTGGCGGCATGCTCCTGATCAGATTGAACAGACCGTCGCGACCGGGCTCAATGTGGGCGCTGTGCTGCACGTAGTTCGGTGACCAAAAGCGCTGCGCTGCGCCATAGTCACGTTTGTTGAAGAGCGTATCGAACGCTTCAAGCACAATCGCTTTGTTCCGTGCTTCTCTGCTCTCAGTCATGAGGCTCCTCCGATCAGCGAGACTCGATGTGCGAGCGGACTGCTAGATTGCGGTTCGGCCGCCGTCGACGGCCACGATCGCTCCGGTCATATAGCTGGCACGAGGCGAGACCAGGAATGCGACGACCTCGGCGATCTCTGCCGGCTCGGCGGCACGTTTCAGGGCCGTGGTGGCTCCAAGCGAGTCGAAGAGTTCCCGCGCCTCGGGCCGTGTATAGATCGGGCCAGGCGCGACCGCATTGACCCGGATGCCGCGCCCGCTAAACTCCGCCGCCCATGACTGAGTGAATGAAGCCAGCGCCGCTTTGGTGGCCCCGTACGCCGCGCCGCCGGCGAGACCGAGGCGGCCGGCCATGCTGCCGACGTTGATGATGCTCCCCGCCCCACGCGTTACCATGCCTGGCGCGAATGCCGCGACGAGCACGAACGCCGCCCTGACGTTGGCGGCGAACATCGCGTCGAAGGACGTGATGTCGAACGTCTCCGTGGGTCCCCACACCGAGAACCCAGCGTTGTTGACCAGGATGTCGATGTCGCCAACCTCCTTGGCTACACGACCGATGCTCGCGGCGTCGGCGAGGTCGGCAGTGACGAACTGAGCGCGACCGCCCTGCAACTGGATTTCTTCGACCGTCTGGACACCGCGCCCGGCGTTGCGGCCATGCACGGTGACGTCGGCGCCATCGCGCGCGAGTTGAAATGCGATCGCGCGGCCGAGCCCGGACGTTGCTCCCGTGACCAGCGCTCTGAGGCCACGGAGATCGCGATGTTGAGTGGCAGTCATCGTCCCCTCCCTTTGTTCGCACCTCTGAGCCTATGAGGAGACGGCGAACGCTTCTTGAACAAAGGAGGCGGTTTTGTCAGTTATTGCTTCGCGTTGTGTCGAGATGACCAGCGAAAGGCGAGACGAGCGGAGGGTTGTTCACAGGTCCGACGTGATGGGCTCGCCTCTTAGGAGTTCACTACTTCATGCGCGCCCCTGGTAGTCTCGCCTCCATCGACCAGGACTGACGCCTACGATTTGATGGAACGTGCGCGTGAAAGAAGCTTGATCCGCAAAACCTGCCTGATCCGCAATATCGGCGAGTGATTCATGCGTCTCTATCAAGAGCTCCTGGGCACGTTCTATCCGGCGCTGTACCAGCCATCTGTGAGCAGAGACGCCGAAGCTCGCCTTGAATGACCTGGCGAAGTGGCTGATCGAAAGATCGCACTCCGCTGCCAACTCAGATAGCCGGATTCGTCCCGACAGATTCTCACTCAACAGTTCTGTCGCTCGGCGTTTCTGCGACGGCCCCAAGCCGCCGAGGGAGATCGTGGGCGGTTTCCGCAGTCCTCCATACTTCTGGAGCACATGAGCGCCAAGGATCAGATTGAGGTGGTCCAGTGCCAGAGGGGAAGGCCAGCCTGGTCGTCCGATGGAGGGGAGCATGCTCTTCGTCAGTTGAGTCAGCACCAGGTCTTCTTCCACGACCGCGACCTTGTAAGTGTTCACGGGGCCGACGGCGAGATCGGCCGCGATGTCGTCCAAGCCTCTGCGAGGAACATGAAACAGCACGTAGTCGAACGCCCGTCTCACCCAGCAACTGGGCCGCGCGTCAAGGTCGATCACCGTGGACCGGAACGCTGGAATGTAGGGCGTTGGGACTCGTTTTTCGTCGACCCAAAACTGATAATCGGCTCTCGCCAACGATGTGATCGACACTGCCACGAGCAGCGCCGGAACGGTCGAGACCTTCGTGATCGGCTCCGCCAGCCCGCTTGAAGACTCCAGCCGCGTGATCGTAAATGAATCTGCACCGCGCAAGAGGGACGGAATCGACGAACTCTCCTTCAGGTGAAGGTACTTCACCGGCGTGGCATCAACCGATTGGATGGGCGCGGCGCCAGACCGTTCACGCCCGTGCATGAGGTTACTGCTCATCATTCCCCCAGGACGAATTGACCGGTCGTCTCGGACGCTACCACGCTCGCGATTGTCCCGTCCAACTCTAGCGACCAGCGCGCGCATGTCTAGTTCAACAGAATCTGATTGACGGTGTTGATGTCGTCTTCTGTCAGAGCAACGGTTGCGGCTGCGACGTTCTCGACGACGTGGGCGACTTTGGAGGTGCCCGGAATTGGCAAGACCACTGGGGATCGCGCGAGCAGCCATGCCAACGCGACCTGTGAAGGCGTCACGTTCTTTTGCGCGGCGACACGACGAATAGGACTATCCGCCCCCGCTAGTTGGCCAGCCGCCAAGGGAAACCAAGGGATGAAGACGATGTCGTGTCGCTCACAGTATTCCAGAACGTCCTCCGAGGCGCGATCGGTCACGCTATAGCGATTCTGTACGCTCGCGATGGAGACGACCGTACGCGCGTCATGAAGCTGCCGCACGCTCACTTCCGATAGACCGATGTGCTTGATCTTGCCCTCCGCTTGTAACTCCTTCAGAGCGCCCAGCTGCCTCTCCATCGGGACCTTAGGGTCGATCCTGTGCAACTGATAGAGGTCGATCCGGTCAAGGCGCAGCCGCCGTAAGCTTCCTTCGCACGCCGACTTCAAATGTTCCGGCCTGCCGTTTTCAATCCATTGGTCAGGGCCCGGCCGCTCGAAGCCACCCTTCGTCGCGACGACGACGCCTTCGGGATAGGGATACACAGCTTCAGCAATGATTTCCTCGCTTACATCTGGGCCGTATGAATCCGCGGTGTCAATGAAGTTGACCCCGAGTTCGACTGCGCGTCTCACGACACGAATGGCTTCACTCCGATCCGCAGGTTCGCCCCAGATTCCCTTGCCGGTGAGCCGCATCGTACCCAGTCCGAGCCGAGCCACGAGGAAATCGTTGCCGATCAGCAATTCGCCGCTGAGGCCGGCTGTCTCGTTTTCGCGTTTCCCTGATGCGTTCTTCGGTATGCGGCTCGTCAGGTGGCGCCTCCTCACATTCGATCGCTTGATTGCCACTTTCGCCGACTACTCTTGCTCTTGAAATACCTGCGAGCGCCTTTTTTCCAGTCGGCTTTCAGTTCGGGCGTCGTGATGTCCCAATCCGGCGGGCATTTCCTGAGCACGACACGCTGAGAAATCGCGTCACGCGTTCAAGAACAGAGTCGCGTGTTCAACGAAGAGTTCCGGGTACTGGTGCTGCGAGCCGTGATTGGAGTCAGGGTAGATGATCAGCTGCGCATTCGGAATGTTCTGTTCCATGATGAAGGAATTGATCGTGGGCATGATCACGTCGTTACTGCCGTTCACGACGAGTGTTGGGTGCTTGATCGTCTTCAGATAGTCGTAGGACCCCTCTCGCTGAACGCCCCACTTGTCCATCGCTTCGATCTGAGCGGGCGACACTTTTTCGTTCACCTCGGGATCGCGTCCCTCTTGACGAAGACGCGTGCGCTTCAAGAACGCCCGTCCCGCCGCTTGGCCCGCCTCCGACGGACTGAATTGGACCGCGAGCCAGACATGCTCGGGCGGATCATAGGCGGCGCCGAAGAGCCGCGCTGCAGCCTGGGTCAGCGACCCCATTCCCTGACCGCCGCGCGGACCGGTGCCCACGAGGATCAAGTTGCGAACGAGATCGGGTGCCTGCAGCGCGATTTCCTGTGCGACCATGCCGCCGATCGAGAAGCCGAGCATATCCGCCTTGTTCAGACCGAGTGCTCGGCTGAAAGCCACCGCGTTGGTGGCCATCTGCTCGAACGTGGTCGGGATCTCGCCGGAGCTGCTGGAGACGCCGGCGTTGTTGAACAAGATCACCTCACGGGTGCGAGCCAGGCCATCCGTCACCGACGGATCCCAGTAATCCATGGTGCCCAGGTAGTGCTGGTTGAAAACGAGCGGCACGCCGTTGGCCCTACCAAACCGGCGATAAGCAAAGCGGATCCCGTTGGCTTCGAGAAACTGCGTCGGTGCGGTCTGATGGGTGTACTTACTCATCGCAAATCCTCCTAGACGTCAGCCTACGAGGACGCGTCGAGCGCTTCTTGCAGGATTCGGCTAGCTTTGTCAGATGCTGCTACGACTATGTCAGTGGACAGCACCGAAGAGGCGTCGTGAGCGACAAGGTGCCCGCCGGTCTGTGACATGGACCGGCTCGCCACATCTGAAGCGGCACTACGAGGAGGTCTCAAGCACAAAAGGTCAAAAACAAGCGGAACCGCAA
>Ga0111539_10009856_pt1 | contig 12055 bp, 9 predicted proteins | sample RhiMethybrSRZTD1_FD_79667 | JGI IMG/M metagenome (GOLD analysis project Ga0111539, IMG submission 79667) | Populus rhizosphere microbial communities from Tennessee, USA - Rhizosphere MetaG P. TD hybrid SRZTD1 (version 2) (version 2) | ecosystem: Host-associated > Plants > Roots > Rhizosphere >...
GGGCCCATGGGTCGGCGGCGCGGTGCTGCCCGCGACGCAGATCAGCGCCGGCACGTTCGTCGGCACACCCGGCCGCCACTACCTGACCGGCGTCAGCTGGATCTGGATCTGGTTCGGCGTGTGGGCGGGATGGGTGATGTCGGCAATCCTCGTCGCGCCCAAGCTGCGGCGGTTCGGCGCGTTGACGGTCGCCGACTACGTCGGCAAGCGGTTCGCCAGCGAAGCCGCGCGGACGCTGGCGGCGGCGCTGATCATCATCACCTACACCATCTATCTCACCGCCCAGTTCCAGGCCATCGGCGAGATCGGTGCCGCCATCTTCGGCATCGCTCCGCTGGTCGCGATGACGGCGCTGCTGGCGAGCACCGGCTGCTACACCGCTCTCGGCGGCGTTCGCTCCAGCTCGTACATCGATTTCGTGCAGACGCTGATCATGGTGCTGGCGCTGCTGTTCGCCGTGCCGGTGGTGATTTCGAACGTCGGCGGCGTGGTCGCGCTCGGCGAATACGTCGGCTCGATCGAACCGCGCGTGACCGGATGGTGGTTCACGTGGAAGGAGCTGGTTGCGTTCGGGATGGCGTTCGGCCTGTCGATCGCGGCGGCGCCCTACGAGATGACGCGTTACTATTCGATGCGCGACGTCACGACCGTGCGCTACGCCATCGGCATCTCGCTGGTGGCGCAGGCGTTGATCGGCTCGTGCGTGATGATCCTGGGCATCGGCATGCGCGGGATCTTTCCCTTCCTGCCTTCGGCCGACCAGGCCTCCAGTATCATGGCGTCCACCGTCATGTCGCCGCTGCTGGGGGCGCTGTTCCTGATTGCGATGATGTCCGCGATCATGTCGACGGTGAACTCGATTCTGCTCGTCACCGGCGGCGCCTTCGCTCACGACCTCTACAAGCGCCTCATCAACCCGCTCGCCTCGCAGCGCCGGCTGATCTGGGTCAACCGCATCTCGATCGTCGTCCTCGGCCTGGTCCCGTTCTGGTTCGCGTCGCGGAAGCTGGCGGACGTGCAGGCGATCGTCGTCGAGCAGGCGAAGTTCATCGCCAGTTTCTTCTTCGTTCCGGTGGTGCTCGGGTTGACCTGGCGGCGCGGCACGAAGGAAGGCGCAATCTGCAGCATGGCGGCGGGCTTTCTCGGTTGCCTCGTCTGGACGTTCACGTTCCAGCGCGATTTCAGCTCCCTCGGGATCGACGCCGTGGAAGTGGGCGTGGCGCTCAGCGCCTTGACGTTCGTTCTCGTCAGCCGGGCGACGACGCCGACGCCAGCCGAGAATCTTCGGATCTTTTTCGACGACTGAGGGCAATGGAGGGTCAGGTGTCCACGATGTTCGACGTCTTCAAGGATGAGGCGCTCGAAGCGGCGGCGCGAGATGCGATCCGCCTCGACGGCCCTCGCGCGCTGCTGGATCGTTTCGTCACGCTGGTGCGCGAGTCCGGCACTCCGGCCGAGGAAGCCGCCGGGCGATACATCGTCGAGCAGCTGCAGGCGGCGGGCGTGCCGGTCACGCTTCACACGCCGGATCTCTACATCAGCGTGCCCGAACGCGCCGCACTTACCATCGCCGGCGCCGCCGGTACGACGGACGTGCGGGCGCGACCGCCGGCGATGGCGCGATCGACAGGAGACGACCCGGTCGAAGGCGAGGTGTGCTACGTGCCGTCGCGGTATGCGGCCGGCACCTCGTCGCTCTTCGACACGCCCGAGGCGGCGCGCGGCAGCACAACCGGCGCGGATCCGGTGGCGGGCCGCATCGTCCTGACCGAAGGGTTTTCGATGCCAGGGACGGTGCAGGCGTTCGAACGCCGCGGCGCGCTTGCCCAGATCTACATCCATCCCGGCGAGCGCATTCACGAAGGCATCTGCACGCCGGTCTGGGGAGCGCCCACACTCGAGTCGATCGGCCGCAAGCCGAAGACGCCGGTGGTCTGCATCAATCATCCGGACGGTGAATCGCTGATCGCGGCCGTGCAGCAGGGGGCGGTCCGCGCCTCGGTGCGAACGTGGCTTCGAGAAGGCTGGATGCGCTGCCTGCTTCCAGTCGCCGAGATCCGCGGCCACGAGGATCCCGACGAGTTCCTCCTCGTGCACGGCCACTACGATTCGTGGTACGAGGGCATCGGCGACAACGCCACCGGCGATGCGGCGCTCCTCGAGCTGGCGCGCGTACTCTGGACGCTCCGCAGCCGCCTGAAGCGCAGCGTACGAATCGCGTGGTGGCCCGGACACTCGACCGGACGCTACGCCGGATCGACGTGGTATGCGGACACCTTCGCCGACGAGCTCGATGAGCGTTGCATCGCTCAGCTCGACATCGACTCGCCGGGCTGCGCCGGCGCGACGGCATACGAGGAAGTCATGTGGATGGCGGAGGCGGATCCGCTGTGCAGGAGCGCGATCCGCGATGCGGTTGGCGCGCCGTCGGAGCGCACGCGGCCGCTGCGCGCCGGCGACTACTCGTTCAATCAGATCGGTCCGACCGGCCTGTACATGCTCCTGTCGAATATTCCCATCGAGGAACGCAAACGCCGCGGCTACTACGCGGTCGGCGGCTGCGGCGGCAACACGGCGTGGCACACGCCGGACGATCTCATGCCAGTCGCCGACCTGGAAATCCTGCGCCGCGATCTGATGGTGTACCTGACGACGATCGTACGAATCGTGAATGCACCGCTGCACCCGTTCGACTACGCCGCCGCGGTCGAAGAGATCCGGACGACGGTGGCGCAGTACCAACAGGCCGCCGGAGATGAAATCGACCTGCGGCCGATTCTCGAATCCCTGTCACAGCTCGAGCAGGACATCCGCGGGTGGCGGATCCAGGCGAACGCACAGCTCGGGAAAGCGCCAGACGACGCCGACGAACGGCGCCGGCTCAATGGCGTGCTTCGACGGATTGCGAGGCTGCTCGTGCCGCTCAACTATGCACGCGGCGAGCGTTTCGACCATGACCCGGCGCTGAAGTTTGGTGCCGTGCCGCGCCTCGAAGCCGCGACCGCCCTCGCGTCGGCGCCTCCGGAGCTCAAGCCCTTCATGAAGGTCGGGCTCGTGCGCGAATCGAACAAGGTGCGCGCGATACTCCGGGACGTGCGTCGCGAGCTCAGCGTGTCGCTGGCCTCACGAGCGCTCGTGTGAGGCCGGCCGATTCGGTCCACATCGTGAGAGGGACATTAACCGGGCCGCTGAAAAGCGGGAGTTTTTCCTTGTACCGAAGACCGCAGGCATGGTACTCGTGTGACCAACCCACGATGTTCCTTCTCGGAAGCCAGCTCAGCCGTGGTAAAATCGTGACCAGTTCGGAGATCCAGCTTCGCGTCACCCAACGGCAATGCGTGCCTGGCGAACATATGTCACGGTCGTAGGTCGAGTTGTACGGGTTCGCACCCGCTGGGGCGGAGGCTGGCGGCTGCGCCTGTCCGACACCGGTGGGGCGCTGGCCGCCGCCGAGATCCGCCTGTCGCATCCACTGCCCCTCCCACCAGTCGGAGCGCGCATCGTCATCCGTGGCTCTCTTCGCTACGATGACGAGCACCGCTGGTACGTGGTCGACCCTGTCGAACAGTGGTTCTCGAACGACAGCAGATGAACGGGAACGGCCGGCAACGCGCGGTTGCGCGCATGCCGGCCGAACCCCTCAGGCTTGTTTCCGTCCGGCAGACGACTGCGATTCCGCGTCTCGCGGCGTGCCGCGTCCCCTCCGGCGCGTTGCAATCGTCACGTTGTTCTGCACATCAGTGGTGCCGGGAATCGTCCATGCGATCTCGCCGGCGTCGCGCTTCAATCGTTTGTGCGGCACGCTGCCCGTGAGCGTGACGCGCCCGCCTTCGCAACGCACCTCGACCTCGTTCGTCCCCGGCAGGACCTCCAGCGCATCGAAAATGAAATCCTCGAGCTCCTGGTCGTTGGTCGGACCCATCGGCTGACGACGCCTCATCGCGACCGCAGCCACGAGTTGAGGAATGGTGAAGCCTGACGCGATGTCGGGGCCGAGGAAAGCAGGGAAGCCGGCGAGCGGGCCATATGGGTTGGGTCCCATCGGAACGCCTGTGCCCATGGTTGGGGTCAGCGGAGCGAAGCCGACGGTTGGCGGCTGGCCCATTACACCGCCGCTGTAGCCATACGCCTGTGGCGTAACGCCGTACGTCGGCGGCTGCAGGTCCACCGGAACGGCAGTCGGGAAACCGCCCGTCTGAATCTGCGGCGAGGCGAAGCCGGCTAGCCCCGCGCCGCTCGGAACACTGCCTAACGGAAACGGCGTCTGTTGAAACCCAAATCCTACCGAAGGAATCCCAGTCCAGATCGGAGTGCCCGATACCGAACCGTAGAGAGACTCTGACATGTGAACCTCCTTGTTCCGCATCTACTTGTTCCGCATCCACGCAACCTGTGGCCATTCGGCCACAGGTTGGCTTCGCATCCGCGCGTCCTACATCACCTGCCCCGCCGCGGAAAAATTACCGAACTGGTGCGGCGCTCCCGCAGGTGACCACCCGATTGAACCGCCGAAAGGCTGCGACGTGAGACCCGCCTGTGCTGGCATCGCCGCGCCGTAGGGCGTCTGATGGGCGAGCAGTTGCTGCTGCAGCTGTTGGATCTGCTGCGGCACGAACTGGATCAGTTGCTGGATCTGCTGGAGCTGTTGCGGCAGGAGCTGAACCAGCTGCTGCAGCTGGTGGAGTTGCTGAGGCACGAGCTGAAGCAGCTGCTGGAGCTGCTGAAGCTGCTGCTGCTGAAGAATATGCTGGTGCTGCTGCAACTGCTGCTGCAGTTGCTGCACCCCGTACGGCGCGGGCTGCTGAATGAACGGTTGCGAGGCGATCAACTGACCACCGTACGGCGAGAGTCCCCACGGATTGGGCTGCTGCCCGAGTTGGCTGGATCCGATCCCTGGCGTTCCAATCATAGAACCTCCTCTTTGTGACGAATTGTTGGGATCCGAACCGCTGCCGCCCTCAGTGTTGCCTTGCGTGCGACTGCGAAGTGCCGCGTTCTGGCTCGTGACGTCTGGACGGGCGGAGCGGCGGTGTCTTCCCGCGCGCAAAGAATGCTTCCTGGACAATTGCTCTGGCCTTCGGGAGATGTCTTCTTGTTGACGTCTCGTGGAGTGCGCACAGCCGGGGACGCATTCCAGATTTTGGCGAGGGAATTACGAGCGTGACCGGCCGCAATGCACGTACCAATCGCGGGGTCAGAAGTTTGGAGCGAATACGCGAAACGCGATCGAGCGGAGCGTTCGCTGCGCGTCACCTGTGAATCGACAATGTATCGCTCGGCACCACGACCGTTGTTGGTCTGCGGTGGACGCTTCCAGTTGACGAGATGAGCTCCATGACAGGCGTCGGCTTCGAACGCGCTGGCCGGAGGCCGGCGGACGTCGGCCCATCAACGAATGAGCGGTGTGAGTTTGAGGCTTTACTTATGCGTGGCAGTGAACTTGATCTGCTTGAGCGATTCCATGTCGGACGGCAATTCCTTCTCGCCGGCGGACATGTTGTTGCCGGACAGGATGAAACTGATGATGTCCACGTACGCCTGCGCCGTCAGGCTGGCCGGCTCGTCCTGCGGCATCGTTTCCCTCAGCACGAAATAGAATTCGGACAGCGGGCGGTCTTTCCATCGTTCGGCGAACTCAGCGCCGCGCAGCGCCGGCGCGCCATCCTCGTTGCCGCTGAGATCGTCGCGGTGGCAATGTGTGCACGCTCGACCGTAGGCTTCCTTCCCGCGATCGGCCTGCTGTTTGGTGAACACGCCATCCCACACGCTCCTCGCCGGTGGCTGCGTGCTGACCAGAACGGCGAACAGGACGACAGCGTGTGCCTGGTCGAACCGCGTCATAGGGGCGACCCTGTAGGTTCGAAGTCTGAAGTCAGAAGTGCGGGCAACATTTCGGGCCGGAGTTCAGCGAACTTCTGACTTCGAACTTCGAACTTTCGTTGCAGGCTGGCATTTTTCAGCAGCCTGCTATGGCAGCGTGAACGCCACATACTCGTCCCGCTCGGTGCCGCCACCGACGGCGACGACGATGTACTGCTTGCCGCCCAGCATGTAGGTGATCGGCGCAGCCGATGACTTGGCCGGCAGATCGAACTCCCAGAGCGTCTCGCCGGTCCGCTTGTCGAAGGCGCGGAACTTCGACGAGACGAGCCCCTGACCGAGGAAGAGGAGCGTCTTCGTGAGCAGCGGTCCGCCCGGCTTTTCCAGCGAACCGAGCTGCGGCAGCTTCAGGTCACGCAGCGCGGGATGATCGCGCGGTCCATCGCCGTGCGGAATCGTCCAGAGCTTCTCGCCTCGATTCATGTCGTAGGCCGTGATGCTGCTGTAGGGCGGCTTGAAGAGCGGCAGCCCCCGCGGCCCTTTCACGCAGCAACCCAGGCCGGCATCGCCGATTCGCCCCGGGGCATAGCCGATGAACGCCTTGTCGGCAGTCTGCTTCCGCATCGCCGCCATGGAAAACGCGGCCCAGCTCGGCACGTAGAGGAAACCGGTGTCGGGATCGAACGCAGCGCCCCACCAGTTGGCGCCGCCGCTGTAGCCGGGCTTGACGATGGTCCCGCGCTCGGTCGGCGGCGTATACGGCGGCCCGAAATCGAACGTCCTCAGGATCGCGAGCGCTTCCGCCTTCAATTCCGGGGTGAAGTCGAGCACGTCGTCCTCGCTCACGCCGAACCGTTCGAAGAGTGGTGGTTTGCTGGGAAAGGGCTGTGTCGGGGCCGTCTGTTCTCCCGGCAGCGTCGATTGTGGCACCGGCCTTTCTTCGATTGGCCACACCGGCGTGCCGGTGACGCGATCGAACACGAAGATGAACCCCTGCTTCGTAATCTGGGCGACCGCCTTGATCGGTCGGCCGTCCACGACCAGGTTCAGAAGATTCGGCGCGCCCGGCGGGTCGTAATCCCAGATCGGGTGATGAACCATCTGGTAGTGCCACACGCGCTTGCCGGTGGCGGCCTCGATGCAGACCAGGGAATCGGCGAACAGGTTGTCGCCGGGCCGCTGTCCGCCATAGAAATCGTTCATCGGCGTCCCGACCGGCAGATAGACATATCCGAGCTCCTCGTCGGCGCTCATGTTCGTCCAGATGTTCACGCCGCCAGTCGTCGACCAGGAATCCCTCTTCCAGGTGTCATTACCGAACTCGCCCGGCTGTGGAATTGTGTTGAAGGTCCATTTCAGTTTGCCGGTACGGACATCGAAGCCCCGGACGTGACCCTGGGGCATGTCAGTACCGGTCACGTTCTCCGGCATTTCCGATCCGACGATGACGACGTCGCGACAGATGACCGGCGGAGAGTCGACCGAATAAATGGCTTTGTTGAACGGCCGGCCCAGTCCGCCGGCGAGGTCGACGCTGCCCTGGTCACCGAAGTTCGGGTCCGGCTTGCCCGTTCGCGCGTCGATCGAGAGCAGGTGGGCCAGCCCGCCTGCGTAGAAGAGCCGCTCTTCCTTGCCGTCGGTCCAATAGCCCAGCCCGCGGGTCAGAAAGCCGTGCTCTGGAGGACGCCCTTCCTTGTAATACCCGGTGTCGTAGACCCAGCGTGTTTTTCCGGTGCGGGCATCAATCGCGGCAATCTGGCTGTACGAGGTCGACGTGTACAGCACCCCGTGCACCATCAACGGCGTGGCTTCGTTCAGGTAGGTATTGATCGAAAGAAACTTGAGCGCCGGATCCCCGGATGCTTTCGCTCGCGTCTTGAGCTCGTCGTCGACCGAGACCCAGCGCCAGGCAATCCGCAGCTTCTTGACGTTGTCCTTGCTGATCTGATCCAGGGGCGAGTATTTCGTGTGGCCGGGATCGCCGCCGTAGGTGCTCCACTCGGCACCCCTGGCGCCGGTCTGCGCGCGGACGCCGTGCTGCATGCCGCCGGCTGTCACGAGACACGCAACGACAGCGAGAGTCTTCCTCACGATGTCTCCTCCCTTCGTCCACCTCGCGCGATTCTACCTTCCATCCACGAGCCTTCAGTAGACGCACCGGCGTTTCCGACGATCAGCCCGGTACAATGCTGGCAAGGTCGCCTTCACGCCAGCTTCGCTAAACGAGGCCCGAGAGAGTGGCTATCAGCAGACAGGATGCCGGCGCGCTGACGGTGCTCGGCGCCGCGGTCTGCCTGATGTTCGGCTTCTTTGGCTTCGCCGTCGCGGTTCCCTGGACCACGGCTGTGATGCCCGTCAGCGAGGCAGTGCAACAGTGCCCCGGACCGATCGATCCGTCCTGGCCGGCGGTATTTTGCAATCACAGCCAGCCGTCGGAATGGAAATATGGGCTGATCGAGGATCATCCGATCCGCTTCGCTTTCGCCTGTCTGCAGATGATCGTCGGCTGGGGTGCTTTCTTCGCGCTCGGCGTACGCCTGAAGCGTTATCGCTGAAGGCCACGTGCCTTTCGGCTTTGGTGCACCGACCCGTGAATCTGATTGCGAGCGAGCGGCAACACACGCCCTCTCGCGCTGGGTGTCGCGCCAGACGAATTCACGGGATGATTTCGACAGCGTAATGACGGTGGCCGCGGCGCACACAATAGGCCGCGAAGTCCTTGCGATCGATGGTGAGACTTTGCGAGTCCTGAGCGTTTCAGCCGCGACGATCAGCGACGCATCCGCGAGGTCCATCGAGCCTGACCTGCTCCTGCAGGGACCGAAGCCCGCGCTTGAGCGCCTCGGAAATGGGCAGTCCTGTCGCGGCCTGAACTTCCTGAAGCATCTCAACCGGCGATACCCATCAGCAAGGCGTCTTCGTGCCAAGCGATGTGCATCGAGTATGGATTCGTGCGACTAACGCCGCAGCGGTCCTCTTGACCATGGAGAGTGACGGCAACACGTGTGTGTTTTGATTCCGACTCGAACCGTCGCCCACAGCACGGAGTTCGACCCTGTTCCTTCGTGGCGCCGGGCGGCACACGGCACCGCGCTTGCGGTGAACTGGCGGCGCTCTCGAGGCCGAGTTCTTCAGGCGCGGTCACCTGAGCGGGAGGAGGTTGTATGCGCAATGCCAGCGGCCGTACTTTCGTCCTGGCGATCGCGCTGATGCTCGCCGGGCTCGTGCAGGGATCTTCGTTTGTCGGCAGCTTCGAGATCGATGGCAACGTCGCCGACGATAGCGGTCCGGGCGAACCGCTCGATTGGAACTCGCCCCCTCCCAACGTCACCACTTTCATCGACCAGACGGGAAACGGCGACGACATCTTTGGTCTGGGCTCCAAAGAGCTCGACCAGGACGGCTGGGTTTGCGAAACAGGATCCACGCCTCCCAAAGGCGACGTCGTGCGAGGTGCCATCTCGTTTCGGATTCACGACGGCAAGCAGTTTCTGTATTTCAGCTACTTCCGGCAGGCGACGACAGGCGACGTTCATATCGACTTCGAGTTCAACCAGCTGTCGGCGACGACAGCGTCAGCCAGCCAGAGCTGTGCGACGCTCCCGCGACGCAGCGCAGGAGACACCGTCATCACGTTCGACACGGCTGTAGGAGGGAAGGAGATCCAGGTGCGCGCGTTCCGATGGAACGGTGCCGGCTTCATCGAATTTCCCCTGGGAGTCCAAGGAGTGTTCTGGGATGCTGCGGTCAATATTCCGAACACGATTCCAGGAGCCCTGGAGGGGGCATTCGGTGAGGCGGCGCTGAATCTCACGGATACCTTGGGCAACATTGGATGCGGGGACTTCAGCGGCATCTACATGAAGACCCGCGCCTCCACCGCGATTGACTCCGCGCTCAAGGATCGCACGAGGCCACAGACTGTCAACGTGGTGGTGCCTCCGCCCGACTTTTCAAAGGCAAAGGCCAGTGGGAGCGCCTTCGCGGCTCACGTCGCCGACACGGTCACGGGCGTCCAGCTCACCATGCCAAACAATGTCAATCCCGCTGGCGGTGTTGCAAGCAGCCAGACCGGAAAGGGATCGAACAGTCAGAGCGATGCGGTGCTCAGCGTCGCGGTTCCTGGCGGAGCACTCGCGGCGCAGGTTCTGTCGGCCTCCAGCAGGAGCAGCGTGACAGCAGCGCCAGCCGGAGCAGCAAACACGAGTAGCGCAGAGGTGACCGACGTCAACATCCTGGGTGGATTGGTGACCGCGAAAAAAGTGACGGCTGTCGCCGAGACCGATGCGTCAGGTACCGCCTCGACGTTCAGTTCGCTCGGATCGGCATTCCAGGATCTGGCCGTGCAGGGAGTTGCCCAGAACAACGTGAACCCGAACACCACGATCAGGTTGCCGGAAGCGGTCTATGGGCCAGGCAGCGTCGTGACACTCTATGAGCGAATCGGTTCGACGGGCACGCCGCCGCCGGGCGATCTCACCGGTGGGCTCTTCACGGCGGATCTCATGGTCAGCATGATCAGAGTCCACATCACTGATTACCTTCCGGCAGTGCTGGGAAACCAGACCGTGGACGTCGTCGTCGGGCGCGCCATCTCGCACGCCGAGTTCGCGCAGATCCTCATCTGCCCGCCGCAAACGGTCAGCGGACACGGGTTCGTCGTGCGTGAGACCACGCAGCCCGCGGTAGCACCCGTCGTGGTCGGTTTCGTCGACATCCCGGCGAATGGCGGGTTTGATCATCAGAACCTTGACGCGGTCACGGCTCCGACCGCTGACAATGGTGCGGGTCTGCCGTCGGGCTCAGTACTTACGGCTGGCGCATCAGTCAGTGAGAGCCAGGGAGCAAGCTTCACGGACGCCAGTGCGGCTTCGACCTTCGCCGAAGTGGGCGGGGTCCCCTGTATCCTGAAGGCGGGCTCGTGCACGGTCTCTGCTGAAGTCATCAGGTCACAGTCGAACAGTCAGGCGGCTGCATCGGGTGCCTTCTCGAATGCCCATGGGACCCAGTTGCTCGGCGCGACCGTGCTGGGGACTGACGTGTGCGCGATGCTCGGGCTCCAATCCACGTGTACGCCGCCTGCGAACACAAGGATCGACCTGGCGGGGCTGGGTTTCGTCATCTTGAACGAACAGGTCTGCGACAATGGCGGCACGTTGGCAAGAGCGTGCGCAGATGGCTCGGTCGCCGGCCACGCGGGCCTGACCATACGGGGAGTGCGCCTTGTGGCAACCGTACCCAACGTGTTCGGGCTGACACCCGGCGCCGAGATCATCGTCGCCGAGGCGCACTCGGATGCAAAGTTCGTCCAGCATTAGGCGAGACGAACGATTAGTAGCGGATGTGGAACGCTCAGGTCGGCGGGACTCGTGCCGAGCGCCGCGAGGGCGCGAAGCCTGGGGACGTCGCTCGTCAACGAATGAGCGTGAGCGAAGCGGGTCGCCCTTCGACTCGCTTCGCTCGTTCACCCTTCGACTGCGCTCTGGGTGACTTTGAGCACGGTCGAAGGGTGGACGGTGTCCGTTGAACGTAGGTTCGGCCGGTTGACAACAACGCGCAGCCACTAAAACACAGCGACTTTTCGGGCAGGGACGTGACGGCCCCGAGCGGAGCTCGACTTGAAGCCTGTGCCGGAACGCAACTGACCAGTCCAACACACGAAGACTCACGGGAATCACATACCACCGATCCCCGGCGCCACGCCGAGGCGCCCTCCTGCCTGGCTCTGATACCTGACGTATTGCAACCCCATAGGAACCATGAGAAGCTCCTATATGTATCCAATAGGAGAACCGATGGGCGGCAAGACCGACGTGTGGCAGGGGACCCTGGCCCTCATGATCCTCAAAACGCTCGAGATGCTCGGACCGCTGCATGGCTATGGCATCGCGCGCCGCATCGAGCAGACCAGCGCCGGGCGCCTCACGATCAACTACGGCACCGTGTACCCGGGCCTGCTGAAGCTCGAGCAGGAGGGCTACATCAGCTCGGAGTGGGGCGTTTCGGAGAACAACCGGAAGGCGAAGTTCTATCGGTTGACCCGCGCCGGCCGCAAGCAGGTTGAGAGAGCAGCGCGCGACTGGCAGCGCGCCAACGAGATTCTCGCGCGGTTCCTCGCGATGGGAGAGCAGTCTTCATGAGACAGATTCGCGGGACGCTCGTCCGGCTGTTCAGTTTTCTCGGACGCGACCGGCGCGAGCGCGAGCTCGCTGACGAGCTCGAGAGCCACCTGCAA
>Ga0111539_10009861_pt1 | contig 12052 bp, 10 predicted proteins | sample RhiMethybrSRZTD1_FD_79667 | JGI IMG/M metagenome (GOLD analysis project Ga0111539, IMG submission 79667) | Populus rhizosphere microbial communities from Tennessee, USA - Rhizosphere MetaG P. TD hybrid SRZTD1 (version 2) (version 2) | ecosystem: Host-associated > Plants > Roots > Rhizosphere >...
CAGTTCAGGCAGACCCCGCCGGGACGCTCCTTGTCGACCAGCGCGGTCCTCAGCCCGAGCTGGGCGGCCCGGATCGCCGCCGGGTAGCCACCCGGACCGCCCCCGACGACCACCAGGTCGAACACCTGCGCTGTCTGTTCGGGCATGCGGTCCCCTCCGGTCGCCGGCAGCCCCGTTGTCGGCGATCGGCCGGGGTGCCGTCCAATCCAAAAAAGCACCGGATGGATACGCACTTTGGATTCGACAAGCCGCAGCCCACTCGCGACAGTCTCGAGGTACCTGTGCCGTGGGTGTCGCACGAGCAGCTCACCCGGCAGTTCGCGGCCGAGGTGCACGCGTTCAAGGTCGGCATCAACCGGCCCCGCTCCCGCGGTGACAAGGCCGAGCCGTTCGGCGGCCCCGGCGCCTCGGCGAGCAGCTGTTCGGCATCTTCCCCGACTACCAGCGCTACCCGCCGACCTGGCCCCCGGCGGCCCTAGACGGCCCGGCGGGCCTGCTCTCGCCAACCAGCCCGAGGACGCGGTCTAGCCGGCAGGACTCGCGACGGATTGGGCCGAAGCTGCGCCTCGACGGCATGCCATGTCATACCAACCATTCGGCCGGTTGCGGCGCCGGGATGGACCGGGGTCTGCTCCATTCGAAAAAGCATGTGATGGATACCCAACTTGGATTGGACAACCGTTACAAATGCCGGTCCCATCGTAGTAGGTCCTCCCGGCGACAACCGAGGTGCGTCATGAGCCGATGGGACGAGTGCCTGCGGCATCGACCAGCACCTGCCCGAGCACACGACCGGCGCCAGTCACGGGGACGCACTGGGGGCTGCGATCGCCATCCGGCCCGGGGGCCACCCCAAGGCGGACGGCACGGCGTTCCGAAGACCACCAGCCCTGCGGCCGGAACTCCGCCAGCTCAACGACACGCTCTTCAACTCGTACTCGACCTCGATACCGCCATCCGCCAGGTGAGCCACCGGCTCGCGGGACCTTCAGCAGCTCACGGTGCCGGCAGCGGCGTCACGGCACCACCGCAAGCAGCTCCACGTCGACTACGAGGAGGGCGTCGATGCCAGAGATCTACGACCACGCGGGGAACCCGGTGCGACACGGCCGAGCGCGCGTCAACGGCATCCGCATGCACTACGTCACGGCCGGCCAGGGTGAGCCCCTGCTGCTTATACATGGCACCCCCAAGACGCACTACTACTGGTACAAGCTGATCCCCCTGCTCACCGAGCACTTCACGGTGGTCGCCCCCGACCTTCGCGGCTTCGGCGATACCGATCGCCCCACCCCTGAGGAGGGCTACGACTCCCGCACCAACGCCGACGACATGGCCGAGCTGATGACCTCGCTCGGCTACGAGCAGTTCCATCTGCACGGCGAGGATCGTGGCGCCGAGTTCGCCTATGTGCTGGCGGCCACGCGTCCAGAGCGGGTCAAGACCCTCTGCTTCGCCGAGATGCTGCTGTCCGGGGAGGGGTTGGAGGAGTGGTCCTTCTTCACCCCCGAGAACGTGGCCGCGCAGTTCAACCTCAAAGGCGTGTGGGTCTGGCACATCCCCTTCTTCTGGATCCCCCATCTGCCCGAGATGCTCATCACCGGCCACGAGCGCGAGTTCTGGGAGTTCTGGATCAAGGCCGAGACCTACAACCCGACGGCGATCACCGACGAGGCGATCGACGAGTGGATCTCCAAGGTCAAGGGGCCCGGCGGACTGCGCGGCGTCCTCGAGACCTACCGCGCGGGCCTGAAGAACGCCCGCATCAACCAGGAGCTCAAGCAGACCAAGATCAGCATGCCGATCGCCACCATCGGCGCGCCGGAGTTCTTCGGCGAGCTGGTCGAAGGCCAGATGCTCAAGGTGGCCGAGAAGGTCGATCGCGCAGAGGTCTTCCAGGAGTGCGGACATAGCCTCGCCCTGGAAGCCGAGGATCGGCTGGCCAACCTCCTGCGCGAGTTCATGCTGGGACGCTAGCTGCCGACGACGGCCCACGGCTCGCGGGCCGCGACATGCGTTGCCGGAGCGCCAGGAGGGCGCCGGCCCAGATCTGTCGGAGTGGCTCCCATGCCGGACGGGGCCGCGCGGCCACGGCTCCAACGTGGCCGCGCGGCGCGCGGGAGGGAGTTGTCCAGCGTGATGGGCCATACCAAGTGGTCGTGATCCAGATTCAGACGGCCTGGAGGTGCTGATGTGGAGAATCTAGCCCTGTGGAAACGGGCGTTGGCCGAGTTCAGCGCCGTGTTCCTGTTGGCCTCGATCGGCCTGATGACCGTCGCCACGGCGCTCACGACGGGCGCCTACGGGCTGTTCGAGCTGAGCATCGCCTTCGGCTTCGCGATCACGGTGATGGTGGTCGTGTCCGCCGCGGTCAGCGGAGGGCATTTCAACCCCGCCATCACCATCATGCTGGCGTCGTTCCGACGGTTCCCGTGGCGCGACGTCCCGGTCTACATCGCCGCCCAGATCTCCGGCGGCGTGCTGGGCGCCCTGGTCCTCTACTTCTTCTTCAGTGGACCGATCCGGGCCTTCGAGGCCGCCTCCAAGATCACCCGCGGCCAGCCCAACAGCAGCCTGAGCGGGATGATCTTCGCCTGCTATTCGCCCAATCCCGCCATCGCCGCCGCGCAGAAGTGGCCGTTGAACATCATCAACACCCCCACCGCGGTGCTCGCCGAGGCGTTCGCCACTTTCATCCTGGCCATCGTGATCTTCGCCGCGGTGGACACCCGCAACTCGTTCGCGCCCAGCCTGCCCCTGTTCGCCCTGTGGATCGGGTTCATCATCGCCTTCATCATCATGGTCGAGGCCCCCCTCACCATGGCCTGCATCAACCCGGCGCGTGACCTGGGACCGCGCATCGCCATCACGGTGCTCGGGTGGGGCGCCGCCGCGTTCCCCGGCGTAGGGAGGCCATGGTGGGTGTGGACGGTCGGCCCCATCCTCGGCGCCCTGGTCGGTGGCGCCGCCTGGTCATTCGTCTTCGGCAGGTTCCTGACGCCACGTCCCGTGGACCTCGAGGCCGCCGGCGTCCAGGCGGACCGCCTGGAGACCCCGACTCCCGGTGGTGACCCCCACCGCCACGGCAGCGACGAAGACGAAGGAGACCGAACATCACGGCCGTGACACGGTAAACGGTGCCGTCTGCCTTGGGCCGCGCGGCCCTGCGATGCCCGTGTGGCGTGCGGCAGCAGCCGATCGCAAGACATCAGCCGATGACGTCCTTGAACTCGTGGCCCTCCCGCGGCGGCTTGAGACAACCTGCCGCGGGAGGGTCATGAGTCGCCACGGCCGGCGGCACAGCTCGGACGACCGCCCGCTCCGGCTTGGACCGCCTAGGTCCGCTCCGGTTGCTCCGATGCAACCGATGCCACGTGCGTCCAGGTTCTTGGACCCATTCTGCTTGCGGCTGAGCTGCCGCTGTGCGCGAGCCAGGCGCCGCTCAGCGGCCCGCAGGAGCCGCGGGTTGGCGAGGGTCTCGACGGTGCCGTCGCCGGTAGCGATCGTGGCGAACGCGATCAGGCCAAGATCGATCCCGGCGGACCGACTGGCGGCCGTGCTTGGTCCGAAACCTTGGGTGCCCGACCCGGCGACCTTGCGCTTGCCCTTCAGGGAGTCAAACCAGTTGCGGTAGGCGCGCCGCGCGTCCTGGCATGCCTGGACCAGGGCGACCGAGGCGACCTCGGTCAGCCATGCCCGCTCCGGGGTCCGCTCGGCCTGGGTAATCACCCGGCGTTGGACCTCGGTATCGCTGATCCACTGCCCGGCCCGATAGGCGCAATGGCGTTCGGCGAGGGCATCGTTATAGACCACCCGGGCGCACCCAGACGCCCTGGCGAGAGCATGACGCTGCGCCGAGGTCGGGTCGATGCGGTAGCGGTACCTGATGAGCATGCCACTGAACCTGTCTGGTCCATGCGACAAGCTGACAGCCCGGAGCACCCGGGGTTCCTCGTCATACTTCGCCGCTTCGGCCGGTGGCGGGGGAGGTCAGCCTTCCTGCGGGGCGTCGGGGATCAGGACCCGGAACGAGGAGCCGCCGCCCGGCCGCTCCTCCACCCAGGCCCTGCCTCCGTGCAGCTCGGCGAAGCGGGCGACCAGGGTCAGCCCGATGCCGACCCCGGGCGCGTGGGTGGGGGCGCCGGGGCCCTGGCGGAACGGCTCGAAGACGCTGTCGCGCAGCTCGGCCGGGATGCCGGCGCCGGCGTCCTCGACCGCCAGCAGCACCCCGTCGCCGCCGGCCGGGTGCTGCACCCGCACCCACACCGGGGTGTCCGGCGGGGTGTGCCGGGCCGCGTTGGCCAGCAGGTTCTCGATGATCCGCTCGACCTTGCCGGGGTCGAGGGAGACGGTCACCGGCTGGGCCACGACCTGGGGCCGGCGGCCGTGGAGCAGGCCCCAGTCGTCGGCGATCCTGGCCGCCAGGGCGGCCACGTCGGTGGGGCGGCGCTTGGGGGCGACGATCCCGTGGGTGAGCCGGTCCAGGTCGAGCAGGTCGTTGAGCAGCCGGTCGAGCTTGCGGGCGTTGGCCACCAGCCGGGTGTAGAGGTCGCTGCGGTCCGCCCCGGCGATGTTGTCGGCCTTGTGCTCCAGGGTCAGGCCGATGCCGACGATCGCGGCCAGGGGGGTGCGCAGCTCGTGGGAGACCGCGTCCAGGAAGGTGTTCTTCATCCGGTCCAGGGCCAGCAGCCGCTGGGTCGCCTCCTGCTCGCGCTCCAGGGCCCGCTTGATGTCGGTGATGTCGATGGTCAGGCCCTGCCAGTACAGCGGGTTGCCGGCCTTGTCGCGGACCAGCACGCAGCGGTCGCGGACCCAGCTGATCTCGCCGCTCTTGGTGAAGCAGCGGTACTCCATGTCGAAGGGCTCGCCGGTGTGCTCGCAGCGGGCCTCCTCGGCCAGGACCCGGTCGCGGTCCTCGGGGTGCAGGGTGCTCTTCCAGAAGTTCTTGCGGCTCATCTCCTCGGCCGTGTACCCGGAGATCTCCTCGATCGCCGCATTGATGTACATGGCCGAGCCGCCGATCTGGAACTCCTCGCTGTAGACGATGGCCGGGATCTGCTCGACCAGGGTCCGGTAGCGCTGCTCGGCCAGCTGGCGCTCGGCCAGCTCCTGCTGGGCGGCGGCGTACAGGCGGGCGTTGTCGAGGGCGATCGAGGCCACCTCGGCGAACCGGCTGACCTGCTGGACCTCGTCGGAGGAGAACTCCCGGCCGGGCGCGGAGAAGGCCAGGCCGATCACCCCGGTGACCGTCCCGCGCGACACCAGCGGGACCCCGAGCACGGCCCGGAAGTCCTGGACGGCGATCCGGGGCACCCGCCCCTCCCAGCGGCTGTAGTCGGGGATGGCCAGGGGCTGGCCGGCCTCCCAGACCCGGCCCGACAGCCCCTCCCCCTTGAGCATGCGCAGCCCGACCAGGTCGCCGTAGGCCCCGGTGCCGACGCGCAGCACCATCTCGCCGCTGTCGGGGTCGATCAGGCAGATGTAGCCGTTGGGGGTGCCGACCACCTGGCCGGCCCAGGCGACGATCCGCTCCAGCAGGCCGCCGGCGGCCAGGTGGTCGCCGTCGACCCTGGCCTGCAGGCCGTCCACCTCGGCGCTCATGGCCCCTGCCCCAGCTCCCGCTCCAGGGCCCCCCCGAACCGGTCCAGGGCCGCCTGGTCGTAGAGGGCGAACACCACGGTGGTGACCGGGGTCGGCCCGGCGGCGTGGTCGCGGACGGCCGATCCCATGGCCGCGGCCGCGGCCTCCAGCTCGACCCCGCCCACGCCGGTGCCCAGGGCCGGCAGGGCCACGCTGGTCAGCCCCTCGGCGGCCGCCAGGTGGAGGGCGGCCGCGGTGGCGCTGCCGACGGCGGCGGCGCTGGCCGGGCGGCCGGGGGCCATGGCGGCGGCGTGCAGGATCGCCTTGACCCCGCGGTCGGCGAGGCGGCCGGGGCCGGTCCGGACCGCGTCCCCGACCGGCCAGGGCGCCTGGGCGACGGCCTCGGCCTCGACCTGGTCGCCGGCCGCCCGGCGGATGGCCCCGGCGACCCCGGATCCCAGCCAGCCCTCGTTGTTGGCCGCGTTGACGATCGCCTGGGTGTCGGCGGCGGTGATGTCGCCCTGCCACACCCACACGTCGGTGGCCCCGCAGCGGGCCACCCTGCGACCCTGCTCCATCCTGCCCTCCGGCTGCAGCGCGTTGCTGGCCCCACCGTACCGTGCCGCACCCCGCTAACGGTACAGGGCGTGCAGCCAGAGGTCGGCCAGGGTCTCGACCGTCAGGTCGCGGTCCAGGGGCTCCTTACGGACGGCCCGCAGGTACATGGTCTGCTCGGCCATGGCGGCCAGGGCGGTGGCCGCGGTCAGGGGGTCGACCGGGCGGGTCACGCCCAGGCCGGCGGCGCGCTCGATGTTGCGGGCGATCCGGGCCACGAACTGGCGCCGGACCTCGTCGACGAGCCGGCCCAGCTCCGGGTCCTGGATCGAGGCCTCGGTCCAGAGGGCGATCAGGTCGGCGTCGCGGTCGTACAGGTCCGACAGGCCGCCGAGCACCTCGACCAGGCTGGCCCGGACGTCGCCGGGGCGCCACGGCTGGCCGGCCAGGTCGACCAGTGTGGCCGCGTTCTCGGAGACGAGGGCGGCCAGGGCGGCCCGCTTGTTCTTGAAGTAGGCGTAGAAGGTGCCGTGCCCGACCCCGGCCCTGGCCACGATGTCCTCGACCCGGGCGCGGCCGTAGCCCAGGTCGGCGAAGGCCTGCCTGGCCGCGGCGAGCAGCCTGGCTCTGGTGTTGGCGGCGGTCGGCACGGGTGGAGGATAGAACGGATCGGCTCCTCCTCACGTCTTCCTTATGAGCGGCGCCTACAATCGGATAGCTCAGTGCCCCAGGAAAGGAGCCCGCGCGGGTGGCCACGACGCGCCCCGACACGGGCGGCATGGACGACGTCGCCGCCTCCTTCGACAAGATCCGGGCCAACATCGAGCGGGTCATCGAGGGCAAGACGGACGTGGTCCGCCTGGCCCTGGTCGCCCTCCTGGCCGAGGGACACCTCCTGATCGAGGACGTCCCCGGGGTCGGCAAGACGATGCTGGCCAAGGCCTTGGCCCGGTCCATCGACTGCTCGGTCCGCCGCATCCAGTTCACCCCCGACCTGCTGCCCTCCGACATCACCGGGGTCAGCGTGTTCAACCAGGAGCGGGGCGACTTCGAGTTCAAGCCGGGGGCGATCTTCGCCAACATCGTCCTCGGCGACGAGATCAACCGGGCCTCGCCCAAGACCCAGGCCGCCCTGCTCGAGTCCATGGAGGAGCGCCAGGTCACCGTAGACGGCGTCACCTACCAGCTCGGGGTGCCGTTCATGGTGATCGCCACCCAGAACCCGATCGAGCACGAGGGCACCTATCCCCTGCCCGAGGCCCAGCGGGACCGGTTCATGCTGGAGCTGAACATCGGCTACCCGACCCGGCAGGCCGAGATCGAGATCCTGGAGACCCACGGCCGGTCCACCACCCTGCTCAGCGACCTCCAGCCGGTGGCCGACGCGCCGACGGTGGCCGAGATGATCGAGGGGGTCAAGACGGTCCACGTGGCCGACACGCTCAAGCGCTACATCGTCGACCTGGTCCGGGCGACCCGCGACCACGCCGACCTGGCCCTGGGGGCCAGCCCCCGGGCCGCCCTGGCCCTGCTGCGGTCGGCCAGGGCCGCCGGGGCGGTGGCGGGGCGCGACTACGTGGTCCCCGACGACGTCAAGGAGCTGGTCACCCCGGTGCTGGCCCACCGGCTGATCACCGCCCCCGAGGCCCAGATGATCGGCCGCACCGCGGCCGACGTGCTGGCCGACATCGTGGAATACGTCCCCATCCCCATCCGCGGCCGGGACCAGAGCTAGGCGGGCACCGGGTTGCTGAAGGCGTTCACCCCCCGGGCGGCCGGCTTCGCCGCCGCGGCGGTGGCCATGTACGTGGCCGGCCGCCTCACCGGCGTGGCCGAGCTGTACATGCTGGCCGTGGCCGCCCTGGCCCTGCCCCTGGGGGCGCTGGGCGTGGTCACCTGGGGCAACTCCCGGCTGACCTCCAGCCGGTCGGTGCGCCCGGTGCGGACCTCGGTCGGCAACCGGATCGCCGTCACCGTGCGCCTCGACAACCCGACCCGGCTGGAGACCGGGGTGCTGCTGCTGGAGGACCGGTTGCCCTACCAGCTCGGCCCCGGGGCCCGCTTCGTCGTCCCCGGGATCCCCGGGGGCGACCGGGAGCTGCTCTCCTACGAGCTGCGGGTGGCGGCCAGGGGCCGCTACTCGATCGGCCCGCTGGCCGTCCGCCTGGCCGACCCGTTCGGGCTGGCCCAGGTCACCACCGAGCTGGCCGGCAGCTCGGACGTGATCGTCCATCCCCGGGTGGAGGCGCTGAGCGCCCCCGGCCTGGGCGGGGAGCTGGCCAGCGCGGCCGCGACCAGGATCCGCTACCTGTTCTCCCAGGGCGACGAGTTCTACACCACCCGCGAGTACCGCGACGGCGACGACCTGCGCAAGGTCCACTGGCGGTCCTCGGCCAAGCGGGGCCAGCTCATGATCCGCCAGGAGGAGCGGCCCTGGCAGGCCAGGGCCGTGATCGCCATCGACCTGCGCCTGGCCGCCCACCGCGGCCAGGGCGGCCGGGCCTCGTTCGAGCGGGCGGTGTCGGCGGCGGCCTCGATCGCCCTGCGCCTGGGCCGCTCCGGCTACGACATCGCCCTGGTGGCCGACGACGGCAGCCAGGTCCGGCCGGCCGGCCTGGCCGACCAGGCCACCGCCGTGCTCGACTTCCTGGCCAGCGTCGAGCCGACCAGGACCACGTCGTTGGTCCCGATGGCCAACCGGCTGGCCAGGACGGCCGGCGAGGGCCTGCTGGTGGCCGTGCTCGGGGTCCCCTCCTCGGACGAGGCGGCCGCCCTGGCCCGCTGCCGGCTCGGCTTCGGCGGCGCCCTCGGCCTGCTGGTCCGCACCGACAGCTGGCTGGGCCTGGCCGCCCGCGAGGTGGCCGCCGCCGACGCCCAGGCCGCCGGCATCGCCACCCTGCTCGACCGGGCGGGCTGGCGGACCGCGATGCTGTCCCGATCCCAACCCCTGGATGACCCGTGGCGACGACTGACAGCGCCCCTGGGGCGCGCAACACTGACTTCGCGCAGGCGCTAGCCCTGGCCGGCCTGCTGGCCGGGGCCTCGCTGTCGCTGAGCCGGCTGTACGCCAGCAACGCCTGGCTGCTGCCGACCTGGCTGACCATGGCCGCCGCCCTCGGCCTGGCCGCGCTGCTGCGGCGCCTGGGCGTCGGTCAGCTGCTGTCGCTGCTCGCCATGGTGGCCGGCTTCGTGGTGGTCGGCGGGATCCTGCTGTTCCCGGACACGCTGCTGGTGGTGGTCCCCACCCGCGAGACGCTGGCCGAGATGGCCAGGGCGGCCTCGTCGGCCCTGACCGCGGTCAGCGAGCAGGCGGCGCCGGTGGAGGTGACGACCGAGTTCGTCCTGCTCACCTGCGCCGGCGCCTGGGCGGTGGCCACCGCCGCCGACGGGCTGGCCTTCCGGGCCCGCCAGCCGCTGCTGGCCCTGGTCCCGGCCCTGGGCCTGTTCGTGTTCCCGGCCGTCATCCGCCCCACCGGCCCGGCCTGGTACACGACCTGGTTCCTGCTCGGCACGGCCGGGCTGCTGCTGTTCGAGGGCCGGGCCCGGCTGGCCAGCTGGGGCCGCTGGGTGTCGAGCGCCCGCAGCCGCCCCGGCACCGGCTGGCGGCTGCCCATGACCCCGGCCGCCCAGACCGGCCGCTGGCTGGCCCTGGCCGCCGGGGTGTGCGCCCTGACCCTGCCCTGGCTGCTGCCCGGCTACGGCCAGCAGGGGATGCTCGACCTCAAGGAGGGCACCGGCCCCGACACCGGCGTGGCCCTCAACCCGTTCGTCTCGCTGCGCACCCGGCTGACCGCCCAGGACGACGTCCCGATGTTCCGGGCCAGGACCAGCCAGCGCGAGCGCTGGCGGCTGATGGTGTACGACCGCTTCGACGGCACCGACTTCGCCCCCTCCAGCGACCCCCGGGCCAGCCTGGTCGACTTCCAGGGCCCGATCCCCGGCGACCAGGACCCGGACCTGCCCTACACCCAGGTCACCCAGGAGGTCGAGATCCAGGAGCTGGGCTCGTTCTGGCTGCCGGCGGCGACCGCCCCGCTCCGGGTCGACGCCGGCCAGCGGGTGCTGGCCAACGACACCTTCGCCAGCCTCACCATCAACCGGCGGCTCCGCAAGGGGTTCCGCTACACGGTGGTCTCCCAGGTCCCCGACATCAAGGCCGCCGACCTGGCCGGGCCGGTCGACTACCGCGACTACCCGGAGATGGCCCGCTACACCGAGACCGGCACCCTCGACCGGGAGGTGCGCGAGCGGGCCGATGCGGTGGTCCAGGCCAAGAAGGCCGACACCCCCTTCGAGGAGGCCCTGGCCATCCAGGACTACCTGCGCTCGAGCGAGTTCCGCTACAACCTCAACGTGCCCGCCCTGTCGGCCGGCGGCAACCAGCTGCGACGCTTCCTGACCCAGGTGCGCGAGGGCTACTGCGAGCAGTTCGCCATCGCCATGGCCATGATGGCCCGCCAGGTCGGCATCCCCTCACGGGTGGCCGTCGGCTTCACCGCCGGCGAGCTGGTCGACAACGACTGGCTCCAGGTCACCACCCACGACGCCCACGCCTGGCCGGAGCTGTGGTTCCCCAACGCCGGCTGGGTGCCGTTCGAGCCGACCCCGCGGGCCGACGGCACCGTCTCGGTGCCCATCTACACCACCCCGGCCGGGCGGATCCCGGCCGGCCAGCAGGGCACGACCACCCGGCCGTCCACCGCGGGCGCGACCCCCACCACCAACCCGGCCACCCGGGCGCCCGAGCCCCTGCCGGGCGACAACTCCGACCCCCTGGCCGGCGCCGACACCAACCGGAGCCTGCTGGAGCACCCGGTCGTCCGGGCCGGGCTGGCCCTGGTGCTGCTGGTCGCCCTCGTCCCCGGGGTCAAGTGGGGCCGCAACCTGCTGGCCAGGCGGCGGGCCGGGCGCCGTCCCCGCGACGCCGTGGCCGAGTCGTACGCCGAGCTGGCCGGCTGGGCCCGGGACGCCGGCATCGGCCGGCGGCGGGCCGAGACGCCGGCCGCCTACGCCCGCCGCGTCGCCGGCGACTTCCCCGGCGACGCCGACCCGCTGGTCGAGCTGACCGGCCTGTTCGAGCGGGCCGAGTACGCCGCCGCCGAGCCCGACGGCGACCAGGCGGCCCGGGCCCGGCAGCTGGCCAGGAGCGCCCGGGCCGGCCTGGCCGGCCGGCTCGGCTGGCGAAGGCGGCTGGTCGCCGCCGTCAGCCCCCGCAGCCTGCTCGGCGGGCGTGGGGCCAACGCCGGCGCCTCCCGGGACGGCGCCTCCCGGGAGGCGGCCAGGGAGCGGGAGCTGGTCGGTCAGCCCCGGCGGTAGCGGCCACGACGAGCTGTGCGGCGGCGACGCCGCGAGCGCTTCGAGCAGGGCCTGGACGTGGCCCTGCGCGGCCTGGCCTGCTACGCCCGCTGGAACACGCCCTCAGGGCGGGCCCTGGCCGCCGCGCTCCTCCCAGCGGGAGCGCCAGCGGTCGGTCATCCGCCCCCACCAGGCGTCGATGCCGCCCTTGCGGCCGCCCTGGCGGCGCTGGCCGGTCGGGGGCGGCCCGGCCGCCGGGGGCGCGGCCCCGCTGACCGGTCGCTCCACCGTGGCCCGCCGGCGCATGGTCCGCACGAACAGGAACACGCAGGCGAGCATGATGACGAACCCGGCCACGCCGAGGGCGACGTTCTCGAAGAAGGTCGAGGAGACGACGACCACCAGGCCCAGGACGAACCCGACCACGGCGAGCTTGAGCCGCCGGCCGAGGTGGGCGCGGAACGACGAGCCCACCTGATGGGCGAACTTCGGGTCCTCTTCGAGCAACCGCCGCTCGATCTCGGCCAGGATGCGTTGCTCGTGCTCGGACAGCGGCATATGAGGCTCCGGCCAGGGTCGTACAGTGGTGGCTCTGCGAGTGTACCCGGCAACGGCCCAGCCG
>Ga0111539_10009863_pt1 | contig 12050 bp, 8 predicted proteins | sample RhiMethybrSRZTD1_FD_79667 | JGI IMG/M metagenome (GOLD analysis project Ga0111539, IMG submission 79667) | Populus rhizosphere microbial communities from Tennessee, USA - Rhizosphere MetaG P. TD hybrid SRZTD1 (version 2) (version 2) | ecosystem: Host-associated > Plants > Roots > Rhizosphere >...
GAAGGCGACACCGCGGGCGACGGCGATGGCGAGTGGTACGGCGGCGGAGGGGTTGGAAACGGGACCACCGCCGGAGGATCCGCGCTCATGTCGTCGTAACGGAGCGTCACGACCAGCTGCGGAACGCGCGAGTCCTTGTCGAGCTCGACGTCGACGCGGTCGATGTGGGCCGGGCGTTTGCCCCCCTGGTCCACGTTCTCGAGCTCGATCGGGCGCCCGACCTTGAGAAACTCCAGGTTCGAGCCAACGAGCAGCTCTTTGCCGACGGAGCCGCGCACCCTCGCCTTCATGGGCGACGCGAGCCCATCGATGTGGAGTCGAACGCGCGTCCCTTCGTCGGCCTCGGTCCGCGACGCGCCCGAGCTCTCCTCGCCCGAGTCGTCGCGTGCGACGCCGCAGAGGTCCCACAGAGCGGCGGCGCTGGCACCGTCGACCTTGGTGAAGCGAATGCCGAATTCGCCGCCCCTCGCCCCGTGTTTGGTCCAGACGACGTCGGCTTCGGCTTGAATCTCCTGAGCACCGCTGCCGAAACGGCAGAGCAACGATTGCCCCACCTCGGGCAGATACGCCGTGCGCAGCTGCATACCGCTGGCGGACAGGTTCACCCCTTGCGCTTCGAACGCGGCACCCGGCTCGAGATCGCCCACCTCGACGATCGCTTCGAATGGGATCCGTTGGGATTTCACATCGCGCCGATCTTCTTGAACGCTCATCGGGTCCTCCAACCTGGGTCGATGTAGTCCACGTACGAGAGATTCCGATGCGTGGCCAAGTTTTGGCGATAGCGCCAACGCGTTCGGCGCATCGAACAGCGACCGCGATGAACGATCGGACGGAGAATTCCAGCGCCGCAGTGGTACGTGTTAATGGCAGCTGATGCCTGTCACGGTGATCGTCCGCTCGGGGGCCGCGCCCAAGGGCGGAGCCACGTCGCCGGCGGGCACGCCCCCCCTTTCCATCACCTGCGACGCGCCTTTGGTCGTCATCGGACGGGGGGAGGGGTGCGACGTGCGGCTCCCCGACCCGAGCGTGAGCCATCGTCACGCCACGATTCGACAGCGCGGTCACGAGTACATCCTCGTCGACGAGGGGAGCGCCAACGGCACGTACATCGGGACGGTCAAGCTCGGAGCGCAAGCGCCGCGCATTCTCAAGCACGGCGACCTGGCGCGCGTCGGGCGCGTATGGCTCGAGGTTCGCTTCGATAACCAAGTCCCCCCGGCCCAAGGGCTGCTCGCAACCAAGGAGCTCGCGCTCGCCCTCGTCGCGCGCGCGCTCGACGCCCAGGGGGAGCTCGGCGGGCCGCGCATCGTCGCGGTCGACGGCCCCGACCGCGGAAAAACCCTCTCCCTCGACGAGCCCGGGCGCCTTTACATCCTCGGTCGCGGGCGGGAAGTCGATCTCGTGCTGGAAGACAGCGACGCCTCTCGACGTCATGTGCAGGTGGTCCGCCGCGCCGACCAGCTCGTCGTGCGCGATCTCGGCTCCAAGAACGGCGCCGAGCTCGGCGGCGAAAGGCTCGACCAACGCGATCGCGTCTGGCGCCTCGATCAAGAGCTTCGCTTCGGGAAAAATCTCTTCGGCTACCGCCACCCGGCGATCGAAGCGCTCGGCGAGCTCGAACGCGCCGCCGACGAGAAGATCCGCGAGGGGGAAGCCGTCGCCCCCCCCGAGGCGGCCGCTCCCCCACCCGCGCCGCGCAAAGACGCGGCCGATAGCCAGGCCGCGATCGGCGCCGTCTACGGTTCCGACGGGACCGGGAAAGACTTCGGTGCCGCCGCCCCCATCGTGGAAGTCCCGCGCCGTACCGAAGCAGCGCGCCCTCGCAGGCCCGGGTGGACGAGCACCGACTTCGTGGTGGTCCTTCTCGCCGTCGGCGTGCTCGCGCTCAGCGTGATCGGGCTCGTGTGGCTGCTGCGCGGTTGATCGCGCGGCAACCGTACGGCCCGAGTTTCACTGCGAACCGGTGGGGTTCGGAGAAGCGCCGCCGTCCGGACCTTCGTAATCGAGCGCGACCTGCCGCTCGGTGCCGCCGTCCGCTTGCGTGATGCCTTTCACCGACATGGTGATGTCGAGCAGGATGCTTTCCCCGGGCGTCACTTTGACGACGCGCCGCTCGTCCCCCGCGGCAGGATGCTTGAGGGTGACGTAATGCGTTCCCACAGCGAGCGGGATGGGGCGCGCGAACGGCGTCACGTCGATGCGCTGCCCGTCGACGATCACCTCGGCCCACGGCCGTGCCACGACGCGCAGAAAGCCGGCCTGCGCCGGAACGAGCTGGAGCGGACCCTGTTTGGCGGTGTTGTCGGCCTCGGTCCGCTTGGCGCGCTGCTGGATGACGATCCCCCCCGCGAGCGCCAGGACGAGCAGCACGAAATAACCGCGCACCGCGGGGAAAAGCGAGGAGCGCGACGTCTCCACCGGGGGCCCCACTTCGGGAGGACGGCGCTGCACCGGATCTTGGCTGATGAGCTTGGCGCGCACGAGCTCGTTCACGACGAGATCGCGCGTGGGGCTCGCGGTCTCCGCGCGCAGCAGCGCCTCGAGCGACGCTCCGAGCTCGGCGGTGCTCGCAAAACGATCGCCGGGTAGCTTTTCGAGACAGCGCATCACAGTGCGATCGATGGCGCGCGAGAGGCCCGGCACGCGCGAGGCGAGCGTGCGCGCTTCGGAATGACGAATGCGCTGAGCCGTCGATTTCGTGTCCGACCCGTCGAAGGGGCGCTCGCCGGCGATGATTTGATAAAGCAAGACCCCGAGCGAAAAGATGTCGGTGCGCGCGTCGAGCGGCTCACCCAAGATCTGCTCGGGGGACATGTACGCGGGCGTTCCGAAGGTCGACCCCGCTTCGATGAGCTCGGCGGACGACGACGCACTTTCGTCGTGCGCGATGCCGAAGTCGACCAGCTTGAGCTCGCCGCGCTTCGAGATGAGCACGTTCGCCGGCTTGATGTCGCGATGAATGATGCCCCGCTCGTGTGCGTGCGAAAGCGCGCGCGCGAGCTCCACCCCGACGGCGAGCGCGGCGGCGACGCTGAGCTGGTCCGTCTTGTTCAGGATCTCGGCCAGGCTCACGCCGTCGACGTATTCGAGCACCAGCCACATGGCCGAGTCGGTGCGGACGAAGTCGTAGACCTCGAGGAGATTCTCGTGATCGAGCTTGGACAAGAGCTCGGCTTCGCGCGCGAGGTGCAGGGCGAAGGGGGAGCTCGGTGCGATGGTCGGGCGCAGCGCTTTGATGGCCACATGGCGGCCGAGAGGCTCCTGCACGGCGTGAAAGACGTCGCTCAGGGGCCCTGACGCGACGTGCTCGACGACGCGGCAATTGCCGAATGCCTCGACCATGGTTGCCACGGCCGGCACTCTATACTGACAAAGCGGCGGAAGGTCGAATCGGGCATCTCTTTTGCGGCCTTCCAAGGCCCCCATGGGCCCCCTCCCGGTGTTCCGACCCGCGAGGTGCTAGGCTCCGCGCCGAACCCCTTTGCCCCATCGTCCCCTAGCCCGCGTCATCGACGAACGGCTGCGCGCCGAAGTCGGTGCGATCCCCAAGCAAGCGCCGCTGCGCGTCGCGCTGTCGTACCCGTCGCCTTACGCGGTGGGCATGAGCTCGCTTGGATTTCAGCGGATCTACCGCGCGATACAAGAAGCAGACGGCATGATGTGCGAGCGCGCATTTTTGCCGGACGGCGCGGTGTCGGGCGAACGAGGCGAGCAGCCGGTCACCTACGAGTCGCGCACGCCACTCGCCGAATTCCCCATCGTGGCGATCTCGGTCGCTTACGAGCTCGAGCTCGCCGGCATGATTCAGCTCCTCGAGCTGGCCCACTTGCCGCCACTGCGCGAGGACCGCGACGAGCGCCACCCGTTCATTTTGGCGGGGGGCCCCCTCACGTTCAGCAACCCGCTTCCGCTCGGCCCCTATGCCGACGCCGTCATCATGGGGGAAGCCGAAGAGCTCGTCGGCAAGGTGCTCGCGCTGATCGCCGACGCGCCGTCCAAGGCGCGCGCCCTCGCCGATCTCGCGGCGCTCCCCCACGTCTTCGTGCCGGCGCACCACGGCGAGATGCTCCCCTCGATCGCCCAGTGCGACGACGAACTCTTGCCGGCTTGGGGGCCCATTCGCACGCCGCACACCGAGCTCTCCAACATGTTCCTCATCGAGACCGAGCGCGGCTGCTCGCGCGGCTGCACGTACTGCGTGATGCGGCGGTCCACCAACGGCGGGATGCGCATCGTCAAGAAAGAGCGCGTTCTCGAGCTGATTCCTACGGACGCGACGCGTGTCGGGCTGGTGGGCGCCGCGGTGAGCGATCATCCGAAGATCGTCGAGATCGTGAACGAGCTCGCGGCGCGCGGCTCGGAAGTCGGGCTCTCCAGCTTGCGCCCCGATCGACTGAATGACGCCTTCGTGGGGGCCCTGAAGGCGGCCGGCTATCGCACCCTCACTACCGCCATGGACGGGCCGAGCGAACGCCTGCGCGAGGGTCTCGAACGACGCGCGCACGTCCGCCACCTCGAACGCGCCGCCGAGCTCGCGCGCGCTCACGGCATGAACCGCCTCAAGCTCTATTTGATGATCGGGCTGCCGGGCGAAACCGACGCCGACATCGACGAGTGCGTCGCGCTCGTCACGGCGCTTTCGCACCGCATCCCCGTCTCGCTCGGCATTGCGCCCTTCTGCGCCAAGCGCAACACCCCGCTCGACGGCCAGCCGTTCGCCGGAATCGACGTCGTGCGCGCGCGGCTCGCGCGGCTGAAACGCGGGCTCGAGGGTCGGGCCGATGTTCGCTCCACGAGCGCGCGCTGGGCCTATATCGAGTACGTCCTCGCCCAAGGGGGGGCGGCGGAGGGGCGCGCCGTGCTCGACGCCGTGCACGGCGGTGGGTCCTTTGCTGCGTTCCGCCGCGCGTTCCAGACCATCGAGCCCCGCCGTCGGTCCCTCCCGCGCGCGGGGCGGCTCGTGGTAGGAACCTCCGCATGAATCGGAGCGCGCGAAAGGGCGCGAAACTCAGGGCATGAAACCGACGGCTCTCTTGCAGATGGGCTTTATCGCCATCGCTGCGCTCGCCGTCTATGCGTTCGTCTCCATGGCCCGCGACTCGGAGACGCGGCGCGCGTGCGTGCCCGTGTGCGCCATGCGCCCCGCGTACGCCGGCCGCAATCGCACCGCCCCGGATTTCACGCTCCCCGACGCCGATGGCAAGCAGGTCAAGCTCTCGCAGTTCCGCGGCAAGACGGTGGTCTTGAACTTCTGGACGACCACCTGTCAGCCCTGTCTCGAAGAGATGCCGTCCCTCGCCGACTTCGCCAAGGTCGTCGCGAAACGCGACGACGTCGTGGTGCTCACCATCTCCACCGACCTCACCAAGGACGTCGCCCTTTCCGCGTTGCAGACGCTCCTGCGCGAGCCCAAGCCGCAGTTTCTCGTCCTGTTCGATCCCGAATCCAACGTCGTCCACGACAAGTTCGGCACCGAGCTCTTTCCCGAAACGTGGGTCATCGATCCCAAGGGGGTCATTCGGGCCCGCTTCGACGGCGCGCGCGACTGGTCCAACGCGCTCGTGCTCGATCTCATCGAGTCGTTCCAACGCCCCGTCACCTGCGGCCTCGAATTCGAATCGGGCAAACCGGTCGGCTCGGAAGCCGCGATCTGCGAAGACTCGGGGTAAGGAGGGGCCATGACCGAGCGCGTCGCAAACCGTCTCGCGCGCGAAGCATCGCCCTATCTGCAACAGCACGCGCGCAATCCAGTCGATTGGTTCCCCTGGGGCGACGAGGCGCTCAGCAAGTCCAAGACCGAAGACAAGCCCATCCTCTTGTCGATCGGCTACTCGGCTTGTCATTGGTGCCACGTGATGGAGCGCGAATCCTTCGAGGACGAAGCGATCGCGCGCCAGATGAACGAAGACTTCGTCTCCATCAAGGTCGATCGCGAAGAGCGCCCCGATCTCGATCACATCTATCAGCTGGTCGTGCAGCTCATGGGGCGTTCGGGGGGCTGGCCTCTCACGGTGTTCCTCACCCCCGAGCAAAAGCCGTTCTTCGCCGGCACCTATTTTCCGCCCCGCGATCGCTATGGCATCTCCGGTTTTCCGACGGTGCTCACCGCGCTGGCCGACATCTACAAGACGCGACGCGGGGACGTCGAAAAGAGCGCGCGCGAGATCACGCAAGCGCTGACGCGGGTCGGGGATTTGCGAACGCCCGACGGCGCCGCGAAGCTCGGCCCCGATCTCCTCGAACGGACCGCCTCCAAGCTGCTCGGCCGATTCGATCCTCGCTACGGCGGCTTCGGCGGTCGCCCCAAGTTCCCCAACACGATGTGCCTCGACGTCCTTTTGCGGCGCGGCGCCGAGGAAGGGCACGAGCACGCCCAAGAGAGCGTCAAGCTCGCGCTCGATCGCATGCGCGCAGGCGGCATTTGGGACCACCTCGGCGGCGGGTTCCATCGCTACTCGACCGACGAGCGGTGGCTCGTTCCGCACTTCGAAAAGATGCTGTACGACAACGCGCTGCTGCTGCGCCTTTACACGGACGCCTTCCGCGCGTTCGGCAACGAGAGCCACGCCGCCACGGCGCGTGACATCGGTGCTTACCTCGTCGCCGAGATGGAAAGTCCGGCCGGCGGATTCTTCGCGTCGCAGGACGCCGACTCGGAGGGCGAAGAGGGGAAGTTCTTCGTCTGGACCGAGGCGCAGATCCGCGACGCGCTCGGCGGCGACGAGCTCGCGGCCCTCACCGCGCTGCGTTTCTACGGAGTGACCGCCACCGGCAATTTCGAGTCGACGGGGGCCACGGTGCTTCACGAGAACCGGCCCCTTGCCACGGTGGCCGCGGACCTCGATGCACCGCTCGCCGAGGTGGAGCAGGCTCTGTCGCGCGCACGCACGAAGCTCCGGGCCGCGCGCGAAAAGCGAGAGAAAACGTTTCGCGACGAGAAGATTCTGGCGAGCTGGAACGGCCTTGTCATCGGCGCGCTCGCCGACGCCGCGAGCCCGCTCGAAGCGCCGTCGCTACTCGCGGCCGCGGTCCGCGCTTTTGATCGCGTCGAGCGCGAGCTCGTCGGCGACAAGGGCGTCGCCAGGCTCGTGAAGGACGGCGTGGTGCGCGGTCCCGGGTTCCTCGACGACTACGCATTTCTCGCCTCGGCGGCGCTCGACCTCTACGAGGCAACCGGAAACGGTCGCTACGTCGGCGCGGCCGCGCGGCTCGCGGACCAGCTGCTCGACAAATTCTGGGACCAAGCGGGGGGCGGCTTTTTCTTCACGCCGCATGACGGCGAGCCCCTCATCACGCGCAGCAAAGATCCGTTCGACCAAGCGGTCCCCTCGGGCGGGTCCATTGCCGCCCTCGCCCTGCTCCGGCTCGCGTCCCTCCGCGACGAAAAATACGGCGCCCCCGCGCAGCGCTACCTCGAGCAGGTCGCTCCGAGCGCGCTCGACAACCCGTTTGGCTTCGGGCAGACGATCGGCGTCCTCGATCGGCTGGTGCGCGGCTCGACCGACGTGGTGATCCTCGGCGCGCGCGACGATTCGGCGGCCGCGGCGCTGCGCCGCGAAGCGCTCACGCGCTATCTGCCCAACCGCAACGTCGTGTGGGCCGATCCCGCCAGCGACGCGTCAATCGGTGCAGCACCTCTGCTCACCCAGGACAAGATCGCACTCACGCGGGACAAGGTCGCGCGTGGCAGCGCGGTCGCCTTCGTGTGCCGCGGTCGCACGTGCTCGGCGCCGGTTCAAACGCCGTCCGAGCTACGCGCTCTGCTGCTTCACGCCTGACACAGCACGCGTTCTACGGCGCGTGACAATACGCGTACTCTTGCAAAATCCCGGACCCGTTCGCCGAGCAGACCAAATTCGCGAGATTGAGGCACGGCGCCGTCACGGTGGGGTCGCAGAGCATCTGCTTGGGTGACCCGCAGCCCGCGGTGGCGACGATGCAAACGGCATCCGCGCCGTTGCCGCTCGACCCTTCCGTCGCACAGCAAACCTGACCCGCGGTGCAGTCGGCCGTGTCATCGCAGTGCAGCCGATCGGTCGACGCGGTGCACCCTGTGGCGGTCGAGGCGAGACATCGAACGTTGCCGCTCGTGAGACAGCAGAACTGCGTCGCCGGATCGCACGTGGTCGTGCCGCAGCGAATGCCTTTGCCCCCGGCGTCGCGCACGTCAGCCGCCGCGTCGCGACGCACGTCCGCGCCGGCGTCGACGATAGTACCGCCGGTCCCACCGGTCCCCGCGACGCCGCCCGTTCCACCCGTGCCCGCACCTCCGGTGCCGCTCGCTCCGCCGACGCCGCCGGTTCCACCCGTCGTCGTGGTGCCGCCCGTTCCCCCGGTCGCGCCGCCCATGCCTGCGGTTCCCCCTGTCACCGAGCCGCCAGTGCCGCCGCCCGTACCGCCCCCGCCGGATCCACCGGTCTGGGCGCCACCCGATCCACCTTTGCCGCTCGCCCCGCCGGTCGAGGTAGGATCGAAGAGGTCATCGACATCCGTGACCCCACACGCGATTCCAATGCAACTAAGCGTAGCGATTGCAAAAAAGGAAATTCGCATGGGTCGGCCTCGGTCAGTTAAGGTTAGGGCGTAACCTCATCTTGGACCCAGGCCAAGCCTAAAAGCAACCCGCTCAGGTTCCGTGCGCGGCGCGGTCGATCTCGTAGATTTGCGTCGCCAAATCGGCGAGCCCGGAACGCGCGAAACGCCCCGCCCGACCTGCGCCAAGCCGCGGAAGGATCGAAACGATGCGGCGCACGGCGTCTGCGACACGGCGGGACATCGCCAGCCGCGCGATGACGGGATCGAGAAACCCGTACGCGGCCGCAATGCGATCGCGCTCCCCTTCGCACGCCTCTTTCATCGGCTCGAGGAGGAGCAAGGTCGACAGGACGATATCGTCGAAGGGGACCCCTCGCTCGATCGTGCGGCGATCCACCTCGGCCAAGAGCCTCCACACGCGCGTCGCGGCCCCGTTGCCGCCGTCGTCGTCGAGAAACGTCGCAAGCTCGGGGAGCAGAACGCTCAAGATACCGAGCTCCCACGCCAGCCAAATCGAGCGGTGCGCGCCGCCGCCGCGAAGTAGGCGCAAGATCTCTTCGAAAAGGCGGGGCCGCGCGGCGCGCGCCAAGGTCGCGCGCGTGAAGACCATGGCGTCGTAGACGTCGGGATCGATGCCGAGATCGAGCCGCGCGGCGAACTTGATGGCGCGCAGAATGCGGACCGGATCTTCGCGGAAGCGGGTCTCCGGCTCGCCGATGGTGCGCACGACGCGGCGCTCGATGTCGGCCATGCCGCCGACCCAGTCGAGAATCTGACCGGCGTCGAGATCGTAAAAGAGCGCGTTGATCGTAAAGTCGCGGCGCAGGGCGTCTTCGTGCGCCTCGCCGAACGCGTTGTCGCTGCGGATGAGCAGGTCGGCGTCCGCCGTCCCGTTCTCGAGCGCGTCGGCGTCGATGATGGGGCTGCGCCGGAACGTCGCGACTTCGATGACCTTGCCCCCGCCGAACAGGACGTGAACGAGGCGGAACCTTCGCCCGATGATGCGCGAATTGCGGAAGAGCCGGCGCACGTCTTCGGGGCGCGCGTCGGTCGCGATGTCGAAGTCCTTGGGCCGGCGATCGAGCAACAGATCGCGCACTCCGCCCCCGACGAGGTAGGCCTGAAAGCCGTGACGCGTTAGACGGCGAACGACCTTCTGCGCGTCGGGATCGACGCGCGACTGATCGAAGCCCGCGTCGATCCGGGTTGGTTGCGGACTCCAGCGAACATCCTCGTCCTGCTCAGGAACGAGGAGCGGCGGGGAGCCAAGAACCAACGCCGGCTCTGCGGCGGTTGAAGATGCGGGGGGTGGGGCCTTGCGACCCATGTTGAGAAGGACCGCGCTGCCGGAGGGCAACGCCTGAGATCTAGTCGTATGTTTAGCAGACCTTTTCTGACGTGACCACCTGGTGTGCGGTTAAGATTCGAGAAAATGAGAGGACCAGCACCCATGTTCGCGACGGTCAGGAGGCTCGCCAGCAAGCGCCGGATTGCTCATGGCCGGGCGCTTCACGCCCCCATCGCGGTCGCCGCAGCGCTCGCGGTCGCCTGGACGTCGGGCCTCGCGCACGGTCAAACGGCTGGTTCGCAACCCCCTGGGAATGCACAACCTCCTGCAGCGACGCAGGGGGCTTCCGGGGCGTCCGGTGCTCCATCCCCCGCCTACCCTCCGTCGGGGTACCCAGCGCAACAGGGATACCCACCGAGCTACGGGCAACAGGGGGGCTCGGGGCAGCAGGGGCAACCGCCCGGATCTCCGCAAAACTACGGGCAGCAGGGGGGTTACGGGCAAGGCCAACCGCCACCCGCGGCGCCGCCGAGCTACGGACAGCCCGGGAGCTACGGGCAGGGCCAGCCGCCGGCCGGGCAGCGGCCAGGGTACGGGCCTTATCCTGGGTACGGCGGTTACAACGAGCCCCCCCTCCCCCCGCCGCCCAAGCGCATCGAACTCGAATGGTCGATTCGGTTCCAGCTTCTGAACCTGCTCTTCGGGCGCGTCACGGGCGAGGTCGAGTACGCCTTCGCAGGGCCTTTCTCCGTCGCCCTCTTGCCCGAGTACGTCTTCAACGAGCCCATGGACAACCCGCCCCCCGGCGTGAAAGGCAAGGGCTGGGGCATGGCGGCGCAGTTCGGCTTCTGGGTCGAAGGACGCCCATTGCGCGGCTACTTCCTCAAAGCGCACACCGGCTATCGGTCGGTGACGATCACCGGGCCTTACGACGAGATGGCCGTTCCAGCGACCGAGATCGGTGCGATGTTCAGCTCGCAATCCGTGTACGGCGGTTGGTTCACGCTCTCGGGCGGGTTCGGCGTCGTCTACGACCTCCAATCCCAAGATCGCGATTTCAAGGTGGGCCCGCCCGGCACACCCCCGGCCGTCCTTCGCGCTTCGGGCCTCTTCGGCAACGGCTTCGATCTGCTGGGGCAGCTCTCGATCGGCGGGTCGTTCTGAGCCCAGAGTCGTTCTGAGCGCGAAAGCGTGGTAGCACTTCGCCCTTCGAACGCTCGACCACCATGAAACCCTTCGCCGATCATCCCTATGCCTCGTTCCTTCACGAGGTCGAAAAGCCGGCTCGCTACGCGGGGGGCGAAGCGGGTCAGGCCCGCAAGGATTGGTCGGCGGTGGACGCGCGCGTCTGCCTCGCCTTCCCCGACGTCTACGACATCGGGATGAGCCACCTCGGCTACAAGATCCTCTACCGGGTTCTCAACGACGACCCGCGCTTGCTCGCCGAACGCTGCTACACGCCGTGGGTCGACATGGAGCGCGAGCTCAGGCGGCGTGCGCTTCCGCTCGTGTCGCTCGAAACTGCGCACCCGCTTTGCGAGTTCGACGTCGTCGGGCTCTCGCTGCAGTACGAGCTCACCTACACCAATTGCCTGACGCTGCTCGACCTCGGGCGCATCCCGCTGCGCTCGGCGGACCGTGGAGAGAGCGATCCGCTCGTCGTCGCGGGTGGCCCCACGGCCACGCACCCCGAGCCCATGGCCCCGTTCCTCGATGCCATCGTGATCGGCGACGGAGAAGAACGGTTGCCCGAGCTCGCGCTGCTTTGGACCGAGCTGCGCAAGCAAGGGGTGCCGCGCAAGCAACGATTGGAGCGTCTCGCAGCGCTGGGAGGGATCTACGTCCCTTCGCTCTATACGGTGTCGCGCGACGCCGATACCGGCTTTCTCGTCGTCGATCGACCGGCCGCCGGCGCCGATGCCGCTCCGCAATCCGAAGGATCGCCGAACGGGGCGGCGCCCAAGTTCGTGCCGCCGTTCCCCGTGCCGCGCGCGTTCGTTCCGGATTTGTCGAAATACCCGTTTCCCGACGACGGACCCGTGGGTGGACCCGAAGCGATCTTCGATCGCATGTCGATCGAGATTGCTCGCGGCTGCACCGAGGGTTGCCGCTTCTGTCAGGCGGGAATGATCTATCGCCCGGTGCGCGAGCGCGATCCGGCGGAGATCGTCGACACGGTCGTGCGCGCCGTGAAAAAGTCGGGGTTCGACGAGGTCTCGCTGAC
>Ga0111539_10009868_pt1 | contig 12047 bp, 9 predicted proteins | sample RhiMethybrSRZTD1_FD_79667 | JGI IMG/M metagenome (GOLD analysis project Ga0111539, IMG submission 79667) | Populus rhizosphere microbial communities from Tennessee, USA - Rhizosphere MetaG P. TD hybrid SRZTD1 (version 2) (version 2) | ecosystem: Host-associated > Plants > Roots > Rhizosphere >...
CGTAGGGCACGGTAATCCTGGTGAAATTGTACGAGCCACCCAGGCTGGCACCAGTCGCTTGGAGCAAGCCGAAGAAGATCACCAACGGCAGCACCACCAGGGCACTCTTCAGCGCCGGCCTGCGCCCGGACCAGATGATCACGAAGGCGGCATACAGCGCGACGAAGGCCACGCCGTGCGGCCGAATCGAGAACAGCAGCCCGGCCAGGAGACCCGAGGCCGCCAGGCCGCCGGCACTCGACGATCCGCACCAGAGCAGCAGCGCCACGTTCAACATGGACAGCGAAACGAACAGGCTCTCGGTAAGGATGTATCGCTGCCAGAGATACATCTGCGGGTTCACCAGCACCAGGACGAGGAAGATGACCGCGGCGAGGCGTCCGTACGTCGCCCGGACGAACGTCGTCAGGCACCAGAGGGCCACCGCGCTCAGAAGCAGCTGCACGACGACCACGAATCCGCCGCTGGCACTGAACAGCCGCAGCCCGATGAGAAAGTAGATGTAGCCGAGGTACGAGGGCATCAGCTCTTCGAGCGGGCGGCCGGACATGACCAGCTCGACGCCGCGCGTGTAGCGCACGGTGTCGTTCGCCGGCAGCACTCCCGACCTGACGAACAACGCCAGGTTGATCGCGAAGTACATGACGGCCACCCCAGGCAGCCACCACGACGACGATCCCGCGCGAGCGGCCTCGGCGGCGCTAAACGGTCGCATCGACGATCGATCCGTTGTGCCGCTGGACGATGTCGCTGATGGAGAAGTCATGCTTGGAGAACACGAACAAGCTGTTCATCCCCCACTGGAACGTCTTGTATACGTCGACCCGCCAGCCGGCGCTGCCAGCCAGATTGCCGAGCGTGCGCAGATCGTAGTAGCGCTTGTGATCCTCAATCTGCGTCGCGTCGATGAGACGCAGCTTGTAGCTGATGAACTCGAGCACTGGCTTGGCCCGTGGCGTCGGCACGGTGCCGATGACCTGCGCGTCGGGACCGGTGCTGGCGTGGATATGGAGAAGCACCTTGCGGAGCTCACTCTCGTAGAAGTGCTCGAAGCACGCGAGCGCCACGACCTGATCGATCTTGAAGTCGAAGCCGGCCACGTCGTCGAGCGACCCGACCGAATAGAAGCCCTCGGCATGCCTGACTGGCGGCCGCCCCAGAAACAGCTGATCCAGGCCAATCGCGTTCTTGAAGACGCCTTGCAGCGCTTTCAGCGTATAGAAGTGCGACCCGCAGCCGAAGTCGAGCACGTTGCCCGGTCTGATATAGGGAACGATCTTTCGCGTGCGATAGCGCGTCAGGAAGCCTTCGAGAAACGCGTTTTGCGTGAGGTTCCTGACCGTGCGAAGCGGATCACCGGTCACGTCGAACGCTCGCTCGTGCGTTGCGGCCGAGGGCCTCTAACATCCGCGTCATCGTAACTGATTCAGAGCTCGCGATGAATTTGGGAATGAGGGAATGGAAATCAGGGAATTGCGAATCAGGATATGAGTTTCACTGGCTGATTCCATCGCTCGTAACTCCCTCAATCCCTCAATCCCTCATTCCTAAATTCAAGCCGCGGCCTGTACGATATCGTCGTGTCGTCCACTTCCACCGTCGCAGCCGTTGTGAGCCTTGTCGTCGCGATGGCGTCGTTTCAGGCGGGAGCTTCGGTGGCGAAGCAGCTCATCCCGGCGATCGGCGCGCCCGGAACGACCGCGCTTCGTCTGGGCCTGTCCGCGCTCATCGTCTGCATCATCCAGCGGCCATGGCGATCGCTACCGTCGCGGTCGTCGCTGGGCGTCATCCTGGTGTACGGCCTCGCGCTGGGAACGATGAACTTCGTGTTCTATATGTCGCTCAGGACCATTCCTCTGGGTATCGCCGTGGCGCTCGAATTCACCGGACCGCTCGCGGTCGCGCTGGCGGGCTCGCGGCGGCGGACCGACTTCCTGTGGATTGCCCTGGCCGTGCTCGGACTGCTGTTCCTGCTGCCGATCGCACGGACAGAACGCTCGGTGGATCCGGTCGGCGTGGCGTTCGCGCTGGCAGCCGGGGTGTGCTGGGCGCTGTACATCATCTTTGGCCAGAAGGCCGGTCGCGCACACGGGCCGTCAGCGTCGACCTGGGGCATGCTCATCGCGGCGACGCTCACCGTGCCGGTCGGCATTGCGCTCACCGGGCCCGGCATCTTGTCGCCGACGGTGTTGCCCATGGGTCTAGCAGTGGCCGTTCTCTCGAGCGCATTTCCCTACACGCTGGAGATGATCGCGCTGCGGCAGCTGGCGACGAAGACCTTCGGCACCCTGATGAGCCTGGAACCGGCGATCGCCGCCCTCGCCGGTCTCGTGTTCCTCAACGAGCGGCTGACGGCGACACAGTGGCTCGCCATCGCCGCGGTGATGGTCGCGTCGATGGGCACCGTCCGGGGCGACCACAGCCCGGTATGAGGCTGCTCTGTCCTATTTGCTCAGCCCGAGCACGTGTTCCGGATCCACCCGGATCACCATGTAGTCGATCCCGCCATCGGCAATCTCCGTCCAGACGTGCCCGACACCAGGCGGCAGGATCTGCATCTCACCGGGTCCCAGCTTCGTCGTGCGCTCGGCCTTGATCGGACTGTTGCTGCTCCAGCCGGGACCGATCGTCGCGGAGCCGGCCTCTTTCGTGGCGTCGACGAGCGTGCCGGTCGCCTGCGTACCCGTCCCGCGGACGACGTAGTAGATCTCGGTGATCTTGTCGTGGATCAACGCCCGGCCCGATGGCACCTTGGTCGCCGGACGGGTGACGAACGCCACGGTCACGTTGTAAGCGCCGGCGTCGGCGATGCTGATGTTGCGATCGCTGACGCTGACGCCCGGCTTGAGGGCGGCCATGCCAATCTTCACTGCCTTCTCGATGTCGGCCTTGGTGAGGTCGACGGCGCTCTTGGTCGGTCCCGGCGGCGAGGGCGGGGTCGATTGCGCGCCGGCGAGCGCCGGGACGAGCAGCATCAGCGCGAGTAAAGCCGTCACGAGCGAACGCATGTCGAGCTCCTTTTTTTGATTGCGGCCTGTTGCCTGCGCAGATGATAGACCACATCGTCGGGAGCGCCAGCGCGTGATTCGGCCTCCCCCGGGTCCACGGAACTGGTCAACGGTCCGGTGGCGCGGCAAAGGACTTGGCGTTCCGCCGCTCCCCCCGTTATAACGATTAGCCGTGACACGCATTGGCGATAGCCGACCGCGCCTGCCGCGGTCTCTACGGCTCGCCCTGATTGCCGCCGCTCTCGTGACGGCGTCGCTCGGGGCGCAGTCGACCCTGCCAAACGTCCCAGGATCCTTGAAGTTCCTGGCGATGGGCGACAACGGGACCGGAGAGCGGGCGCAGTACGAGGTCGCACAGCAGATGACCAGGCTGCGCGAGACCTTCCTGTTCGATCTCGTCATCATGCTCGGGGACAACATGTACGGAGGGCAGAGGCCAAATGACTACGTGAGGAAGTTCGAGCAGCCATACGCGGCGTTGCTCTCCGCGGGCGTGAAGTTCCAGGCGTCGCGCGGCAACCACGACCGTCCCGAGCAGATCTCGTACGCGCCGTACAACATGAACGGCCAGCGGTACTACACCTACGTCCGCGGCAACGTGCGCTTCTTCGCGCTCGACAGCACGCTCATGGATCGCGCGCAGCTGGCCTGGCTGGACAACGCGCTCGGCAGCGCGCGCGAGGAATGGAAGGTGTGTTACTTTCATCATCCTCTCTACTCGAACGCCGCCCGTCACGGATCCTCGGTCGAGTTGCGTCTCCAGCTCGAGCCCCTGTTCATCAAGCACGGCGTCAACGTCGTATTCTCGGGCCACGACCACGTCTACGAGCGGATCAAGCCGCAGAAAGGCATCTACTACTTCGTGTCAGGTGCCGCGGGACAGCTGCGGAGGGGCAACATGAGACCGACCGACGAGACCGCCGCGTCGTTCGACCAGGACCAGAGCTTCATGGCCGTCGAAGTCGCCGGGGCGGAAATGACGTTTCAGGCGATCTCGCGGACCGGCCGAGTCGTCGACTCCGGCATGATCCGCCGGCAAGGCGGGAGCCAATGAGTCACGACGCCTCGACATCGGCGCCGCGCCCGGGAAGGGTGCCGCGTCTCACCCTGTTCGCGCTGGAACACCTGCTCCTGCTGCCATTGGGCGCGGTCGTGGCGCTCGTCTGGGTCAATCTCGACGCGGAGAGCTACTACCGCTTCTCGCTCGCGAGCGCGTTCATCGTGAACGAAATCGCCATGGCCTTCTTCTTCGGCCTGATGATGAAGGAAGTCGTCGAGGCGACGGCGCCCGGCGGCGTGCTCCATACCTGGCGGCGGGTGTTGCTGCCGGTGATTGCGGCGATCGGCGCGACCGTCGTGCCGGCGCTGATCTACCGGCAGGCCGTCGACCTGCTCGACGAGCCGGTGCTGGGCATGGCGTGGCCGGTGCCGTTCGTGACCGACATCGCGATGAGCTACTTCATCGCGCGAATCATCTTCCCACGCCACCCGGCCGTCCCGTTCCTGCTGTTGCTGGCCATCGCCTCCGACGCGGCCGGGTTCCTGGGCCTGGCCCTGGCGCAGGCTTCAGGCGACCTGCACGTCGTGAGCGGCGCGATGATGATGGCCGCGGCGCTCGGCATCGCCTACGCGTTGAGGCGGGCGCGCGTCCGCAGCTTCTGGCCGTACATCGTGCTGTCGGGCGGCCTGTCGTGGTACGCGCTCTTCCAGAGTGGTCTGCAGCCGGCGCTCGCGCTGGTCCCGATCATGCCGTTTCTCCCGCACGCGCCGCGCGACCCGGGATTTTTCGTCGACGCCAAGCCGACCGACCGCGACGCGCTCAGCCAGTTCGAGGTCTGGTGGAGATATCCGGTGCAGGTCGCGCTGCTCTTCTTCGGACTGGTCAACGCCGGCGTGCCGTTTCGTTCGCTCGAAGCCGGCACATGGGGTGTCCCGATCGCCGTCATCCTGGGCAAGCCGATCGGCCTCGTCATTGGTACTGCCGGAGCGCTCGCCATCGGCTTGCATCTGCCCGAGCGTCTCAACTGGCGCGATCTGACCGTGGTCGGTCTCGTGGCAGCGCTCGGCTTCAGCATCGGGCTGTACGTGGCAGCCGCGCTGCTGCCACCGGGTCAGCTGCGATCGGAAACCGAAATGGGCGTGCTCATCTCGCTCTTCGCCGCGCCGTTAGCGCTGGTCGCGGCGAGAGTTCTCGGCGTCGGTCGATTCAGCCGTCAAGCCTGAAGCCGCACCACCAGTTCGCCAACGCGATTCGAACCCGCAGCTCAGAAGTTGTACTTGACCTGGAACCGCACCAGCCGTCCGCTCAAGATCGTGTTCGGATAGCCGAGGGTCGATCCGTAGACGGTGCGGAGCGTGAGCACCGGGTTCGCGTTCAGCAGATTGAAAACGTCGACCTGCGGCGTGAGCCTGACGCGTCGCACGCGGACGGACTTCGATGCCGCGATATCGAGCTGCGTGACGCGCGGCAAGATGCTCGTGCCTGGCTCGTCGAGGTAGATCGAGACGTTCGACTGCACGAGAGGCGCATACTGCGTCCGGCTGACGTTGTAGGTATACAGCCGCAGGTGGTTGTCCGGATTGGTCGCCAGCAACGGCGCCGGCTGCGTGGCGGTGTTGAAGCCGTCGGCCGTCTGGAACACGCCGCTCAGCCTGATGTCGTACGGCAGCGGGTACGACCACGTCAACTTGAATGTCTTGCGCAACGGGATGTCGTACTGACTCTGATCGCAGAACCGCAGCTGGTTCGGATCGCCGACGTCGCACAGGTTGGCCACCGTCCGGCCGAGCGACAGACCGCCGGCGATGTTCATCCCGCCACTGCCGCGGGCGCTCACCGTGAAGTCCACGCCGTTGTAGTGTCGCCAGTTGTTCGCCGACGTGGTGTCGAGCTCGTTCACGAGCCCCAGGAACGGACGCTGCAGGTTGTAGAGCGGCAGCTGCTGGCCGGTGCCGCGCGGATCCGGAATCATCACGAGGTCGTAGGCGCTGAGCGGCACCGCGAGGTTCTGCGTGTAGACGAGGTCCTTGTATTCGCGCCGATAGTAGTTGGCGGCGACTGACAGCTGCGGCCGCAACTCGTGCTGGACGCCCAGGTTGTAGAGAATCTGGTAGGGCCGCTTCAGGTTCGAATCCGGATTGATGTTGCGCCGGACGCCGAGGGTGGCGTTGTTGGCCGCGCCGAGTTCACTGTCCTGGGCGATGTCATCGCCGTTGCTGTCGGTCCACGTGACGATGTCGCTGCCTTCGATCAGGGGGTTGTATTTGGCGGCAAAGCCGGTCGCTTCCTGTTGCATGTAGCGGCCGATGCTGCCCTTGATGGCCGTCTTGCCGTCGCCGAAGAGGTTGTAAGCCGCGCCGAACCGCGGCGCGACGTTCTTCCAGTTCGGCAGGTTTTCGATCGCGTCGAACGAACGCGCCGGCACGAAGCGGCCGGCCGGGGCGGTCTGGGCCGGCACCGATCCGCGAATCGCCTCGAAGCGCAGCCCGGGATTCAGCGTCAGCCGCTTCAGCGTCCACGAGTCCTGGACGAACAGACCGACCAGGTAATCGAGGTTCGACTTCGACCCGGGAATCGGGAAGTTCCAGCGCTGAACCGAGTTGGCCGACCCGCCGCTGTAACGCTGCACCATGTCGCCGTTGGCGTCGCGGATGCTCCTGATCCAGCCGCGGCCCCACTGCATCCCCCAGCGGACCGCGTGCGACCCGGTGACGTACGAGGCCGCGCCGTACAGGTTGTAGAACGGGAATGTGTCGCGGAAGTCTCGCGTCGCGGCAACGGTCCGGCGACCCGTCACGATGTCGACGTGGGAGATGTCGCCGTACGGCGGCTTGTCCGCCTCGGTCTTCACCTCCGGACGGTAATTCAGGGTGTAGTCGTAGTAGTTCTCCGAGAACCCGGCTTCGACCAGCAGCTTGTTGCTGAGCGTCGACGTCCACTTCGCCTGCGCGTCGAAGGATCGCGGTGTGCGCTGCACGACCGTCGCTTCGGGCGCCACCGTGCCCAGCTCGATGTCCCGATGGCCGCGGAACTTCGGCAGGTGATCGTACAGAGCGGTGAATTTGTGCTTGGCGCTCACCTGCACCGTGGCGCGGTTGGTCCAGGCGCGGACGTCGTTGTCGTCGACGATCTGATTGCCGGCCGCGTCTACCGCGTTGGGGGCGAAATTGTTGTAGCCCCAGAACCGCACCGATGAGAACCACCAGATCCGGTCCTGTTTGATCGGGAAGCCCCAGCTCGAGTTGTAGTCCCACGTCTTGTCGATCTTGGCTGGCGCCACGACCCCCTGCGTCCGCTGCTCGGCGTCGACGTTCTGCGTCTGAAAGTGCGTGTTCGTGAAGAGCGCGACGCCGTCCGACTTGATCGTGTTCCCGCCCTCCTTCGGAATCATGTTGATCGTGACCCCACCGCTCGAGAACTCGGCGTTCGCCCCGCTTACCTGGTACACGTACTCCTGGTAGGCGCCGTCGTTGTGGTACACGGCCGGCACCGACCCGGAGTTGAGACTCGAGGAGATGTTCATGCCGTCGACGAGCATGGCCATGTCGCCGCCGACCGACCCGGCGGTGATCACCGTGCTCTGCTGCATTGCCGTCGATCCGCCGACGTCGAATCGCCCCATGCTCACCCCTGGAAGCGCCGAGCCAATCGTCTGGTAGTTGCGCCCGGTCGGCAGCGCGTCGAGCACGTCGCGCGTCAACACGTCCCGCTGCTGGGTCGTCTGGACGTCGACCATCGGCGACGCGCCAGACACGGTGATCGTTTCCTCGAGGCCGCCGATGCGCATGTCGGCGTTGACCGACGCGGTGAAGTTCGCGGTCAGCTCCAGACCCTCGCGCCGCACCGTGTTGAAGCCCTCCAGCGTGAACGTCACGGTGTAGACGCCAGGCCGGAGATCGATCACTTTGTATTGCCCTTGCGAATCGGTGACGACCGAGCGCGACTTTTCGATCAGCGCCGAACTCGCCGCCTCCACCGTGACACCGGGCAGCACCGCGCCCGAGCTGTCTTTGACGATGCCGGCGATGGCGCTTTGCGCGGCCGCCAGCGACGGCAACAGCGACAACGCCACACAGGTCAGAGTGATGGACGCCACACGACGCATTGATCGACCTCCTCGATTCGTCTGAACGGCGGCGATTATATCGGCGAGTGAGCCGCGTGCACGCGCTCGTTGCGCGTGCGATGAACGCTCACCGCTCGACTAACTGTTTCTGGGTAGTCCGGCTGAGTCTCCAAGGAGCGGCGACGCCCAGCGGTGAAATCACTTGTCGCCGTCGACAAACGGCCGCCGCGCTTTGTAGAGCTGAATCCGATCTTCGAGCGCCGTCCGCATCGCCGTGTCGGCAGGTGCGAGCCGTTGGACGGCCTGGAGAGCGAGAGCGACGGCGGCTTCGTAGCGGCCGGCCGCCGCCAGCGCGGCCGCACGCACGTCGAGTATTCGAGCGTCAGGTTGCTTCGTCGTCGCCGACAGCGCGTCGGCGTGCGCGACGGCGGTGTCAGCATTCCGCACCGACGCGTCGCCGCTCGTCGCGAGAATCCACGTCAGCTCGACGCGGGCGGCGAGGTGGTTCGGCTCGAGCGCGAGCGCCGTCGCGTACTCCTGGCTGGCCGCGGCGTCGCGCCGCTGACGCTGGCGCACGACGGCGAGGTTGTAGTGTGCGTCAGCGGTGTTCATCAGCTGGACGGCGCGCTCCAGGTGCGCGGCCGACTCGTCCAGACGATTGGTGGCCAGCAGCGTCAGGCCCAGCCCCTGGTGCGCGAGCCCGTAGTCGTCCTGAAGCGCGACCGCCTGACGCAGATGCTCCTCTGCCTCGCCGAACCGGCGTAGATACAAGAGCGCGTTGCCGAGGTTGTAGTGCGCGTTGGCGCGCGTCGGCGCGAGCTTCACGACATCGGCGAACTGGTTGGCCGCGCCCGCCATGTCACCGGACTCGATGAGCAGGAGCGCCAGGTCGTTGTGTAGGCCGATATTGGCGGGATCCGCCGCCATCAGCATGCGGTAGCCGGCGATGTTCTGCGGCAGCAGCTTCTGACGCAGGCTGCGAGTCAGCGCCGGCAGGTCGTCGGGCGTGCGAGGCACGACCTGCAGCCAGACGTCGGCCATTTCGTCCGACGTGCGTTGGCCGTAGGTGATTCGGCGCGGGGGCCGATAGGGATTCAGCCGGTTCGCGTTCGAGTTGTCGTAGGTGAGTTCCATCCGCAGCACGCTGCCGGCGGGCAGGCCGACAGGCTTGGCGAACCGGTAGAGATCCTGCCAGTGAAAATTCCAATCGCGGATGAGGATGAGTGGCTCGACGCGGCCGTCCGGCAGCGTCGCCCATGCCCGCATGTCGCGCGCCAGATTGTGTGCGTGCGGCTGCACGGCGTAGACGTCCACGTCGACCGGCAGCGTGTAGGTATCCACGGCGACGTAATGCGGTTCATTCGCCGGAATATCGAGATCCTGGCGATTGAGGCGGATCATCACCGGCGTCCGCGACGGCGGCTGCTCGCTGAAATACAGGCCGATGCTGATGTTGACCGGTTGCACCTGACCCGCCGGCCGCAGGTGCAGCATTACGACGAGGTCAGTTCGCGGATCCACCTTCCAGGCGATGTGCTCGGGCGCGGCCGATGGCGTTTGACCCGGGGTCCAGCCGAGAAAGTAGCCGTCCGGATTCTGGGCCGATAGCGGGATCAGCCCCTCGTAGCCTGGCTCGGGATCCTCGGCGTCCAGCTCGCGCGCTGCGCCGGTCGTGTCGAGCATCATCGTCGCGTGGTGCACGACTTGAGGGCTGTCAGTCCTGAATTCCCAGGCGCGAACGAACCGCCGCTCGTGGACGTCGATTGGCAGAACGAAGTTGCGAAGGCGGTCGCCGCCATCCGCTGGCAGCATGTAGGGCGCCGGAAGGCGAACAATAAGGTCCGGCTCACCGAGGCGCCATCCCTCTGCGATTGGCGGTCGCAGCGGCAGCTCGGCCGGGTCACCGGCCCGCATGCCCTGATCGAGCCACGATTGAAATACCGCGATCTGCTCGTCGGACAGCCGCCGGCTGTCCGCGAACTCACCGTAGCCTGGCTCGGGCTTCCACGGCGGCATCTCCCGGCGGCGGACGGCGGTGATCACCTGACGCGCCCGGGCGCGGACGTCGGCGTAGCTCTCGAGCGGAAACGGCGCGACGCCGCCCGTCCGATGGCACGACGTGCAGTGCTCGAACAGGGCTGGCGCGAGGTCCTTACTGAAGGTGACCGGCGCCTGGCCCTGCCTCGGCTGCGCGTCGGCTGCCGCGGCCCCCAGCGCGCCTGCGACTGCAACCGTCAGCAGCGTCCCCAAGGTCATGCGTGAGCCTCGTCCCGATGCAGTGGATCGTCGCGCTTCCGTGAGAGCCGATCGTGTTCTCGGTGCGATACTACCCTGGACCGAGATGGCGCGCGGATTCGAAAGCAAGGACGTCGAGTTCCAGCAGGCTGAGGCCAGCCGAACGGCACCGGCCCGGCCGCCGTCGACGCCTGCGGAGCGCGAACGCGCGTCACGGCGCCGAACCGTCGAATTGACGCTGTCGCGAGTTCGTGCCGAGCGCGACGTCGCGACGCATCCCTCGCACTGCTCGATGCTCGACCGCGCAATCGAGGCGCTCGAGCACGACCTCGAGGCGCTCGGATGACCAGACGAACCGCTTTCCGCCTGGCCGTCACGCTGCTCGTGATGGTCTTCTCCGGCGCCTTTCTGGCGGCGCAGCAGATTTGGGTCGGCGGCAGCGGTTGGGGCCGCTTCGCGCCGCGCTTCGCCACGATCGAGGACTTCGACGGCCGGTTCATCTATTGCCGAGGATTCTTCGGCAGCGCCTATGGCCGCGGCGGCTGGACGACCGACTACCCCGGCGCGGACAACAATTTCTCGGTGCGCCTGGCGGAGTTGACCCGCGTCTCGGTGAAGTTCGATCCCAACCGGCAGCCGCATCACGTCGTCGTGAGGCTCGACGACCCGACGCTCTACCGCTGTCCGGCGCTCTTCATAGAGAACGTCGAGATGCTGCGCTTCACTGAGACCGAAGTGTTGGGGCTGCGGAACTACCTGCTCAAGGGTGGATTCCTGTGGGTCGACGACTTCTGGGGTTCAGCCGCCTGGAGCAACTGGGCGCGCGAGATCTCACGCGTGCTGCCGCCGGGCGAGTACCCGATCTTCGACATCCCGCTGTCGCATCCGATCATGCACACGATGTACGACGTGAAGGACTTCCTGCAGGTCTCCGCCATCAGCTTTTGGTACCGCAGCGGCGGTCAGGTGTCGGAACGCGGTCGCGACAGTGCCGAGGTGCACTACCGAGGCATTCAGGATTCGCACGGACGGTTGATGATGCTGGCGACGCACAACACCGACATTGCCGACACTTGGGAACGTGAGGGTGAGAGCCGCGAGTACTTCAATCTGTTCTCACCCCGCGGCTACGCCATCGGCGTCAACGTCGTTCTGTACGCGCTGACACACTGAGCCGACGGGTCGACGTCGCTCCACTCGCCAGCACTCGCGACCGCTACGCGGCCTGCAGCGGGAGGTGAATCCGGATCACCATGTCACCCGCCGGCTTGGCCTCCATCCACAGATGACCGCCGCACTCGCGCACGAGACCTTGCAGGGCGCCGAGATCGACACCGGGCCGCTCCGATGGCGCATCGTGCGCCTCGGCCAGCTCCTGCTGCAGTCCGATCGGGCCGCCCATTGACCGCACGGCCCTGGCCTCGGTGACGGTCAGCAGGACGTGGGGTCCCTGACGCACGTTCGGGTGCCGCTCGCGGAACTGGCGATCGACGACGGCCGGTGTCAGGTCGAAGATCATCGAGCCGCCCGACGGCATCCGCTCGCGGCTGTAGCTGGCCAGATTGACCAGGAGCCGCTCGACCCGTTCCGTCTTGAGGTCGACGTGGAACGGCTGATCGCCCTGCGGCCCGTTGGGCAGCACCAGCTCGATGTCGTCTCCAGCGACCTCCTGGAGCACCGGCTCGAGCTCGCGGAGTACCCGGTGCACGTCGACGGGATAGATCGGCGCCGCCTGTTC
>Ga0111539_10009871_pt1 | contig 12046 bp, 9 predicted proteins | sample RhiMethybrSRZTD1_FD_79667 | JGI IMG/M metagenome (GOLD analysis project Ga0111539, IMG submission 79667) | Populus rhizosphere microbial communities from Tennessee, USA - Rhizosphere MetaG P. TD hybrid SRZTD1 (version 2) (version 2) | ecosystem: Host-associated > Plants > Roots > Rhizosphere >...
AAAGGACATCGGAACGAACAACGCATCTGCCTCTTCGCCGAGCCGCCCGAGCAACTCATCGGAGCTTAGCAAGCCGCAGATTTTTGTATTCGGTTCAACCAGTCCGATTTGTTGAGCGACGTCCCCGCTAAGTGGTCCAAATATGAGCAAACGGCCATTCACGGGTTTCAGTGCGTCCTGCAATGTCTTTAATGCGTGAATGTATCCTTCTGAATTAATCGTGCCCGCAAAGGCAATTGTGAATTGATTGTTATTGCTGCCCAGGCGTGCGGGCGGCTCGTCAACTTCAATCGCATCCGCCGCCCGGCACGGATAGATGACGTTTCCGGGAGTGCCGTAGCGGGCTTCATAAAACCGGCTCATCGCAGGCGACACGCAGAGTCGCGATTGCGCCTGGCGATAAATACTTTCGAACTGTTCATCAATCCAGTTGCGAAATCGCGGCGGGACTTCAGCGACGCGTGGCCAGTCGTCATGAACGGCAAAATGCAAAGGCACGTCTCGCTGTTTTGCGATCTCCGCTGCCGCAAGCCAACCGAATCCATGCGCCACTGTGAATACAGCTTCAAACTCGAACCCGTTAATCGACCGCGAGATTTTTGGTGCGGCTTGTTTACCGGCACGCGTGAACCACGCCACCGCGTAACGATGAAACCTCGTGTTGAGCCAACGTTGCTTTCCGATCGGGTGAGAAATGTAATTGACGCCCGGAAGCCGTCGTTGTGGTTGCGATCGCGTCGCAGTCTCCACGATCAACAACTGCTCTATCGGATGGCCGGACAACAGCCGATGGACAAGCGCCGACCCGTGATACGAGGCTTCTACGGGAACGTCGCCGACGTATAGCAATTTTGTAGGGGCGGCACTCCGTGGCCGCCCCTTCGTCGATTCAATATATTCTGCGATCATGCTTGCGCCACAAGGGGCGGCCACGGAGTGCCGCCCCTACAAAGAATAGACCTTACGCATCCAGTCAGCGGTCAGGCGCATACCGTCTTCAAGGCTGTAGGAGTTTTTGTGGTCAAGGTCGCGAACTGATTTTGTCGTATCAACCCGCTTCAGCTTAGTCGTGAGAATCTCAGTTTCCTGATGATGTACGAGCCGCGCGTCGGCATCCGTAACCTTCAGCACCACCTCAGAAAGTTCTTCGATAGTGTGCAGATCCGTGCCGCCAATGTTGTAAGTTTCACCGGGACGGAAGTTGTTCGAGATGTTTGCGAGCGTGCGAACCGTGTCCGCGAGATACGTCGAAGTCCGCGAATGCCCGCGAAAGACAGTCCAGGGCAAACCGTGCAAAGCGCAATAGAGGAACCTGCAATTCACCGAGCGATACGGACTGTAGTACTCGCCTGGACCATAGGTATTGAACAGCCGCACGACGACCGTCTCGGTCCCATATTGTAGCGACGAATTTCGGATCTGCATTTCGTTGACCCACTTCGTCATCGCGTAGTCGTTCAACTGTTTGATTTCATATTCGTCCATTACAGTCTCGACCATCAGATCGGGCCAGTCGCCGTAAACTTCGGACGACGAAAAGTGTATGAGACGAAACTTCAGACGCTCCTGAAGCCTGATTACGTTTTTGGTGCCGATAGCGTTTGTACGCCACAGGGTTTCGTAGAAGTCTTCACCATTCCAGCGCCCAAACTCCGCGGCACAGTGATAGACGTAATCAAATGGACCGCACCTTTCGAATACGCGTTCGAGCTGGCGAAATTCCCCGACGTCACAACGCGCATACAGTGGCACTTCTACGTCAGTGCGCAGGCTGAAGCCGATTTCGTCAGGCTGGTGTGCGAGATCGCAAGAAACTACGTGATGACCACGGCCGCGCAATTCGGCAATCAAGCCGGCGCCGACGGTTCCTAGGCCGCCGGTAACGAGAATATTAGACATGGGTTAAGCAAAAGTGCCGATCCACGCTTCGATATCGTCAGGTTGAAGCTTGCGAGCATTCGTGTTTAGCAATCGCCTCAATCGTCGCGTGTCGATCTTGTTATTTGAAATCAAACCGGTCTTCGGAGTGTAAGCTCTAAACTTGTAACGTTGCCGAAAAGCTGTCGCTGCTTGTTGATATTCGCCGACCTCAAAATCGTGAATGGCGATCACGGCGCGCTGCGGTTGCTTCTGTGCGACTGCGCCAATAGTTGCGACTCGCTCGCCGCTGGTTTTTGAATCATCGATAAAGATCAAATCGAAACTTTCCAAATCTAATTCCGCAACCGAAGGCGCAATATCGCCGGGTACGAGGCGCAACGACCAGCGTTCGTCATGCTTTGCAATTTCGTTGATTGTTTCGCCCCAGGCAATGTCGTTCTCAACGGAATGCAGTCTTTCGAGATGAGGAAATGCGGCACGATTGAGAAAGGTGAGAGTGCTGTAACGACCACATCCGAATTCGAGGACGTTTCTTATTTCCCGCATGCGAGCGAGTCCGATAAGAATCGGGACGTGCGTCGCGTAATCATTTTCCGCGCGCGGCGCAGAGAAGAATTTCCCGCAATAGCGCAAAGGCGGAAAGTTTTTGATCCTGGCAATCATTTGTTGGATTTCTCTGTGCAACAGAGAAGAAGTTCAAACTAAGGCAACGGCTTAGCGCGCAAGCCGACATTCCCGAACCACCCGTCGAGCTTGCGTCCGCCATAAACCTCAGTCTCAGCCACTTCAAACTTGAATGTCCTTGGTACAAACTCGATCAGCCGTCGCGCCATGTCCTTGAGATGAATTTCCACTTGATACGTGCCGGGCAGCAGCGGTAACGACTCGATCGTGAATCCCAACTCCGCCGGCTCTCCCGCTGGCAACGCCGCACTTGTCGCAAAGTCTTTCAGATCCAAACCCGTCAGACGTCGCGAATCCATCGTCAGAATCGAAACGTAAAGTCCCGGATCCTTGATCTCGCTCTTAGGTACAAATCTCACTTTCACTTCCACCGGATCGAAAGTCTTGATCACTGGACCAACCCTGGAACTTATCTCAACAGCTCTCACGGAGAATGTATTCGTCTCAATTACTTCGTCTTCGGACTGCGAAGAACTGATCTGCGACAGGTATCGATCGACTGTTTGATCGATCTCTCCCTGCGCCACTACTCTTCCCTTCTCGAGAATCAGCGCCTGCTTGCAGATGCTCCTGACCGCAGACATGTTGTGACTGACAAAAAGAATCGTCCTGCCTTGAATTCCGATGTCACGCATCTTCTCGAAGCACTTCTTCTGAAACTGAGCATCACCAACGGCAAGCACTTCGTCGACCAGCAACATCTCCGTCTCTAGATGTGCGGCGACTCCAAATGCCAGTCGCACGTACATGCCACTCGAGTAGCGCTTCACCGGCGTATCGAGAAAAGTTTCGACCTCGGCGAAAGCCACGATCTCATCAAACTTCCGATCGATTTCAGCTTTGCGCATGCCGAGGATCGCGCCGTTGAGATAGACGTTCTCGCGCCCGGTCAGCTCGGGGTGAAACCCGGTTCCGACTTCCAACAGCGATCCAACACGCCCATGAATCTCTGCGTGCCCGCGCGTCGGGGCAGTGATGCGCGAAAGAATCTTCAGGAGAGTGCTCTTGCCCGCACCATTCAATCCGATGATGCCGACAACTTCACCGCGGTTGATCCGGAACGACACGTCATGCAGTGCCCAGATATTGTCGTGCCCGTTTTGTGAAGTGTTCGTGAGACGCCGGAAAGGAGCGAGAACTGTGGTGGAGATCGCGTCTCGCAGTGTTTTGTAACCGTCTGGAGATCCGATCCGGTATTGCTTGCTTAAGTGTTCACAGCAAATGGCGAGGTCCGGCATTACAGACTAAGATTAAATTCCTGCTTCCTTCTGGTAATACTTCTGACCGTAATAATTCTGGTAATAGTAATAGTCGTGAGATCGAAGATTGACGTTGTTGAGCACCACGCCGAAGATCTTTGCTCCCACATCGCTCAGTAATTGCTTGGAGCGCCGCACGATGTGTCTCGAACTCTTGCCACCGTGAACGACCAGCAACACGCCATCGACCATCGAGGAGATCAGCACGCCATCAGTGAACGAACTGACCGGCGGCGAATCGACAACGACGTGCGTGTAATTCGCCTCGAGCACAGTCATCAGTCTGCGCATCTGATCCGATCCCAGCAGCTCTGCCGGATTCGGCGGAATTGGTCCCGAAGTCAAAACGTTGAGACCGCTCTCTTCGTCGTGTCGCACGAGACCAAGCATGTCGCCTTCCGAAGTCTCGCTCGAAAGAATCGAGCTGAGTCCTTCCTGACCCCGCATGTCGAAGATCGACTGCAGCCGGGGACGGCGCATGTCGGCATCGATGATCACGACACTCGCGCCGGTTTGAGCGAGGCTGATCGCCGTGTTGACCGCAGTTGTCGTCTTCCCTTCACCGGGAAGACTCGATGTAACGAGCAACGATTTCGGTGCTCGGCCGGCAGTGGAAAGCAGCACTGAGGTGCGCAGGTGTCGATAAGCTTCGGCGAGCGGAGCACGACTATCAACGTTCATCAACAATTCCGAATTGCCGTTGCCGTTTCCATTTTGCTTCTGCAACGCCGTCGATCCCGAAACCGCATGGAGCTTACGACGCCGCGCGCCACTGCCCACTGACGGAATCACTGCCAATGCGGGCAGATGAAGCACACGCTCGACTTCTTCAGTCGAGTGAACCGTGTCGTCGAGATACTCGAAGAACAACGCCAAACCTAACCCAAGCCCTATAGAGAGGAAGAAAGCAGCGATAACTGTGCGGGCACGATTGGGACCGACCGGAGAGTCCGGCGTGAGCGCGTAGTCAACGATCGAAATGTTGTTTGGCTTACCGGCCAGGACAACGTCGTTTTCCTTGGCGCCCTGGAGCAAACCGTTCAGCAGAGATTTGTTTGTTTCGATCTCCTGTTGAATGATGCGGTAGTTGATAGCTGCTTCGTTCTGCGAAAGAGTTTGCGCGCGTTGTTGCTCGAACGCCTTGCGCAACGACTGTTCGCGCTCGAGTGTCTGCTGGTAGCGCGTGTGCAGATTTGTTAACAACGTCGCCGATTTACGAGTACGCAAGTCTTTTAACTGTCGATCGAGTTCCGCTAGCTGCTGATCGACTTCCTTGACTTCCGGCGCCTCTTCCGTTGCATCCACGAGCAGTAAAGAACGCTTTTGACGAAGTTCTATTAGCTTCCCTTCGATGTCGCTCGTTTGTTTGGTCGCATCGTCGACCATCGCCGTGGCTGCGTCCGGGAGTTTGGCGGCGTTGTAGGCGGCCTCGGCAGTCTTCCGATCGTTTTCTGCCTGAAGCAGTTGTTGATTAAGGCCGGCAAGCCGTTCGACCACCGTGTTCTGATTGGGATCGAGCGAGATGATCTGGTTGTTCTTGGCGTAGTTGACGAGTCGTTCTTCGGCGGTCCGGATCTGTTGCTGGAGTTCCGCGATTCGTTTCTGGAGAAAGTCGCCGGTGGTACTGTTGGCTTCAGTTCTCTTTTCCAGATTTGAGAACACGTAAGTCTCGGCGATTGCGTTTACGACTTTTGAAGCGACGAGCGGATCGATGTGTGTGAATCTGATGTCGATCAGACGTGTTTCCTTGTAGTAGCCACGTGTCTCTTTCACCGGATCGACTTTCAGACCGGCGAGAATAGTGTTGACATACGGCTCCAGGCGTTTCGCTTCGTTGAGATCTTCGCGCGCGGTTGCCTGTGCGACCGTGTTGGTTAGTGGCAACTGGTCGGGAGGTTTTGGGCCAGTGTCCTGCGGCTTGCTTCCGAGCCCGACCATTCGCCGCAACGTAGCCCACGTTGATTGTCGCTGCGCGCTGCTGCCTTTGAAAAAATCCGGATTGTGTTCGAGATCGAGAGTGCGAACAACGCGCCGCATCAATCCGGGACTGACAAGGATTTGAAGTTGAGTGTTGAAGTAGATCGGATCGTCAGCAGGCCCGTAAAGCGGGCGGGCGTTGTTGGTCAGTGAGCCGGTGTCTTCAAGATCGACCTGAACACGCGCCTGAGCCTCATAGAAGTCGGGTTTGCGCGCGACGTAGACGAGCGCCAGCATCGTAACCAGCGCCACGATACCAAGGACCAGCCAGATTCGTTTGCGGATCGCGCGCCAGTAGTCGAGCAAATGGACTTCATTATCGGCGTTGGGATCGACGCCGTAGTTATACGATTGCGGCGGCTCGATTGGCTTCGTTAGAGCTTCGAGCGGGCTTTCGTGTTTCACGAGCTCGGTTGGTTTCATGGTTTTGAATTCGACGATTTACGGCACAACGCGTACGGGCAATTGTCCGACGCCAGGAACGACGCCTTGCACGAGGCTGCGCAAAAAGCTTTTTCCGGCTGACGTTGGCACGTCGACGATGTCGTTTGGCAGCAGCGCCAGATCTTCGGAACTCTTCTTCTCGATCGCGGCGAGATCGACGGTGATCTCTTTTCTGATTGTCGTCCCTGGTTCCTGACGCAGGACGCGGATTTTGTCTTTCTTTGTGTCCTGTCTAAGACCGCCGGCCATCGCGATGGCACGCGTCAATGTGATCGGTTCTTTTAAGGCAATCGTGATGGGTGAGAAAACGTTGCCGACCACGTAAACCTGATCCGCTTCGGGGAGAGTCACGATATCACCGGCTTCGAGATAAGGGTTTGATTTAGGGTCGCCCTGAAGAACGTCGCTCAGCTTGTAACTCGAGAACGCTGACGAAGCGTCAGTGTCATCTTCCTTCTTGCAGGGTGAAGCTGATGTTGAATGGACGATGTTGATTGTTTGACCGGCGCGCGGCGATGGGCCTTTGGCGTAGGTCAGGAGCTCGAGTAGCCGGACGCGTCGTTGCAGCTCAAAACGGCTCTGATCGTTGACCGCGCCGATGACGGCGACCTGGCGCGAGTGATATTCCTTGATGAAGACATCAACCTGAAGGTTCTTGTAATACTTCGCGTATCGGGTGGAGATCTCCTTGGCGAGCTCGCCTTCCGTCTGACACGCCGCCTGAATCTCCGCTTCGATGAGCGGCATTCGTATCATTCCACTACCCTCGACCCGAACTGCTTCGCGTGAAAGCTGTGGGCGATTGAAGATACGTATATCGAGCACATCCCCCGGACCGATGCGATAACGATCATCTGGCGGCTGTTGTGTATGAACCGGAACAAGAATTAAGAGTGCAAATAGTAGTCTGAGCATTTTTAGTGACACGAGAGCACTTAGACAGGATGAACAGGATTTTTTCAGGATAGAAATCCTGTTCATCCTGAGAAAATCTTGTAAATCCTGTCCATCACCTCCCGGACATACCGATCCGCCGCGACATGAGCGCTTCCCGCATATGATTCGGGTGCGCCAGATTCAATACAGTATTACTCAACAACACGAGCAACTCTTCATGCTCGCGTTTGAATAAACCTGTGAGCGGTTGGTCGCCCGTCTTGACCACCACACCATCGCGCACCCATTGCCAGAACTGGGTCTGTGTTGTCCAAAACTGTTTTCGATCTTTGCAGACGACGAGTGCTGTCTTTTTCTTTCGTTTCTTCTTCGTGCTCACTTTGAATACACCTCGACCCTTGCGTATTTGTAGACACACACAGAAACCCGTTGGGGAAGCCTCTCTTGCGAGGCAGCATTTAATTTTCAAACTACTAAAACAGAATTCCCCCGCGCCCGCGCTACGACCTTGCTCCGTAATCGACGGGTGTTTGACTCAGCGCTTCTGATGGAAGTGAGTGGGCGGAGTAGAATTCTGTCGTGACGTTAGGTAATGCGTTTAAAGACATCAATGGCTCAATGAATCCCCGCGGCGACGGTTATTGTCGGGAAGTTCCGCGCAATCCAATGGACCCAAATTGAAGTGCATCGAGAGACTAATTATATCGATTGCCAGTGTCAAGCTTATTTAATCCACAGATTACACAGATATTTTAATCCACAGATTACACAGATATTTGATCGACCATCTCGCACCAGAGGTGACCAATCGTAATGTGTGCTTCCTGCACGCGCGCCGTGCGGCGCGAAGGGACTGCCATCACAATATCGCAAAGCGATGCGAGTGGTTCCGATATTGCTCCCGTCAATGCGATCGTCTTGCAACCGAGTTCCCTTGCCCGTTCGGCTGCTTGCAATACGTTCGGCGATTTTCCACTCGTGCTGATCGCAATTAGCACGTCCCCCGGTTGTGCAAGACCTGCCACCTGCCGCGCAAACACTTGCTCGTAACCGAGATCGTTACTGACGGCGGTGAGGGCCGACGTGTCTGTAGTGAGCGCCATTGCCGGCCATGAACGTCGCTGCTTTTCGTAACAGCCGACGAGTTCAGCCGCGATGTGTTGCGCATCAGCAGCGCTGCCACCGTTTCCACAAAGCAGTATTTTTTGACCACTCGTCAGCGCATCGCAGATCATTCGACCGGATCGTTCGATCGCTGGTACTGACGACTCAAGTAGGTTTTGGATTGTGGCCAGGTGTTCCTGTAGAGACTTGGTCAGAAATTCCACGCGGGGAACTTAACATAGTTTTACATGGATTCACACGGCCAATAGTCGCCGTTTGTGTTAATCTGTGGCTTACTCACGCAACAGAATGAATAGTTCAAATCAAACGCCGATGCTGCGCCAGTACCAGGAACTGAAGCAGCAACATCCCGGGACGCTTTTGTTTTTTCGTCTCGGCGATTTTTACGAGCTCTTTTTTGACGATGCGTTGACGGGTTCCCGCGAACTGCAAATCACCCTCACGGCGCGTCACAAAGAGAGCGGTAATCCAGTGCCGATGTGTGGCGTGCCGCATCACTCCGCCGCCAATTACATCGCGCGTCTCGTGCGCAAAGGTTATCGCGTCGCGATCTGCGAACAGACTGAAGAAGCGGGAAAGACAAAGAAGCTCGTGCGACGGGAAGTTGTGCGTATCGTCACGCCCGGCACACCGATCGATCCGCAGTTGCTGGAAGCGCGTGAGCCTGTGTTTTTGGCAGCGATTTGCAGCGCCGGCGAGACGATAGGCGCCGCGTTTCTCGATATTTCAACGGGTGAGTTTCGGGTTACGCAGGAGAGTGGACATGATTCGTGGACGCGGATTCGGGCTGCGCTCGAGTCGTATGCGCCGCGTGAGTTGTTGTTTCCGGCGTCGCTGGGTGCGCTGATCAAAGGCAGTCTTTCAGGGAAGGTTCAGACAGAACCGTTGCCGTTGCAAGGCAACGGTGATCCGTATCAAAGGGGTGATAAGTCGCACTCCAAAGAGGTGTTCGGATTCGATGTCACGCTGACGCCGATCGAGGATTGGCTGTGGCAGAAGGAAGATTGTGCGGCACTCCTGTTAGAGCATTTTAAAGTGAAGACGCTCGATGGTTACGGGCTTGGGCGAAGGGATGAAGCGATTCGGGCCGCCGGGGCGTGTTTGCGATATGCGCGGGAGACACAACGTGCTGCTGCCGAACACATTACGGATCTCGTTTACTTCGAGCCACAGGATCACCTTGTGCTCGACAGCGTTACGGTTCGCAATCTCGAGTTGATCGAGTCGCTCGCGGGTGGGAGTGGACGTTCGTTGTTGCAGGTGATCGATGAGACTGTGACGGGCATGGGCGCTCGCCTGTTGCGAGCGTGGTTGCTGCGTCCGTGTGTCAAACGTGGCGAGGTCGAAGCAAGGCTCGCGGCAGTCGAAGAGCTTTACCGATCGCAGGTTCGCAGAGATAAGCTTCGTGCTCTGCTGAAGGAAGTTTCTGATCTTGAACGTCTCATTGGACGCATTAGTCTGGGTTCAGCCACCCCACGTGATCTCTGCGCCATTCTGAAATCACTGAACCAGGTTCCGGCAATTCGAGAAGTTCTTCGAGCTGCCGATTCCTCGTTGCTGGAAGTCCTCCTTGAAAACACCGACGAACTGCCAGACATCCGGTCGCTAATTGAGCGCGCGATCAATGACGATCCACCAGTCAAACTCAGCGATGGCGACACCATTCGGGAAGGCTATTCAGCAGAGCTTGACGAACTCCGCTCAACCAGTCGCAACGCAAAGCAGATCATCGCCACACTCGAAGCCACGGAACGGACACGCAGCGGCATAAACAATCTACGCATTCGTTTCAACGGTGTCTTCGGATACTTCATCGAGGTTTCCAAAGCCAACGCCGCAAGAGTTCCGTCCGAGTATGAACGACGCCAGACACTCGCCAACGCCGAACGCTTCACCACTCCCGAGCTGCGTGACTGGGAAAAGAAAGTTCTCGGCGCTGAAGAACGCATCGTTCAACTGGAAACGGAGCTGTTTACTGATGTCTGTCGCCAGATTGCCGCCGAGACCAAACGCATTCAGATGACCGCACGCGCCCTCGCGGCCCTCGACGTGCTCGCTTCATCCGCCGAAGTTGCTGCTCGTCGCCGTTTCACCAGACCAACTCTGCACGACAGTGATGAGCTCGAGATCGTTCAGGGACGTCACCCTGTGATCGAAGCGTTCATCGACGAGCCTTTCGTCCCGAATAACATCTACCTCAACAACTCAACCGATCGTCTGCTGATCATCACCGGTCCAAACATGGGTGGTAAAAGCACCGTCCTGCGGCAAACCGCAATCATCTGCATACTGGCGCAGACCGGTTGCTTCGTTCCGGCCGAGCGTGCGCGATTGCCGTTGCTGGATCGTATCTGGACGCGCGTCGGCGCTTCAGACGATCTCACGCGCGGGCGTTCGACGTTCATGGTTGAGATGACCGAGACCGCCGCAATTCTGCACAGCGCTACTCCGCGTTCGCTCGTGTTGCTCGACGAAATCGGGCGTGGCACCGCGACCTTCGATGGACTGTCGATCGCGTGGGCGGTGGCTGAGTACCTGCACAACTCAGCGGACCACGCAGCAAAGACCTTATTTGCAACTCACTATCACGAGCTCACCGAACTCGCCGAACGTCTGCCGGGCGCGCAGAACTATCAGATCACTGCAACCGAGCGTGAAGGCGAAGTAGTGTTTCTGCATCGACTCGAACGCGGGCGTGCGTCGAAGTCATATGGCATCGAGGTGGCGCGTCTTGCAGGTCTGCCGCCGGCCGTACTGACAAATGCACGTGAGGTTCTCGCGCGTCTCGAGCGTTACGAGCTGGACGTGTTTGCCGAAGAAGATGCCGGAGCCCTCAGTAAAGCCGCCCGCCGAAAAGCCGCAGCCCAGGCCTCGCTCTTTGATCTTGCAAACCAGAGCGTCATTGAGGAAATTCGTTCTACATCGGCGACAATCAGTGGCGAAGAGGCCAAACAATTATTGCAACGCCTAAAAGAACAGTTAATGTAGAACACTTAGCGGATCGACTCTACCGGCCCGGCGCGCCCAGGGCTCTAAGGGAAGCTGAGCACATGTTTAATGCACTGCCCTTGATTCTTGAAAGGACCAACCGGTGGTCCAAAATTCTTAAAGCCTCCGTTCTTGCATTCACCTTTATTTGTTGGCGCTAGCGCAGGCGTTATAACAATCCCAATGGGACCAGCACCAACTGGCTGGCGCCACTGAAGATCAGCAACGCGAACGTTATAGTAAGGGCGAGGCGTCTCAAGTATGTAGTGGAAATGTGAGTCATGGTAAGTCCTTTCATGGAGTGGGTAAGGATAGGCGGCACCAAAGTCCAAAAGGGCTTTGAAGTCGAGATGATATGAAGCGCTAACTCTTTTCATGGGACGAGTTGAGTGACTCGTTTTGTGGAAGCCCATCTGGAGTTGGGCGAGACTGCAGTTAGGCGTGACAAAACTCTGCCGTGATCTTAATCCTCAAGGACATTCATTTCAACTCCATTCCGCGTCCACGACTTTGTCACTTCCAGAAGTAAGCAATCTAATAGATCAGGCAGCCCGGACTTTAAAATCCGTTATCAATCCGTTTTTATCCGCGGCTTATCACTTACCCGGAACCAGTCGCCCTGGCCATCATTGGTTCGCAGCATCCTCAACATCTCAGTCAAGGTAAATGGCCTCGCGCCACGTCGCCCAAAGACTGAAACCTGATTCCCGCTCTCATCCACCGCGCGATCTCGATCCAAAGGTTTGGAGATCCCGAGCGCCTCGCCTTTCGTCTTGAAGGTCGCAATCAAG
>Ga0111539_10009875_pt1 | contig 12044 bp, 6 predicted proteins | sample RhiMethybrSRZTD1_FD_79667 | JGI IMG/M metagenome (GOLD analysis project Ga0111539, IMG submission 79667) | Populus rhizosphere microbial communities from Tennessee, USA - Rhizosphere MetaG P. TD hybrid SRZTD1 (version 2) (version 2) | ecosystem: Host-associated > Plants > Roots > Rhizosphere >...
AGCAAGCTTACATCAACGTCAAGGCGAGCGACAAGCTCACGCTGACTGTAGGACAATTCGGTACCCACATCGGATACGAATACATCGATGCTCCACTCAACTTCCACTACTCGATAAACAACACCTTCAATGCAGGTATCCCTTTCTATCATCTCGGCTTAAAAGGTACCTATGCGTTTAGTGATAAGGTGTCTTTAATGGCAGGTGTTGTTAACGGTACTGACAACATAAACGATAACAACAGGGGCAAGAGCTTTATCGGCCAACTATTCGTTTCCCCGGCTGAAGGATTCAATATCTACTTCAATACTATCCAGGGTAACGAAGCCAACGCTCGCGCTGATGGCCAGGATACAACCTCCTGTTTCGGGGTTCTCGACTTAGTGGCTACTTACCAGGTGACAGACAGGTTCATGTTAGGTTTCTGGGGAATGTACGGAACACTTAAGGGTGAATTCCAGGGCAGCGGATATACTGAGGATGCCCTTCACTGGAGTGGTGTAAACCTGTATGCAACCTATAAATTGTCTGAACTATTCACTATCAGCGCACGCATTGAGCATTTTGACAACAAAGATGGAGCTCGCGCACTGTTGACGAACGGCCTGGGTACTGCAGTGAACACATATACGCTAACCGGGAATTTCAATATCGCAGACGGCAAACTCCTATTGAAACCTGAGCTAAGGTTTGACGACTTCGATAAAATTGAAGGCCCGGGTAACGAAGGCTCGCAACAATTCATGGACGATGAAGGAAACTTCACTAATAGCTCACAAACTACTTTTGGAATGGCGGCGATCCTAAAGTTCTAACAAACAATTAATCAAATAGAATAAGAAACAGTATGAGTAAAACCAAACTAGAATACATCTGGCTTGATGGGTACCAACCCACTCAAAGTCTGAGAAGTAAAACAAAGGTTGTAAGAAATTTTGATGGGACCCTCGACGGTTGCCCGGGATGGTCATTTGATGGAAGCTCAACTGAACAAGCAACAGGTCATTCATCCGACTGCCTGCTTCAACCAGTTGCGCTTTTCCCGGATCCCGATCGTAAAAATGCTTACCTCGTGATGTGCGAGGTATTAAGCCCCGATGGAACACCCCACGTTTCTAACGGTAGGGCTACGATAGAAGATGATGACAATGATTTCTGGTTCGGCTTCGAACAAGAATACTTCCTCTGGAACCCGGAAAATGATAAACCACTGGGCTTTCCCGCCAGCGGCTATCCGGGTCCTCAGGGCCCATATTACTGTTCTGTAGGTGCAAAAAATGCTTTTGGCCGTCAGATAGTGGAAGAACATCTCGATCTCTGCCTGGAAGCAGGTATCAATGTCGAAGGAATTAATTCCGAAGTGGCAACCGGCCAATGGGAGTTTCAGATCTTCGCAAAAGGCGCAAAAGCTGCCGGTGACCAGGTATGGGTCGCGCGTTACTTGTTGGAGCGCACCGCTGAGAAATATGGAGTCGCAATCAACTGGCACTGCAAACCCCTGGGGGCAACAGATTGGAACGGCTCCGGAATGCACGCAAACTTTTCCAATGGCTTGTTGAGGACCTGTGGCTCGAAAGAGATCTATGAAACAGTTTGTCAGTCTTTTGCACCCTATGTTAAGGACCACATTGCGGTGTACGGGGCTGATAACCACTTACGCCTGACCGGAAAGCATGAAACTCAGTCGATCGACAGGTTCTCATACGGCGTTTCCGATCGCGGAGCGTCAATACGGATTCCTATCGCAACAGTGGAAAACAATTGGAAAGGATGGCTTGAAGACAGGAGACCTAATTCTTCCGCCGACCCTTATAAAGTTGCCGCCAGAATAATAAAGACAGTAAAAACCGTCCCCGTGTATGAGACGGTAAACGGACACGGACATTAACAATTTCAGGGCGTCTGGTTGTAGTTTGAAGTCGGGCAGAAATGTCCGGCTTCTTTTTTTATGAAAAAGATTAATTCCACCGTGTTTTTATTACACAATGTAAAATAATTATCTGCCGGTTGTTCCGCTGACCTACTGATTGTTCGGCCTGTATTGTCAATTATTCAAACGTTTACATAACTCCATTTCTTATGAAACTCTGTCTCCTATTACATCGGAATGACAAGTAATGCGCAACCATTTTATTTTTTGAAGAAAAAACCACTTAATTTGCACCACCTTTACCAAGAAAGTGAAAAATAAGGCAAGCTTTCTACAGTCTATTCTCCTGGTTGCCCTTAGCGTAACCTGTTGTACTTTATTAACCAAGGATGTAAAGGCCCATCAACCGATCAAGTTTGCACAAGAGAAGATTGAAGGATTGGTACTTTCCTGCGCTGGTATTGCATTTGGCCAGGAAGATTGTACACGGTCGTACGAGAATTTCGTCAGCCCGTTCAACAAAGCCGAGCAGGATCTCGACTACGTTTTGGTAGAGAAGTTTCAATCAATTGTTACCAAAGTATCTTTTAAATATCTTTTTGTCCTTCAACTCTTTCAAAAGAAGGATGAATATTTGTTCCTGGATCTGCGCAAGCTCTTGATCTGAGCCTCGGTTAGTTCCAATTGTTTCTACCTATTAGGATCCCGGTGTACTGGGATTTCTAGCGTCAACTCACATTTACCTTAAAATTTACGATTCTCATGGGAAAGTACTCATGGATATGCTTGATGGTTATAGGCCTATCCGTTCACGCACAGCCAAAAGATTCAATCAGCGCAGATTCGGTTTTGAGTTTGCAGGAAGCAAAGGCGCGATTAATGAAGGTAAATCTTTCACTGTTGGCGGCCTACTACGACGTAAACATCGCGAAGGCCGCGGTCATACAGGCGCGACTATGGAACAACCCATACTTTATCTTTAACGGCGATATTTATTCAAATGAAGCAAATGAGTATTTCCACTTCCGGAATCAACATTTGCTTCAAATAGAACAGACCTTTCACTATGCGGGAAAGCATACCAATACGGTAAAACTCGCGAGAACCGGAGTTGAAATGGCCGAAAAGCAATTGGAAGATGTATTGCGAAGCTTGCTTTTCGAGACGGCCAATACTTACAGTGATCTTGCAGCGCTTCAGGAAAAGGCGATCCTGTATCAACAGGTGATCACGAGCTATGATCAATTAATGGCTGCAACAAGGAAACAGTTGGAGGTGGGCTCTATCTCCCTTACCGAAGCATTGCGTCTTGAATCCGAATATGTAACTGTACAAACCGACGCATTGGAAAACTATAACGAGAGGGAACAGGTATTGTCCGACCTTAGAACCCTCCTACGGTTGCCTGAGGACACGACGTTTTTTGTTGAGCAACACCTTCCGCTTGTCGGTCAGGATTTTGATCCGGGATCACTTGCCGAGCAGGCACTTTCCGTGCGTCCAGATGTGCAGTTAAAAAAACTCGACATAAAATATCAGGAGCGAAATCTGAAGCTTCAACGCTCTACCGGAGCGCCGGACTTAAAATTGGCGTATCAACCACGTGACCGCGGTAGTAACTACGTCCGCCCCTATCAGGGTTTCAATGTTGAGTTCAGCGTACCATTATTTGATCGGAACCAGGGTGAGATCAAGGCTGCAAAGTTCAATGTTGAGAAGTCAACACTTCAATTCACGCAAATTGAAAATCAAGTACGAAACGAAGTTACAGCAGCATATAATCGCTATCGCAGTTCCAACGCGGGATTGGCGAATTATAAAGTCGAATTTCTGAACCAACTCAAAGAACTCAACCAGAGAACAAACGAGAATTTTCAGAAACGCAACATCAGCCTTCTTCAATTCATTGATCAGCAGCGCATCTTTATTCTGACAAACATTCAGTTGATTGAATTGAAGCAACAATTTCTAAACAATGTTAATGAGCTGAACTTCAGCGTGGGGCAAACTTTAATTGAGTATTAAAAAATCTTATGAAACATAAATATTGGGCATTCATTGGTATACTTTTTTTGGTTGGTGGATGCAGGAAAGAGGACACGCTAAAAAAAATGCCACGCACTCAAACCAAACAGGTTTCTTTCACTGAGGAGCAAATGCGGTTTACAAAAGTTCAGACTGTTGTAAAAGTACCGGCATTGGATGAAATAACCGCCGTTGGTGTAGTTAGTTTTGATGAAGATAATGTTGTTAGAGTATTTCCGATTGTAAGTGGAAGCGTTGGCAAAGTAAACATTTCACTCGGAGATTATGTAAAACAGGGTGAGTTGTTGGCTACGATAATCAGTACAGATATTAGCACGTATCAGCGCAACCATAATATTGCCAAAGCTGATTATGAAATTGCCGAAGCCAACTTGGTTAGAGCCACTGAGCTTTACAAATCCGGAATGCTCTCAGCAAAAGAGTTTGCCGAAGCACAAAAGGATTTTAGCAATGCCCTTTCCGAGTATAACGAGAAAAAACAAATCCTTGAACTTTATGGAGGGTCCTCGGAACAACTGGATGCCCTGTTTCGCGTTGTTGCACCCCGATCGGGATACATTGTGGAAAGAAACATTAATGAAGGAACTCAGATTCGTACTGATAACAGCACGAATATGTTTACTATTTCAGATTTGCAAACGGTTTGGGTGTGGGCCAATGTTCACGAAAGTGATATGGCTCAAGTCAGCGAAGGAGACCTGGTGTCGGTAAAAACGATCGCCTATCCCGATAAAACATTTACTGGCACAATAAAGAAAATTTCCACTATGCTGGATCCTGCGTCAAGGGTGATAAGGGTACGTACCGAGCTCCCTAATGAAAATGGCTCACTTAAGCCAGAGATGTTTGCGACGGTGGTGATCTCCTCGAAAACCCAAGAAAAGGTTTTAGCAGTGCCTTTGAAGGCAATGGTACTCGAAAACAACAACTTCTTTGTAATGAAAGAAACAACAACTAATACCTATGAAAAAGTATTAGTGACCATTGGAAAAAAGTTTGGTGACTTTGCGGAAATAACCATGGGGCTGCAGGTTGGTGACCGCATTATTGTAGAAGGTTCGCTCTTCGCTATAACAGCATATAATCAAAAAAAATAGATAGCTAGATCATCCATTCCAATGAATAATCTTATCAAAGGTATTATTGATTTTTCAATTAAGAATAAGGCTCTGGTCTTCCTGGGGACTGCAGTTGTCGTAGCGTTGGGATTACGCAGCTTTTTCCTCACACCAATCGAAGCTTTTCCAGATGTTATTAATACAAGGGTAGTAATCATCACACAATGGCCAGGCAGAAGTGCTGAGGAACTTGAGAAATTTGTCACTATCCCGATCGAAACGGAAATGAATGTAGTCCCGAAAAAAACCAGTCTCCGGTCGATTTCACTTTTCGGACTATCAGTGGTCACCGTATTTTTTGATGACGACGTGGATGATTTCTATGCTCGGCAGGTGGCGTACAATCAAATCGAAAACGTCACTTTCCCTGATGGGGCAATAGCAGAAATACAACCTCCTTCCGGTCCTACAGGAGAAATATATCGATACACGCTTGACGGTCCTGGCAAGAGTGTACGTCAGCTAAAAGAAATTCAAGACTGGATCATTGACAAAAGGTTGAAGGCCGTACCCGGAATCGCAGACGTAATTAGTTTTGGAGGCGAAGTAAAAACCTATGAAGTAACTCTCAATCCTAATCTTTTGTCCTCATTCGATTTTAGTCCGGACGATGTGTTTGAAGCCTTGCAAAACAACAATAGCAACGTAGGGGGTGATGTAATTGAAGGGGGACCACAAACGTATCTTGTACGAGGTCTGGGATTAGTAACTAGTACAGCCGACATTGAATCGATCATCATAAAAAATGTAAATGGCACACCGATCCACATAAATGATGTGGCAACAGTCTCGGAATCTTTTAGACCTCGTATGGGTAAGGTAGGGCGAGGCGAGAATGAAGCAGACGTTGTCGAGGGAATTGTTCTTCTTAGGAAAGGCGAAAATCCCAGTGAAGTTCTGACATCACTTAATCAGACCATTGCCGATCTAAATAGCCGAGTGTTACCTGAGCGGGTGAAGATCAAAGTTTTCTACGATCGCACAAACCTTGTGGACCTCACGTTACATACCGTTATGGAAAATCTGATCGTCGGTATGTTGCTTGTTACGCTTATCCTAGCCGTATTTCTGCTAGATTGGCGAACAACATTCATTGTGGCGATTATCATTCCATTAGCCCTGCTATTTGCATTCATCTGTATGAAGATAAAAGGGATGTCGGCGAACCTCTTGTCAATTGGCGCAATAGACTTTGGTATCATCATAGATGGCGCGGTTGTAATGGTAGAGGGAGTCTTCGTGTACCTCGCTCACAAACAGCACGAAATGGGAGTTGCCAAATTCAACTCAGCATTCAAAGGCGGAATGGTCAAACAAATAGCAGTTGAGATGGGGAAGCCCATATTATTTTCAAAACTTATTATAATAACTGCTCTCATTCCAATATTCGCATTTCAGAAAGTGGAAGGGAAAATGTTCTCACCACTGGCTTATACTATTGGTTTTGCGCTATTAGGGGCCTTGATCTTTACACTCACTTTGGTACCGTTGCTTTGCAAAATGTTGCTTAATAACAATGTCAGAGAAAAAGAGAATCGACTGGTAAAAGGCCTGGAGAATGTGTACAAACCGACACTTAACTGGTCATTAGACAAACCGAAACAAAGTATTCTTATCGCTGTTTCGATCTTAGTTATAAGCTTAGGCGTTGGCGCGAGTTTGGGTACCGAGTTTTTGCCTCAGTTGAACGAAGGCTCGGTTTATGTCAGAGCAAGCATGCCGCAGAGTGTAGCATTCTCTCAGGCTAATGAAATGTCCGAGAATATGCGGAAAGTATTTGTCAAGTATCGCGAAGTGAGAGGTGTAATTTCTCAAAACGGTAGGCCAAATGATGGAACGGATCCTACAGGTTTTTTCAACGTTGAGTTCTTTGTTGATCTTTTTCAAAAAGGGGATTGGAAGCGTGACATCTCTAAAGAGGATTTGATAGCGAGTATGCAAAGTGAACTGAATTCCAAATTTCCCGGCGTGGTATTCGGCTTTTCACAACCTATTTCCGATAACGTTCAAGAAGCTGTTTCAGGAGTGAAGGGAGAAATGGCGATCAAAATTTTTGGAGATGATCTGGCCAGACTCGAACAGATCGCCGACAGTGTCCGTGCCGTTATGGAAACTATTGAAGGTGTACAGGATCTGGGAATTTTCAAAAGTTTAGGACAGCCGGAGCTACGGGTAGAACTTGATCGGATGAGAATGGCAAGGTATGGTGCCAATGTTGCTGAGGCTAATAACATTGTAGAAATGGCAATTGGCGGAAAAAAGGTGTCTACATTCTACGAGGGTGAAAGGAGGTTTGACATTCGGGTACGTTATTCTTCAGAGTTTCGCAGGGGTGAAAAAGAAATCGGAAAACTCTTAGTGCCTTGTACGAATGGTACCAAAATTCCGCTGCGCGCAATTGCAGACATCAAGTTACAAAATGGTCCTGCGTTTGTTTATCGTGAAGGCAATCTTCGTTTTATTCCAATTAAATTTTCAGTCCGCGGGCGCGATCTAGGAAGCACCATCGCAGAGGCTCAGGAAAAAGTCGGAGCAGAGATTTCGCTCGATAAGGGTTATTCCATGAGCTGGAATGGTGAATTTGAAAATCAGGTACGCGCTACTAATCAGTTGAAAATAGTGGTGCCAATTTCCATCTTGTTAATTTTCATGTGGCTGTTCTTCATGTTTAATTCAGCAAGAGATGCGACTATCGTGTTGCTTAACGTTCCGTTTGCCCTCATCGGAGGAATACTTGGATTGTTTTTTACAGGTATCAATTTCAGTATTTCCGCCGGTGTTGGGTTTATAGCATTATTTGGAGTTTGCGTTCAGAATGGAGTTATCCTGGTTGCTGTGTTTAACAAATACGTGCAAATGGGTGTACCCCTAATGCAGGCGATCAAACAAGGTGCTATGAGCAGGGTACGACCTGTTGTGATGACAGCACTCATGGCTGGCCTTGGCCTGATGCCTGCAGCACTTTCAACGGGTATTGGGTCGGAGACACAAAAGCCTCTTGCCGTTGTTGTGATTTGCGGATTGATCTCTGCAACGATATTAACACTGATTACGCTGCCCGCTATTTACTATTGGTGGTATAGCAGAAAGGTCATATCGATCCCAGTAGACGATGATGAGAAGGATTTTGAAGATTATGAAACCACATAATGTATTTTGATGTGATTTAAAATTCAATTCACAAGTAATGTACAGAACTATAAAGCATTAATTCTTATTAAAATGAAAAGATACATTTGTTTGTCTGCCCTCGTCATCTTTACAATTCTTTCTACGGATGTACTATCACAGACCAAGGAGTCAATTCTGGCGGAAACGGAAACTAGGGATGTATTTGAGAAAAAATTCTACTGGGGGCCGAGTTTCCACCAGAGCTGGGGAACAATAAAAGGACCCAATCTCCCCAAGGAATATTTCTCAAAACCCTGTTTTGGGGCAAGCCTTCGCGCGGAGTATTACCCGCTGTCATTTATTGGCATTGGGTTGGGATTTGGTGTCCAGCAACGCGGCGCCGGAATTAGAAACCAGGATAATTACGGCGGTTCCTTTACCCATCCTTGGGAACCCAACTATGACCCGGATTCTACTTACCGGGAGCGCCTACGGATGAACACCATCGACATACCGCTTACCCTATTGCTTAGAACTCCAAGAGATGTTGTCAAAGGAGTTAGGCTTACTGGCGCGATAGGTGTTGTTTGGATAAAGAATGACTATGTGAAAGAATTTTGGCACAAGCCAGAGGATGGATTCCATACAATTATCAACGTGGATGACCAGTATCTAAAGAAAGACCTTGGCTACGAATTCGAGTTTGGTGCTGACATCAATGCCGCTCAGGCTTGCGTGTTGCAGTTTCACCTGGTATACTCGGTGGGTTCTAAAAATGTTTACACAACAGGAACATCTGATGGCCACACGGAAACGTATGGCTTTAGGGTTACGTGGCTTTTTTAGGTTTATAAGAATTTGATTGTCACCCAACGAAAGATTTAAATGAATTAAAAAAATACTTAGGCTAAACTTACCCCTTATGATGAAATCCAATGTATTACTGCTAGGAATTATGATGATTTTCGCTTGTAAGGAGGAAGAGAAAGTACCTGAGTCCCACTTTAAGCTCACTGAAACTATTTCAAAAGGCAAGGAGATGGCAAAGGCGTCCCTCCAAACGGTTGAATCGGAGCTTATGCTTACAGGTAAGATTACGTTCAACGAAGACAAAGTTGCCCGGGTGTTTCCACTTGCCGGGGGATTTGTCCGCGATCTTAATGTAGAGTTGGGCGATCATGTAAAAAAAGGACAGGCAATGGCGATAATAAGAAGCCCTGAAATAGCAGGCTTCACGAGAGAGGGGCATTCCGCTGAATCACAGGTAAGGGTGGCAGAAAAGAACGCGTACGTCGCAACGGAACTCTACAAGACCGGAAATATTTCGGAAGTTGAATTGATCAACGCTCAGAAGGACCTTGAAAATGCGAAAGCTGAACTAGCACGCATCAAGGCAGTGCTTGATATGTATGGGGCCGCCAGCGGTTCTGTCTATCCAATAAAATCTCCCGTGTCGGGAGTAGTCGTCCAAAAAAACATAGCCCTAAACATGGAATTGCGTACCGAAGATATAAGTCCCGTTTTTATTGTCGGCGACCTTGACGATGTTTGGGTAATGGCCAACGTGTATGAATCTGACATCACGAAAGTCAAGGAAGGATACGAGACGGAAATAACCACAATATCCTACCCAGACAAAGTTTTCCGCGGAAAGATCGATAAGATCTTCAGCCTGATGGATGCCGAAAGTAAGGTGGTGAAAGCAAGGATAACGCTTAAGAACCCTGATCTGGAACTCAAACCGGAGATGTTTGCAAACGTTAAAGTGTCTTACAAAGAATCCGTGCAGAAGATCACCATTCCTTCTGGTGCACTTATATTTGATAAAAGCCGGTATTTTGTAATGGTCTATATATCGGACGAGAAAATCGAAACGCGTGAAGTGAGTGTTTACAAAGACAACGGAAAAATAGCCTATATTGAGAGCGGGCTAAACGAAGGGGACCAGGTGTTAACAAAGTATCATCTCCTTGTCTACGACGCCTTGAATGATTAACCAATATTAACAAGAGGTCGGCAGCATGGATAACTTTGTTAAAGGGATTATATCGTTTTCTCTGAAGAACCGATTCTTCGTTTTCTTCACGACAACAGTTCTGGTAATAGCAGGAATCTGGAGTTACATCAAAACACCGTTAGAAGCATTTCCAGATGTTACAAACACACAAATCATCTTAGTTACTCAATGGACCGGCCGGAGCGCCGAAGAGGTTGAACGTTTTGTCACTATTCCCATTGAAGTAGTGATGAATAGTGTACAAAGAAAGACCAGTGTCCGATCGATTTCGATGTTTGGTCTTTCCGTGATAAAAATCATTTTTGAAGATGATGTTGAAGATTTCTTTGCACGACAACAGGTCAACAACCTGCTTCGCAATGTAAATCTTCCACCAGGCGTTGAGGCTGATGTTCAACCACCGTATGGCCCTACCGGTGAGATTTTCAGGTATACTCTCGCCAGTGAACGCAATACGAGTGAGCTACTTGCATGGCAGGATTGGGTAGTAGATCGACAGTTGCGAGCCGTTCCAGGTGTGGCTGATATTGTTTCATTTGGAGGTGCACGCAAAGTTTTTGAAGTCAATGTAAACCCACTTCTTCTCACGAAATACGATATAACTCCACTGGAAGTATTTGAAGCGATCACAAAAAGCAACATCAATGTCGGAGGGGATGTGATCGAAAAAAACGGTCAGGCTTTTGTCGTTCGTGGTATTGGGCTCTTGCAGAACCTGGACGATATAGAGAATATCCTGATTGAGACGATTGAAGATGTCCCAGTCCTTGTTTCAAATGTTGCGTCGGTCAAGGTAGGCTCATTACCAAAAGTCGGACAGGTTGGCCTTGATGAAAACGATGACGTAGTGGAAGGCATCATCGTCATGAGAAAGGGAGAGAATCCCGCCCAGGTGCTGGCAAGAGTCAAAGCTAAGATCGCCGAGATAAATGAAAAGGTTCTTCCGTCAGACATCAAAATGGTCACATTCTACGACCGGGACAAACTGATGGACTATTGTCGTGAAACGGTATTAGGCAACCTAGTAGAGGGAATTCTCTTTGTAACATTCGTTGTGTTCATCTTTATGCTTGATTGGAGGAGCACTGTTATCGTCTCCATTATTATTCCTTTGTCTCTGCTGTTTGCGTTTATGTGCCTCAAGATGAAAGGTATGTCCGCGAACTTACTTTCTATGGGTGCGATAGACTTCGGAATCATTATAGATGGCGCAGTTGTAATGGTGGAAGGACTGTTTGTATTACTCGCCACCAGGGCACATGAATTGGGCATGACTCAATTCAACACCCTTTCGAAAACGAAACTGGTTAGGAAAACTTCGACTGAGCTGGGCAAGGCGATCTTTTTTTCGAAGTTGATCATCATCACTAGCCTGGTACCAATTTTTTCTTTTGAGAAGGTGGAAGGAAAGCTATTCTCACCCCTTGCCTATACGCTTGGGTTTGCACTTCTTGGAGCGCTGTTTTTTACACTCACCCTCGTTCCTGTGTTGTGTAGCATCCTGTTTGATAAAGATGTGAAGGAAAAACATAATCCAATTGTGAACTTCTTTAACAGGATTGTTACCAAAGGATTTGCGTTTACTTTCCATCACAAGAACGTCAGCTTCTGGACTGCCATGCTAATCATTGGCGTCAGTATTTTTTCTTTTAAGTTTTTAGGATCAGAATTCCTGCCAACCCTTAATGAGGGTGCGTTATGGGTAGAAGCAAAACTCCCGATGAGTAGCTCCATTAATGAAACAGTTAAGTTTGTTCATGTTTTTCGTGAGAAACTGAATAGCTTCGACGAGGTTGAATCAGTACTCTCGCAAACTGGGCGGTCAAACGACGGCACCGATCCTTCAGGATTCTTCTATGTCCAATGCCAGGTAAACCTTAAG
>Ga0111539_10009877_pt1 | contig 12043 bp, 10 predicted proteins | sample RhiMethybrSRZTD1_FD_79667 | JGI IMG/M metagenome (GOLD analysis project Ga0111539, IMG submission 79667) | Populus rhizosphere microbial communities from Tennessee, USA - Rhizosphere MetaG P. TD hybrid SRZTD1 (version 2) (version 2) | ecosystem: Host-associated > Plants > Roots > Rhizosphere >...
CCGACTGCGCCGCACGCGCTGCGCAGTTCGACGCCCTCGTGCGTGCCATCCCGGCGTCGGTTCGATCGGCAGAGATCGGCGGGTTCATCACCGACGCCGTCCTCAATCGCCTGGCGCGCGACGGCGTGCGCGTGCGGACCTTCGTGTTATCGCCCGGCGCCATGGTGCCCTGCGCCGTCTGGGACGACGACGAGCTGATGGCATTGCGGCTGCGTGGCGACTTCAGCAACGCCGGTGAGGTCACGCTGTCGCAGAGCGTTGGCGGCACAGAGGTGAGCCGCACGACAGGCGAAGTTCACGGCGGCTCGCACGGTGAGGTGATCTACGCCATCTCAGCTGCCTGGGTCCGTCAACTGCCGGTCGTCGACGTAGACGTCCGCCTCACCGCCCATGATCGCGGTCAGGAGCGGGCGATCGCCAGCTACAGACTCGTGCACGGCGGATCGCTGCAACGGTAGGTCGTAGGGCCGGCCGGGCCGCGTCACGTCACGGAAAGAGCAGCGGGGCGACCTCGTTCAGATAGCGCCGCCACACCTGCCATGTGTGAGCCCCGTCGCTGACGCGGAAGGTGTGCTTCACGCCACTGGTCTCGAGCAGCTGCGCAAATTCCTTGTTCGAATTGAACAGCGTGTCTTCCGTGCCGCAGCCGACCCACAGCAGCTTCAGGCGATCGTTGACCGTCTTCGCATCGGCGATGAGCGGCTTGAAATCGAGGCCGCCCGCCTGCGGGGACGTCACCACACCGAGCGCAGCGCTGAACCCGGCGACACGGCTGAACACATCCGTGTGGCTCAACCCGATGCCGAGCGCCTGGCCACCGCCCATCGACAGTCCCGCGATCGCCCGATGCTCACGGTCCGCGTAGACACGGTAGTTGGCCTGGACGAAGGGAATCAGATTCTCCAGCAGGTCGCGGTTGAAGTCGGCGCGTTGCCGCTTCATCGCATCGGCACCTTCGGCTAAAAGAGACGTCGGCGGATAGGCATATCCGTACGGCATCACGACGACCAGCGGTTTCAGCTTGCCGCTGGCGATGAGGTTGTCGAGGATCAGGTTCGCGCGGCCGTTCTCGGTCCAGCCGGTCTCGTCGCCGCCCGCGCCGTGCAGGAGATAGAGGACGGGATACCGCTCCGACGATCGGCTGTAGTTGGGCGGCGTATAGATGAACGCGCGACGCACGCCCTGCACGGCTTTCGAGTCGTACAGCCGCTGCTCGACGGCGCCGTGCGGCACCGCTCGCAGGTCATAGAACATGGGCGATGCGCCAGGCACGTCGAGTCTCCCGCGTGTCGTCGCCACGCCGTTGACCGACAGCTGATAGCTGTACACCTCGGGTGAGACCGGTCCGACGGTCACACTCCAGATGCCCTTCTCATCCCTGCGAAGCGTCTCGGGCGCTGTGAGGAAATCCCCTGTCAGCCGCACGTCGGTGGCAGCCGGAGCCGCGATCCGAAACGTGACGCGGCCGTCGGGCAGTAACTCAGGAGAGCGAGGAGCCGGAACCCCGCGCTGAGCGAAGGCGGACGGCGTCACAAGTAACGCGAGCACCAATGTCAGACGGAACGCCTTCATCGCAGTCCTCCTTGCAGGCCACTCACGGCCATCGGGCCGGCGCGCCGATCCTCGCACAGACCGGCCGCGCCGGCACCGACAAACGACGACGAACGGAAGAACGGGCTAACATACGCGCCCTATGCGCATGAGCCGCCGTGAACTTGCTGTGAAGATGGGCGCGGCAGTCGGGGTCGCCGCCGCGATGCCGCGGATCGCCCTGGCGCAGGCGGCGCAGGCTCCCGCGCCCGCGCGCGGTAATCCACCGTCGGTTATTTCGAATCCGCCCCGCGACTTCACGCCCGGTGCGCAACCGGTGACCTACCCCGACCCGGACCTGATCACGATCGATCCGGCGTTCAACTCGCTGCGTCTCGGCAACACTCCGATCCAGCGATTGTGGACCGGCGGGTTATGGATGGAAGGGCCGGCGTGGTCGAGCCAGGGTCGATACCTGGTGTGGAGCGACATTCCCAACAACCGGCAGTTGCGCTATCTCGATGACGACGGCCGCGTGACGGTGTTCCGGAGTCCGTCAGGCAACAGCAACGGCAACACCTTCGATTTCGAGGGTCGCCAGCTCTCGTGCGAACACGGCGAACGCCGCGTCGTCCGCTACGAGCACGACGGCTCGGTGACCGTCGTCGCCGACTCGTACAACGGCAAGCGGCTCAATTCGCCGAACGACGTCGCCGCTCATCGTGACGGCAGCATCTGGTTTACCGATCCGCCCTTCGGCGGCTCGCTCTACGAGGGCGTCGTCGACGCGCCCGGTGGTCCGAGCAACGCGCAGGGGCGTTTGAACGCGCGCGCCGGGCAGCGCGCTGGCGCCGGCGAACTGAAACGCGACCTTCCCTCGAACGTCTATCGCGTGGACGCGAGCGGACGTGTCAGCCTGGTCATCGATCAGGACGCTCTCGGGTCCGCGCCAAACGGCATTGCCTTTTCGCCCGACTACAAGCGGCTCTATGTCGTCGCGCGCGGCGGCGTCATCTCCGGCGACATCACCCCGAACAACACGTTGAGCAACGTCGCGCCGTTCAGCAACTTCATGGTCGACGGCATCCGCTGCGGTCCGGACGGCATTCGCACGGACGTGTTCGGCAATCTCTGGTGCAGCAGCAACGCGGGCAACAACGTCGGCTACAGCGGCGTGACCGTGCACTCGCCCGACGGCAAGTTGATCGGCCGCATCCGTTTGCCCGAAGTGTGCGCCAACGTGGCGTTTGGCGGTCCCAAACGCAATCGTCTGTTCATGGCAGCGGGACAATCGCTGTATGCGGTCTACGTAAACACGCAGGGTTCGGCGCCCGGCTAGATCGATGTGCGGATTGACGGATGTGCAATCGACGAATTCGGGTCGGAGCCATTCAATTCGTAAATTCGACAATATTCGGAGCTCCCAATGACGCGGCGCACGTGCTGTGGAGTTGTCGCGATGGCGCTCGGGATCGTTCTGAGCGGAACGCTCGCGCTCTCCCAATCGCAGCCACCGACGCAGGGGCCGGCGGTCGATGGGTCGCCCGCGTGGTTCCTGCAGGGGTCCTATCCCGATCCGGGTGGACGAACGATCGTCGAACCCGGTGGCCGAGTGACCATTCCCGCGCGCGACGGCGCGCCTCCGCCGACGACCGGCGATGCGCGCGCCGTTGCGCCGCCACCGACTCCTGCATGCACGCGCTCGCCATTGTGCGGCAGCCGGTCTGGACCTGGCCGACAGGCACTGCAGCGCGTTCAGTGGCAACAGGCCATGGGATACACGTTCACATACCCGTACAACCTGCCGCCCGGCTTTGGCGGCGTTCCGGCAGTCGCCCTCGATTCGAAAGGGAACCTCTGGGTCTTTCAGCGGGCGCCGCTCGGCAAGCCGCAGCTATTCAAGTTCGATTCGAACCACACGCTCATTCTCGAAGTCGGCCCGGACACGATTGGCTATCAGGACAAGGCGCACGGCATGGCCGTCGATGCGGACGACAACGTCTGGATCACCGCCGCGAACGGAGCCACGGTGATGAAAGTGAGCCCTGACGGCAAACTCCTCATGACCATCGGTGAGCGCGGACGACGCGGGGATTGGAACGAAGCGCGGGGACAACGGCTGCTGTGGCAGCCGCTGATGGTCGCGTTCGCTCCGAACGGCGATGTCTACATTGGCGAGGGGCATGCGAACGAAAGCCCCAACGACACCGATTCACCCGATCCGGCCAACAACGTCGGCGCCGCCCGCGTCATTCACCTCGACAAGAACGGCAAGTTCATCAACCAGTGGTATGGCAACCAGGTCGGGCAGGGAAAATTCAGCGCCGTCCACGGGCTCGCCGTCGATCCTCAAAACGGCGACGTCTGGATCGGCGACCGCGAGGAATACCGCATCGTGGTCTATTCAGCGGACGGGAAGTTCCTGAAGACGCTGCAGATGCGGAATCTCGTCTGTGCGCTGTACTTCGACTCGCACGGTAAACCGTGGATGGCGAGTGGACAGGACGGGCAATTCCTCAAGCTGGATCGCAACGGCAAAGTCCTCGGTGCGATCGGCAACGGAATGGGGATTGGGCCCGGTCAGTTCATCGAGGCGAGCTACTGGGTGATGGACAAGGACGACAACCTGTATGCCGGCGACACGAGCGTTGGCCGCGTCACGAAGATGTTGGCGCCGCGGAAGCGATGAGCGCCGATCGCTGCCAAGGCACTATCACGCGAACGGGGTCTTATCGGGCCGGCCGCCAGTCGAACGCGAAGAGATAGGTATGCTGGGTTGCGGCAGCGTTGTCATCGGAGATCAGGTAGAGACGCAGTGTGCCATCGCGGCGTGGCATGACAGCGACGCCTTCGAAATTGTCTACGGTGAGGGGTCGAGCAATCAGCATCTCGTCCACCAGGCGACCGCCGGGCGCGCCCGCCGTGCTGATCAGCCTCACAGAAATATGATTTCCTTCCTGCGCAGTCCAGGAGCGGCCGAGTATGGCGAAGGCGCCCCCCTGCCCGTACGCCGCAAGCGCCGTCAGACCGAGTCCCTTCGCAACCAGCCGGCCGAAATCCGTCTCGCTGCACGCTGTGTCGAAACGACAAAGCCAGATCGTGCCGCCCTCCGCGCCGACGAGGTAGGCATCCGCTCCGGCCGCCGGATAGTACGTAATCGCCTCCATGCCCTCGTTCGCAGGAAGGACTGCGTCCGGCATCGGCACCCTGCGCGGAGCGCTTCCGTCAGCGGGATATCGCCAGATGCGGTGATCCTTCTCGAAACTGACGAGACGATCGCCCCCGGGCAGTACCTCTATCCCCTCAGCGTCAGCGTCGGCAACCTCCATCATCCGGCCCTGCTCATCGATGAGCGGAGTCACGCGAAGGTCCGCGAGTCCTGACAGGTGGCCCGCCTGGTCGAATAGAAGACGTGCCTCGAAGAAACGTCCTTGATCACTGATGGCGATCATGTGGTCACCCGAAACGATCCGCAGGTCTGACAGCTCCAACGAGACGCTGCCGTCGGCAACGCGGAACTCGATTCCACCCGCGTACACGAACGAGCCGAGGCGGCTCCTGCCCGGGTCCTGTGGATCGAGCGGCACCTGTGTCACCTGAATCGGAACGGCTTCGCCGGCGGGACCGCGAACTTGTAGTGGAGTCGTTCGCGGCGCCGCCGAATCACACGACAGCATCGTCAGCACGGCGACGACGACGGTGGCGACGGTCCTCACGCTCGGTCGATCCGTCACTTCGGTGCGACGATCGTGCGGCCGTCCTTCATCACGAACGCAACCTGCTTCAGGGCATTGATGTCGTCGAGCGGGTTGCCGGACGTCGCGATGAGGTCGGCAGCGAAACCCTCCCGGATGGCTCCGCGCTCACGCTCGACGCCGAGAGCCCGCGCTGCCGTGGCCGTCATCGCCAGGACGATCTCTCTGGACGTCAGACCGGCGGCGACGTAGCTGTCGATCCACTGCAACGCGGTTTTCCCGCGGTTCATCCCTGGCAGCTCGGTTATTGCGTCGGTGCCGAAGGCGATCGGCACACCCTTTCGAGACGCGCTTTTCAGGCGGTCGATCTCCCGTGTGTACTCCTGACGCGCGTCCTCTTCGCTCTGCGTCTGCCGGAGCGATGCCATGGGAAACGGAGTGAAGACGGCAACGACGCCGTTCTTTCTGGCGAGATCGAGATCGTCGTCGGTAATCCCGTTCATGTGCTCCAGCGTCGCCACGCCGGCCGCAACCGCGTTGTGTGCGCCGGCGCGCGTCCACACATGCGCGGCGACTTTCAGACCGGCAGCAGCCGCCTCGGCAACGATGAAGCGGATGTCGTCCTCGGAATAGAGGTAGCGCTGGTCATCGACGACGATCTTGATCAGGCGTGCGCCGTAATGAGCGTTTTCGCGGACAGCTTTCCGCATCTCGTCGCGTGTATCGGCGATGTAGTACTCGGGCTCGGCCAGGTTCGGTTTGTCGGGCTGCAACTGGAACTGACCACCGTACGGCGCGATGATGCGTCCCGCCGTCAGCATCGTCGGCCCGGCGACGATACCGGCGTCGATGGCTCGGCGCACGCTGACGCAGGCATACCGTCCCTCGTTGCCGACGTCGCGGACGCTCGTGAACCCGGCCTCGAGCATCGCCTTGGCGTTGGCAACACCCTGGACCGCACGGTACGAATCCGGATCCTGCAATGTCGTCAGGTAGTAACTGCCGGCATCACGTCGGACGTTGATGTCCATGCACAAATGCGTGTGGGCGTCGATCAGACCTGGCAGAACCGTGTACTTTGACAGGTCGATCACCGCCGCGCCCGCTGGCGCGGCGACGCCGGAGCCGACTTTCATCACCCGGCGACCCTCGACGACAATCGTCTGGTTGGCTTCGCTGACACCGCGCTGCGGATCGACCAGCACGCCGGCCCTGATGACCGTGGCGCTGATATTCGCCGCCGGCGGCCCTTGCGCCCGGACGGCCAGTGAACCGACCGCCAGCACCACGGCGCCCAAAACCAGTCGATGGATTGTCGATGGCATGCGCCCTACTTTACTCTGCGCTTTGCGGCCGACACGCGGAGGCACCGAGGGCATTTCCCAAGAATCTTCTCGGTGTCTCAGTGTCTCGGCGTGTCGTTCTCTCGGGCGCTACTCAGCCAGCAGCTTGAGATCGCCGATCGCGTGCTGGATTTGCACGTCGACTCTGACGGGCGAGCCGTCGACGCGCGGGTTGATCCAGCGGCCGTCGCGTTTCTCCAGGCCGCTGACGTCGGTGTCGCCAATCAGCCCGGAGGTACTGGCGGAAACGCTGACGGTGGCGGGAAGGTGGATCGTCGTATCACCTGCGCCGGCCTGCACTTTGACGCTGTAGCTCTTCGTCGGCGTGCCGCGCAAATCCAGCATCAGGTCGCCGGCGCCGAGGCGGACTGACAGCGCGTTCAGATTGAGCCTGCCCAGCACCAGCTCGGCGTCGCCGGCTCCGAGGTTGACCTGGAGATCGACCGGGGTCATGTCGTTGAGAGTCAGGCGCCAGCTGTTCTCATAGTTGCCAGACGCCGACCCCTGCGACACCCTCAGTGTGCCGGTGCTTCCGTTCACGGCGTAGGCAACGGCGGGCTTCAGCGAAGGGACGTTGAAGTCGAAGTCGCCTTCGAAAAGAGTCATCGCGCCGGGCTTCACGGCCAATTCACCGGCGCTCATATCTAGCTCGACGCGAGCCTGCGTCGCGGCGCCACGTTCGATGACCTGATGCTCGTGGACTACGGGACCCGCTGATTCGTTCAATCCGCACGCGATCGTGGTGAAGAACGGTAGACACAACATGAGCCGTCGAATGCGCACGGCGCGATGCTGAGCGGTGGCGCCGTGGAAGTCAAGGGACTTGATCCGTTACGTGCAGAATTCAGAATGCAGAATGCAGCGACGGATCATCGCCTGCATTCAGAATCCTGCATTCTGCATCGCCCGGATCAGTAGAGCCACTCACGCAGCCTCGAGGTGAAGTCGTGCACCAGGCGAATCTGTTCCAGGCTCGCAAAGCACTCGAATGCCGTCGCGCTGATCGATTTCGCCCGACCGCCGAGCACTGCAGGCAGCGCCGTCGGCAACACCGGGCACTCGCTGAGGAGCCCGGTCAGGCATGCCCAGGCCGGCATATCGAGGAGGGCGATGACATCGAGCGCATCACGCACGAGCCACGGCGATCCGGCATCGCGGTGACGGACCAGCTCGCGACGGAGCAGATAGAGATCGCGCTGGATCGCAGAGTCGACGCTGTGGACGTCCATCAACGTGGCAATCAGTTGTTCCGCGACATGCATGCCGACATCTTTGTGCAGCAGCCGCCAGCCCGTTTCGAAAGCGATCACGACGTCGTGATCCGCGAGGGTTGGGACGCGCATCGTCAGCGCACGTGTTGGCGGCGACGCCGCATCGAGCTCGATCGTGGCGAGCCGCACCGCTCGCGCCTCGACGCCCAGATTGCAGATGCCTTCGGCCGCATTCCACGCTTCCCCGGCCGTGAACGTTCTCGAGTAGAGCGAGCATCCAGCCAGCAGGGCGTTGGCCAGGAATGCCAGCACCCGATGCCCGCCCGACGCTGCCCCACCCTCGCCAAGCGCCCGGAAGTATGCCGCAGCGATCGGATTGATCGAGGACTCGTCAGATGTGGCGAGTCGAGGCTGCCTGGCCGTCTGCAGAAAGGCACGAGCATCGCCGGGCGAAAGGTATCCGTGCCCGGCGCGGCGGTGCTCCCGCTCGATCGACAGGTCGTACTGGAGCTGCTCGGGCTCCAGCAGCAAGGCGTAGAAGCCGTCGGGCTCCGGCGTGGAGTTGGAGAGCCGACGGCAACCGTGCATCAGGGCATGGAAGCAGGCGGCGTCGCGTTCGCAGAGCGCGATGAGCAGTCCGACGATCGCATCCCACACCCGCGTCGTCCTGGCCCGCACACAGTAGCCGCCGATTTCGCATTCCGGACCGGCGTCCCCCGAAGTGATCGTCGCGAGAACTCCGGCATCGAACACACGCAGATGTCGCGAGAGACCCGCGACCGCAAGACGGCGATCCATTTCGGCGACGACTCGTGCAGCAACGGCCTCGCCCTCGTCCATCAGCGCTTCGATCCAGAGACCGAATCGATGTGGGTCGAACCGATCGTCGCGACCGGCTGACGGCGGACGCCAGAGATCGAGGTCGAGGATGGCCGCCACCTGCTGCGGCGAGGCCGCGGCGATGAGCGCGGCGCACGCGTCGAGCCCGCGCTGGTCGATCAGCTGATGAAGAACCTCGGGGGCCAGGCGGGCGACGACGCGCGACAGGTTCGGTGTGTCGATCGGACGCAGCGACGTGCGGGGCGTCCTGTTGCGACGGCGACGACCGGCGCGTTTCGGCATGGACCGCCGATGATACGGATCGCGGCGACGAACAAACAGTCTTGAACTGTGGGGAGTGTGTGGCTGATACTGATAGTGGGAAACGCGATTTGCTCCCTCCCCTTCCCGTCATTCACCCTTCAGTTGAACGTCACGACATGACTGTGAAGACCCGCGTCCGGCGAATTATCCGCTGACGAGGTCTTCGCGACCCGCTGCCGCGCCGCGATCTGCGTGATTTCCGCCGCCGAGAGTTCCACGGTGTGCGGGTGTGTCGCGGTGCCACGAATCTGCAGCACGAGGGCATTTCCCGTCGTCAACTCCGCGGCGGTAATGACGGCCGTGTGACCGTGATTGGCCGAGATGCTGCCGGTGACATCGCCGCCGGTCGGCGTGGGTGATGTCGGATTGTCATCGCTGCCGCACCCGGTGATCGTGATCGTCACACCGCTCAGGATGGCCATTGCCCACTGCAGCGTGAATTCGCGCCGTTCCGGGCTCTTGAGCGACTGGTCGTGCCTGTCCAGATGTTTCACAGCGTTCTCCTCTTCGAGGAGCCCGCGGCAAGACTCGGACCGGGCCGGATTGCGCACTTTGCCCATCTCGCGGAGCAGAGTCGATCCGAGCCGTTTTACGAACGTCGAAATATCTTTCGCGTGGTGGGGCGACAGGCTGAGGTGGCGCGTCGCTCAGTCGATCGTCAAGACGACTTTGCCCGTGTGGTTCCAGGCGCCGAAATGACGGAACGCCTCGCGTCCGTCGCGACCCCATAACCTTTCACCCGCCTGGCCCGTTACAGTGATCGACGGCTTGGTACGGGCCATCAGATGGGGGACGTGGCAACGGGCACAGACGACGACAGGGCGCTGATCGAGACGGCGCAGGCGGATCCTGCCCGCTTCGTCGAGGTGTACGACCGGTATGTCGACCGGATCTACGCTTACGTCAGCCGCCGTGCCGGCAGCCGCGCCGCGGCGGAAGACATCACATCGGACGTGTTCCAGCAGGCGCTCGCCGCCCTGCCGCGCTTCGAGTGGCGCGGTGTGCCGCTGGCGGCGTGGCTGTACCAGATCGCGGCGAACGCCCTGGCCAATCACTGGCGGCGGCAGGGGCGCGAAGCAGACGATCCGCCGCCTGATCTGCCAGACGAGCGCGAGCACGAGGACCTGCAACGCCGCGTCAGCCTCTTTCAACTGGTCGATCGCCTGCCCGAGCTGCAGCGCCGCGTGATCGAGATGCGGTTTGTGGAAGACAGGAGCATCCGCGACGTCGCGGCGGCGCTCGATCGCTCTGAAGGTGCGATCAAGCAGCTGCAGCTTCGTGCCCTCGAGAACCTGCGGAAAGGCATGGGGATCCATGGCTGACGAGCTCGTCGATCGGCTGGACGTCGCCATCGATGCGGTGATCGCGCGGCGTGATGCAACCGCGACGCTGCGGGATCCAGACCTGGCGCCGCTGGTGCGAATTGCCGCTGACCTGCGACATTACCCCGGTGCGGAGTTCAAGGCGCGCCTGCGCGCGCAGCTGGAACGGAGAACAACGATGACTACTGCTGAACTGACCGCGAACGTTCGCGAAGGGTTTGCGACCGTCACGCCCTACGTGTGGGTGCCGGACCGCGGCCTCGCGGACTTCCTGATCAAGACGTTCGACGCGGTCCAGACGCGTGTTGACGAGCATGGACAGCACGGCACGCACCGCGAGCTGCGGGTCGGCGACTCCATGCTGATGCTTGGCGAAGACCCGCGCAGTGGAACCGTGCCCGGCCGCAGGATGGCGTTCCACGTGTTCGTCGACGATGTGGACGCGGTGTTTGCGAAGGCGCTGGCGGCTGGCGGTGAATCGATGGGCGATCCGGCCGACCGCCCATACGGAGAGCGCTCCGGCTTCATCAAGGACCCGTACGGCAACCACTGGTACATCGCCACGCCACTCGCTCCCTGGTCGCTCAAACGTGCCTTGCGCAGCGTGACCCCGTATCTCCATGCGCACGACGTGCGCGCCTACATGGGCTTTCTCGCCCGGGCGTTTGGCGCGGTGGAAGAGGAGCTGCACGAAGTGTCAGGCGGTGCGATTCCGTACGCGCGGTCGCGCATCGGTGACGCCGCCATCGAGTTCGGCACACACGATCCGTCGCCCGGTGCGTTCTTCATCTATGTGAGCGACCCGGATGCGGTCTATGAGCAGGCGCTGACCGCAGGAGCGAAGCCGCTGTCCCCGCCGGCCGATCAGCCGTCCGGCATTCGCATCGGCTTTGTCGAGGATCCGGAAGGCACTCACTGGTACATCGCGCGGCCCGCTCCGGTGGCCTGACGCTGAGACCGCCGAACGGTCCGGGTGCTGCTGCCCATCGGCGGTGTGGCGAGTGCGTGCCGAGTACAATCCGCATTCCGGCATCACCCCGTGGACGGACAGAACAGCCTTTCAGGAACCAGCGATCGTTACCGCATCCTGCGCAAGCTTGGCGAAGGCGGTATGGGCGTCGTCTATGCCGCACACGACGAACGACTCGACCGGCCGGTCGCGATCAAGCAGATGCACGGGCGCTTCGGCGACGGCCTCGACGCGCAGCGGCTGTGGCGGGAAGCGCGCGCCGCCGCGGCCGTCAATCATCCGAACGTCTGTCAGATCTACGAGATCGAGGAACACGGCGACGCGCTGACCCTGACAATGGAACTGCTCGAGGGTGAGCCCTTGAGCAGCCGGCTGATGCGCGGCGCTCTCTCGCCCGGAGAAGCCGGACAGATCGCGTTGGCGGTACTCGGCGCCCTTGATGCCCTGCATCAGAAAGGCATCGTCCATCGCGATCTGAAGCCGTCGAACATCTTCCTGTCACGGCATGGAGTAAAGATCCTCGACTTCGGTCTGGCGCGACCGGTGCCCAGCGTGCATCAGACCGGCTCACACGGCCACCTCACCGAGCCCGGTCTGCTCGTCGGCACGCCCGCGTATATGGCGCCCGAGCAGATTGCCGGGCGCGACATCGACGGGCGGAGCGACCTGTTCGTCCTCGGCGTGGTGCTCTATCAGATGCTGGCGGGACGCCTGCCCTTCAGCGGCGATTCCGTGTTCGAAGTGGCGCGCGCCATCAGAGAGGACGAGCCGCCGGCGCTCACTGGGTCCCCGGCCGTCATCGCCGTCGACCAGGTGATCCATCGCGCGG
>Ga0111539_10009879_pt1 | contig 12042 bp, 10 predicted proteins | sample RhiMethybrSRZTD1_FD_79667 | JGI IMG/M metagenome (GOLD analysis project Ga0111539, IMG submission 79667) | Populus rhizosphere microbial communities from Tennessee, USA - Rhizosphere MetaG P. TD hybrid SRZTD1 (version 2) (version 2) | ecosystem: Host-associated > Plants > Roots > Rhizosphere >...
CCGGTCTTGATTACTGGGATCAAGTTTCCATCCAACGTCATCGCGACCTGGAAGAGTTATCAGCTTCACTAAGTCACACACGTTTTCTTTTCTTCTCAACCAAGGCCGAACGCAACCTCTGGGAACAAACATTCGAGCACAACGACTGTCTGGTGTTTGGTCCTGAGACTCGTGGTTTGCCGGAAAGCCTGTTGCGACAAAACTGGGATCGCTGCGTGAGGGTTCCGATGACGAATCCAAATGTTCGCAGTCTCAACCTGGCCAACACGGTGGCCATTGCGCTTTACGAGGCATTGCGACAAACAACAAATCCACGCACGTGATCCCGGCGAAGAATTTCGTTCCTTAAATTATTCTTCTTCGCGCTCGTCCTCATCATCGTCGTCGTACACTTCGTAACCTGTCGAGTCGTCGTAGTAATAACTGCCGGTTGAAGCATCGTCGGCGCTGCCAGATGATTCGGATCGCTCTGCCTGTGTGGGTCGATCATCATCGCAGTTTGAATTGTCTGGTTCGTTGTGATGATCAATCATATTCACGTGAGGATTCAACTTCCTAAAGTATACCCGATTACCGACACCAGGATATCGGGACTGTCTCACGCTGAGCAGGTAAAGCGATTGATTGCAGGGGGCGCTGCATTGATCCAGCTTCGCGATAAGCAAGCCTCGTCGCGCGGGTTTTATTCTGACGCTCAAGCCGCGCTTCAGATCGCCCGGTCGGCAGGTGTCAAACTAATCATCAATGATCGTGTGGACATAGCGTTGGCGTTGCGAGCCGACGGCGTCCATTTGGGACAAGAGGACATGCCGGTTGAGGCTGCTCGCCGAATACTCGGAGAGCAAGCAGTAATAGGTTTCTCCACACACAACCGGGAACAGATTCGGGGAGCTTTAAGTCTTCCAATTGACTATCTTGCCTTTGGACCAATCTTCCCGACCAACAGCAAGCGCAATCCGGATCCGGTTGCCGGTCTTAATCAACTAAAGCGCGCTCGTGAGATGGTTTTCCCAATGCCGGTGGTGGCAATCGGAGGGATCAACCACTTGAACGCTACGGAAGTGCTGAACGCGGGCGCGACTGCGGTCGCGGTCATTTCCGCCGTCCTGGCCAATCCCAGCCGGATTGCCAGAAACCTCCAGCAGATAATGTCATCCATTGAATAGGGGTTGCCAGCCGACGGCAAACGATGGCCAATATTTTTTGCTTGCGTTTTACACGCCCCATCGGTCAGAATGGCTGGGCCGGTCTCTACTTTCCGGCGATTGTCCGCTCATCCGCTTACGCTAACCTCTGGTACCTATAGACTTGCATTAATAATGAGCTTCTTCGACCTGCCGCCCATCATCGAACGCATGCTGTTGGTCTCTGACAAAATCAGCGACCTTAACTTTTCTGTCGGCCAATTGCCGCAGGTTGAGATTAATGGAAAGCTAACACCCGTCCAACCGCTCGGCCTTCAGAAATTAACGCCTTACCAAACCGAGATCATCGCGATGACGTTGCTTCAGGAAAACCCCGAAGCCGCGGATCGCCTCGTGAAAACGGGCACAGCAGATCTTAGTTACTCGCTTCCTTCCCGGGCACGCTTTCGCTGCAATATATTTCAACAGCGGGGTGTCTATTCAATCGTTATGCGGGTCATTCCGACGGACATTCCCTCGCTCGCATCGCTCGTACTGCCTTCCCAGCTTTCGGAGATTGCTGAACTTCGCAACGGTCTGGTTTTGATCACTGGCCCGACGGGATCGGGCAAGAGCTCTACTCTCGCTGCGATTATCGACATCATTAACGAAACAAAGCATTACCACGTGGTGGCAATTGAAGATCCGATCGAGTACCTGCACACCCACAAGAACTCAACCATCAATCAACGAGAGGTCGGCCACGACACCAAAGACTTTCCTTCGGCTTTACGCGCAGCCCTGCGCCAGGCGCCGAAGGTCATCCTGATCGGCGAAATGCGCGACTACGAAACGACCGAAATCGCACTCGAAGCTGCTGAGACAGGACACCTCGTGCTCTCGACCTTGCACACGATTGATGCTTCGAAGACTGTCGATCGCATCATCGGTCTTTATCCGAAGAACGAAGAGCCGGTGATTAGAACTCGTCTGGCGCAGACTTTTCGTTACATTCTTTCCCAAAGATTGATCCCGAAGGCCGATTTGCGTGGACGTATCGCTGCTGTCGAAATACTTAAATCGACACCACGAACGCGTGAGTACATCGAGAATGGTGAAGCTGAAGGCAAGTCTCTGCTGGACGCAATGCGTGACGGCAAACTCGATGGCATGCAGGATTTCGACGGCGTGATCAAAGACCTGATTGAGCGAAAAGTGATCACGGTCGAAGACGGCCTGGGCTTTGCGACCAATCAGAACAATCTCCTCTTGTCGCTGAAAGGTTTGACTTCGGGTGAAGACTTTATCCGCACCCAGTCGCAGGGCGTAGTCCCCAGTCGAGTATCTCGCCAGCCAGTCGTATTTAGTCTCAACGAATAATCTAATTCAACTTCATTGATCAGCCATGGTTCTTACCTGCCCACAATGCGAAACTCGTTTGCAATTGGATGAAGCCAGGACACCCTCGCGCCCTTTCGCGGTGCGGTGCCCAAAGTGCCAAACGAATGTGAACGTTCAGCCGAACGGCGAAGCGGTAACCGCGCCGAAACCTGATCAGCCCATGGCTGCTACAGAAGCCGCGTCACGCAACCCAGTTCCGGCTTTCGAACGACCGGAGACTGCACCGAAATTCGAGCCTCGCGACCAGGAAAGCATTGCGAACTCAAGTCCTGAGAACCCGTCTGCCTTGAACGATATCGCGAAACTTCTGGCAGAGGCGTTGAGCCATTCAAGCGGACATACCGGATCCACTCGCAAACGTCCCGCTTGGGATCGACGCAAAGTCCTGGTGTGTGCGAGTCCGGCCTACCGCGAAGCGATCGCTGAGTCTCTGATAACTCAGGACTACGATGTTTTCGTGGCCGAGAACATGGTCCAGGGTTTGGGACGCATGCGAGAGGAAAGGATGGATGTGATCGTCCTCGATGCCAGTTTTGATCCGCTCGAGCAAGGCGTCGCTTTCATTACCCGCGAAGTTCGCTTGTTACGCCCTTCTGAGCGAAGACGTCTGTTCTTTGTTTACGTAACGTCCGGCGTTCGCACGATGGATTTGCATGCGGCGTTTCTTCACAACGTTAATCTTGTGGTGAATCCCTCGGACGTCGAACAGTTGCCGGAAGTACTGGGAGTTTCAATTCGGCACTACAACGACCTTTACCGGCCTTTCAATCGCGCGCTCGATATAGCGCCGATCTAAGTTCACTTCATTTCGAACCAAATTCGATCAAAGCCTGGCGAAGCGCGCCGTGTCTCTGCATTAACTTGAGATAAAGCGCCTCGTCCGCGCCGGCTTTCGCGCGGATGATCCGTACCGCCAGAGCCTTTTCCGCAGGATTCCACTTCGCGATACCAGGAATCATGCCAAGTACGAGTGATAGGTTCTCGAGCGCACTTTTCTGATCGCCGGTCCACGATTCAGCGTTTACTTTGAGCGTTCGATTAAGAAACTGCGCCGAATAATTCCTCATCTTTTTCGAGTCGCCGTCAAAGTCGCGAGCCATTCGCCGCTGGACTGCTAACCCGATCCTGCGAACATGAAATCTATCCCACTGCTTTGACGTTTCGCCTGGCAATTCAAACAACATGTGGCCGCTTGCCAACTTTCTCAACGTCCGCGGCGGGGTGCGATAACCCGCATTTGCCCTCAGTTTCTGCTCTTCTGCGTTAGTCAATTCCATCAACGCGGGGTTGACCGGCCGAAAACCCAGCTTGCGATAAAACCAAAACGCGCCTGACTCGATCCCTTCCTCGTTCTCATGCCCAACCTGGTAAGGATCGATTGAAAAGACTGTAACGCCGAGGAGTTGTCGCATCAGCCGCAGGATCCGAACGTAAAGCCAGGCAGTCTCGCCATCGCGAAACGTGTAATAGAGATTGAAGCCGCTTTCCATTCGTTCGCAGATTGAGAGTCCTTCAAAGTAAGCGACCGGCACGCCATTTTTGAAAACCAAAGCGGCGTGATAAGCACGCAGTGGTAGACGATTTTCCGGCGGCACGCCGGTGACGAATACCTCGGTGCCGCGGCCCAGTTCGGCTTTGAGCACACGTCCCGCATCTCCGTAAGTAAAACCGTGAAGTTCGCGATAGCGAACGGCGGACGTTTCGCGCGCGAGATCGAGGATCTTTTCACCTTCGCGACGCGAGAGTCTTTGAATTGGAATCAGCGGCGACGACAATTCCCTGCTGAGTGAGATCTCGCGTCGTTGAATCAACGGTTTGTCATGAAAGAAAATACGCCGCGTCGACTGTCGCATTAACGTTCGCGAAGCCCGCGCCCCAAACCGCCACGTCACATGCAACTTGAGGGCGTCGTAAAGCTCTGCTTTCCTTCTATCAGGGAGCGGCAACGATTCGAACTGTTGGATCAGCCAGGTCAATTCCCTCGTGCGGCCCCGCGCGGCATCGAGCCATTCTTGAAACGGCACATGGGCTTCAACCATTGCATCGTCTTCGAGCAAGGGCAGAAACCGCGGCATCGTCGCGCCAAAACAATCCTCTTCCTCAAACCAATCCCAATCGATGGAAAGCTGGGTTGGATATTTCGCGACCAACCAACGAACAATCGCATAACTGAAGTTGCTGGTGACTGAACCTGCGGCAATCCCCGACACTTCGGGATTATCGAGTGCGGAAAGATCCGCGTCCGCCTCGACGAGCCGAGCAACTCGTTGATTGAACGATCTCAAACTTCTCTCAACCAGATTGAGGATGGTTGCGTTCGGCGGGTAGGCACGCAGGAATAAAAGCGTCTCATGAAAATGAATTAAGGATTCGGCTTCGGCAAGGTGCGAATTTGCGAGACTCGTCAACGCGCGACTCACCTTCGCCCCGCCACTACCGAAGTTCCGCTTTGCTGCCTCAAGCTCGGCGAGAGCCCTTCCTGCTTTCTTGTTTGCCATTAGGTCGGACGAGGAACAAACCAAACGAGTTGGAGTCTAACCGATCACGCGAAAACGGACGAATCTGAGAATGAAGAACCAGGTCAAAATCTATCTGAAGATTGGATGGCTAGCCACGGTAGTCACAACTCTCCTGATGGGAACGAACATGTGTGTTTCGACTGACGCAGCCTGTTATCAGGCCGGTGAAACGATGCTCTTCATGATGTTCTGGCTTTCCTTCCCAACCGGGCTGCTATTTGTGGTGCCCGCGATGATTGCCCTGGAGTACGGGAATGTTCAAGTCCCTTCTGATTTCATTACAGCCTGGATAGTAATGGCCTTTGCCGGGTTCCTGCAGTGGTTCATTCTGGTGCCGCGCTTTCTTCAAAAGCCGGATTTGATCCTGCTCAAATTGGGAACATCCCCAGCGTTACCGTCGCCTGGTTCTCAGGACACGACGCTGCCTTCGCGTGAAGTAATCCAGCCGGCTCCGGTCACAAAGACAACCGTTCCCGAAACACCGCAGCCGGTCCAATCAAGACCTGTTCAACTTGTCAGTAAGCGAATCAGAACACGGCGGAAATCGATTAAGTCAATCGCGGCCTTTGACCGAAGCGGCCGCACTCCACTCGAAAGAGTGATTGATCATTTATAGATGTTTTCGAAAGAACGTTGCGATCTTCCACGCATCGATCGCTTTCCACGGAAGTTCAGCGGTCGTGTAGTGTCCGCACGGCAACCACACCACATCGAGATCGATTCCCCTCGACTTAACTTCTTCGATGACCTGCTTCGATAGATCGACCGGGAAAGTTAAGTCGTAACGGGCGGCGATGAAGCGCATCGGTCGCGGCGTCATCTTGAGTAGCCTGGGAATAAAAGGCAGAGGACTAATCGGCGTCCAGAATTCGCGTAACTCTTCCAGCGTGACATGGGGTTCAATACTCTCGCGAACGTGATGCGTCGAGATTCCCTTGAAGACTACGTCAGCAAAATAGCCTGAGACGTGATTGAACACTCCTACGTCGATCGCCGGATCGTGCGTGAAAGCAAGAAAGGCGGTGCACGACCCAATGCTGGTTCCCAGGATTCCGATGCGTTCGATTCCCTGCTCGCGCAACCAGCGCACCGCGGCTCTGGTGTCGAGGACCGCCTGGCGCATCGATTGGATAGTGCGGCCGATGTTTGAGCAGACCAGATGCTCAGCCCGCTCGAGCTCGGGCGGCCGTCGCTCTTCGTGATAAGGCAGAGTCAGTCGCAAGGCCGTCATGCCCAGGCCATTGAAGATGCGACAAGCCTCGACGTGACTATCAGGTTGCGCATTCCATTGCGGCAGGACCACCACGGCCGCACGCGGTTTGTTCCGGCGTTCGCGCCGAGGACTAAACAGCCGCGCATGAACGGTATTGTTTTCGGCAGACGGAGTATGAACGGCACTGGTCCACGTCAGGTGGTCGCCCACGAGCTGCCAGTCGTTAATTTCGGGCAGCGCAAAGAATTCGTCGCTTTGGGCCATGACGCGCCGCGTGTGCTCACTAAAGATGGCCCGCGGGTCATCACCGTTCACATGTTCGCTGATGAATTCAGCGCCCCAGGCGAACGGCCGCACGATTCGATTGTCATCTTTTTTTGTATGCGCAACCTCGCGCGCACGCATCCATCTTCCGAACACCCTAAAACCTCCGTACCAGGGAAGGATTCATCCTAAGGGTCAGCTGACGCTGAAATCAAGCAGCTGTAAAGCAAACGGTTGGTTTGCCCGAAAATCAACAAAGTGACGCCGCCAAACGATGGTTTCCACGCACATATGGCTGAACCGGGGCGACCGTGAGATGGCGCCGATCCGGGCTTGTCGCTAACCTGAATTCCTTAATGAAACCAGATTGGCCGCTTCCTCGTACTGCTTCCATTCCTCATTTTCACGAAATATGTTATAGACGATTTAGCTAAATCAGTCCCCTAACTTAATAGACTTCGATTGGGCTGGCCTCCAGTCCGCGGAGGATCACTTTCTAATGAAGAGTCGAACGGCATCGGTCTTTCAGATTCGCGCGGCAGCGATCATGCTGGGGATGCTCGGGCTCGTCATCGTCAGCAGCTGTCTGCCGAAACCACTTTCGGAATCCAGCGGCGGCATTAATATTACGCTATATGGTTTCTCGATCATGAAAGAGCCGCTCGAGAAAGCTATCTATCCGGCATTCATCGCCAAGGCCAAGCGCGAGCACAACATCGACATTCACTTCACGTCCTCGTTCGCCGGTTCGGAAACAATCACAAACCAGATTCTGCAAGGCGTTAAAGCTCAGGTTGCGATCTTTTCAATCGAACGCGATGCGGAGCGTCTGCAACAGGCGGGCTTCGTTACTTCGGATTGGCACAATCTTCCGCAGCGCGGAATTGTCAACAAGACCCCGTTTGTGATTTTGGTGCGCAAGGGCAACCCTAAAGGCATTCATGACTTCGCGGATTTGGCCAAGCCCGGCGTCAAGTTGATTCATCCGGACCCCGTCAACTCCGGTGGAGCGCAATGGTCGATCCTGGCGATGTACGGATGCGAATTGGTTAAGGCCGAAAAGCAAGGCGGTGAAGGCGATCGCGCGAAGGCTCTGCAAACGCTGCAGGCGATCTGGCGTAACGTGATCTCGACGCCGGCCTCCGCGCGTGAAGCGCGCACAACTTTTGAGTTGGGCAATGGTGATGCGCTGATCACTTATGAACTGGATGGGTTGCTGATGAAACAGAACAACGCCAAGGCCGACGCCGAAATCGTAGTTCCCGAAGCCACCATCCTAAGCGAGCATCCGGTAGTCGTAATCGATCGCAACGTGGGCGCCATGGACCGTCAGGTCATTGACGCGTTCGTGCAATATCTGTGGACCGAAGAAGCGCAGCGGGCATTCGTCAAATCCAATTTTCGAGCCAGCATCAACGACACCCTAAATGCGGAGAACAAGGAACTCGCAACCATCAAGTATCCGTTTACAGTCGACTATTTCGGTGGTTGGGCCAAAGCTTACCCGGAAATAATCGAGAGCATTTTTCGCGATCAGGTGCAAAAGAGAAAATAATTTGGTGGTACGCACGCCTCTGGCGTGCCGTCTTGCTCAGCACGCCAGAGGCGTGCGTACCGAAAGCTAAATGAAGATTCCGGCAATCAGACATGTTCGCGGATTTGACGTCGCTCGGCCGATAAGCATCGGCATGATGCTCGGCATCATGCTGCCGCTGATCCTGCTGCCACTCTTGTCGATTTTTATCTACGGCACCAGCAAGGGCCTGGGTGTTTTCTGGTCATCACTGGTCGCGCCGGAAGCAGTCTTCGCGCTGAAACTGTCCATCATTACGAGCATTTGGGCCACAGTCTTCAACGTGATCTTCGGGCTGTTCGCGGCCTATGTGCTTTCGCGCTACGACTTTTGGGGACGCAATGCGGTAATCGTGACCATCTCGCTACCGACGGCGATTCCTACCGCAGTCGCGGGATTTGCGCTGCTCCTGCTCTGGGGAAAGTACGGCATGATCGGAAAGCTCTTTTCTGAAGACCAGCAGATCATGTTCACGCCGTATGCGATTATTCTGGCGAACATATTTGTGACTTTTCCGCTGGCATTTGGTGTCATCAAACCTGTATTTGACACGATGAGCCGATCGCTCGAGGAAGCTTCAGCAACGATCGGGGCCACGCGCTGGCAGACGTTTTGGCACGTGACACTACCAAGTTTGCGCGGCGCGATCGTCAGTGGTGCATTGTTGACATTCGCCCGCGCCGTCGGCGAATTCGGATCGACAATCCTGGTTTCCGGAAATCTTGCCGGGCGCACACAGACGGCGCCCCTCTATATTTTTGCGAAATTCAACGAAGGACAGATTGAAGCGGCAAACGCCATCGCCATAGTGCTGGCTTTGCTCTCGTTCGTAATTTTCAGTGTGCTGTTTTTTGCTCGTGACTGGTTGGAATTCGAGGCCCAGGACGTATGATAGCAAAGATGAAATTGGCTTCCGACAGTGGCCAGCTGCACGTATCGTGGGCTCCCGATCGCGAAAAGACTTCGGGGGTGGCGGCCAGTGTGCGTGGCATCAGCAAGCGCTTCAAAAAAGCGCGGGTGTTGGAAGATGTCAGTTTTGACGTCGCCGAAGGCGAGTCGTTGGTGCTGCTCGGCGCGTCCGGCAGTGGTAAGACGACGATTCTGCGCATCATTGCCGGGCTCGAACAGCCGGACAGCGGCTACGTAATTCTGCACGGCAAAGACGTGACTGACTTGCCCGCGCGCGAACGCGGCGTCGGCGTGATCTTCCAGTCATATGCCCTATTCCCGCGCATGACGGTCGAGAAAAACATTGGCTATGGCCTCAAAATTCGTCACCGCCCGCGGAAGGAACGCCGGGAAACGGTCGATCGATTAATCGAGCTGGTGCAATTAGGGCAGCATCGCAAGAAATATCCGTGGCAACTCTCCGGCGGGCAGCAACAGCGCGTAGCTATCGCTCGCACGCTGGCTTACAAGCCGCAGGTGCTGCTGTTCGACGAGCCGTTTGGAGCGCTCGACGCGCAAACACGCGTCCACCTGCGTCGCGAGATTCGTGCCTTGCTCCGTCAGGTACGCGTGCCCTCGGTCTTCATCACTCACGATCAGGAAGAGGCTCTGGAGCTGGGCGATCGCATCGCGGTGCTTAACGAAGGCCACCTGGAGCAGATCGGCACGCCGGACGAAGTTTATAACCATCCTGAAACTGAATACGTCGCCACTTTCCTCGGCGCAGCGAACCTGCTGTTGGGCGTCGCGACCCAGGGCACAGTCGAAATCGGCACGGCAAAGTTGCCGGCCGAAAAGGAAACGAAACGATTTCGCGAAGGTCAGTCGGTTAAACTTGTGTTTCGTCCCGAAGATGTTTGTATCAGTAAGGACGCCAACCTCCCCGAAGGTTGCCGCCGGCTGACAAATGGCGTGATCGAGGAAGTAAGTTTTGTTGGCGCTTATCAACGTCTGACCATTCGTCTTGATCTCACACATCGTCAACAAGCAACCAACGAGGCCCCACTCTATGACGTTACAATTAACACCCCCGAGCGGATGACGGGAGTTCCGATCATCGTGACGCGACCCAAGCCGGAAGCCAACGCTCTGCGTTACAAGTCCGGCGATCGCGTGGCCGTCGGATTGACGTCGTTCAGTGTGTTGCCGAACTACACTCTTGTGAAGCATCGATGAGGCGACTCGTCATCCTCGCCCTCGGTTGTACCGCAGTGTTGTTTTGTGTAACGAACTCGCGCTCGCAGTCCGCTGTTCCCGAATCCGACACGCAAAGTTGGAATGACCTGCAAGTAACGATTCCGCTCAGCAAGAAAGCTGAGTTTGTGATCATCGGGACGTTGCGGATCGGCGACAATCTGACGAAGTTTGTTGATGAGCGCGAAGGCTTTCGTTTCAATTACCAGATCCAGAAATACGTCACCCTCCAGACCCTATACTTTCATCGCGATGCAAAGGCGCCAAATGCACGACCTGAGCGGGAAGAGCGAATCACTCTGGGCGCAAACATTCGGGTCCCGTTAGGCAAGTTCAACTTGAATACTCGCAACTGGATCGAGCATCGCTGGCGCGATCCGCAACCTGATGCCTGGCGTTACCGAAACCGAATTCAACTGGATCACCCCTTCAAGATTGGCAAGAAGAAATTCAACTGGATCATTAACGATGAAGTTTTTTACGATTCGTTTTTGAACGATTGGGTGCGCAATCGTTTCTCAGTAGGCGCCAGTCACGCCTTCAACAAACATCTCACGCTGGAGATGTATGTGATGCGCCAGAACGATGGCCGCTCGCGGCCGGGAGACATCAATATCATCGGCACAGTGTGGCGGGTCCGTCTGTGAAGTAAGAACGGTACGCACGCTTCCAGCGTGCAGCACGAACCGGGATATTGTTTTTTAGTTGCGAGGCTCTCGCCAGCGCCGGATCATTTGCGGCAAGAGTAGTGTGGTTTGCAGGATTGAGCCCGAAGAAAATCGCCGGGCAAATCCACGAAATAATTGGCCGGCGCCTTCGTCATAGTTGAACCACCAAAGATCGGGAATAAACGGCAGACGATTTACGTGTATGTGTTGAGAGTGCACCAGTTCCAACAAGCCTGCCCGTCCATGCGTCCGGCCCAGGCCGCTCTGCTTCACGCCGCCCCAGGGAGTTTGAGCGATGCCGTGGGTGTAGAACACTTCATTAATCATCACGGTGCCGGCGTCGATTCGGGCCGCGAGTCTCTGGCCTCTGGCAATGTTGTTGGTCCAGACGCTCGCTGTTAGACCAAAGTCGCTATCGTTAGCGAGCCGGACCGCCTCGTCCTGAGTCCGGAAATTCATGATTAGCAGCACCGGTCCAAATGTCTCCTCGCGCATCACGTCCATGTTGTGGTTGACGTTTGTGAGAACGGTCGGAGGATAGAATGGGCCCGCTACTTCCCGGAGCCGTTCGCCCCCAGTCAAAGCGACGGCGCCATTATCGATCGCCTGATTGACATGACGTTCGACAATCCGCAATTGCCGCTCGCTCGACATAGAACCCACGTCAGTAGTCTTTTCGGTACCGGGTCCCTGGTGCAAACGCCGCGTTTCTTTCACAACTTCAGCGATGAACAGCTCAGCGATGCTTTCGTGAACGTAGCAACGTTCGACTGACGAACATGACTGGCCGCAGTTTGCGAACGCTCCCCAGACCGCCGCTCGCGCAGCGTTCTCAACGTTCGCATCGTCAAGCACCACCATCGGGTCCTTGCCACCGAGTTCGAGCACGACCGGAATAAGGTATTTTGCGGCGGCTTCGGCGACTCGCTTGCCGGTCGCCACACTGCCGGTAAACATTATTTTGTTGACGCCGGCGCCGATCAAAGCGGCGCCGGTTGATCCGTCGCCCGTGACAACTTCCAAAACGCCATCCGGTAAACCTGCCCGCGCAAGAACCTCTTTGATCTTCAATCCGCTCAGCGGCGTCAGCTCGCTCGGCTTTAGGACCACGGCGTTTCCGGCCATCAAAGCCATCACC
>Ga0111539_10009880_pt1 | contig 12042 bp, 13 predicted proteins | sample RhiMethybrSRZTD1_FD_79667 | JGI IMG/M metagenome (GOLD analysis project Ga0111539, IMG submission 79667) | Populus rhizosphere microbial communities from Tennessee, USA - Rhizosphere MetaG P. TD hybrid SRZTD1 (version 2) (version 2) | ecosystem: Host-associated > Plants > Roots > Rhizosphere >...
CCGCTACGTGCACGTGCTCCGGCGAGCTCGGGCTCACACGGAACCCGGCGTGCGGCGCGACGTGGTCGTAGAACCGCTTCGCCGCGTCGACGTCGGCGACGCGGATCCAGAGGTGATCGATCACGCCGGTCTCCCGCTCGGAGCCGTGGTGCACCGCCTCGACGCTGTTGCCGTCCGGGTCGAGCAGGAACCCGCCGTAGTAGTCCGGGGAGTACTGCGGGCGCGGACCCGGAGCGCCATCGTCGCGGTACCCCGCGTCGACGCCCGCGCGCCAGAACGCGTCGACGACCTCACGGGACGGCGCGAAGAACGCAATGTGCAGCCGCCGCGTCACCGGTTGCTCGGCGGTGGCCGGCGCAACCGAGAAGTCACCCCACTCGCCGAACTCGTCGCCCTCGGGTCGCTCCAGTCCGAGCGTCCGGAGCACGGTGTCGTAGAACGCCTCGGACGCCGCGCGGTCGGATGCGCGAATCGTCACGTGGTCGAACATGCGCTACACGGGGATCTGGAGCGTTCGGAGACCGCTGAGGTCGAGCCACGTTCGGTCGGGGCCGCGCACCACGCGCATGAGCACGGACTCACACGTGGGGCAGCGGAGCACGGCGCCCGGCGCGCGGTTGTAGACGTGCAGGGCCGCGACCTCGCCCGTGTTCCCGCATGCCGCACAGACGCCGACCGCAATCGTCATCTCGACGCCGAACAATTCTCCCAGCGTTCCGGCCATCGCGTTTCCGTCCACGTACTCCATCAACGACCTCCAGTCGCTCCGAACCGCTCGGTCTTCACCCGCTTGGGCGGGTAGCCGAGGCCGACGAGACCCTCCGCCACCGCCTCGACGAAGCTGGTCGGCCCGCAGACGTACGCGAGCGGGCTCTCATGCGCCGGCCACGCAGTCTCCGCGAGCAGCTCTCCGTCGACGCGCCTCGCGTAGCCCGTCCAGCCCTCGGGCTGCCCGCGGGTCAGCGTGTAGACCACATCGAGCTCGGGCTGCTCTGTCGCGAGCCGCTCCAGTTCCTCCCGGTAGATCACCTCGTCCAGCGTGCGCGCCGAATAGAGAAGCCGTGCGGGCACGTCGGCGCCGTCGAGTGCGCGTGTCCGCGCCATCGACATCAGCGGGACGACGCCGGAGCCTCCGGCGGCCAGGAAGATCGGTCCGCCGCGGTCGGGCTCCCAGACGAAGTACCCGCCGACGGGGCCGCGCAGCTCGATGCGGTCACCGGGCCGCAGCTCGTCGACGAGGTACGGCGAGACCTCGCCGTCGTCGAGCCGCTCGACCGTGATCGCAAGCGGCTCGCCCGGCGCGGACGCGATCGAGTAGCTCCGCTCCGCCCGGTAGCCGTCCTCCGCCGTGAGCCGCACGTCGAGGTGCTGGCCCGCGCGGTGCTGCATCCACTCGGGGACGTCGAAGACGAGCGTGCGCGCCCGCGAAGTCTCGTCGATCGCCTCGACGAGCTCCGCGGGCTGCCACGTCAGTCGCCCCAGTACCGCTGTTCCTGCCAAGGATCCCCGTGGTTGTGGTAGCCGTTCGTCTCCCAGAAGCCGGGCTCGTCGTCGTCGCGGAGCTGCAGCCCGCGCACCCACTTCGCGCTCTTCCAGAAGTAGAGGTGCGGGACGAGCAGCCGCGCGGGGCCGCCGTGCTCCGGGTCGAGCGGCTCGCCGTCGAAGGCGAACGCGACCCACGCCTTGCCGTCGGTGACGTCCTCGAGCGCGAGGTTCGTCGTGTAGCCGCCGTCGCAGAACGCAACGACGAACGGCGCGTCCTCGCCGGCCTCGGCGAGCAGCGTGTCGACCGAGACGCCCTCCCACTCCGTGTCGAGCTTCGACCAGCGCGTCACGCAGTGGATGTCCACGGTCGGCTTCTCAGTCGGGAGCGCTCGGAACTCGTCCCACGTCCAGACCTTGGGCTCGCCGGCGCCGCGGATCTCGAAGCTCCAGCGGTCGAGCGGCGTGTGCGGGGTCGGTCCCGCCGAGAGGACCGGGAAGTCGTCCGTCAGGTACTGGCCCGGCGGCGTGCGGGCGTCGGCGTCCGCGTCGTCGCGCCTGCGGCCTCTGAAGCCGCGTGAGACGAAACTCATGTGCACCTCCTGGGGTCGAGAGCGACTCTAGCTCTGCGAGAGCGCGTCGCCCAGGAGGACGATCGCGCGGCGGAGCGTGGGCTCCGGTGACGCGGCGAAGCCGAACGCCAGGCCGGGCGGCTGCGGCGTGAGCGCGTGCTCGTTCACCCCGTCGATCGCGATGCCTCGCTCGCGGGCGGCGGCGAGGACGCGGGCTTCGTCCGTGCCCGTCGGGAGCGCCACGGAGACGTAGAGCCCGGCAGGCGCGCCGCTCACCTGAAACCGCCGCTCGAGGGCTGCGACCGCTGCCTCCCGCCGGCGCCGGTACACGGATCGCACCCGCCGCAGATGGCGGTCGAGGTACCCGCGCGCGATCAGCTCGGCGAGCGCGAGCTGCTGGAGCCGCGGAGGCGCGACGGCGTGCGCGAACATCCGGTCGGCGAAGGGCTCGACGAGGCGCGCGGGGAGCACGGCCCAGCCGAGCCGCAGCGTCGGTGCGAGGAGCGCGCTCGCGCTGCCGACGTACGCGACGTGCTCGGGCGCGAGCGCCTGGAGCGTCCCCGCGGCGGGACGGTCGTAGCGGAAGTGCCCGTCGTAGTCGTGCTCGACGACGAGCCGATCTCCCGCGACGGCCCAGTCGACGAGCGCGCGGCGCGCGTCCGGCGCCAGCGAGGTGCCGAGCGGGAACCGGTGGTCGGGGCTGACGACGATCGCGTCGACGTCCGGCAGCGACTCCCCTGGGTCGCGGACTGGGACGACCTCCAAGCCCGAGGACACGAGCGTCCGGGTCCTCCAGCGGTGTCCGGGGTCCTCGACCCCGATCCGCCGCGCGCCCGCTGCGTGCAGCGTCGCCGCGAGCACGTGCAGCGCCTGCGACGAGCCTCCGGCGATGCACGTCCTGTCGACCGTCGCCTGCACACCACGCGTCCGGGCGAGGAACGGCGCGAGCTCGCGCCGAAGGCGGCGTGCGCCAAGGGGCTCGCCGTACGCGAGGTCGGTGTTCGCGGCGTCGTGGAGCGCCGCGCGCTCCGCGGCGATCCAGTCCGCACGCGGGAACAGCGCAAGGTCGGGAAGGTCCGGCCGCAGGTTGAACCGCGCCGCCGCGATCGGCACGTCGAAGTCCACGCCGACGTCCTCGGCCCGTCGCGCGAGTGCGGCGACGGTCGGCACCGCGCCGCGTCGCAGTGCGATGTAGCCCTCGGCCGCGAGCTGCGCGTAGGCGCCGACCACGACGCCGCGCGAGACGCCGAGGTCGGCCGCAAGCGCACGCGTCGACGGAAGCTCCGCGCCGAGCCCGAGCTCCGGCGACCCGACGAGCGCCCGGAGCTGCCGCTCGATCTGGAGCCCGAGCGGCTGCGAGCGGTCGAGCCGGAGCGCGAGAAGTGGTCCTGTGGACATGGCTTGAACTGGCCCTTCTCAGCAGACCATAGTGGCCCTACGCTCGCGGCGATGAAGGCGCTCGCCCTCGCCGCCGCGCTTGCGCTCTCCGCCGGAGCGCCGACCTCGTCGAGCGCGACGTTCCAGCCGCTCTTCAAGACGCGCTCGGCCGTCCACGTGACGGCGCCGCGCTCCGAGCCGAACCGGCTGTACGTCGTCGAGCAGGAAGGCCGGATCCGCGTCGCCGTCCGCGGTCGCCTCCGCGCGTCGCCCTTCCTCGACATCTCGCGGCTCGTTCTCTCCGGCGGCGAGCAGGGCCTGCTGTCGGTTGCGTTCCACCCCGCCTACGCAAAGAACCGGCGCTTCTTCGTCTACTACACCGACCTGTTCGGCGACTCGCGCGTCGTCGAGTATCGCGCGAACCGCCTCGGGACCAAGGCGCTCGGCGGGAGCGCGCGCGTGCTCCTCCGCGTGCCGGGCGCGAGCCGCGAGCACAAGGGCGGACAGCTCGCGTTCGGCCCCGACGGCCGCCTCTACGTCTCGCTCGGCGACGGGCGCTGCTGCGAGGACCCCGACGACGTCGCCCAGAACCTCTCCTCTCGGCGCGGGAAGCTCCTGCGCCTCGACGTCTCGCGGAGGACGACGACCGTCCAGGTCGTCGCCTACGGCCTGCGCAACCCCTGGCGGTTCTCCTTCGACCGCGCGAACGGCGACCTCTATCTCGCCGACGTCGGCGCCGGCCAGTGGGAGGAGGTCGACTACCTCCCGCGTGCGGAGGTCGGCCCGCTCGTGAACTTCGGCTGGGACGTCTACGAGGGCACGACTCGAATCGACGCAAAGCCGACGAGCGGCACCGGCCGCCTCGTCTTCCCCGTCCACGCCTACGACCACGACGCCGGCTGCTCGATCACCGGCGGGTTCGTCTACCGCGGCGCCGCAGTCCCCGCCGTCCGCGGCCGCTACTTCTTCGGCGACTACTGCAGCGGCGCGATCTGGAGCCTCCGCATGGAGAGCGGTGCGGCGACGGACGTGCGCCGCGAGCCGTTCACGATCCCGAACCTCTCGACGTTCGGCGAGGACGCGCGCGGCGAGCTGTACGCCGCGTCGCTCGAAGGGCGCGTCTACCGGCTCGTTCCGTAGATACTCGCGCGATGCGAGTGCGCCGGGCGATCACCGTCGTCGGCTGCCACGCCGGCGGGGAGGTCGGGAACGTGATCGTCGGAGGCGTCCTCCCGCCCGCGGGCGAGACGGTCTTCGAGCAGATGCAGTCGCTCCGCGAAGACGACCGGCTGCGCAGGCTGCTCCTCCGCGAGCCCCGCGGCAGCGTCGCGTGCCACGTCAACCTCGTCGTCCCACCGACCCGGGACGACTGCGACGCCGGCTTCATCATCATGGAGCCGACGGAGTACCCGGCGATGTCGGGGTCGAACACGATCTGCACGACGACCGTGTTGCTCGAGACGGGGATGGTCGAGCTCCGCGAGCCGGAGACGGTCGTCCGGCTCGAGGCGCCGGGCGGAGTCGTCGAGGCGCGCGCGTCGACCCGCGACGGCCGCTGCGAGAGCGTCGAGTTCACGAACGTGCCGTGCTTCCCGGCGGAGCTCGACGCGCAGCTCGAGGTCGAAGGCCTCGGCACCATCGCGGTAGACGTCGCGTACGGCGGCATGTGGTACGCGATCGCCGACGCGCAGGCGCTCGGCTTCGCGATCGAGCCGGACGAGGCGCGCGAGCTCTCGCTCGTCGGAGAGCGGATTCGCGCGGCCGCGCGCGAGCAGCTGACGTGCGTCCATCCCGAGAACCCCGCGATCGCGGGCGTGAGCATCGTGCAGCTCGCGGAGCCGTGGCGCGGCGTCGGCCAGGTGACGAAGAACGCGGTCGTCGTCGCGCCGGGCCGCCTCGACCGCTCGGCGACCGGCACCGGCCTGTCGGCACGCATGGCCGTGCTGCACGCCCGCGGCTCGATGCGCGTCGGCGACTCGATGACGCACGCGTCCGCGATCGGCTCGACGTTCGACGGCCGCATCGTCTCGGAGACACGCGTCGGCGACCGCGCGGCGATCGTGCCGGCGATCCGCGGCAGCGCATGGATCACCGGCGTGTGGCAGGTCTACGTCGACCCCGACGATCCCTTCCCCGAGGGCTACGTGCTCTCGGACACGTGGGGCGTCAGCGGCGAGGACGTCCAGCGACCAGTGAGGAGGACGACGTGAAGACATCGCTCGGGATCTGGGCCTTCGGGTCGATGGCGACGAGGTTCGTCCCCGGCGGCTACCAGCCGCAGTGGGCGGGCGAGTCGACCGTCGCGCGCGTGCGCCGCGCCGTCGAGGGTCTTCGCGACCTCATCGACGGGTACGAGTTCCACTACCCGCAGGAGCTCTCGCCGGACAACCTCGACGAGGTCCGCGACGCGCTCGACGGGCACGACATCTACTGCATCGCCACCGGTCTCCATCTCGACTCACGCTTCGGCAAAGGCGGCCTCGTTTCACCCGACGAGGCGACGCGGCGCGAGGCGCTGAAGCGGACGCTCGACGCGGTCGACTTCGCCGCCGAGGTCGGCGGCCACTTCATCATCTGGCCGGGGATCGAGGGCTACAACTACCCGTTCCAGACGCCGTACGCAGACTCGTGGCGCTGGCTCGTGGACGGAATCGGCGAGGCCGCGCAGCGCGCGAAGGAGCTCGGAGTGACGATCTTCCTGGAGCACAAGAACTCCGAGCCCGCGATGAAGATCCTCATGCGGAACGTCGGCATGACGCTGCACGTGATCCACAAGCTGCGCACGCAAGGGATCGACAACGTGCAGGTCAACATGGACTGGCAGCACCTGATCATGAACGGCGAGAGCCTCGCGGAGTACGCCGCGATGCTCGCCGCCGACGGCCTGCTCGGGCACCAGCATGCGAACGACGGTTGGGGCTCGTTCGACGACGACAACATGGTCGGCACGATCCGCTTCATGGAGACGATCGAGCTCGCGGTCGAGCTGCGGCGCGCCGGCTACGGCGACAACGGCGAGCGGCTCGGCTTCGATCTCTACCCGTACACCGAGGACGCGGTCGCGGCGGTGCGCCGAAGCGTGCTGCACTGGCGGTTCATCGACTCCGTCGCGCAGCGGATCGACGACGCGGCCCTGCGCGAGGCGCAGCAGCGGAAGGACGCGGTCGCCGCGTACGAGCTCGTGTACTCGGCGCTCGGCGCGTGACCGATCGCCCGCTCGTCGGCCTCGACGTCGGCACGAGCGGCGTCAAGGCGATCGCGATCACGCGGACGGGCGAGGTCGTCGCGCGCGCGGAACGCGCGTACCCGCTGTCGATGCCGCACCCGGGCTGGTCGGAGCAGGATCCCGACGACTGGTGGGACGCCGCAGAGTCGGCGCTCGACGAGCTCGGCGAGCGCGAGTCGCTCGGGCTCTCGGGCCAGATGCACGGCCTCGTCGTCCTCGGCGACGACGGACGTCCGCTCCGCCCCGCGATCCTCTGGAACGACCAGCGCACCGGCGCGGAGTGCGGCGAGATCGAAGACCGCGTCGGACGCGAGCGCCTCGTCGAGCTGACCGGCAACCGTGCGCTCACGGGCTTCACCGCGCCGAAGCTGCTCTGGGTGCGGAACCACGAGCCGGAGACGTTCGCGCGCATCGCGCACGTGCTGCTGCCGAAGGACTACGTTCGCTACCGGCTGACCGGGGAACGCGCGATCGACGCGGCCGACGCCTCCGGGACGCTGCTCTTCGACGTCGGCAACCGGCGCTGGAGCGACGACGTGCTCGATGCGCTCGAGCTCCCGCGCGAGTGGCTGCCGCCGGCGCGCGAGTCGACGGAGGTCGCGGCCGCCGGCGACCAGGCCGCGGGCGCGCTCGGCGTGGGCGTCCACCGGCCGGGGCCGCTGTCGGTCGTACTTGGGACGTCGGGCGTCGTCTTCGCCGCGACGGACGCGTACCGCTTCGACCCGGAAGCGCGGCTGCACACGTTCTGCCACGCCGTGCCCGGAACCTGGCACGCGATGGGCGTGATGCTCTCGGCGGCCGGCGCCCTGCAGTGGTTCCGCGACGCGACGGGCGCGTCGTACGACGAGCTCCTCGCCGAGGCCGAGGCGTGGCCGCCCGGTGCGGAGGGCGTCGTCTTCCAGCCGTACCTCTCGGGCGAGCGGACGCCGCACGCCGATCCCGACGCGCGCGCGGCGTTCACCGGCCTCTCGCTCCGGCACGACCGCGGGGCGATGACGCGTGCCGTCCTCGAAGGCGTCGCGTATGGGCTACGCGACTCGCTCGAGCTGCTGCGCGAGCTCGGGATCCCCTTCGACGTCGGCCGCGTGTCGGGTGGAGGCGCGCGCAGTGAGCTGTGGCTCCGCATCCTGGCCTCGGTGCTCGACCTTCCGCTGGAGCGCACCGCGGTCGAGGAGGGCGCCGCCTACGGTGCGGCGCTGCTCGGCGGCGTCGCGTCCGGGGTCTTCGCCGGCGTCGACGAGGCGGTCGCGTCCTGCGTCCGCGTCACCGAGCGAATCGAGCAGGACGCGGAGTGGGTGCCGCGCTACGCCGAAGGCTACGGGCGTTTTCGGGAGCTCTACCCCGCGCTGCGCGAGTTCCAGAGCCGCACGACCGGCGTCTCGCGCTCGTAGCCGAGCACGCTGATCGAGGCCGGGTCGAGCGCGAAGTGCCGGCCCTCTCGCGGGTCGAGGCCGAGCCAGCGCGCGGTGAGCACGCGCAGGAGGTGGCCGTGCGCGAAGACGAGCACGTCGCCGTCGACCGCGCGAAGCTCTTCCAGCAACCGGTCGACCCGCGCGGCGACGTCGTCGGCCGACTCACCGTCCGGCACCTCGCCCGACCAGATCGTCCAGCCGGGCGACTGCTCGCGGATCTCCGGCGTCGTCCGCCCGTCGTACGCGCCGTAGTCCCACTCCATCAGCTCGTCGCGCGGCTCGGCGTCGGCGAAGCCGGCCAGGCGCGCCGTCTCCGCGGCGCGTGAGAGCGGACTCGTCAGCACGCGCGCGAAGGTTCGTCCGCGCAGCGGCCGCGCCACCGCTTCGGCCTCCTTTCGCCCGTCGTTCGTCAGCGGGACGTCGGTCCGGCCCGTGTGCCGGCCCGAAAGCGTCCACTCGGTCTCACCGTGCCGGACGAGGACGAGTTCGTTCAGAGGGGAAACGATACGGCCGCCTGCATCCTCCGATCGGTGGATGCCGTTCGGACGACACCTCGGCGAGGCTTCCGTGGTGCGCCGACTCGTTGTAGTTGCAGTGATCCCGGCGCTCGCCGGGGCCGTCTTGATCGGGGTTGCGCTCGCCTCGCGGCAAGGTCCTGCGCAGGCTTCCACGGCGGTCCCGGCGCACCTCACTGGCGAGCTCACCCACGGGCCGCCCTGGCCGAGGAACGTCCCGGAGCTCCGCGAGCGGCTCGCGGAGCTCCACCTCCCTGCGCTCGCATACGAGGGAACGGTGCTGCACATCCACCAGCACCTGGACGTGTTCGACAACGGACGGCACGTGATCGTCCCGGCCGGCATCGGGATCGGCGACACGTTCATCTCGCCGCTCCACACGCACGACACGAGCGGCGTGATGCACGTCGAGTCGCCGACGATCCGGCCGTTCACGCTCGCCGAGTTCTTCGGCGTGTGGGGCGTGCCGCTCGCGCACGCGAAGGTCTACGTCGACGGAAAGCGCTCGATCCCCGGCGTCAGGCTCGAGCCGCACCAGGAGATCGCCGTCGTCTTCGGCCGCGCCCCGCGCCGGATCCCGACGAGCTACGACTTTCCCTACGGACTCTAGGAGGGTCTCCTGCGGCTACTCGAGGAGGCCGCGCCGCATCGCCTCGGCGACGGCGGCGGCGCGGTCGGACACGCCGAGCTTCTCGTAGAGGTGCTGCACATGCGTCTTGACCGTCGTGACGCCGAGGTAGAGCTCGGCGGCGATGTCCGGGAGGCTCTTGCCGGAGGCGATCAGCTTGAGGATCTCGCTCTCGCGCTTCGTCAGCACCGGCCGGTCGTTCGAGGCCCGGAGTCGGATCTCCGAGATGAGCCCCGACGCGAGGTCCGGTGGCAGCACGTTGTCGCCGCGTGCGCACGCAGCGACGGCGTCGACGATCTCGAGCTGCCGAGCCTCCTTCGCGATGAAGCCTGCCGCCCCCGCCTCGAGCGCCTTGTAGACGATCCCGCTCTCGGTGAACGCGGAGATCAGCAGGACGCGGGTCCGAAGCCCGTCGCGGACCACGGCCCGCGTGATCGCGAGCCCGTCGAGGCCCGGAAGCTTGAAGTCGAGCAGCGCCACGTCCGGGACGTGGTGCTCGATCTCGGCGAGCGCCGTGCGCCCGTCCTCGGCCTCGGCGACGATCTCGAACTGGCCGTTGCCGGAGAGCGCGCGAACGACGCCCTCACGGTAGAGCGGGTGGTCGTCGGCGACCACGACCCGCACCTTCTTCGTTTGCGGCGTCATCGCGGCGTCTTCCATCGTACGCCCCGATACCGGCGTCTCGGTCTCGACGACCTGGCTCACTGCCAACACCTTGCAGGACGCTTTGTCCACCCGCCCTCGTGCGACCGGTGGATCGAGCGGAGGAGCCGCGCGTAGGATGAGCAGGCCCCGCGATGCGCAACGGCGCCTGATCGACGTAGTCGTGCGCGGCCGGATCGGAAACGCGGTCTCGCGCGAAGCGGCCGCAGAGGCCGAACGGATCGTCGCATGGCTGCGCCTTCCCGCGATCGGCCTGATCGCGCTCGGTCAGGGCGTCGAGTCGCCGAATCCGGACACCGGCTTCACGATCGTGCTCGCGCTCTTCACGGCCTGGAGCCTCGCCACGCTGGTCTGGGTCCACGTCCGCACCGTCAGCCCGCGGCTGGCGCTCGCGGCGACGGGCGTCGACCTCGTCGCGTTCACGGCGCTCGCGCTCCTCTCTGGCGGCGCGTTCTCGCACGTGCGGCTGGCGTTCTTCGTCGTTCCGGTGACGGTCGCCTTCCGCTTCCGGCCCGCGGTGACGCTGCTCGCCGCGGTCGTCACGACGGCGGCCTACGTGAGCCAGGCGTTTGCACACTCCGCGGCGAGCCAGCCGGGAGCGCGCCGGTTCATCGTCACCGAGGCCGGCTTTCTGGCCTGGGTCGGGCTCGCCTGCTTCATCCTCTCGCTGATGCTCGCACGGCGCACCGAGCTCGTCGCACGCCTCGCGACGAGCCGCGCGCGCCTGCTCGCCCAGGCGCTGTCGGCCGAGCAGCGCGAGCGGCGCGCGCTCGCCGAGTCGTTGCACGACCACGCGCTCCAGAACCTCCTTTCGGCACGGCACGAGCTCGAGGACGTCGCCGAGTCGGTGCCCGAGCCGGCGCTGCGGCGCGCCGACGAGGCCCTGACGCAGACGGTCGACCAGCTGCGCGACGCCGTCTTCGAGCTCCATCCCTACGTCCTGGAGCAGGCGGGGCTCGACGCGGCCCTCCGCTCCGTCGCGCAGCGCGCGGCGTCGCAGGGCCATCTCGCGCTCAGGCTCGACCTCGCCGCGAACGGCGCGAGCGCCAACGACCAGCTGCTGTTCTCGGCCGCGCGGGAGCTTCTCGCGAACGTCGTGCGACACGCCGAAGCGACGACGGTGACGCTCCGCCTTGCACACCTCGGCGACGACCTCCAGTTCGTCGTCGAGGACGACGGCAGGGGCTTCCCGCCCGAGCAGCTCGCCGAGCGCCTCGGGCAGGGCCATGTCGGGCTCGCGTCGCAGCGCGTGCGCGTCGAGGCGGCCGGCGGGACGATGACGATCGCGTCGATTCCGGGCGAGGGCACGCGGATCGAGATCCGTGTGCCGTCGAACGGCGACGCGGGCGTCTGACGTCCTCCGATCCCGTCGAAGTCGGTCCTCGCGATCGCCCGGGCGGCCGATGCACCTGCACCGGCCCCGCGGAGACGCTGACCGCGTCCACCACCGGGAGGAGCCCATGAAGCTGCTCAGATTCGCAGTCCCCGCAGCCGCTCTCGTCGCACTCGTCGCCGCGGGCGCCGCGCCGGCCGCCGTTCGCTCGACCACGGTGAAGGTGTCCGCGAAGGACTACTCGTTCACGCTCTCCACGAAGACCGTGAAGCACGGCAAGGTGACCTTCACGATCAGGAACTCGGGTCACACCGTCCACGACTTCTCGATCGCGGGCCACACGTCCAGGCAGATCGGACCGGGCAAGTCGACGACGCTGACCGTGATGCTGAAGAAAGGTCGCTACCCGTACAGCTGCACCGTCGACTCGCACAAGGCGCTCGGCATGAAGGGCGTGCTCCAGGTCACCTAGGCGCGGCGAGCCTCGCCGAGGCGCCTCAACATCCCCGCGCGCGCCTCGACGAGGTAGCCGTCTCGATGGTGCCTCCGAGCCGGGAGCGAGGCCATCCTCTGATCGGTCGACCCGCCGGGTGAGGTGACGCTCGCGCGAGCCGCGCGCGGATCGGCAGCGCAATCGTCCGTCGGCACGATGCCGGCCGCGCCTCGCTGCGCGCACGCTTTCACGGCGCATGACCACCGTCCCGGAGCTCGTCCCGAGCGCACCCGGCGGGGCCCGCGAACTCTTCGAAGTCGAGGAGATCGCGGGCCGCACGCCCTGGCAACTCTTCTGGGAGCGGTTCCGCGAGGACCGCGTCGCACTCGTCGCGCTCGGCG
>Ga0111539_10009884_pt1 | contig 12040 bp, 9 predicted proteins | sample RhiMethybrSRZTD1_FD_79667 | JGI IMG/M metagenome (GOLD analysis project Ga0111539, IMG submission 79667) | Populus rhizosphere microbial communities from Tennessee, USA - Rhizosphere MetaG P. TD hybrid SRZTD1 (version 2) (version 2) | ecosystem: Host-associated > Plants > Roots > Rhizosphere >...
ACATCGCGCTTTCCAACCTCGCCCTCGACCTGATCGGCCAGGCGCGTCTGCTCTACGCCTATGCCGGCGAGATCGAGGGCAGGGGTCGCGGGGAGGATGCGTTTGCCTACCTGCGCGATGAGTTCGCCTACCGCAATCTGCTGCTGGTCGAGCAGCCAAACGGTGATTTCGCCAAGACCATGGTGCGCCACCTGCTCTATGCCGCCTTCATGCACCCCTACTACCAGGCCCTCGCCCGCTCTGCCGATCAGCGCCTCGCCGAGATCGCCGCCAAGGCTGTGAAGGAGATGGCCTATCACGTCCGCCACGCGGCGGAATGGGTGATCCGACTCGGCGACGGCACGGAGGAAAGCCGCTTGCGGACGATCGGCGCCCTCGACGAGTTGTGGATGTATACGGGCGAGCTGTTCGTCATGGACGAGGCCGAGCGCGCGCTGGCGGTGCGCGGCATCGCCGTTGACCGCGAGCCAATCCGCCTGAAATGGGATGCAACGATCAATTCGGTATTGAGCGAGGCCACCCTGAAGCGGCCGGCGGACCGCTGGATGCAGGTCGGGGGCCGCATTGGCCGCCACAGCGAGCACCTGGGCCCCATGCTGGCGGAGATGCAGGTCCTGCACCGCGCTCATGCGGGTGTGACGTGGTGAGGCAGTGATGACACGCCCCCCTTCCTTGCCCGCTTGCGGAGAGGGGATAGCTGAGAGCAATACTTGTGGCAGGAGGACATCCGCGCGGCGCGTCTTTCGAATTTGCACCTGCCGCACAATATTGAAGGCATGATGGATACGACCGTTGCAGCTCCTGAACCGCCGCCGGCGACCTCTTCCCCCAAGGGGGAGGGGAGCATTGCCATCGAACTGCAGCGGGCGCTTGCGATAGCCGCCGGCATGGTCGATCCGGAAATCCCTGTGCTGACCCTGCAGGACCTTGGCGTGCTGCGCGGTGTGGATCAGCAGGACGGTCGCGTCGTCCTGAAGCTCACGCCCACCTATACCGGCTGTCCGGCGACGGAGGCGATCAGTCTCGCGGTCGAGGCGGCGCTCGCGGAGGCCGGCTTCGTCGGAGCCCGCGTCGAGACGGTGCTGTCGCCTCCCTGGACCACCGATGACATTACCGAGGAAGGGCGCAGCAAGCTGCGCGAGTTTGGGATCGCTCCGCCACAGCGCGGTGCCGCCGCGCGTACCCTGTTTCATCAGGAGACGGTGGAATGCCCCAAATGCGGGTCCACGCACACCTCGCGGATCTCCGAGTTCGGCTCGACCGCATGCAAGGCGCTGTGGCGCTGCGAGGCCTGCGCGGAACCCTTCGACTATTTCAAGTGCCTCTGAGCGGCCGGCGATGCACGAATACGAGGCGCTCGAGATCGTCGGGGTGAGGCGCGAGACGCCCGAGGCCATCTCCGTGGTGCTCGCCGTGCCTGCGGCGCACCGCGAGGCCTTTCGCTTCCGGCCGGGCCAGCATCTTCCTGTGCGTGCCGTCATCGACGGGGAAGAGCAGCGCCGTACCTACTCGATCTGCTCGGGGCCGGACGAGCCCGATCTGCGCATCGCCATCAAGCGCGTGGTGGAGGGCCGCTTCTCCAACTGGGCCAACGATACCCTGGCGGCCGGCATGCGGCTGGAGGCAATGCCGCCCGCCGGCCGCTTCGTGCTCCCCGAGAGCGATGGCGCCCGGCGCCGGGTCCTGGCCTTCGCCGCGGGCGTGGGCATCACACCGATCATCGCCATGGTCAAACACGCGCTGACACGCGAGCCGAATACCAGCCTCACGCTCGTCTACGGCAACCGGATGCCGGAGAGCACCATCTTCCGCGCAGAGCTGGAGGACTTGAAAGATTGCCACCTCGGCCGCCTGTCGATCCTCGACGTGCTGTCCCGCAATGACGAGACGAGCGCGCCGCTGCTGGAGGGCCGCATCACCGCCGACAAGGTGAAGGCGCTGGCCACGACATTGCTCGGGCGGGGGGACGTGGCGCACGTGTTTCTGTGCGGGCCGGGTACCATGATCCGCGACGTGCGCGCAGCGCTCCTCGAGCTCGGAGTGCCGCGCGAGCTGATACACCACGAGTTCTTTGCCCCCGGCGGAGTGGCGTATCGCGCCAAGGCAGCTTCCTCCTCTCCCCGCTTGCGGGTAGAGGGTCCGGGTGAGGGGCAGCACAAAACATCAGCTGCACCTCTGACTGCCCCTCACCCTACTCCTCTCCCCACTGAAGGGTGGGGAGAGGGAAGAGGCGCGACCGAGGCGGTCGCCATCCTGGACGGCATGCGCCACCGCTTCACCGTGCCGCCGGGCGGTCACGTCGTGGACGCTGCGCTGGCGGCCGGCATCCGCGTGCCCTACTCGTGCAAAGGGGGGATGTGCTGCACCTGTCGCGCCAGGCTGATCGAGGGCGAGGTGGAGATGACGCAGAACTACAGCCTCGAGCCCTGGGAGATTGAGCGCGGATTCGTCCTGACGTGCCAAGCCGTGCCGAAATCGGACCGGCTCGTGCTGGACTACGATCAGATGTGATCTGACGCAGATCGTGGGGCCCGGCGCGAGGGGGTCGGCCCTCGTTGCCACTGTGCCTCGGGATGGGAGGGTATGCGTGAGGCCCTCACTCCATCCCCCGCGCCGCCCGCTTCAGCGCGGCGCGCGCCAGCAGCCGCGTGGAGTCGAGAGTGGGCAGGGGTGAGTTCGCGTCACTCATGATCAGCGGAATTTCCGTGCAGCCGAGCACCACCGCATCGCAGCCCTCATCGCCCATGCGGGCGATGACCCGCCGAAAATAGGCAACCGCCTCGGGCTTGAAAACGCCGCGCACCAACTCGTCCATGATGATGCGGTTGATTTCAACGCGCTCCTCGGTGTTCGGGCGCATGAGGTCCAGGCCCCGCGCCGCGAGCCTTTCAGGGTAGACCTCGCTATCGACGAGCCAGCGCGTCCCGGTCAGGCCGAGACGGCGGAACCCGCGCCGGGCAGCCTCGGCGGCCACGGCCTCGGCGATGTGCAGCCATGCCAACGGCGATCGCGGCAAAACGTGTGGCAGCGCCTGGTGGATGGTATTGTCGGGGCAGATGAGGAAATCCGCACCGACGCTGGCCAGCTTGCGGGCGGAGGCAAGCATCAGCTCGCCCACACCCTGCCAATCATCGCGGTCGAGGCACGCCACGTACTCGGCAAGCGACGGCGTGTGCATCGACACTTCGGGGTGGGCGTGCGGCCCCAGCAGCTCGGCGCCTTCGAGACAGATGGTGCGATAGCAGAGCGCCGCGCCCTCGGCAGAACATGCAACGATGCCGATGTGGCGCGGCATGCATGCCCTCGAAGCTCGGTGAGGCTGGCGTCAGCCCTTCTTCTTTTCGTCCTGCGCCTCGGCGGGAACCTCGGCAGCGGTGAGCTCGGCCACGAACTCCTGCGCCTGCCGTACCCAATCCTCCTTCTCGACGCGGCCGTCGAGCGCGAGCGCCTCGTCGACGTTGGCGATGTCGTCGTCGGAGAAATTGGCGATCTGATCGAACTTGATCACGCCGAGGCCGTGCAGGCGCGCGGCCAGCGCGGCGTCGAGCCCCTTGATGCGGGTCAGATCGTCGGGCTCACCCTTCGGCCGCTTGAAGCCCTTGAAGGCGGCGTTGAGGCGCTTGGCGCGCGCGTCCGTGCGCTCGAAGATGCGCGCCGACTTGCCGCGCCGCCCACGCAGGTAGTAGAGCTTGGCGCGGCGAACCTTGCCGCGGCGAATCACCTCGATCTCGGCGATGTAGGGCGAGAAGACCGGGAAGACGCGCTCCACGCCCTCGCCGTAGGAGATCTTGCGCACCGTGAAGCTCTCATTGATGCCGCTGCCGGAGCGCGCGATCACCACACCCTCGTAGGCTTGCAGGCGGAAGCCGGGACCCTTGTCCTCGTCCTTCGGCTTGGCGGCCTTGCCCTTGGCTTTGGCCTTGGCGTCGGCCTCGGAGTCCTCCATCACCTTTACCATCACCTTGACGGTGTCGCCCGGAGCGAATTCGGGCACGCGCCGCTGGACGGCGATGGCGTCCATCTGCCGGCGCTCGAGATCTTGGATGACGGTCATGGAAGTCATGGCAACTGTCCCTGGACTGGCAAGGCGCTCCCGCGCCGGCTATTGGCATGAGCGCCGACGCGCCCGGCTCCTCGTTTCGGGAGCCGCGCCGGGCGTCGCTGGCGGGAATTCGGGCGCGTTCTAGCCCGAACGGCGGCCCGTGTCGATGGGGTAGGAGAGTATGTGGCTGCCCGACGCCATCGGCCGCAGTCAGAATGCCCGCCTCGGCACCAGTGCGAAGGCCCCCAGACCATCCGCCAGGGAGTGCCTGAGGAGGTCAATCCCGCGCCGCGCAAGGTAATTTTCGCGGCTGGCCCGCGTCGTGCATCGGATGGGAACGCGTGCCGAGACGCGCATGGCAGGGTCATGACACTAGGAAGCCTTGCGACCAGGAATGTGCCGAGGGCTCGAAAAACAGTCGGCTTTGTGTCCCTCCGATACCCGCGTTAAGCAATGATTAGCCTTCGCGTTGCCCGACGATCCAAGCGCACCTAGTTTCGCGCCGAAAGAGGCGCTAAGGGTGCGGGCCGGAGTATGACGCGCAGAAGCCTGGTTTTGGCTGCGCAGGCAGGAGCTGCCGACCGGGGGGCGTTGGGTCGGCGGGAGCTCTCCCTTCATCTGCCGCAGAGGATGGTGCTGGACGTCCTGGCGTTCGCCGAGGTCGGCCTCGTCGTCCTGGCCGCCCTGCTCGCCAAGTATCTCTACATTGCCAACGTCCTCGGTGTGTCCCAGCCCGTGGAACTCTACATTTTCGCCGGAGCTGCCGGCGGGTTGACGATCTACTATGTTGCACGCAGCCACGGACTGCATGAGCGTGCCGCCTTCCTCGACGGCGCGGCGCGGTGGCGTGATGTACTTTTCTGCGTCGGGTTGTCCTTCCTCGTCCTTATCGCGCTCGCCTATCTGCTGAAGCTTTCCTCCGACTATTCGCGCGGCTGGCTGCTGACCTGGCTTGGCCTGACCTCCCTGTTTGTGCTCGCCGGGCGGAGCGCGTCCGCACGGGTGCTGGCATGGCTCACGGCTGCAGGCTCCGCCGTGCGCCGCGTCGCGATCGTGGCCGATGGCCCGTCCGGCCAGCAGCTGGCTGAACAGCTGCGTGGCACCTCCGGCATCTCGCTCGCGGGTGTATTCGAGGTGGCGCCGCCGGAGCAGGGTGGCTGGGAGAAAACGCTCACCGAGGTCATCTCGGTCGGCGAGCGTAACGTCTTCGACGAGATCATCGTTGCCCCGTTGCGCCCCGACGAGCGCGCGCGACAGTCGATAGACCAGCTGAGCGTCTTGCCGGTGCACGTGTGGCTTTACGTGGCGGACCTGAGCCTGCCGATCCACGGCAGCGAGCGGCTGGGCGGCGTCAACCTGTTCGAGGTCAAGTCGAAGCCCATAAGCGACTGGGAGAACGTGAGCAAGCTCCTGCTCGACTACGTTCTCGGCATCATCTGCACGATCCTGTTCGCGCCGCTGATGCTGGCGATCGTCGTGGCCATCCGCCTGGACAGCCCCGGTCCGGCAATCTTCCGGCAGCGCCGGCACGGCTTCAATCACAGCGTGATCGACGTCTACAAGTTCAGAACGATGACGGTGCTGGAGAACGGAGACAGGATTGCGCAGGCCACTAGGAACGATCAGCGGGTGACCCGCGTCGGGCGATTCCTGCGCCGCACGAGCCTCGACGAGTTGCCCCAGCTTATCAACGTGCTCCGGGGTGAGATGTCCCTGGTCGGACCGCGTCCGCATGCGGTGGCGCACAACCACTACTACCGCCAGCATGTGGAGAGCTACAGCCGGCGCCATATCGTCAAGCCGGGGATAACGGGCCTGGCGCAGGTCAACGGTTTGCGCGGCCCCACCGAGGACCCGGAGAAGATGCGCCGCCGCGTGCAGATGGACCTCTACTACATCGAGCACTGGTCGCTTTGGATGGACCTCAAGATCCTGGCGAAGACCCCGCTGGTCGGTTTCGTCAACCGCAACGCATTCTGATCGCCTGGCGTCGCGGCGCTGCGTGCCCTTTGGCCGTTCACCCTCTGGACATCATTCGGCCATAGCCTCGGTCCCAATCGTTGTCTTGCAGTCCGCGCCGCGTCGGGCGCGCCGCTGGGGGGCGGCGGCATGAGGGATCAGACGGGATGATTGGGCGGGACCCGCTGCGTGCGGTGCTGCTGGCGTTTGCCCTGGTCGCCGTTGCCGCGCCTCCTGCGCTCGGCCAGCGCCCGGATGCCGCAAGCCGGCCCGTGATGGTGCCCGTGCCGCACGAGGTCCACGCCCGCGTCGGGCCGCTCAGGGCTCCGCGCAGTGCGCTGGTGGAATTCGACGTCTCGCCGTTCCGCTATGATGGGGTCGTCCCGCGCACCAGCCGGCCCTTCTTCGACGTGATCGACGAAGACGGCCGAAGGGGTCACCGCAGCGCGCGCGCCGGCGTGCTGTGGGAGGACGCCACCTACAGCGACAAGCGCTCGCTCCTTTTCATGCCGGCCGGATTCGACGTGCGGCGTCCGGGGCTGATCGTCGTTTTCCTGCACGGCAACCGGGCGACGCTGGAGCGCGACGTCGGCGGCCGCCAGCGTGTGGCGGCGCAGATCGCGGAAGCCAACATCAACGCCGTTCTCGTTGCGCCGCAGCTCGCCATCAATGCCAACGACTCGAGCGCCGGGCGGTTCTGGGAGACTTACGGCTTTGCCAGGTTCATCGGCGAGGCGGGTGCGCACCTTGCCCGTCTGCACGGGGACCTGCGCACGCGCAAGACCTTCGCTACCCTGCCCGTCGTGATCGTCGCCTACAGCGGGGGCTACGTGCCCGCCGCCTGGGCTCTGCACAAGGGCGGCAGCGACTCGCGCGTCATCGGCGTGCTGCTGCTCGACGCCCTCTACGGGGAGGTCGACAAGTACGCCGATTTCATCCGGCGCCAGCGCTCGGCCTTCTTCGTCAGCGCCTACACCTCGTCCTCAGCCGGCGGCAACGAGGCCCTGCAGAGCATGCTCGCAGAAGAGGAGATCGACTTCGATACCAGCTTGCCGGACCGGCTGCGCGGCAAGGTGGCATTCATCCGGACGTCCGGTGCCGACCACGAGAATTTCGTGACCCGGGCGTGGGCCGACGATCCGATCCGCGCCACGCTCGAGCGCATCGGCGGCTATGCGCGCGATCCCGGCCGCCAGGCCAGGGGTCGGCAGCATTCGGCCCGATAGTCCCCGCCGCGTGCGGTAAGGTCGGCCCGCACTTGCCTGGACCGGCGAAGGCCGGTCTTTGCCGGGACCTCGCAAGCGGCAAGCGCCGAGCTTGTGGCTGGCCCATACACCTCGGGGCACGCGGAAGGCCCGCCTTTACCCAGCTTACGGATGCCGCTCGCTTCGCTTGTGGAAGTCTGGTCAGAGTCGGCGCATGAGCAGGGACACGAGCCGCCGAGCCGCCGTCGTGACCGGGGCCGCCCGCGGCATCGGCCGCGCCGTTGCCCGGCACCTCTTCGGGATGGGCTGGCAGGTAACCCTCGCCGACGTCGACGGCGACGCGGTCAGCGCCGCCGCTGCCGATGTCGGCGGCATCGCCGTGCAATCCGATGTCGGCAACGAGACGGACGTCGAGCGCCTGATCGCGGTGTCGCGCGCCCGCATGGGTCGCGTCGACGCGATCGTCTCCAACGCCGGCGTCGGTGCCTTCGGGCCCTTGGCGCAAACAACGCTCGAGAGCTGGAACCGGGTGCTCGCCACCAACCTGACCGCAACCTTCCTGCTCGCCAGGTCGGCCGCGGCCGACCTCAAGCGGGCGCGCGGCAGCATGATCACGGTCGCTTCGACCCGGGCGCACATGTCCGAGCCCGACACGCTCGCCTACTCGGCCACCAAGGGTGGCCTCGTCGCGCTCACGCATGCGCTGGCAATGACGCTGGCCCCCGACGTCCGCGTCAATTGCATCTCGCCGGGCTGGATCGACACGGGCAAGCACGGCCCGCTGAAGGCCAGCGACCACGCCCAGCACCCCGTCGGCCGCGTAGGTAAGCCCGAGGACGTTGCCGCGGCGGTGGCGTTCCTGCTCTCGGCAGAGGCCGGCTTCATCACCGGCACGGAGCTCATCGTCGACGGCGGCATGACCCGCAAGATGATCTACACGTGAGCCCGATTGTCATCCCGGCCGGAGCGCGATAGCGCGCAGAGGCGGGACCCAGGACCTCGGATACGATCTCGGGGCCCCGGATGGCCGCTGCGCGGCTTCCGGGATGACAGTCGTGCCTCGACAAAGGCGTCGTGACCGTCCATAGCAGCGCCGCAACAGGGCGCAGGAGATGGCGATGGCGGGCAGGTCAGGCAGGCGAACGGCAGCCGGCGGCAAGAAGGTCAGGGCGGCGCCTGCACCGCGCGCCGCGGCAAAGCCGGGACCGGCAAGCGACAACCCCCTGCTCGGGCCCTGGACCACGCCGTTCGCGATGCCCCCGTTCGACCGCATCGAGATCGCGCACTTCGTGCCCGCCTTCGACAAAGGCTTCGCCGACAACCGCAAGGAGATTGCCGCCATCGCCGGAGATCCCGCCGCGCCGACGTTCGCCAACACCATCGACACGATGGAGCGCGCGGGCCAACGGCTACAGCGCGCTTCGGCCGTCTTCTTCAACCTCGCCGGCACCGATACGAACCCCGAAATCCAGGCGATTGAGCGCGCGCTCGCACCGCGCTTTGCCAAGCATGGCATGCGTATCTACCAGAACGAGACGCTCTTTGCCCGCGTCGATGCCCTCTACAGGAAGCGCAAGAAGCTTAAGCTCAACGAAGAGCAGCTTCGTGTGCTCGAGCGCTACCAGCGCGCTTTCGTGAAGTCCGGCGCCGGCCTCGCACCCAAGGCCAAGAAGCGCATGGCGGCGATTGCGGCGCGGCTCTCCGTGCTCGGTACACAGTTCAGCCAGAACCTGCTGGCCGACGAGCAGGCCTTCGTGCTGGTGCTGGAAGGCGAAGCCGATCTTGCCGGGCTGCCCGAGGCCGTGCGTGCCGCCGCGGCGCAAACGGCCAAGGATCACGGCCATCCCGGCAAGCATGCCGTCACGCTCGCTCGCTCCAGCGTCGAGCCCTTCCTGCAGTATTCGGCGCGGCGCGATCTGCGCGAGAAGGCCTTCAATGCCTGGATCATGCGCGGCGCCAACGGCGGCAAGACGGACAATCGCAGGATCGTGGCGGAGGTGCTGGCGTTGCGCGCCGAGCGGGCGCGCATCCTGGGCTTCAAGTCGGCTGCCGACTCCGCCCTCGAGTTCTCGATGGCCAAGAATCCCGCGGCGGTGCGCAAGCTGCTGATGGAGGTGTGGGCTCCAGCGCGCGAGCGGGCCGCCGAGGAGCGCGATGCGCTGCAGGAAGCCGTGCGCTCGGAGGGCGGCAATTTCAAGGTCGCCGCGTGGGATTGGCGCTACTATGCCGAGAAGGTTCGCAAGGCGCGCTACGACTTCGACGATGCCGAGATCAAGCCCTACCTGCAACTCGACAGCGTGATCGCGGCTGCGTTCGACGTCGCCGGCAAGCTGTTCGGCGTCACCTTCACGGAGCGCAAGGACCTGCCCGTCTATCATCCGGAGGTGCGCGCGTTCGAGGTGAAACGCGGCGGTGCGCACGTCGGCCTCTTCCTCGGCGACTACTTCGCCCGGCCGTCCAAGCACTCGGGCGCGTGGATGTCGGGTTGGCGCAAGCAGGAGAAGCTCGCCGGCAAAGTCACGCCCATCGTCGTCAACGTCATGAACTCCGCCAAGGCCGCCCCCGGCGGGCCGACGCTGCTCAGCCTCGACGATGCGCGCACGCTGTTTCACGAGTTCGGCCACGCCCTGCACGGCCTGCTCTCGGATGTGACCTACCCGAGTGTCGCCGGCACCAGCGTCGAGCGCGACTTCGTCGAGCTTCCCTCCCAGCTCTACGAGCACTGGCTGCTGCGGCCGGAGGTGCTCGCCCGCTTCGCGCGCCATTACAAGACCGGCAAGCCCGTGCCGGCCGTGCTGCTCAAGCGGCTGGAGGCGGCGCGCAACTTCAATCAGGGCTTCAAGACGGTGGAGTACGTGGCCGCCGCCATCGTCGACCTCGACCTTCATGTGCTGGAAGAGGCCAAGGGCCTCGACGTCGACGCCTTCGAGGCCAACACGCTCACCGGCATCGGCATGCCGCGCGAGATCGTCATGCGCCACCGCATCCCGCACTTCCAGCACATCATGGGCGGGTACGCCTCGGGCTACTACAGCTACCTGTGGTCGGAGGTGATGGACGCCGACGCCTTCTCCGCTTTCGAGGAGACGGGCAATATCTTCAATGCGCGCCTCGCCAAGCGACTGCACGATCACATCTATTCATCAGGCGGCAGCCACGATGCGGCCGAGGCCTATGTCGCCTTCCGCGGTCGCCTGCCGAAGACGCGCGCGTTGCTGGAAAAGCGCGGGCTCGTCGCTGCCTGATCGGTCTCGCCGCTCAGGGCCGGCGCATCTCATGCTCGACGATGGCGCGGGCGATCAGCGCGTCCGCATCCTCGTCCGACATCGCCTTGCCCATGACGACCTGAAGCAAGGGGCGGGGCCCGTAGTTCCGCGCCACCGCGCTGGACGTATAGCCTTCGCTTGCGAGCGGCGAAGCACACCCCGCGAGCGCGACGGCAGCGCCCACAAGACCGAGCCAGGACGCCACCCGGCACGCTCCGGCCGAGCCGGATTCTCCACGCAGCCAACACATCCCCAACGCCTTCACCACCCACGCTTGGAACTCCGGCAGTGAAACACGCGGACGGTTAAGCCCTGGCAAACGCGCGCTCCAAATTGGGATTTCTCTCGGGCCGGGCCCTGGCCTGTTGCATGAACACTCGATGAACACATCGTTCAGAACGAGTTCAACCGAGCCGTCGTAGGGTGTCCTTACCCTGAAAACTCTATCTTCCCCGGCGTGATCCAAGGGGGCTCGGCGCTCAGGGTCGCCGGGCCCTTTTGTCTTTTCTCGTCATCCCCGCGCAGGCAGCATGATGTCTCGGATGGGTTGGATCGCCCTGCAGTGACGCTCGTGGCCGGCCCTCCGACAGGCTCAGGACAACGTCGAGTGTACGGGCGGCCTTTTGACCTCGCGTCAAACCCTCCACCCCGTGCTGAGCTTGTCGAAGCATGGCTCAGGCGCGTGGCCCGCCCTTCGACAAGCTGAGGGCGGGGCGCGTATATCGCGAGGGCGGAAGCACCAAGCGCCCGACACGCTTGCGCGTTCGGGGTACGGGCCAGCGAGGGGCGCGGATCAGCGGCCCCGGCTCTCGGCCTCGGACCCACCTTCGCCCTCCTCCCGCGTTGGCCTATGATGCGTGCAGGACGCCGTCGCGGCGGCCGGCGGCATGAGACTTGGGGGGAGGAAGCGTGAAGCGTCTGGGGCTCGGGATCGACGTCGGCGGCACCTTTACCGACATCGTCGTGCATGATCCCGCGAGCGGCAGCCAAGTCAGCCACAAGGAGCTGACGACGCACGATGATCCCGCCCGCGGCGTGATGGCGGGCATCGACCGGCTGCTGCGGGAGAAGAGCATCTCGCCGGCCGACATCGGCCGTCTCGTGCACGCCACCACGCTCTTCAGCAATGCCGTCATCGAGCGCAAGGGCGCCAGGACGGGCCTCATCACCACGAGGGGCTTCCGCGACACGCTGGAGATCGGGCGCGAGCGCAAGTACGAGCTTTACGACATCAACATTCTGAAGCCCGCGCCGCTGGTGCCGCGCCATCTGCGTCTCGAGGTGCCGGAGCGCATGGCCGTTGACGGCAGTATCCGCCTCGCCCTCGACGAGGCCGCCGTGCTCGAGGCTGCCGAGCGGCTTGTGGCCCAGGGCGCAACCTCGCTGGCCATCGTCTTCCTGCACTCCTACGCCAACCCGGCCCATGAGCGCCGCGCGGCCGAGTTGCTGGCCCGGCGCTATCCCAGGCTCTCGCTGTCGGCCTCCATCGAAGTCGCCCCGGAGATTCGCGAGTTCGAGCGCACCTCCACCACCGTCATTAACGCCTACATCAAGCCGCTGGCCGAGCG
>Ga0111539_10009885_pt1 | contig 12039 bp, 12 predicted proteins | sample RhiMethybrSRZTD1_FD_79667 | JGI IMG/M metagenome (GOLD analysis project Ga0111539, IMG submission 79667) | Populus rhizosphere microbial communities from Tennessee, USA - Rhizosphere MetaG P. TD hybrid SRZTD1 (version 2) (version 2) | ecosystem: Host-associated > Plants > Roots > Rhizosphere >...
CGTCCTGCACGATGAGCGCGGCGAAGGCGGGATCCAGCGGCTCCGCACAGTACCAGCGAAGGGCGCCCGCCGCGTCGGTGATGGCCTCGCGGTATCGCTTGCCCGCCGAGCGCTCGGACGCCGCGAGCGCGGCGACCTCGAAGTAGGGGTGGCCGGCCGGGGAGGCCAGGAATTGCTGGCCCGCCAGCCCGGTGGCGCCGATCACGGCAACGCGCATCATGCCTCCATGGATTTTGGAACAACCAAAGCAAAGAGGCCCGCGACCTAGGTGGTCGCGGGCCTCGGGGATCCGTGTCGTCGTTCGCTGCGGGGCTAGGTTGCCTCGCGGCCGCGCGCCACCGTGGTCGCTGGGCGTCCCGTCGGGGACCCCAGCCGGGTCTTGTCGGTGGTACCGGAAGTTCGCGCACGCCGCCTGTCGATCACGGAGTCGAGTCTACGAAGCGCGCGGCGAAGCTGTCAAGCCTTGGTGGCGCCGAGGGCGACACCGCCCAGGATCAGCACGATGGCGAGGAGCAGATTCGGCGTGAGCGGCTCGCCGAGAAAGATCGTGGCCGCGATCACGCTCACGACCGGGGTCGCCAGGAGACCCAGCGATGTGGTAACCGCAGGAAGATGGCGGCTGGCCATCGCGACCGCCCAGTACGCGAGCGCCGAGCCCGGGATTCCCGCGTAGAGAACCAGCAGCGTCAGCGAGGGCGTCCAAGCCGCGTGGGGCCACGGTGAGAAGGCCAGCGCGATCACGCCGAGGATCGCCGTGGCGAGCAGGGTCTCCCACGGCAGGAGCTCGAACGGCGTGGAGATCCAGCGATGACCGCGGATGTGGAGGATGCTGAGCGCCCACAGCATCGCGGCAGCCACGATGGCGAGATGGCCCAGCACGATGCCGCGATCCGACCAGTCGAGCGCGAGCGGGTTGAAGAGCGTGAGCAGGCCGGCGAGCCCGATCGCCACGCCCAGCCCCCGGCGCGTGGTCAGCCGCTCGCCCAGGAACAGCCACGCGCCCGGGATCACCCAGAGCGGCGTGGTGTACGCGAGCACCACCGAGCGGCCAGCGGGCACGCGCATGAGCCCCCAGGTCGAGAGCACCGCGAAGCCCACGATGTGCAGGAGCGTGATCGAGAGGAGCACGGGCATGTCGCCCCGGGGCGGCCGGACCAGCCGGCCCCGGAGCGACGCCACGAGCACGAGGGCCACCGCCGCGAGGGCGGTGCGGAGCGCCACCGCCCACAGCGGCGGCAGCGACCTCAGAATGACCTTGTTGATCGGCCACGTGAGGCCCCAGGCGAGCACCACCGTGACCAGGAAGAGCATGCCCTCCTGGTAGGTGACGCCGTCGCCGGGTGCGCGCCGCAGGCGTCTAGTACCGGTAGTGATCCGGCTTGAACGGCCCGGTCTTCGCCACCCCGATGTACGTCGCCTGCTCGTCGCTGAGCACGGTCAAGGTGGCATTGAGCTTCTTGAGCTGAAGCCGCGCCACCTTCTCGTCGAGGTGCTTGGGCAGCACGTACACGCCGACCGGATACCGGCCAGGGTTGGTGAAGAGCTCGATCTGCGCGATCACCTGATTGGCGAAGGACGAGGACATCACATAGCTCGGGTGACCGGTGGCGCAGCCGAGGTTCACGAGACGCCCTTCGGCGAGGAGGATGATGCGCTTGCCGTCGGGGAATACCACGTGATCCACCTGCGGCTTGATGTTCTCCCACTTGTACTGCCGGAGCGACGCGATGTCGATCTCGGAGTCGAAGTGGCCGATGTTGCAGACGATGGCCTGATCCTTCATCCGCCGCATGTGATCGTGGGTGATCACGTGGAAGTTCCCGGTGGCGGTCACGAAGATGTCGGCCTTGTCGCAGGCGTCGTTCATGGTGACCACGCGATAGCCTTCCATCGCCGCCTGCAGCGCGCAGATGGGATCGATCTCGGTGATCCACACCTGGGCGGACAGCGCGCGCAGGGCCTGGGCCGAGCCCTTGCCCACATCGCCGTAGCCACACACCACCGCCACCTTCCCCGCCACCATCACGTCGGTGGCGCGCTTGATCCCGTCCACGAGCGACTCGCGGCAGCCGTAGAGGTTGTCGAACTTGCTCTTGGTCACGGAGTCGTTGACGTTGATGGCGGGGAACTTGAGCCGCCCCTCCTTGTGCATCTGGTAGAGGCGCTTGACCCCGGTGGTGGTCTCCTCGCTCACGCCCTTGATCCGGGCCGCGCGCGTCGAGTACCAGCTGGGGTCCTTGGCGAGCTTCGCCTTGATCGACGCGAAGAGGGCCGTTTCCTCCTCGTTGGTCGCCTTCGCGATCGCGGAGGCGTCCTTCTCGGCCTTCGCTCCCAGATGCAGGAGCAGGGTGGCATCGCCGCCATCGTCCAGGATCATGTTCGAGTGCCCGCCGTCCGGCCACTCGAAGATGCGGTGGGTGTAGTCCCAGTACTCCTCCAGCGACTCGCCCTTCTTGGCGAAGACCGCGGTGCCGTTGGCGGCGATGGCGGCGGCGGCGTGGTCCTGGGTCGAGAAGATGTTGCAGGACGCCCAGCGCACCTCGGCGCCGAGCGCCTGCAGCGTCTCGATGAGCACCGCGGTCTGGATGGTCATGTGCAGTGATCCGGTGATCCGCGCCCCTTTCAGGGGCTTGGCCGCGGCGTACTCCTCGCGAATGGCCATGAGACCGGGCATCTCGGTCTCCGCGATCTGGATCTCCTTGCGGCCCCAGTCGGCGAGGGTGAGGTCGGTCACGGCGTGATCGGGGGTGGACTTCGCGGTCATGGCGCTCATCTCGCGCCCTCCTCTGTAAGCTGGAGTGTGCGAGCGCCGTTCGTCGCGCTGACCGGATCGGTCAGCCGCCCCGAGCCTGGCGGGATGGCTCCCGTCGCAACGCTCCTCGGAGCAGGTTCTCGCCGATTATCGCGCCGGCCCGCGCCCGAGGCAAGTCTTTCACGCCGGGCTCAGCGCGGCGCGCGCACGCGTCGGCGCACCGGGAACACGTCGAGGCTCCAGCGCTCGGCCACCAGCCCCCACAAGCCCTGGGGAAAGCGCAGCATGGTGACGATCGCGAGCAGCCCCAGCAGGATCATGTACCAGGCGCCGTAGTCGGACAGGATCTCGCGGAGGAAGAAGAAGAGGAGTGTGCCGATGATGGGCCCCTCCAGCGTGCCGAGCCCGCCGATCACCACGATGAAGATGGTGTAGGCGGTCCAGCTGATGGAAAAGGCCGCGTCGGGCGAGATGCGCAGGAGGTTGAGGTAGATGAGCGCGCCGGTCACGCCGGTGCCGAAGGCGGCGATGAGGTACACGGTGAGCTTCGTGCGGAAGACGTCGATGCCCAGGCTCTCCGAGGCGGGCTCGCTGTCGCGGATGGCCATCAGCCCCAGGCCCTGCCGCGAGCGGAGATAGAGGTACATCGCGCTGAGGGCGGCGAGCCCGATGCCGAGCGCGATCGCATAGGTGCCCAGCTCGCGCGTCTCCCGCGCGAGCGGAAACACCGCCTTCAGCGTGCGGCCGGTGCCGCGGCCCAGCGCGTCCGTGTTCGCGACGAGCAACCGGTACACTTCGGCCACCGCCCAGGTGCCCACCGCGAAGTAGCCGCCGCGGAAGCGGAACACGAGCACGGCGGTGGGCAGCGCGAAGGCGCCGGCGACCACGCCGGCGAGCGGCACGGCCAGGAACGGATTCACGCCGAGATCATCCGCGAGCACGATCAGGGCATAGCCCCCGAGGCCGACATACGCTTGCTGACCGATCGAAACCAGCCCCGCGTAGCCGGCGAGGAGGTTCCACATCTGCGCGAGGACCAGCAGGGCGATCAGCTCGACGACCATGCGCATCGTGCCCGAGGTGCCCATCCACGGCAGCGCGACCAGCGCGGCGAGCAGCCCCACCGCGGCGACGGCGCCCACGCGACTCGCGCGGGTGGTCCGCTCGACCACCGGCGCGCTGGGTCGCGCGCTCATGCGTCGACCCGGCGCTTGGGCGAGAAGAGCCCCGAGGGGCGCAAGAGCAGCACGGCGAGGAAGACCAGGTGCCCGGTGAGGATCCCCCAGCCCGGCGAGAGCTTGGCCCCCACCGTCTGGGCCACGCCCAGCACGACGCCGCCCACCAGCGTGCCCCACAGCGAGCCCAGCCCGCCGATGATCACCGCCTCGAAGGCGAAGAGAAGGCGATCGGGCCCGCTGCCGAAGGTGAAGGTGGTGCGGATGCCGAGGAAGATGCCGGCCACCGCGACGATGGCGAGGGACAGCGCCATGGCGAGGCCATGCAGACGCCGGTTGTCGATGCCCATCAGCGCGGCGGTGGCGGCGTCGTCGGACGTCGCGCGAAACGCCCGGCCGATCGCGGTGTGGCCGATCAGGAGCTGGAGCCCGCCCAGCAGCAGCACCGCGACGGCGAAGGTAAGCAGGGGGAACCAGCCCACCGCGAGCCCCCCGCCCAGGGCCAGGCTGGCCGTCTCGATGCCGCCCGGGTTCAGCCGGCGCGAGTCGGCGGAGAACGCCTCGAGGAGGCCGTTCTGGAGAATCACCGAGAAGCCGAACGTGACGAGCACGGCGGGCAGCACGCCGCGGCCGAGCAGGCGATCCAGCACCAGCCACTGGAGCCCGTAGCCGAGCGCCCCCATCAGCGGCACCACCAGCGCGAGCGCGAGCAGGGGATTCAGGCCCCATGCCGCCACCGCGGCGGCGGCGAGGAAGGCGGCGAGAATGCTGAAATCGCCGTGCGCCAGGTTCACCAGGCGCATGACGCCGAAGATCAGCGAGAGCCCGGTGGCGAAGAGCGCGTAGAGCCCGCCCAGCAGCACGCCCTGCACGACGGTGTCGACCCACGCCATCGTCTCAGGTCCCGAAGTAGGCGGCGGCGAGCTGCGCGCGACCGAGCCGCGTGGGCTTGCCCGTCAGCGACACCGCGCCCTTGCGCAGGCAGTAGACGCGCTCGGCGACCGCCAGCACCTGGCTCACGTCTTGCTCCACGACCACCAAGGTGGTGCCTTCGGCGCGGATCGCGGTGAGCGCCTCGTAGAGCCGTCTGACCATCAGGGGCGCCAGGCCGAGCGAGATCTCGTCCACCAGGAGCAGGCGCGGATTCGCCATGAGCCCGCGGCCGATCGCGAGCATCTGCTGCTCGCCGCCAGAGAGATTGGTGCCGGGCTCGCGCCGCCGCTCCGCGAGGATGGGGAACAGTCCGTGCACGCGGGCAAGATTCCACGGGCCGGGCCGTCCGCGGTAGGCGCCGACGCGGAGATTCTCCTCGACCGTGAGGCTGGGAAAGATCTTCCGTCCCTCGGGCACCAGCACGAGCCCGAGGCCCACCAGCGCCTCCGCGGGAAGGCCCACCACCGCGCGGCCGCCCAGCTCGACCGCGCCGCGCGCGTCCGGCACCGCGCCGGCCAGTGCGCGCAGCAGGGTGGTCTTGCCCGCGCCGTTGGCGCCGATCACCGCCACCAGCTCTCCTTCCGCCACGTCCAGCGAGACGCCGAACAGCGCCTGGAAGTCGCCGTAGAACGCGGCCAGCTCGCGGACGGTCAGCAGGCTCAACTCACGTCGATCCCGAGATAGACGCGCTGGACCTCCCGGCTCGCCATGACCGCGTCCGGAGGCCCATCCATGATGGCGGCGCCGAAGTCGATGCACACCAGCCGGTCCACCACGGCGCGGAGCGCGTGGACAATGTGCTCGATCCAGATGATGGCAATGCCCCGAGCTCTGACCTCGCGGATCACGTCCACCAAGGTCAGCACCTCGGGCTCGGTGAGCCCGCCCGCGATCTCGTCGAGCAGCAGCACCCGCGGTCCGGTGGCGAGGGCCCGGGCCAGCTCCAGGCGCTTGCGCTCGAGGAGGGTCAGCGCTCCCGCGCGCGTGTTGGCCTTGCCGCCGAGCCCCGCGAGCGCGAGGGCATCGCCGCAGACGGCATAGGCGTCGCGCTCGTGGCGGCCGCCTCCGTGGGTCGCGCCCACGAGCACGTTTTCGAACACCGTCATCGCCTCGAAGGGGTGGGGGATCTGATGCGTGAGCACGATGCCGGCACGCGAGCGCGCATGGGCGGGGAGCGCGGTGATGTCGCGGCCGCCCAGGGTGACGCGCCCGCGGTCGGGACGGAGCCGCCCCGCCAGCACGTTGAGGGCGGTGGTCTTGCCGGCGCCGTTCGGGCCGATGACGCCGACGGCCTCGCGCTCGCCCACCGCGAGGCTCAAGCGATCGAGCACCCGCAGCGAGCCGAACGCCCGCGAGACCTCCTCCAGCGCGAGCAGCGGCGTCGGGCTCAGGCCTGCTTGAGCGGGCGGAGCTTGCCGCCCACCGGGATGCTCGGCGCGCTCTTGTTGCTCACGATGGTGATGTCGAAGGGGACGGCCTTCCCCTTGCCCCATTGGCCGCCGACCAGCGGGGTCTTGGTCACGTTGGGCACGGGGCCCTTGCCCCAGGCGACGGGACCGACCAGCGTGTTGAGGTTGGTTTCCTTGATCGCCACGATGACCGTGCTCTTGTCCTCGAGGTTCTTCGCGCGCTTGAGCACGTCGAGGCCCACCTCGAACAGCGCGTGAACGAAGCCGAGCGGCTGCGTCCACTGCTTCTTGGTCTCGCGCGAGTACTCCGCGGCGAACGCGGCGGCGGTGGCCCCGGTGAGGGAGGACTTGAATGGATGCTGAGGTGTCCACCACACCTCGGTGGACATGCCGTCACCCAGCGCGCCCAGCGCCTCCACGGATCTGGGAAAGAGGAGCGCTTTGCCGATGGTGGCCACCTTGGGATGGAAGCCCTGCTGCGCGGCCTGCTTCCAGAACGTGGTCCAGTCCGGCGGGATGGGTACCCCGGTGACGATCTCGACCTTCTCCCGCTTGAACGTCGAGATCTGGGCGGAGAAGTCGTCCGAGAGGTTCGGATAGCGGCCGGGATCCACGACCTTGTAGCCGGCCTTGGCGAGCGCGGCTGGGAAGCCCCGCTCCTTGTCGCTCCAGGCATTGCCGTCGCCATCGTTGGGCCACAGGGCGCCCACCACCTTGTTGGTCTCGATCGAGTTCCACATGTCGATGAAGACCCCGATGATGTCCTCCAGCCCCCAGAAGAAGTGATACGTCGACTTGAATCCGGTGTCCGGCTTGCCGCCGCGGGCGAAGAACCACGGCTGCCACGGACACATCGTCGAGATGCACGGCATGCCGTTCACCTCGCACTGGTCCGAGACGGGATTGGTGGTCTCCGGCGTACTCGCCACGAGCATGAGATCCACCTTGTCGGTGAGGATCAGGCGCGAGGCCACCTCGGCGGCGCGGTTGGGGTCGGACTGGCTGTCCCGCACGAGCACCTCGAGGGGATGCAGGCGCCCGCCGATCGCGAGTCCCTTGCCGAGCGCCTTGCGAATCCCGCTCACCACGAAGCCGTCGGTTTCGCCGAAGCCGGCGAGCGGGCCGGTCTGCGGGCTCACGTAGCCGATCTTGATGGCGCGTCCGGCGCCCTGAGCCCGCGCGCTCGCGGGCCGGAGCCCGGCGAGCGCGGCGGCGGCGGCGGTGGAGGCGACGCGCAGGAAGTGGCGGCGAGCGACGGCTCGGTCGTCGGCCATGAAGGTCTCCTCTTGCTCCCTAGAACTGCACGGGGGTCGGTGGCATCTTGCCGCTCGCATAGAGCGTGGGCAAGTCGGGGCTGGCGTTTTCCCACACCAACAGCATCGAGCGCTTGGGCGAGAAGCCGCGGTGGCGGATGTCGGCGGGCATGGCCGCCACATCCCCCGCGCGCATCGTCACCCGCGCGCGCATGGCGCCCGTATCGCGGTCCTCCACCTCCCACTGGATCTCGTCCGAGAGCTGCACGAACCACTCCACCCGGTCGTTGCCGTGGATGACGGGCAGGATGTACTCCTCCGTGGTCGGGCAGTAGAGGCTCGCCTTGCACACAGAGACGATCGACGGGTTCCAGGTCACGTCCGACCGCGAGAGGTAGGCGAAGAGGTTGAACGCCACCACCTCGCCCTCGAAGCCGGGCTCGGCCAGGACCTCGGGCGTGTCCTGCGGAACGTCTTTGAAGTGGCGATTGATCGGGAAGCCGCTCTCGTCCGAGCGGGTGGGCTCGTCGCCGGGGGCGCCGATCATGCGCTTGGCGGTGACGCGGTGCCGGGTGATCGCCTCCTTGTTGCTCCCGTTCTTCGGGCCGAAGGCGCTACCGGTTTCCTGGGGGCTCGCGAAGGGGTCGAAGGTCTTGTTTGTCCAGTCCTCCAGCATGGCCTCGAACACGCGCTGGATCAGCGGGGTGTCGAAGCGCTGGCTGTGGTCCATGCCTGCCTTGCGGTAGTGCGCGTTGAAGCGGCCGGCGAAGAGATCGACCGAGCCGTAGTGGTTCACCGTGCCCACCACCGCGTCGAAGTTCACGATGCCGTAGAAAAAGCCCCAGGCGATGTCGCGCTGCAGCGCGCGGAGGAAGGCGTCAACCGCGATCAGATGGCTGCCCTTCGGCCATGTGATCTGCACGAAGTACTCGTCCCGGCTGAAGCCGAAATCGCCCAAGGTGAAGGTGCGGTAACCGTGCCGGTTGGGCTCGATGGAGCCGATCTCGGGGACCGCGCTCGTGCTCTGGCTCATGGTGTCGCCTCCTATCGCCCGGGCCGCGGCGAGGTCTGACAAATGTCGGCCCACTTCTCCACGGTATCGGCGCCCGCGACGGTCTGGAGCAGGACCACGCCGGGCTTGGCGGCGTGGAACTGATACGCGCTCCCCACGGGGAGGAGCGTCATGTGCCCGCGGCGGGCCCGTACCACGCCCATCTTCTTGCCGGCGGGCGTGCCCGGAAGCGCCACGGACCCCTGGGTGGCCCCCGCGGGCTTCTCGAGCTTCAGCAGGCGGATCTCCACTTCACCGTCCATCACCAGCGCGAACTCGTCCTGCGCGGGGGCCCGCCAGCCCGAGGTCCCCTCGGCCCGAATCGCCTCGATCACGTACTCGATGTTCTTGCCGACGGCGACCTTCTCATAGGGCTTGGATCGAGAGGCCACGTCGAAGACGTTCGAGAAGACGTAGTTACGCGCATCGTCGTTGATGACTTCGACACCGCCCTTGGTGTAGTCCTGGAGCGATCCGAAGCGGGTCTTGTGTTCCATCGCTCGCCTCCTGTGCGCGCGTCGCCCGGCCACGTGGCGGGGGACGATGTCAGTGATGAGGCGCCGCCCGGCGTCGGACAGCGCGACGGTCTGAGAGCGGCGGTCGCCATGGCACGAATTCGAACCGTTTGTAAGTCTGGCCCCTCGCCTTGTCAAGAGGCCCAGTACCGCCACGCGTAGATGACGGTGAGCACGGAGCCCACCGTGATGACGATGCCGCGCAGCAGGGGAGGCGGGAGCACGCGTACTAGACGCCCGCCGAGGAATCCTCCCGTCAGCACCCCCGCCATCATGACCGCGACGGGCGGCCAGGCGACCATGCCGTGCGACACGAACACCCCCACTGCGACCAGGCTGGTGAGCCCGGAGAGGAAGTTCTTCAGCACGTTGACGGCGCGGAAGTCGGCCTCCAGCGTGATCGCCAGCAGCGCGAGGATCATCACGCTCATTCCGGCGCCGAAGTAGCCACCGTAGACCGCCACCGGGGCGAACAGAAGCAGACGCACGGGGCCGGAGGTCCAGGGCCCACCGCCTTCGTGTCCGCGCGCCAGCCACGTCCGGATCCGGTCCGACAGGGCGAAGAGCAGCGTGGCGAAGCCGATGAGCAGCGGGACCAGCGCGGTGAAGGCTTTCTCCGGGGTGGCGAGAAGCAGTGCGGCTCCCGCCGCGCTGCCCACGACGGCCACCGCCATCAGGCCCACGAACGAACGATCCCAGCGCGGCAGCCGCTCGAGGTCGGCGAGGCCGCCGGCGAAGTTGCCGGGCGTGAGGGCCACCGTGTTCGAGGCGTTCGCCACGATGGGGGGCAGGCCGGCGGCGAGCAGTGCAGGGAAGGTGATCAGCGACGAGCCTCCCACCACCGCGGTCACCACGCCCCCGGCCAGGCCCGCCCCGAGGAGCATCACCATCGAGGGGCCGTCCACGGGCCGCGCGCTAGCCGCCGAGCTCGGCGCGCACGCGCCGTGCGCCTTCGCAGAGCGCGGCAAGCTTCTGCCGCACGACCCAGCGCGGCGTCTCCCAGAAGCCGCAGTCAGGGTTGAGCCAGAGCCGCTCGGGCGGTATGTAGGGGAGAAAAGCGCGAATGCGCTCGGCCACGTCCTCCGCGGTCTCGGACTTGAACGCCTTGACGTCGATGACCCCCGCGCCCAGCTCCTTGTCGCGAGGGAAGTCGTTCCAGCGCGCGGGATCCTCCATGCCGCGGTTCGCGAACTCCAGCACGATCTGCGAGCAGCGGAGATCACCCAGGGTGGGGAAGACGTTGCGGTAGTCGCGCACCGCGCTGAACGGGCGGCCGTAGAGGTTGCCGAAGCAGATGTGCACCGCAATCTTGGCGTCCACACCTTCCACGGCGCGGTTCACGCCCTTGGTGACCTCGTGCACGGAGCCGGAGTACATGCCGTGATGCGGCTCGTCGATCTGGATGAAGGTGGCGCCTGCCGCCGCGAGCGCGCGGCACTCCGCGTTCACGAGGCCGACCAGATCGGCGAGCAGCGTGTCCTTGTCGCGATAGCCCCCGCCGACCTTGAGGGGCACCAGCAGGGTGTAGGGCCCCGGCACGGTGGCCTTGATGAGCTTGTCGGTGAGGCTGCGGGCGAGACGGAATTCCTCGACGATACCGAGGCCGCGCGGCGCGGCGATCTTCTCCGTGACCTCGAAGGGCGTGTTGGTGTCCCAGAGCGGCTGACCGAGCTGCCGAGGCGCGGGCAGCGGGCGGATGCCGGTGATGCGGTCGTAGAAGCCGATGATGAAGCGCACGCGCATCATCTCGCCGGTGGAGACGACGTCGACCCCGGCGCGCTCCTGGTCGAGCAGGGCCACCTGGGTGGCGTCCTCCATCAGCTCGCGCACGTCGAGGGCGCCCAGACGGCCCGCCTCCATGGCTTCGCGAGCCAGCCAGACCCAGCCGGGCAGGCCGTGGCTGCCCACTACCGAGGTGGGCAGGATGCGCGGGGTGGCGATGGTCGGGCTCATGAGGACTCCGGGCGCGACGCCCGTTCTTGGCGAAACGCCGCCATCGCCGCCTTGTGCTCGGGCGAGTCGAGCATGGGCTCGAAGGCGGCGTTCATGCGCTCGCGGAATGGGTCGCGGTCGAGATCGAAGGCGAGGCCGGTGAGCCGCTTGCTGGCGCGCACGCTGGTGGCGGGGAGCGCGAGCAGGCGCTTCACCATCGTCTCCACCGCCTCCGGAAACTCTGCCGCCGGCACCACCCGATTCACGACGTTCAGGCGCTCGGCCTCGCGGGCACTGATGTTCTCGCCCAGCAGGATCAGCTCGCGCGCGCGCGCCAGCCCCACGAGACGCGGCAGTCGATGGAGGGCGAGCGAGGGGATCAGCCCTTCCTTCACCGCGGGCAGGCCGATCAGCGCCGCATCGCTGGCCAGGCGGTAGTCACAGACCAGCGCGAGCTGGAGCCCCCCGCCGAGCGCGTGCCCGTTGATGGCGGCCAGGAACAGCGTGTTCATGTCCTCGATGGCCACCATCGCGTCTTCCCACGCGCGGAAGTCGGGGAAGCCGAACTCGCCGCGCGCCAGCGCGCCCAGGTCCACGCCGGTGCAGAAGGCGCGCCCGGCGCCCGTGATGACGGCCACCCGTACACCCCGCGCGTCACCGATGCGCGCGACCGCCTCGGTGAGATCGCGCACCCATTCGCGGTTCCCCGCATTGAGGATGTCGGAGCGGTCGAGGGTCAGTCGCGCCACCTCGCCCGCGATCTCGAGCCGCATCGTGCGCATGCGGCCGGAATACTAGCACTGGGAGAAACGCCGCGTGCGTTCCATGTCGGGCGTCGCGCTGCGTCGGGCGGACGGCCGGGCGGGAACTAAGAGAGGTCCGAATCTGGCCTCTCGAGCGCCGTGGTGAGATAGTCGCCGGCGAATGACGCCCGTCCTCGTCACGATCGGGCCGCTGTCCATCCCCAGTTATGGGGCCATGCTGCTGCTGGCCTTTCTGGTCGGCGGAGTGAGCCTCGC
>Ga0111539_10009886_pt1 | contig 12038 bp, 11 predicted proteins | sample RhiMethybrSRZTD1_FD_79667 | JGI IMG/M metagenome (GOLD analysis project Ga0111539, IMG submission 79667) | Populus rhizosphere microbial communities from Tennessee, USA - Rhizosphere MetaG P. TD hybrid SRZTD1 (version 2) (version 2) | ecosystem: Host-associated > Plants > Roots > Rhizosphere >...
CCCTGGACGTGGTGCGGTCGTTCGTCGGCGAGGGCGCGCGGCGCCTGGTGGGCCGCGCCCTGGAGCGGCAGGGCCTCCCGGCCCCGGTGGAGGACGTGCTGCCGCTCTTCATGCGCTGCTACGGCGAGATCCTGCTCGACACCACCCGCGCCTACGCGGGCATCCCGGAGGCGCTCGACGGCCTGGGCGGGCGCACGCTGGCCGTGCTCACCAACAAGCCGGGAGGCATGAGCCGCGCCCTGCTGGAGGGTCTCGGGCTTTCCTCCCGCTTCCGCCGCGTGATCGGCGGCGACGACCTGCCCACCCGCAAGCCCGACCCCGAGGGCCTGCGCCTGCTGCTGCACGAGGCCGGCGCGGATCCGGACGAGGCGGTCATGGTCGGCGACTCGGCCATCGACGTGCAGACGGCCCGCGCCTGCGGCGTCCGCTCGGTGGGCGTGGCCTGGGGCTTCGACCCCGGGAGCCTGCGCCGGGAGCCGCCGGACGTGCTCGTGGAGCGCCCGTCGGACCTGCTGGTCGCGCTCTAGCCGGCCGACTGGCCCCGCTGGGGCACCGGTGTTACAGTTTTGCACCCTCCTAGCGGCGACTTATGGCCAATCTGATCGTCTGGGGCAGGATTCGCGAGGTTCTGGCCGGCGATCTTCCCCTCGGCATCACCGCCGAGGAGGTCGACACCCTGGCCACCCTCCAGGTCCATCTGGGCCGGGCCAGCCTCATCGTCACCGACCCCGAGCACCTCGAGCGCGAGCGGGCGGCCCTGGAGCTGTGGATGAAGGGCGGCAACGCGCGGCGGCCGCTGCTCATGGTGGCCTGCGACGTGGTCCAGGCCGACGAGATCCTGGCCCGCTTCCCCTTCGTGGACGACGTGATCATCAACCCGGTCACGCCGGCCCGCCTGCGCCTGCGGGTGGAGAAGGCCCTCGAGACGCTGAACGCCCGCCGCGCCATCCAGCAGCTCGACGACGCGCTGGCCCGCAAGACGGGCGAGCTGCACGAGCTCAACAAGATCGGGGTGGCCCTCTCCGCCCAGCGCAACATCCGCCAGCTCCTGCAGATGATCCTCTCCCAGAGCCGGGACATCACGGCCGCCGACGCGGGCAGCCTCTACCTGGTGGAGCGGGGCAAGGACCACGACTCCCACCGCGACGACCGCCTGCGCTTCAAGCTGGCCCAGAACGACTCGGTGGCGGTGCCCTTCGAGGAGCACACCATCCCCCTCGACGAGACCACCATCTCCGGCTACGCGGCGCTGACCGGCAACCTGGTGAACGTGGCCGACGCCTACTCCCTGCCCCCGGGGGCGCCCTTCCGGTACGGCCGCTCCTTCGACCAGAAGTCGGGCTACCGCACCAAGTCGATCCTGACCGTGCCCATGCGCGACCACGACGGGGCCACCATCGGCGTGGTGCAGCTCATCAACAAGAAGCGCGACGCCAAGGCCGTGCTGAAGCCGGTGGCGCTGGTGGACGAGCTGGTCATCCCCTTCACCAGCGTGGACGAGGACCTGGTGAAGTCGCTGGCCAGCCAGGCCGCGGTGGCCCTGGAGAACACGTCCCTCATCGAGGAGATCAAGGGCCTCTTCGACGCCTTCGTGCACGCCTCCGTGCACGCCATCGAGAGCCGCGACCCCACCACCTCCGGCCACTCGGAGCGGGTGGCGCAGCTGACCGTGGGCCTGGCCGAGATCGTGGACGGCGTGAAGACGGGGCCGCTGCGCGACCTCACCTTCAGCCGCGAGCAGCTGCAGGAGATCCGCTACGCCAGCCTGCTGCACGACTTCGGCAAGGTGGGCGTGCGCGAGAAGGTGCTCATCAAGGGCAAGAAGCTCTACGTGGGCGAGCTGCTGCTCATCCGCCAGCGCTTCGCCTACATCAAGCGCACGCTGGAGGCCGAACACCTGCGGGCCAAGCTGGAGCGGGCCCTGGCCGGCCAGGCCGGGCCCGAGCTGCTGGCGGCCATGGACGGCGACTACACGCGCCGGCTGGGCGAGCTGGACGAGCAGCTGCGCATGATCGTGCAGGCCAACGAGCCGGCCATCCTGGAGGAGCAGAGCGTGCGCACCCTGCTCCACCTCACCGAGCAGAGCTTCCGCGACGGGGACGGCAACGCCCAGCCCTTCCTGACCGCCAACGAGGTGAGCGCGCTCTCCATCCGCAAGGGCAGCCTCTCCGAGAAGGAGCGGCGCGAGATCGAGAGCCACGTCACCCACACCTTCCACTTCCTCTCCCGCATCCCGTGGACGCGCGAGCACCGCCGGGTGCCGGACATCGCCTACGCCCACCACGAGAAGCTCGACGGCACCGGCTACCCGCGCCAGCTCTCGGGCGAGGACATCCCCATCCAGTCGCGCATGATGACCATCTCCGACATCTTCGACGCCCTGGTGGCCTGGGACCGGCCCTACAAGAAGTCGGTGCCGGTGGAGCGGGCGCTGGACATCCTGGACGAGGAGTGCCGCTGCGGGAAGCTGGACCGCACGCTGCTGGACCTGTTCGTGGAGTCGAAGGTCTACGACCGCCTGCCCCTGGCCGGCGCGGCCCCGGTGGAAGCGGCGCGCTGAGGCTCCGCCTCCCGCGGGGCTGAGCTAACATCGACCCATGCCCCCGCTGATCATTGCCCACCGGGGCGACTCCGCCCACCGGCCCGAGAACACGCTGGCCTCCTTCGCCTCCGCCGTCGAGCTGGGGGCCGAGTTCGTCGAGTTCGACGTGCACGTCTCCCGCGACGGGCACGTGATGGTGATCCACGACGCACGCGTGGACCGCACCACCGACGGCCGCGGGGTGGTGAGCGAGCAGAGCCTGGCCGAGCTGCGCCAGCTCTCCGCCGGCTATCCCGAGCGCTTCGGCGACACGTACAAGGGCGAGCGCATCCCCACCCTGGCCGAGGCGCTGGGCCTGCTGCGGGGCCGGGCCCGGGTCATGATCGAGATCAAGTCGGAGGCGGTGACGGCCGACGACGAGGGCGGCGTGGAGGCCCTCACCGTGGCCGAGGTCCGCAAGGCGGGCATGGAGAAGGACAGCGCCATCATCTCCTTCTCCCGCACCGCGCTGCGCCGCTGCCGCAGCCTGGGCCCCGAGATCGTGCGCGGCCACCTCTTCCACGAGGGCGCCCCCGGCGACCAGATCGCGGGCGCGCGCGAGGTGGCCAGCGAGATCGTGATGCCCCACAAGAGCCTGCTCTCGCCGGAGCTGCGCGACCTGGGCCGTGAGGCCGGCATCAAGGTCGCCACCTGGGTGGTGGACGAGCCGGCCGAGCTGCAGGCCCTGGCCCACCTCGACCTCTACGGCGTGGGATCCAACCGGCCCGGCGTCCTGCTGGAAGCGCTGAGCGACCTCGAAGCCTAGGCGGCGCTCCCCGCGCTCCCGGCGACGAGACGGTGGGCGTTTTCCCTCAGGATGGCCTCCAGCGTGGCCTCGGGCAGTCCCAGGTCCATCAGCCAGTCCCGCTCCCGCGCCCAGGGGTAGGGCAGGTTCGGGAAGTCGGTCCCGAAGAGCAGGCGGTGCGCGACGCCCGCGATGTCGTCGCGGCCCGGGCGCTCCTCGTTGAAGAACCCGCTCACGGCCATGGCCGTGTCGAGGTAGAGGTTGCGGCTGGCGCGGCAGAGGGCGAAGAAGTCGCGCCACTGGTCGGAGCCGAGGTGCGGGATGACCAGCTTCAGCTCCGGGAACTTCTCCACCACGCGCGCCACCGGCTCCACGCCGCACAGCCGGCGGCAGTCGAAGCCGTAGGCCGGCGACGAGGGCTCGCGGCCGGCGTGCAGCACGATCACCTTCCCCCGCTTGGCCACCGCCTCGTAGACGGGGAACAGGCGCTCGTCGTCGGGCGCCATCTTCTGCACGTGGCAGTGCAGCTTGAGCCCGGCCTGGCCCAGCTCGTCCAGCGACTCGGCCACGACGGCCGCCGCCTCCGGCTCGCCCGGGAGCACGGTGCCGAAGGGCACCACGCGCGCGTCGCCGCGCGCGATCTCGCTCGTGTAGCGGTTGAGGGCGCGGGCCATGCCCTCCACGTGCGAGTAGTGCAGGGCCCAGAGGCGCTCCACGTGCTGCCCGGCCAGGTACTCGACCACGCGCTCCGACTCGTAGCGGTAGCGGACGGGCCAGGCGTGCTGGTCGAACCAGCGCCAGATGGCCGCGAACACGCGGGGCGGGAAGACGTGGACGTGCGTGTCGACCACCGGGCGTGGGCGCGGCGGGGGCTCCGCCTCGTGCAGGAAGCGGCCGGGATCGGCGCGCTGCACGTTCAGTCCGGAAGGGTGTGGATGACGAGACCGGAGGGCAGCTTCGGGTAGAAGAAGGTGCTCTTGGCCGGCATGGAGAGCGCGGCCTCGGCCACGTCCACGATCTGGCGCACCGGCGTGGGCCGCAGCAGCAGGGCCAGGGCGGCGCTGCCGTCGTCCAGCGCCTGCTGCGCCTCGGGCAGGGAATGCACGTAGCGCACCGACTCCTCTCCCAGGCCGAGCACCTGGGGCAGCAGCGCCTCGTGGGCGAAGAAGGTGTCGAGCACGCGCAGCGGCCCGGGGGCGTCCCTGGGCAGCAGGTCCTCCACCTCCGGAAGGGCCTCCGCCACCAGCGCCCGCCCGCCCTTCTCGGCCAGCGCAAACGCGTAGGGCATGGTCGACTGGGCGGCGGCGCGGGCGGCCGCCTCCGCCCCCGCGGCGTCGTTCAGGAGGAACTGGCCGGCCAGCGCGGCCCGCGCCTTCTCGAGCGACGGCGCGGGCGAGAGGACGCGGTGGTAGGGCTGCACCTCCAGCCCGGGGTCGTCGAGGGCGGTGAAGTAGCCGAGGGTCCAGGCCCCCTGAGGCCCGTGCTCGTCGCGGTAGCGCAGGGCGGTCGCGTAGCGGTGGTGGCCGTCCGCGATGTAGGCGCGCGCGCGGGCCAGGGTGGCCTGCAGAGAGGCCACGGCGGCGGCGGCGGTGACCCGCCACACGCGGTGGAGCACGCCCGCGTCGTCGGTGTAGGTGAGGGCGGGGGCGCCCTGCGCGTGCGCGGCCAGCGCGCCCTTCAGGGCGTGCCCGGGATCGCTGGCCATCAGGAAGATGGGGCTGAAGTTGGCGCGGGTGGCCTGCAGCACGCGCCAGCGGTCCTCGCGCGGGCCCTTGCGCGTGTGCTCGTGGGGCAGGATGGAGCCGCCGGGGTCTTCGGCCTTGAAGCGGGCCAGCAGGCCGCGGCGCAGGGCCCGCGCGCCGTCGCGCGCGAACTCCTGCTCCAGCACGTAGAGGGCGGGCGTGGCGTCGGTGGCCAGCACGCCCTCCTGCCGCCAGCGGCGGAACGTCTCCCCCGCCTCCGCGTAGCCCGCGTCGGCGGGCGTGCGGTTCAGCACCACGCGCACGATGTTGCGGGGATCGCGCGCGTACAGCTCGGCCTGCTGCTCGGGCGTGATCACGTCGTAGGGCGGGGCCAGGACGCGCTCCAGCCCCCCGGCCTCCCCGCGGTACACGACGCCGGCGAACGGCTGGATCTCAGGCATGAAGGGATTCGGGCCTCACCCGATGGCCGAGGTGTAGTCGACCTTGTAGAGCAGGCGGGCCGCGCCCAGGCGCACCTCGTCCCCGGTCTTGAGCAGCGCGCTCTCCACCCGCTTGGCGTTCACGAAGGTCCCGTTGCGGCTCTTGAGGTCCACCAGCATGTAGCCGTCGCCGCCGCGCTCGATGCGGGCGTGGAACGACGAGACCTTGGGGTCGGACACGGTGATGTCGTTGTTCTTGTGGCGGCCCAGCGTGTAGGTGTCGCCGGTGAGGGGGAACGACGTCTCCTTGCCGTCGGCCACCAGCACCAGGCGGCTGACCGTGACCTTCTGGGCGTTGGCCAGGTACTGCACGGCCTTGGGGGTGACGATCTGCCGGGTGTCGTCCTCCGGCTTGGGCGAGCGCACGGAGGGCGCGAACTCCACCGACGGCGTCGTCTTGAGGCGGGTCGTCATCATGGACTCGCCCGGCACCGAGTCCCCCTGCGGCAGGGCCGTGACCAGGGTGACGAAGCGGGCGGTGAGCAGCGTGTAGAGCGTCTGCAGCGCCACCGCCTCCTCGCCGCCGGCCAGGGCGCAGATCTCCGACAGCGTGCGCCGCCCGTCGACCAGGAAGAAGATGCGCCATTCCTCGGGGGTGAGGGTCACGCTGTGCTTCACCCGCTCGGCGTTGACCACGGCCTCCACGGCCAGGCCCCGGTCGGGGAAGGCGGAGGGGACGCGGTCGCGCAGGTCCAGCCGCCGCACCCCCTCGATGAGGATGTTCTGCAGGTCCATCTCCAGGGTGACGGCGGCCAGGGGCACCGTGACCTTGTCCCAGAACGAGAAGACGCCGTCCGGCCAGGAGAAGGCGTCGAAGATGACCTCCGAGATCTGGACCTTGAGCAGGGCCGAGAGCTCGCTCTCCTGCAGCAGGCCGGAGGCGAGCAGGGCCTGGCCCATGCGCCCGCCGTGGGTGGTCTGCCAGGCCAGCGCCTCTTCGACCATCGCCGGCGGGATGCGGCCGTGGCGGGCGGCCAGCCGGCCCAGGCGCAGCTCCTCGCGGGTGGACACGGCGAACACGGCGTCGCCGGCGCGGAAGAAGAGCTTGCTCTCCTGGTCGCGGCGCTCCAGGGCCAGCACACCGGTCCGTCGGCCTGCCTTGAGCAGGCTCAGCAGGTCGGGCACCTCGAAACGCGCGAGGTCGCCCTCGAGCACCTTCTCCATGGGCTATGAACTGGCGATTTTAGCCCGAATCGCGTAGCCTCCGGGGCTGGGGTCCTCCTCCACCGCCATGAGCCAGGGGCCGGTCACGCCCGACGACGAAGACTTCGATCCGCGCTCGCGTCCGGAGCGCCTGGTCGCATATTACGCCCTGCTCCTGTTCTTCCTGGGCCTGGCCTCCAAGCTGGCCCAGACGCTCGGCAACCTCTACAACCTCCAGCAGTTCGAGAAGCTGCACGAGATCATGAAGGCGGCCCTGAACCCCGCCGCGCGCCTGGACGACGTGGCCCACACCGTCTTCTCCCTCTTCCTGTCCTTCGTGTTCGTGCTGCCCCTGGCCTGGGTCTACACCCTGACCAAGGACAAGGAGCGCTTCGACCCCTCGCTGGTGCAGACGCTGATCCTGCTGGGCATGGCCGTCACCGGCATGATGATCGTGATCGGCACCGAGCTGGCCCGCGCCTTCTCGCTGGCCGGCGTGGTGGCGGCCATCCGCTTCCGCAACACGCTCGACGACGTGAAGGACACCGTGTACGTGTTCGTGGCCATCGCCATCGGCATGGCCTGCGGGGCCCGGGCCTACTACATCGCCGTCTGGCTCTCCATGGTGATGTGCGCCACCATGTATTTCCTCTGGAAGGCGCGCTTCGGCCGCATGGTGCAGGAGAGCAGCGGCACCCTGCACAAGCTGGGCAAGGGCAAGAAGCCGGAGGCCCTGCAGTGGCTGCGCGACGACAGCGTGGGGGACCTGGCCCGCCAGAGCCTGGAGCAGCAGGTGCGCCTCCTGCAGTGGGCCAGCGCGCCCTCCAAGACCGAGAAGAAGAAGCTCAACGCGGCGGTGGTGGTGGCGGCCAACGACCTGGGCCTGGCCCAGAAGCACATAGATGCGAAGCTGGCCCTGTTCGGGGGAAAATGGAGGCTGGCCGGCGTCACCAGCGACGGGGAGGGGGGCGGCGGGGTGCTCGAATACCTGGGCCGCACGTCCAAGGAAGTCGGCGCGGCCGCGCTGGTGGCGGCCCTGTGCAAGGACGCGCCGCCGGCCGTGGCCGGCATCGAGTACCGGTCGTTGAAGGGTTTGCGGCCGCCGGGCGCGCTGGGTCCCGCTCCCGAGGGGACGGCCCTGGCACCGCCGGCACGCCGGGTCGAGGAGGATGACTGACATGGCCGTCACGTTCGTGAACTTCCGCAACAACGTGGGCACCGTGGGCGGCGACCTGGCCACCCGCCGGGTGGCCCTCGTCATCATGCTGGCCACCACGTTCGTGGCCATTCCCTGGTTCCACTTCACCCACAACGCCCTCAAGGTGGTGGCCCTGCTGGGCGCCATGACCGGCACGCTCTTCCTGATGAGCGCGCTGGTGTTCCTCAAGAACACGCACTACGCCGGCGTGGCCCTCATCCCGGCCCCGCTGATCATGGTCGGCCTGAGCGCCCTCAACCTGCGCTGGCTGGCGGTGGTGTTCGGCCTCCTCGTGATCGGGGGCCTGGTGCAGAACCTCATCACCCGCCGCTGCGGGCTCAACAAGCTGATCGGCATCAACAGCTGCACCTGCGAGCCGTAGGCGGATTGCCCTCCCTCCACCGGGCATTCCCCGCCGCCGCCCTGCTGGCCTCCGGGCTGGCCGCGGCGGCGGCCCAGGCCGGGACCATCACCGGCAGGGTCAGCCTGGTCGAGAAGGGCGGGCGCCCGGCCACCGACGCCTCAGAGGTGGTGGTGTGGGTGGAGGGCGCGCGGGCGCGGCCCAAGCCGGCCAAGGCCGTCGTGGAGATGAAGGGCAAGGAGTTCCGGCCCCGGGTGACGGTGGTGGGCGTGGGCAGCACGGTGGAGTTCCCCAACGGCGACCCCATCTTCCACAACGCCTTTTCGGTGTCGGGCGACAACCGCTTCGACCTCGACCTCTACAAGCGGCCCAAGACGGGCATGTTCACGTTCCAGCACCCCGGCATCGTGCGCGTGTACTGCAACATCCACCCGCAGATGAGCGCGGTGGTCGTGGTGCGTGACAACCCCTTCTTCACCAGGGCCAACGCCGACGGGTCGTTCACCCTGGACGGCGTGCCGGCCGGTCCGCAGGTGGTGAAGGTGTGGCACGAGCGGGGCGGCGAGGCCCAGGCCCAGGTCACGGTGCCCGCGCAGGGCGCGGCCCCGGCCGCGGCCCTCACCCTCGACGCCTCCAGCTTCAAGCGCACGGCGCACAAGAACAAGCTGGGCAAGGACTACTCCGGAACGGACTACTAAGGTCTGCATGGGGCTCACGCAGAAGATCCTCCTCTTCACCGGGCTGCTGGTGGTGGCGCTGGTGGCCACCAGCGTGGGCTACACCACCGTGCAGGCCGACCGCCTGGCCCACCAGACGATCCGCGAGGGCCTGGGCGCCACGCGCGAGGTGTGGCAGACCTTCGAGGCCGACCGCTACAACAAGCTGCGCCTGGGCATCCGCGTGCTCGGCAACGACCCCGCCTTCAAGGCCATGGTGGAGAGCACCGATCCCGCCACCATCCTGGACACGCTCAAGGAGCGCAACCAGGAGATCAAGGCCGACTTCTTCATCGTCACCGACCCCGCGGGCGTGGTGGTGGCGCGCACCGACACCACCGGCCGGCCGGGCGAGGACCTCTCGGCCGACCCGCTGGTGAAGAAGCCGCTCGACCAGGAGGAGGCGGCCACCGTGTGGCGGCAGGGCGGCAAGCTCTTCCACGCGGTCTCGGTGCCCATGGTCACCGTGCCCGACCTGAAGGGCGTGCTCATCGCCGGCTACGGGATCAACGAGACGCTGGCCAACGACATCCGCAAGCTCACCCACAGCGAGGTGGCCTTCCTGACCCGGCCGCCCGGCCAGCCCTACCAGCTCTCGGTCTCGTCGCTGGGGCCCAAGGAAGGGGCGCTGCGCGCGGCCCTGGGCAGCCTGCCCGCCTCCGCGGACGCGCCCTTCGACGTGGACCTGGGCGGCGAGCGCCACGTGGCCGTGCTGGTTCCCATGACGGCGGCCACCGGCGCCACCGAGGGCTACATGCTGGCCCTGCGCAGCCTGGCCGTGGAGATGGCGGCCTTCCGCCAGTTCCGCACCAGCCTGCTGCTGGTGTCGCTGGTGGTCATGGTGGTGGCGCTGCTGCTGGCCTACCTGAGCGCGGCCCGCATCGCCGGGCCGGTGCGGCGCCTGGTGGGCTTGGTGGAGCGGGCGCGCGACGGCTCCTACGCGGGCAAGGTGTCGGTGGACGCGTCCGACGAGATCGGGGCCCTGGCCCGAAGCTTCAACAGCCTGCTCTCCGAGCTGCGGGAGAAGGAGGCCATGATCGGCTTCCTGCGCGAGGGCATGACCGTGCTGCGCAAGGGCTCGGGCGTGACCGGCGGCGACACCTCGCCCCGCCTGGACGACACCTCCAGCGCGGAGACCCATTCGCTCAGCGCCATCCGCGCGCTGGAGAACGGCGCCACCTTCGCCGGCCGCTACGAGGTGCAGGACAGCATCGGCAAGGGGGGCATGGGCATGGTGTTCCGGGCCCTCGACCGCAATCTCGACGTGGTCGTGGCCCTCAAGGTGCTCCGCGAAGACGTGCTGGTGGAGGACCCCTCGCTGGTGGAGCGCTTCAAGGAGGAGCTGAGGCTGGCCCGGCGCATCACGCACCGCAATGTGCTCCGCACCCACGATTTCGCCGTGAGCGGCGGGCTGCCCTACATCTCGATGGAGTACCTGGAGGGCGTGACCCTCAAGGACCTCATCCGCTCCAAGGGCGCGCTGCCCCTGGCCGTGGGCCTGCGCATCGCCAAACACATGTGCTACGGCCTGGAGGCGGCCCACGCCGAGGGCGTGGTGCACCGCGACGTGAAGCCGCAGAACATGCTCATCCTGCCCGAGACGGGCGACCTGAAGATCATGGACTTCGGCATCGCCCACCGCTCGGAGGTGGAGGGCGGCATCTCCGGCCTCACCAGCGACGGCACCGTGATGGGCACGCCCGACTACATGCCGCCCGAGCAGGCCACCGGCGGCCAGGCCGACTTCCGCTCCGACATCTACTCGCTGGGCGTGGTGCTCTTCGAGATGTTCACCGGCCAGCTCCCCTTCACGGGCGAGAAGGTGGTGCAGATCATCCTGGGCCACGTGCAGAAGAACCCGCCGCGGCCGCGCTCCATCAACCCCCAGATCCCGGACGACCTGGAGACGATCATCCTGCGCTGCCTGGACAAGAAGCCGGCCAACCGCTACCAGAAGGTGGGCGAGGTGCTGCAGGCCCTCAACGCGGTCTCGTCGCGCGTGGAGCGCGAAGCGGCTTAACGCTCCGCAACAGGGCGCCGACTCCTCCGAATACGCCGGCGCCCAGCAGGAGCAGCAGCGGCAGCGCGAACGACATGATGCGGTTGCCGGTCACCTCGCCCGGCGCGTAGCTGCGCGCGGGGTCGTCCGCCAGCACGACGAGGAGGAACGCGTCGCCGACGCGATGCCTGCCCAGGGGCTCCGGCAGCCGGTGGCGGGCCTCGTAGTCCCTCCCGGCCACGGAGTACCTCATGACGGCGTCCTCGACCGGCATGGACTGGCCGTAGCGCGCCCGGTCGGTGTCGTGGGTCGTGGAGACCGAGTAGCGCTCGATGGCGGTGACCTGGGCCCTGACCTGCAGCCCGTCCCGCTGCAACCGCGAGAGGCGGCGCGCCTCGCGCACGGACTCCGGAGCCACGAGCAGGCCCAGCACGGCCAGCGGGCCGGCCAGGCTCCAGCAGAGCCAGGCCTTCATCGAGGGCTGTCCGGCCGTCCGTCGGCCTTCTCCAGGTGTCTCTTCAGCGCCTCCAGGCGCCGTTGCGTCTCGCGCCGGAAGAGGGCCGCCGCCAGCGGATCGCCGATCGCGCGCAGCCAGAGCGGCCGGGTCGCGAAGTTGAAGCGGTAGGTGACCCGGGTCCACCCGGACCCGAGGTCCTCCTGGCGCAGGCTGGCGGCGAAGGTCTCGAGGACGGCCGGGCCGCGCGTCATCTTCACCGCGGCCACGCGGGGGCGGTCGAAGGAGACGTACACCGTCTCCATGGCCAGGCCGCCGAACCGTGCGCGCGCCGCGCACACGGTCTTGACTCCCTGGGCCGCCACGGGGGCGCCGTCGAGCAGACGGGCCTCGCGGAGGAACGGGTCCCAGTCCAGCCGGCGCGCGTAGTCGTGGATGAGGTCGAACACCTCTTCCGGACCGGCCTGGATGTCGATGGCCGCTTCCAGCGATCTCATGATCGCGCCGCCAGCGCCACTCGCCCCGGGGCGAGTGGCTCCGCTACACCGCGGCCGTGGTGAGCTGCTGCTCCAGCGCCTCCAGGCCCTGTGTCATCTCCTGCGGCAGGTGGCTGCCGAAGCGGTCGAAGAAGGCGCGCATCTCCGGCACCTCCGCCGCCC
>Ga0111539_10009887_pt1 | contig 12037 bp, 7 predicted proteins | sample RhiMethybrSRZTD1_FD_79667 | JGI IMG/M metagenome (GOLD analysis project Ga0111539, IMG submission 79667) | Populus rhizosphere microbial communities from Tennessee, USA - Rhizosphere MetaG P. TD hybrid SRZTD1 (version 2) (version 2) | ecosystem: Host-associated > Plants > Roots > Rhizosphere >...
GCTAGTCTGAACAGAACGAACATCTGAATGAGTAATCGACCCGGCATTTGTTGGAGCTCCTTCAAGTAGAAGACACTCTCTCAAACTCATCAGCAGGTAGGGCGACACTGGTAATGCTCACCCTAGCGGACATGCCAATCAAACCTGTCGTGTTGATCATGTCCTCATGATGGGTTTTGTGCCTGAACAGCATTTGGTTAGGATAGGCGAGATCGGACGCAACCAAGTCCAGCCATTTCCCCGTCTCTTCTGGGCCCAACAAGATGATCGGCGATGCGTCTCCTCAGACCGTCATGAGTCAGCTGCCCAAACAATACGAACCAGGTGGCTTCCGATGAGCGCAACGATGGTGAGACACCCTGTTTTTACTACAGACCACTCTTCCTGCCTTTTCTCAAAGGGTACTCCAGATCTCCTCGATGCGTTTGATCCTTTGCAAGACGTTCGGGTCTTCCGTCATCCCTCTGGCCTTCAGAAGATAGGAAAGGGCCAGAGATTTTTGGGAACGATATTGGTCTCGAGCTTCCTGAAGGACCAACCAGTGGCGAAGCATGGGCGTAGCCGCCCCTCCGTAGGCACGCAGGCAGTAGTCTTCAAGCAAAGAATCTGACGACACAGAAAGGTCCCAGAGCGATCGGGCGTAGACGTACATGTTGACCTCCTCCCAGTCCCATTCTTCCGTTTGAACATTTCTTATGCCCATTAGTCTGTAATACCAGAGATCCTTTGGGATAGCGGCCGAATAGACATAAAAGGTTCGCTTTCTGATGTCGATTAGTTGCGATTCCAGATTTTCGGCTTTCGTATCCATGTTGATCATGCCTCGTGCGGTCGACGTGCGTGAGTAGTACTTATAGGCGTAAAAACGCTCGGGTCCAACCAAGTCCAGCCATTTCTCCATCTCTTCGAGATGAACGAGGTTCAATTGGTCACTAGGGAAATAGATTGGATACCAATAGTTGATCCTCCTTTGAATGTCAGCAAAACCCACCATCACGTTCTTTGCTGGACGTACACGCGTTGGAGCATCTAGCAGCATCAAGTAAGCGAGACTCTCAATCAAGACATTGGGATGTTTTGTCGCGACTTCTTGGGCAATTCGATTGACGAATTTGATGTTAGCGTTGGTATGTGTGTAATAGGTCTTTTTCTCACCTACGCTGAACACACTGAAGCGTTTCTCCTCTTCCATTCTTTCGCAGTCGCTGCATTCGCACCATTGTGCCGCGTCATTCAGCATGACGTCGACCATATCAACTTCCGGATTCTCGTCCAGAAACTTACTGACATTTTTGGCTGCAACACCCGCGACTTCCCTATTCGAGACGCAGAGCTGCTTGGGATCCCGTTTTCCATTGATGAGGCTGAAATACTCGGGATGGGCTCCAAAGTACTTCTTAGGCGATACCCAGGTATTGAAGGTGTGCCCGCCCCATTGAAGTTTCAGCCCTCTCTTCTCGATTTCAGGAACCAGCACCTCACGACTCTTGAATTCCGACCAGAGATTCGAGCTATTGATTCCGGCAGCAACCCAATTGAGTCGGTTCTTGGAAGCCCAGTCCACGGTTCGCAGGTTCCGGTCCCCGATGAACGGGTACATCCAGACACTTCGCATGCTGAACTGAGGCTCGCGGACCTCGCTGAGGAGCGGAGGCAAGCGCACTTGCGATTTTCGAGGCACAACGTCGTCACCAGGCCTGATCCATCCACAACCCACGTATTTCTCCAAGAAATAATAGACTGCATATAAAGTTCCTCTGGGGGTGTTTCCGGCTAAGTAGAGCCTTTTGCCATCGCCTTGAATGACAAAGGCATCCTCGTTCAGACCCTTCAATTGGCCGTACCGACTAACATTGTGGTCAATGCCGACCTGAATGACATGCTCCGATAGCCTTCTAGTAATGGGCAGTTTGACTGAGGTTATCTCAAAGAGGTAGCGTTGAAGCTCCTCTGCCGCGAATTTCTCCGGCTCGGCAGCTGAAGCCGGAACAAAAATCGAGTAGGCTGATTTGCCCTGACTGACGAGGATCCAGTGCTTGGCCAACGGCGCCACTTTCGCACTCCAACCAGAAAATGCCGGCCACAAGACTGTGATAAGAAGAAGAGAAGCAGTCCTCTTACTCAAACCGCATATGACTGGGAAAGTCATTTCGAGCTTTGTGAGATGTTTCTAGTCGTGGATTAGAATCTTGAGACGCTGTCATTTCGGCGAAACGAAATGCCTCATAGTTCACGAAGGCAAATCGGATAACTGCCTATGTCCAAGGTTTCTCTTCCTGACGCAATCGTGGTTAGTGGCTCCGCACGAAGCCGTATGTCGATTGCGGGCTTGACTAAGTTAGCAGCATGCCGACGTGAATAACTCCCAATATTTGTGGTACCAGTAGCCCATCGGGCTACCGAAAGGCGATGTCAACCGGTGGTGATCGGGTCAAGAAATGAAATCTCGCACGCATTTTGTCTCGCCTCCCTAACCTTTCCTCATCCACTTTTGGATGGATTCAACAAGACGGTGCGCATGCGTTCGTAGTGCGCCTACTTCGCCGCCAGTCGGGTCTAGAGGTTTCGGAAAATTCTCTGCTCCAAGCTGCTGCGCCTCCTTCGCCTTGCCAAGGGCAATCTGCAACCCACTTTGCCACTGGGCACTCTCTCTTCCGGCGAAGTGCAGATAGAGCGCGCTATGGAACTGCTCGAGCGATTCCAGCAGCGGCTGGTACACCTGGCAGCTCGTCTGAAGGAATCGCAAATCCTCGACGGCCTCGGGGAGCGGCTCCGAAGCGAGCGCCCGATTGATGAACGCGGCCCCTTTGCGGTTCAACTCTGCGACTACTTTCCAGCGATGCGCTAGGCGTCGGTGCAACTCCTCGCGAGTGAGCTTCAAACTCTCCATGCCTCGGGCATAAGCCTGGTTGTCGATCTCGGCTCCCCACGTCTTCGAGTCCAAGCCCAGGTGACGCCAATGCGACGGGATCGGATACGCACGATCCCAAGTCATCGGGAGGTATGTGCGGTCAGTCCCACCACCGGTCCGATCAAGGCGACTCCTCGGCATGACTTCGCTTTGTCGTACGTCCACTATTGACGCAGAGGTTCGGTAATATTCGGCCATTACTGTTCCAGCCTTGGGACCATAGAGTAAGCTGCAAGCAGTGCGGAACAGCCCGCTTGGAGCCAGCAGCTCGCTGGGCTCGTTTTCGTCGAACATAAACCGCCGCCACGTCTCGAGAGCTTCGGGATAGGTCCGCGGCTCGCGGTAGAACCCAGTGGAGCGTACGTTCCAACTATACTCGGCGCTGATGAGCTCCATAGGCTCCACGTAGAAATCACCAGTGAAATTGTAGATGGTGCGAGCACCCTGGAACATGGCGTTCAGCGCGGGAGTGCCTGCGAACGGATAGTCGGTTATGTAATTGTCCGCGCCGCCCGCGAAAAACAAGAACATGCCGAGATTCAAACCCGCGCGTCGCATCACCGAGTTGAAACTGTCAGTCCACCTGGAACCACCGTATTTTTGGGGAAATACTTCGCGGAAGCACACCTGGAGGTTGTCGGATCGGGAAAGCTGTCCGCCAATGTTGCGCCAGAGTTCCAATACGTTGGACCAATCCTTCGAATCGGGCGAGCTGGGTGCGTAAACCGGAGAGACCAGAATGATCTGGCAGTCGCGGCCGGCGTCGTAGCCTGTAGCAGGGTTCCTCACTGAGTTCACCGCTCGCACCAAGGCCGAATAGCCATTGGTGAGTCCGCCGGCCCCGCCATCCAAGGCTGCCAGAGAATCGTTGGGCCATCGCTTACGGCAGCGGTCACACCGGTCGAGCCAAACTTTTTGCGTCCCGTCGAAACCGCCGAAGTCTTCGTGATGGATGTAGAGCGCCCCCGGCTCCACCGCCTCCACGAACTTGCGCAGCTCTTCGGCCTTCAGCCGATTCAACTCCTCATTCCCGCGGCAGCTGCCGAGGGTGGCGGGATCGACCCCTTTCCTGCCCCTAGGAAATCCCATGCAGCGATAAACGGGCCCATCAGGGTAGCTTTCGCGGTTTTCAAAGACTTTACCTAAGTACGCACCTTCCTCGTATAACGGCCCTTCCTGGTATGCCATGCCGTAACTGGCACCGTAGCCGCCGAATTCTAAGTGGATGCCCCGCGCCCGCGCATAGCGATTGAGCCGGCGCATCAACGCGGGATATCCATCGAATCTCTGCTCAAGGCCCCACCCATAGCCGTCGAAGAGCACCATGTTGATCTTATATCGAAGGGCTCGGTCAAGCTTCTGCTCGCAAAGGCGTGCATAGGCTTCCGCGCCCTGGCCCCGGTCAAGCGCCCACCGGTTGCCTTCCACGTTCAGCAGCCAATCCGAGGCTGCACGAAACTCGAAGTCTGGATAGTCGCGGATGTAGACGCCCGAAATCATCACTCCTTGCGCTTCCGCACGAATTAGCTGCAGCACGGACATGGCTCCCCAGATGACTCCCTGTTCACCTCCGCCGATCACCCAGAGGTTGGCTGCATCCGCTGTCCGAACGACGTAGCCCTGCCCCGCGTACGCAGAATTAGTCAGCGCTTCGCGATCGAGCAGATTCAGTGCGAGTTGAGGCCGTTCATCGGCCGCGTAATTCCACAGGTAGATGCGGGTGCCATCAAGGTCCTCGCCTGGGGAGCGCAGCTGTACTCTCAACGAAGGATCGGCGCGCTGCAATTCGTGGCGGACTGCTTCTGCTGCTATGATTAATTTCTCGCTCTTTGCACTTGCCGCAGGGGCCACTACAATCGTACATGCGCTCCCGCGGGCAATCCCGACTGACACGTTCAACGGCTCCAGATACTGCGGCGCCGGAACGATCCTGATAGTCGCAACCATTGCGGCTGGGAACGACAAATAGAGGACAACGAGCAGTAGATACTTTTGCATAGTCGCTCCATTATGCTGGCCGCGGACAGACTGACGCGACCGAAGGTGGATTAGAAGAAGTACTTGAGAACTAGACTGAATCTGCCGCGCATCGACCGGGCCGAAAAAGAGGCGAAAGCCGAAGAGGTGAGACTTAGCCGGTGCCTTTCGACAGAAGGTCTTACACAGGCCAGCATAGTCGTTGATATATCCCAGATCGAAAGCACTTTGTCCCGGGCTCCCGGACGCCCTCGTTTCGCTCCTGACAAAGTCAATATCGGGCCTCTAATCCACGACCCAAGAGTATCTCGCAGATCTTAGGCATCCCGAACCGTTCCGCCTATTACGACGCTGTCTCTTCTACAAAGCGCAACGCCTCACGATCACATTCGTATAACTCACGGAGCTGAATCGGATAACTACCCGGCTCAGTGAGTTCCCCTTTTCTCACGACTAGGAAGGGTTTCAGCTTCCGGGTGGCCTTTTGGGTGTGCAAATGAGTATCCTCAAAATAGAACTCTCCCTCTTCGATGTCGAACACAAAAAGATCGGCAACTGTCCCTTTCCTAAGAGTCCCCAAATCGTTGTCTCGATTAATGACTTTAGCCGGAGCCCAAGTTGATTTTAGGATCACCTCTTCAAGTGACATGCCGATATGAAGAAATTTTGACATCGTAGTAGGCATATCAATAGCCCATCGGCTTACCGAAAACCGATGCAAATCGGTACTGATCGTGTCAGGGAAAAATGAAAGTTCAAACGCCTTTCGTGCTGTCTCCCAGCTGAAGCTCCCAGAACCATGACCCACATCAAAGAAAACACCCTTCTTTCGGGCTTCAATCACTTCCGGCAATAAGTGCTCCTGTTGTTCGATAAAAATCCCATCTCCGCGGCCTTGAAAGCAGTGGGTCACAATATCTCCCGGCCGCAGTTTGCGAAGAATCTCGGGCGTGCTTGCCCCTTTGCTTATATGGACCATCATCGGTAACCCAGTTTCCTTTGCTGCTGCTAGTGCCTTTTCAAGGGCCTCCAAACCGTGAGCTCCGGTCATCGCCCCCTGCCTGATCTTTACCCCTAAAACAACATCTCGGTTATGTTCAATGACTCGAGCTGTTTCATTAGGCCTTGCAAATCGGAGGTCTTCCAATTCTCCCACGATAGTGGTCGGTAACCCCAGACACCCGATATGAATAAAGGCCAGGGTTTGAATGCGAGATTTGTCTATACAGTTTTTTCGAAATTCGGGGAAGTTGATGAACCCAGTCGTACCGGCATCAACAACTGTCGTTACGCCATGGTTCAGGCAAATATTTGGATCCACGCCAAACGAGCTGCCCTCGTACCAGTGCCCATGAAGATCGATAAGGCCTGGGCAAACGTATTTGCCTCGGAGGTCCTTTTCAAGTGATCTTTGAGTCGCGGGCAAATCTTTCCCAAGTTCTGCAACGACACCCTCTCTAATCCCGACATCCAAGACGTGATTAATACCCTGAGAAGGGTCGATAACATGTCCGTTGCGCAAAACCAAGTCGTAATCCATGGATTGCCCTTCCTGCAGGACCTTCGTAGTTCATGGTATTCTGCTGCGCCGTCAATTAAGAGATTGCGCACTCTGAAACTTGACCACTCTTCTATCTCAGGAAACGTAATTCCAAATCTCTCAGGTTGCGTCACTCGAGCATGCCGTTTTCTCACTAATGGAATAGAACTAAACGACCCTTGAAAGCGGCGAGAGTAAGAGAGAAGAGAGACATTCGTCCAAAGTGACCGGGCTCGAATCACCTAGTGAGGATTTCCTGGAAGCGCCTTACAATTGTTTCTGGATCGCCCTCCTGGAGGCTTTCCGGAAAAATGACGATGATGCCATCAGATGCTAGGCTCTCGTAGGTACAAATCATAGGCTCCGCTTCTTGGAGGGCATTGACCACGCTGTGCGCATCCATACCTGACTCTGCGACATCTACACGGATATGCGCCGAAGGTACTGCCTGCCCATTCTTCTGAGGGAATATCATTTGCGCTTGAAGGGCTTGAATCCCCTTCAAGCCGTCAACAATCGTCTCGATCTTGCTCTTCCATCCCTCCAATTCTCCTTTGAAATCCCGCTTGACATATAACTTTAGCGCCGTGACCAGCCCCATGATCTCTTCTTTGCCGACCTTTAGCCCACGCCCGATTCCATGATGAGGAGGACCGGCCAGGACCTCGTCCCGTATTAGGTGCCGGTAGGTCCAGGTTTCTGGAAAAACATCCATATCCTGATGCTGCAAAGCCGCTGCAAAGATGAGATCTCGTCTGCCACACAGAATCCCGCTCGCCTGTGGACCTCGAATGTGTTTCCCGCCACTAAGTGCTACTAGATCAGCACCCTGCTCAATAAAAGAGTGGGTGTTTGCGACTGGCGGAAGCGCTGCAGCAGCATCGACTATGACCGGGACGTTCCGCCGGTGAGCTATTTCCACCACCTGCTCAAAAGCCAGGGCCCCTTTCGACACGTCGGCCAGAAAAAATACTGCCGCTGTCAGTTCGCTTATTGCACGTTCAATCTCATAGGGGAATGTGGCATAGTTAAATCCAACCTCAACTACTTGAGCCCCTGCCGCCCGTAGGGCGTGATCGTAATCGTTTCGATGTGCCCGCAGGATGATAACCTCATTTTTCATCTCTGCCGTGTCGGGCAATTGGTTCATCTTGACCGGATCGAGTCCGGTCATGCAGCTCGCCATCCCCAAGGTCAGAGCAGCCGCCGCTCCCGAGGTCACATAGCCGGCTTCAGCTCCGGTGATTTCCGCAATGACCTTGCCGGCAGCCTCTTGCAGATCTTCGATGCGAACAAAGGAGTTAGCGGCCTCCCGCATTGCTTCGAGCACCTGAGGCGACATCAAGCAGCCCCCCAATTTTGTGCTGTAACCTCGGGCGTTGATAACCTTTTTGACTCCTAGGCTCTCATAGACATTCACGGTTAAATATCCTTATTTCCTCAACAACTGACCTAACCACCGCTTATCCAAAGCTATCGTCGGACACCATCAGCACGACTTACTTCTCAGCTACTGCGGAGCATGAGTCGTTCTTACGGCGTGGGCGTAGTTCGCAAGCAGCAAAACACAATGTACAGACATCACCAAAGATCAGGATGAGAGACAAAGAATTGATCAGTTATCCTTGTGTCGCTTTCAAAGACTCATAAGTTTTTCAAGTTCGGCTTTCATCTTGGGCGTTTCCTCCAGTACATTTACGCCGCACTGCGTAGTGGTGTCACAATCGACATACTCTACCGCTAGGGTGCCCTGATAGTTCAGATGTCTGAGCAAAGAAATGATTCTTGAGAAGTCAATGGTTCCCTTCTCCACGGTCTCGACCCGTTTGCCCCGGGTCGCCTGCCGGGCATGGAAGTGTTGGGCAAACCGGTGCAGCGGCTCAACTACAGATTGGTGATAGCCAGGATCGATGAAATGCGAGTAATCGAGTGTCAGCCCCAACCCTGGAACCTCCTCGCACAGCCGAATTGCATCTTGTGGATCCTGAGCAACCGATGGCTCACAAGGCTCAATATTGAGGAGCACTCCGTCGTCTCTTGAGATCTTCACCAATTCGCGTAGCTCCAGAACAGAAAGATCGAATGATTTTTGCTTCCCCAGTGAAGAGTCGACGACGCCAGGGATGAGCATGATGCTGCGGCACCCCACGAGTGAAGCAAATTTCACCAATCCTGGAAACCGGCGCCGGGTCTCTTTTCGGACGCTCTCGTCAGGGTGGTTGATTGGCTCTCCAAAATCCAATACGAAGCATTCATCTGGCTGTAAGCTCATTCGCTCAAGTATGCCAATCACCTCTGAGGCCGTCCGTTCAGGTCTCTCGGATGCCTGCACTGGATGGATCTGGGTATTTCCTAGGCAAACGCCCAAGTCGATAAGTTTGAAACCGAATTCATGCACCATCCGTGCGGCTTCGTGCAACGGTCTCGGACCGAAGCTAAATGAACATCCACCTATTTTCACTCTCCGTCACGTCCTTGCAGACACAGTCTCTTTAACCTGTGTGCTCCCCGCTCACTTGGCTAACTCAGTCGCGCTAGATGCCTTCTCAGTTTCCTGGAACTCTCCCACCATCTGACGTAGTCCCTACCTCTGAGTGCAAACCGTGTCGAATTGAAGACTCGGCAAAGGAATTCCTCCATATCTTGAAACCTTTGATGGGCATCGAGCATTTCTTCGGGGCTATTTCCTGGTGCAGGCCTCCGCTGAAAGCGTAACTTGCCTCTGCGCCTCTGAAGTGACTTTCAGCACTGCCATCGCCGTGCGGTGGAAAACTGCTAATCTAACCATTCCTTCCTCCGAGTAAAAATAAGAAGGCTTTGGATACTAATCGGCGGAATTCCCTGCGCTCGCGGAAGAACTCAATCGACCTTTTGCCAGGTTCTCAAAGAAAATCTCTCGAAAGCCGATCTTCAGATTCTAGTGACACAGTGGAGAGTTCCGCTCTTGAAAGTATGCCTGCCTAAGTTCCTCCTTATAGCTTATCTAGCTTCGGACAAGTGGAGCTAATCCCCAATTCACTACATGAGGTGCTCCTGATAGGCTTGTTCGATCAAGCGCTGGCTCACTAGAGTTTGCTCTGGCTTCAGAGTTGGCTCGCGATTCTCACAAATTGCAGTGGCGAATTCGGTAAGAGCTCCTTTCAACCCTTCAAGGACGCGCTCAGGGATTGTCAACCTATCCTCGAAACACGCTTTCTCTTGACAACCTGCCTCCGTCTCCAGCCTCCATCCATGCCAAACCCCCACATGTACACTGCCTTTGCTTCCGTAGATCGAAAGTTCGCCCTCAAGAGACTTTCCCTGAGCTCTCCAACATAGCAAGATATGGACTGGGGCACCTTTGCTCAAATGAAGCGAATAGGCGGCTGTGTCCTCGACGTCTCCTAACGCCCTGGAATTGCTGAACCACGCAGAGTCGAGAGTTAGAGCCTGACCGGTCACCCATGCCACGTGATCAAGAAGGTGGATTCCACTGGTAAGTCCAACACCGCCACCGGCCTGTCTCTTGCTAAACATCCACGCTGGCAACGAGCCAAAGAGGCCAAAACTTTCCAGGATCGTATCCGTTACGGCCATCACCTCGCCCACACATCCATCTTGGAGTAGCTTGCGTACCTCTACTAGCGTTGGCATGAAACGATGGGTCATTTCTACCATTAGAATACGGGACACGCTCTTCGCCAGCCGGCATAGGCGTTCACCAGCTACAACACTTATGGCGAGAGGCTTCTCTACCAGTACATGCTTACCTGCATTCAGAGCTTCTGTGGCCACCTCTTCGTGCCAAGCATGAGGAAGACAGATACTGACTGCGTGGATCGAGGGATCCTCCAGGAGATAGCGATAGTCATTAAAGTTTTTTACTGTCGCGAGAGTGCGCTTTTCAGGATCCGTTTCTGCAACCGCGACCAGGTCAACCCCCTGGAGCGCCTTGACGGCCCGTGCGTGCTGTTGTCCCGTGTAGCCATAACCTATGATACCTAGCTTGATCGCGTCCGGTTCCATACTGAAGGTCATAAGTTGAGCGTTGAAAACAAAGCGATGAGAATTGGTAACGGTGAGGCTTCGTCTCGCCTCATAACTACCGAGCAGCTCCAAGTCGTCGTAACATCACCGCGCACGAGGCAGAGCAAAAGAAAGGTAACTTGGCTCACACTCATGAGGCAGGGCCTATCGTTTCGAGAGCTAAGGCACGTGCAGGATTTTCGACCGTCATTGTGTGAATCTGCTCTTCACTGATCCCCATTGTTCTCAGGATTGGCAGAAATTTTTCGATGAGGTGTGCGAACCCGTGGCCGTTGTAGCTGAGAAGAAATTGCTTAGCACCTATGTCCATGGACATCATGACTTGATTGATATAACCATGCTGAATCAGGAAAGCGATATTCTTGGCGCGCACCTCATCGGCCGGGTAGCCGTTTCCCTGATAACCGATGTTGTCAATGCTCATATAGACTCCAGTCATGGCAATGGGAAGTAGGAATTCGTGCTCGAAGCGATCTCCCAGATGACTGATCACGATGCGCTGGGGTGCAACTCCCTCCTCTTTCAGCAGGGCGATCTGTTCCAAAGCTAATGAGCCAAAATGAGTGGTGTGAGTCCAAATCGAAGCGCCGGTGCGCTTCTGGGCACGAGCGGCAGCCCGAAACACTCTTTCTTGGGCCGGTGTAATCCAGTGCCGTTCGGTTCCAATCTCGCCGATCATTCCTGCTCTAACATCGGTTCCCTCCGCCCCCTCCGTGATATCATGCACAATGATGTCTGCAAGCTGGTCGGGTCCGAGTTCCTTGATATACTCAGGATAAACCCTCTCCCGATACCAGCCACTTCCCATGATGATGTTAACGTTGGTGGCCTCGGCGATTCGCCGTAGCGCCAAGGGATTACGCCCCAATCCGATATTGGTGCAGTCGACCAGGGACTTGTCTCCAGCTTTTGGATAGTGCTCCAGCTCCCAAATCGCTACTTTTTCCTCATCCATTATGTCGTTGTAACTGCTTTGGTAAGAGAAGAAATCCACTAACACGTGTTCATGCGACATGGTAAACCCAAGCTGTTCAGGGCTGATTGGGCCCCTCACCGTAATAACTTCTTTAGGCATAGAGTTTCCCTCGATGTAAGAATGAGGTGGTTGAACTATTCGAACTTGACTATCTCGCGCGATCAGCTCGGACTAGCATCCCTCACCCTGCTTGACCTCTAAGAAGCGGCAACGCAGGCCCAATCCGAGACTGCTGTCGCGATGCACCCAAGCTTGGCAGGCCGCCTGAAAAAGTTGAGGGTCATCTTCATTTGACTGCGCAATCCCTTAGGGGTGCAAGGCCCAACAACCTTCGTCACACCTCTCGTAGTCCTGGGTGTAGCTTTAGCTTTTTTGGCAGTCACACAAGTCACAAATCAGACCTGACGCAGCTCAACCCATAACATCCGCGGTCATTACGTCTGGCGAAGTTATTGCCCCGACTCAGCTTCAAAAGTCGCTAATTTTTGATAGATTAAGAATAGTTTGTCAAGTGTTTTCTATTGCATCTTTCCTTTGGTCATCACATAATACAATTGCTAAGCTTGGCGGTCTTTTCTACCTTCCAATACTTAGATGTCAAGGAGAC
>Ga0111539_10009888_pt1 | contig 12036 bp, 9 predicted proteins | sample RhiMethybrSRZTD1_FD_79667 | JGI IMG/M metagenome (GOLD analysis project Ga0111539, IMG submission 79667) | Populus rhizosphere microbial communities from Tennessee, USA - Rhizosphere MetaG P. TD hybrid SRZTD1 (version 2) (version 2) | ecosystem: Host-associated > Plants > Roots > Rhizosphere >...
CGAACCGGACGCTGTGGACGAGCGGCGGTGGACAGGTCGTCGGCTGGCTGAACACGAAGATGTTCGACGAGACGCACGACGAGGTGAAGTCGCAAGGCTGGACCGCGCTCGTCCTGGACACCAACGGCAACGGCAAACGCGATGCGTACGTCGAGCCGAATCAGCCACTCGATCCCACGAAAGACAAACGCCTCGGCAGCGCCTTCTACGCCGTCGCCCCCGCGCCCGATGGATCGATCTGGGGGTCGGTATTGGGGTTCCCCGGCTCGGTCGTCCGGCTGAACCCTGGGAGCAATCCTCCCGAGACCGCGCTCGCGGAAGTCTACGAGCCGCCGATGCCCGGGTATTCACCGCGCGGCGGCGACGTCGATCGCAATGGCGTCTACTGGACTGCGCTCGCGAGCGGTCACATGGCGAGTTTCGATCGCCGCAAGTGCCGCGGTCCGCTCAACGGCCCGAAGGCCACGGGGCAGCATTGCCCCGAGGGCTGGACGCTCTACGCGGAGCCGCTGCCGCAGATGAAAGGCGTCACCGATCCGGGCAGCGCGGAGGCGAGCTACTACACGTGGGTCGACTGGCACAACACGCTCGGACTCGGCGACAACGTGCCGATCGACACTGGGAACGCGTCGGAAGCTCTGCTCGCGCTCAAGGACGGCAAGTGGGTCGTGCTGCGCGTGCCGTATCCGACGGGTTTCTACACCAAGTGGATGGACGGCCGGATCGACGATGCGAAGGCCGGGTGGAAGGGCAGAGGAGTGTACGCGACGATCAGCACGCGCACGCCGTTCCACATGGAAACGGGGAAGGGCACGACCAGCAAGGTGATGCACTTCCAGCTGCGGCCGGACCCGTTGGCCAAATAGATGCTAACTGGTGAGTTGGTGAATGAGCGATCAGTCCGAGGCTGAGTCGCCCGTTCACCAATTCACGCCGCAGATCCGATGAGACTTGAACAAGTCAGCGTTACGTTTCGAAGAACACGCCTCACACACATACCCGAAATCGCTCGCGATGTCCTGAAGCGTCGCTGGTGACGCGCTGCCGCTGGACAGCGTGTGCAGCGGCGCGCACAAGCTCTTGCGCTGAGCGTGAGATGATGGATCGGCCCCCCGGGTAGAAACAATCATGAAGCGATGCATCCCGATCCTGATTGCGGCGCTCGTTCCCAGCGGCGTGTGCGCACAGGACTCCGCGACCGGCTGGCCCGCACAGACCTCGTCGGGCCTGTCGACGGTCTACGTCCGCGACGACAGCGGAGCTGAAACCTCCGGCAAGCTTCTCCATCTGAACCCCGATTCGATCGTGATCCTGGTCGGCGGCGCCGAGCGACGATTCGAGGCCGCACGTGTGACGCGAATCCAGCGACGCGGCGATTCGCTGCGCAACGGCGCCATCATCGGGGCCATCGTGGGCGTCGGTCTGGGATTCGTCACCGCCGGCTTCGCGGACTGTGCCGGCGACCGTGCGGGCGGCGACTGTCCCGGCAGTCGTGCGGCCCTGTTCCTGGTGTCGACAGGTGTATACGCGGCAATCGGCACCGGTATCGACGCACTGATTCCCGGGCGGACGACGCTGTACGAGGCGTCGAAAACGCCACGGGCGGCGGATCGTGGAGTATCAGCACCGCTTGCGTTTCGCAGGCGCGCGGCTGTGAACGTGCGCGTTCACTGGTAGAGATGATCGCATCCGCCGATGTGGGCGCGACGCTGCTGGCCTCGTGGCGAACCAACAGCCGGGTCACGGCGTACCTCGTCGAGCAGCTGCCCGCCGCACTCTGGGATGCCGCCGTTCCGGGAGCGCCGCGGCGCACGGTGCGCACGATCGCCGCGCATCTCCACAACGCCCGGTGCTCGTGGGTCAAGACACTCGGACGGGAACATGGCGTGACGGTCCCCGACGCGGTCGATCGCCGTACGGTCACGCGACAGGCGCTACTCTCCGCGCTGAAGCGGAGCAGCAACGGGATCGAAGCGCTGCTCGAGCTCGGCCTGGCGGCCGGAGGCCACGTCCCTCCCTCGAAGGGTTACATCTGGCGCAACCTGCCGCTGGACGTGCCTCACGTCCTCACCTACTTCGTGGCCCACGAGGGTCACCACCGGGGACAGATCGTGATGCTGGCGCGTCAGCTCGGCCACCGGCTGTCGAATGACGTCTCGGGCGGACTCTGGCAATGGACGACGCGCGCGCGCGAGGTGAGAAACTCGCGGCGATGAGCAGTATCATGGCCCGATGAAAATCGCCGCCGGCGCGATCTGGGCGCTCGTGCTTGCAGCGGCAATCGACCGGCAGCCTCAGAACCCCGGCGCCTTGTGCGACGCGCTCGGGGCGCTGAAGCGGCCGAATACGACGATCACACTCGCCCGATCGGTACCGGCCGGAACGTTCGCCCCGCCTGGCGCGGGAGCGGAGGCTGCCGCCGCGGCCGCGCCGGCGCTGCTGGCGACCCTACCAGCGTTCTGCCGGGTCGCGGCTACGCTCACGCCGACCACCGATTCGGACATCAAGATTGAGATTTGGCTGCCGGCGTCCGGCTGGAACGGCAAGCTGCAGGCAGTGGGCAACGGCGGGTGGGCCGGGACGATCAGCTATCCGGCGATGGCGGACGCGCTGCGGCGCGGATACGCGACCACGTCCACCGACACGGGCCATTCAGAGCCAGGCGGGGCGTTTACCCTCGGGCATCCCGAGAAATTCATCGACTTTGCGTATCGGTCCGAACACGAGATGACCGTGGCAGCGAAAGCCGTGGTGAACGCGTATTACGGCAGCGCGCCGAAGTATTCGTACTGGAATGGCTGCTCGACAGGGGGACGCCAGGGGTTGGCCGAAGTGCAGCGCTACCCGAACGACTTCGACGGCGTGATCGCCGGCGCGCAGGCCAATCCACGCACCCACCTGAACGCGTGGCATCTGTCGCTCGTGAATGCGGCGCTGAAGGATCCGGCGGCGTTCATCCCTCGCGAGAAGTACCCCGCGATCCACCGCGCGGTCGTCAACGCGTGCGACGCGCTCGACGGCGTCAAGGACGGCCTCATCAGCGATCCGACGCGATGTCATTTCGATCCACAAGTACTCGCGTGTTCGAAAGGCGACGGCCACGGATGCCTGACGGCGCGTCAGGTGGAAACGGCGCGGACGCTCATGCGACCCGCGAAGAACTCCCGCGGCGAGGAGGTGTTTCCAGGCTATGCGCCAGGCACTGAACTTGGCTGGGGAGCGATCGTGGGCGGCCCGGAACCGACGGCGCTGACGATCGATCACTACAAGTACGTGGTTTTCAAGAACGCGGCCTGGGATTGGCGCACCTTCGATATCGACCGTGATGTTGCGACAGCCGACAAGGTCGACAACGGCACCATCAACGCCATCGATCCGAACATCCAGCCATTCACGGGGCGTGGCGGCAAGCTGCTGATGTATCACGGCTGGGCCGACCAGCTCGTCGCACCAGGGACCAGCATCAACTACTACAACAGCGTCGTGAAAGCCCTCGGCGGCGTATCGAAGACCGCTTCGTCGGTCCGGCTGTTCATGGTGCCCGGTATGGGCCACTGCCGGGGTGGCGACGGTCCGAACACGTTCGACGCCGTCACCGCGCTCGAGCGCTGGGTGGAGCTGGGTCAGGCGCCGGACCAGATGGTCGCATCGCACTCGACCAACGGCGTGGTTGACCGCACACGGCCCCTCTGCCCGTACCCCCAGGTTGCGGTCTACAAAGGCACCGGCGGCACGGATGACGCCGCCAACTTTGTGTGCCGAACGCGGGAGTGATATGCGGATCTCCGAGGCGCGAGAGCGCTAGCGGCTTGCCCGTCGAAGCCGCGGGCAGCGGCGAAGGCGGAGCCTGCCTCGCCGAAGCGCCCAAGGCGCGAAGGCGGGTTATCATTAGCCCAAGATTTCGAGCCGACACTGGGAGGGCTGCGGTGACCAGGCAGGCCTTTGTCGCGTGGCTGATGTGTGCGTCGGGCGTTGCGCTGGCTGGCACGCACGTCCTCGTGGCCACCCAGGAGAACAGCCAGATCCCGCCGGCGGCGCGCAACTATTGGGCGTTCAAGTTGCCGGTCCAGTCGGCCGTCCCCGAAACTGCCACACGCGCCGACAACCCCATCGACCGTTTCCTCGAGAAGACGCGCCGCGACAAGGGTCTCGAACCGGCGCCCCGGGCGTCGCGGCTCAGCCTGCTCCGGCGCGCCTATCTCGATCTGATTGGATTGCCGCCGAGTCCGGCCGAAACCGCCGCGTTTCTCGCGGACGACTCACCGGACGCCTGGCCGCGTCTCATCGACACGCTGCTGGCGTCGCCGCACCACGGCGAGCGGTGGGGCCGGCACTGGCTGGACGTCGCGCGTTACGCCGATTCGAGCGGCTTCGAGCAGGACTACGATCGGCCCAACGCCTGGCGCTATCGCGACTACGTGATTCGGGCGTTCAACCAGGACAAGCCGTACGACCAGTTCCTGAAGGAACAGCTCGCCGGCGACGAGCTCGAGACCAGGAGCGACGAGACGTTCATCGCGACCGGCTTCCTGCGCGCCGGGCCGCGCGTGGCGTTTCGCGAGAAGGACAACCCGGAACGCCGCTACGAGTACCTCGACGACCTGATTGCGACGACCGGCCGCGGCCTGCTCGGCCTCACCGTCCAGTGCGCGCGCTGTCACAATCACAAGTTCGATCCGATTCCGCAGCGCGATTACTACAGCCTGGTGGCGACGTTCTTCGGCTACGTCGAGACCACGCATCCCCTCGTACCGCCCGCCGAGGCCGCGGAGTACGAGAAGAAGATGCGCGAGATCGACGCGCGCCAGGCCGCGGTGAAGGCGCAGGTCAAGCAGATCGAAGCGCCGTACGAACAGCGCGTGCGCCAGGAGGCCTACAAGAAGTTTCCGGCAGAGGTCCAGCAGGCCATCGCCAAGCCGGAACGCGAGCGGACGCCGGGCGAACAACTTCTCGCCCAGCAGGTCATCGAGCAGATCAATCCCGGGAGCCGCGCACTCACCGCGATCATGACGCCGGCGGATGCCGCCAGAGCCAAAGCGCTTGCGGACCAGATCGCCGCGCTCGACAAACAGCGGCCGGCGCCCATTCCCGTCGCCGAAATCGTGACCGACGGGGACTACCGGTACGCGCCGAACGGCGAGGGCGACGAGGTGATCGGCTGCCCGAAATGCCGAATCATCGAGGGCCCGCCGGGCGAATTCCTGCATTCCGGATCCGGACGGTACCAGGCGCCGCCGTCGTATTTCCTGCTCCGCGGCGATCCCAACACCAAGGGATCGGAGATGAAGCCGGGATTCGTCGCCGCGGCCACCTACGGCACTCCACCGATTGAGATTCCGCCCGGCGATGGCCACACCTCGGGACGCCGCCGGGCCCTCGCCGAATGGCTGGCGTCGCGGCAGAATCCGCTGACGGCCCGCGTCATCGTCAACCGCATCTGGCACCACCACTTCGGGCGCGGCATCGTCGCAACGCTGGACAACTTCGGCAAGATGGGCGACGCGCCGACGCATCCCGAGCTGCTCGACTGGCTGGCGGTGGAGTTCATGAATCGTGGATGGAGCATCAAGCAGATGCACCGGCTGATCATGACCTCCGACGCCTACCGGATGGCGTCCGCGTTCGAGCACGCGGCGAATCGCGACAAGGATCCGCAGAATCAATACCTGTGGCGCTTCCGCGCCCAGCGCCTCGACGCGGAAGTCGTGCGCGACAGCATCCTGACCGCGAGTGGCGGCATCAACCTCGCTATCGGCGGTCCGCCCGTCTTCCCGCCGCTGCCGAAAGAACTGATGACGGAGGCGAACCACGGTATCTGGAAGACACAGCCGGAGGGTCCCGACGTCTGGCGGCGCAGCGTGTACGTCTACCGCAAGCGCGGCCTGGCCTTTCCGATGTTCCAGGTCTTCGATCTGCCCGAGCAGAATGTCACGTCCGCGGCGCGGTATGTGTCCACGGTGCCGACGCAGGCCCTGACGATGCTGAACGACGCGTTCGTGCTGAGGCACGCCGAGCTCTTCGCGGATCGCGTGAAGAAAGAAGCGGGAAGCGATCCGACCAGACAGATCGATCTGGCGTACCGGATTGCGCTGACGCGGCCACCGACGCAGGCGGAGCTCGCGATTGCGCTGGAGGCGACGCGCGCCGGATCGCTCAGCGACTTCACGCACGTGCTGCTGAACGTGAACGAGTTCGTGTACGCCAGATAGGAACACTCATGCACACCTGCAAAACCTGCTGGTCGAGACGCGAGTTCCTGTTCCGGTCCGGCGGCGGCGTCAGCGGCGTCGCGCTGGCCTACCTGCTGAATCAGGACCACCTGCTCGCCGGCGACATCGTGCGGTCGGCTGCGTGCGACGCGAAGGCGACCGGGTTCAACCCGTACGCGCCGAAAGCGCCGCACTTCAAGCCGCGGGCGACATCGGTGATTTCGTTGTTCATGAGCGGCGGCGTCAGTCACGTGGACACGTTCGATCCGAAGCCGGCGTTGATGAAGTACGCCGGACAGCCGCTGGACGGCAAGGTGGCGGGGGATGTCATCGTGCGCCAGGGCCACCCCGGGCCGCTGATGCCGAGCCCGTTTTCGTTCAAGAAGTACGGACAGTCCGGCATGGAGGTTTCGGATCTGTTTCCGCACGTCGCCGGACACGTGGACGACATCGCCTTCGTCCGATCGGTGTACGGCCAGTCCAACGACCACGTGCAGGCGACGTATGAAATGCAGACCGGCCAGGTCCGCATGGGGTTTCCGAGCCTGGGATCGTGGGTCACCTATGGACTGGGATCGGAAAACGCGAGCCTGCCGGCCTACGTGGTCATTCAGGACGGACGGGGCGGCCCGCTCGGTGGCGTCAACGACTGGAGCTCGGGGTTCATTCCGGCCGCCTATCAAGGGACGCTGTTTCGCTCGACCGGCGATCCGATCGTGGATCTCAAGCCGCCGTCCGGCGTCAGCACCGAACAGCAGCGCGCGCGGCTCGATCTGCTGGCAAAGCTGAACGAGCTCGACATGCAGCAGTATCCGGGCAACTCGGAGCTTGCTGCACGCATCTCGTCGTACGAGCTGGCGTATCGCATGCAGGGGTGCGCGCCGGAAGCGCTCGACGTCGACAAGGAATCGGACGCGACGCGCAAACTCTACGGACTCGACGACAAGATCACGGAGCCGTTCGGCCGGCAGTGCCTGATGGCGCGCCGCCTGGTCGAGCACGGCGTGCGATTCGTCCAGCTGTTCCACGGCGGCATGGGCAACCAGAATACGGACACCTGGGACGCTCACGGTGACCTGAAGGGGAATCATTCGCAGCACGCCGCGGAATCGGATCGCCCGATCGCCGGTCTGCTGGCGGATCTCAAATCGCGCGGGCTGCTCGATTCGACGCTGGTCATCTGGCACGGCGAGTTCGGCCGGATGCCGATTTCACAACGAGGCGTCGGGCGCGATCACAACCCGGGCGCGATGACGGTATGGATGGCCGGCGCCGGCATCAAGGGCGGTCAGGCGATCGGCGCCAGCGACGAATTCGGCTACAAGGCCGAACAGCAGCCGATCTCGTATCACGATCTCCACGCGACGATCCTGCAGCTGCTGGGCATCGACCACAAGAAGCTGACCTATCGATTCAACGGGCGCGACATGCGACTCACGGACGTCTACGGCGTTCCGATTCCGCAGATCGTCGCGTAACCCGGAATGGACGTCATCGACAGCGGCGGCCGCCGCTGAACCAGGGAGAGGCAGACATGCGCCGCAGATATCTCACATGCGCGGTGGTCGTCGCGCTGTTCGGTCTGTCCGTGCCTCCGCTGTCCGCGGAGGTCGTGCGGGTCGAAGTGCAGTCGCGCAGCGACCTGCTTGCCGGACAGCCGTTCGGCGCGGCCGGCCCGTACGAGAAGATCGCCGGGAAAGCGTTCTTCGCCGTCGATCCGAATCTGCCGGCGAACAAGATCGTGGCCGATCTCGACAAGGCGCCGCGCAACGCGGCGGGGAAGGTCGAGTTCTCGTCGGACTTCTACATCATCAAGCCGAAAAACATCGCGAAGGGCAACGGTGCCGTCCTGTACGAGGTGTCGAACCGCGGCGGCAAGGGGATGCTCGGCTTCTTCAATCACGCCTCCGGCAGCGCCAACCCGGGCACGCCGGCCGAGATCGGCGACGGGTTCCTGATGCGTCAGGGATTCACGCTGCTGTGGGTCGGCTGGCAGTTCGACGTGCCCGGGAACGGGCTTCGGGTCTACACGCCGGTTGCCTCGGACAACGGACGCCCCATCCGTGGTGTCGTACGAAGCGACTTCGTCGTCACCGAGCGGGAAACCGATCACTCGCTGGCGGATCGCAATCACGCGGCCTATGCCGTCCTGGATCCGGGCTCGCCCGACAACGTTCTGACGGTGCGCGACACCGTCAACGGACAGCGCCGGATCGTCCCGCGCAATCAATGGAGCTTCACACCCGATCGGACGCGGGTGTCGATGACGACGAAGTTCGAGACGGGGAAGATCTACGAGGTCGTCTACACGGCGGAGAACCCTCCGGTCGTCGGCCTCGGACCGGCCGCGATCCGGGACTTCATCACGATGCTGAAGTACAAGTCGGCCGACGCGCTGGCGATTCCCGGCGGCGCGATCAGCCGGGCAACCGCCTTCGGCATTTCGCAGAGCGGCCGGTTCCTGCGCACCTACCTGTATTACGGATTCAACCGCAGCGAGGATGACCGCAAGGTGTTCGACGGCGTCATCGCACAGGTGGCCGGCGCCGGCCGCGGCAGCTTCAACCACCGCTTCGCGCAGCCGTCGCGCGACGGCCACCCATTCATCAACTTCTTTTATCCGACGGACATCTTTCCGTTCACCGACGTCGCCCAGAAGGATCCGGAGACGGGAGTCACCGATGGGTTGCTGACGCACGCCGGGTTCCCGGACCTGCTGCCGAAGATCTTCTACACCAACTCCGAATACGAGTACTGGGGCCGCGCCGCGTCGCTGATTCACACCACGGTCGACGGCAAAGCGGACGCGCCACTGATGGACAACGTGCGCATCTATCTGCTGGCGGCGGGGCAGCACGGACCGGGCGCGTTTCCCCCGACGCAGACCATCGGCCAGCAGCGCAACAACCCCCTCGACTATCGATGGGCGATGAAGGCGCTGCTGCTGTCGATGGATCGGTGGACGGCTGATGGCACGGCGCCGCCGCCGAGCCGCTATCCCCGCGTGTCGGACGGCACGCTGGTTCCAGCGGAGCAGCTGCGGTTCCCCAAAGTGCCAGGGGTCGTCACCTCGACAGCCGTCCACCGCGCCTATCGCGCCGACTACGGTCCGAAATTCCCCACGGAAGGCGTCGTCTCGATCGAGCCGCCGCGCATTGGCACCGCGTTCCCGATCCTGGTGCCGCAGGTTGACGCCGACGGCAACGGCCTCGCCGGCGTGCGGATGCCGGAGCTTTCAGTGCCGCTGGCGACGTACACGGGATGGAATCTCTTCAACGAGCGATCCGGACCGCCCGACGTCCTCTCGAGCATGCAGGGCTCGTATCTCCCGCTGCCGCGCACCGCGGCCGATCGGAAGCGAGCCAACGATCCGCGGCCGGCGATCGACGAGCGCTATCGGGACAAAGACCAGTACATCGGGCAGGTGTCGAAGGCCGCCCTGGCGCTGATCGACCAGGGGTTTCTCCTCGCCGAAGATCTCGCTCCGGTGCTGAAGAACGCTGCTCGCCACTGGGACTATCTGGCGACGGCAGCTGCGCCAACCACGGTCCAGCGCTAGGCGCGCTACCGCGCACTGGCGAGCAGCAGCAGGAACAGCGAGCCCGCAATCGCGGCGCCGGTGGCGATGTATTTCGGAAAGCTCACGCGATCCTCGAAGCGATCGAGCGCTTCGAGGCCATCGAACGGCAGGCGGCGCGACGGCTCCGGGAGACGCGTCGCAGGCTTCACGAGAATCCCTGACTGGTCGACGCCCATCAGCACGGCTCTCATCCGGTGACCATCGTTCGTGCGCAGCTTCACCGTTGCGCCGATAGGAATCTGCGCGGCGCGCGCCTTCCACAGCTCGACGTCTTGAGCGGCGCAAACACCGGAATACACGAGCAGGAGCCACACGACGAAGAGCGACACGGCGGCTTTGTGGTGACTGCACATCGGCGTTCTCCTAGTCTCCGATCAGCGCGAACGTGATCATCAGCAGCGTGATGAAGACGCCGACACCGGTGCCAGCGCCCGCAATGGCTGCACCGGTGCGAGTGCCGGGCGCCGGACCGGTGTGCAGCGCGAGGTGCTCGAGCCGATCGAACGGCACGCGGCGCGTGGGCTCCGGGATGCGCACGACGGGTTTGACGCTGATGCTCGAATCGTCGACGGCGACGAGGTCTGCGATGAAGCGCGTGCCGCCGCCGGTGGCAACGTCGACGCGATCGCCGACCTTCAGCCGCGAGGCATAGTCGCGCCATCGGCCGGGCGGCTCGGGCGCCCGCACCGGCGTGGCGCCGGAGGCGGGCGAGGAATCCGCGGCCGCGCCGGTCGTGCGCCGGCCACCAACATCGATTCCGACGCCGGCCGTCCACGCCATCTGATCGAGGCCTTCGCGGCCCGGCGAGAATCGGGCCTCGCCCCTGAAAAACGCCCGGTCATTGAAATAGGCCTTGAATCCCACACCGCCGAACGGTCGTGCGCGCGTCCGAGTGGCAACGCTGTGCTGTTCCTCGAAGGCGCTGCCGGTGGTGACATGCCCTTCGATCTCGTCGCGCTCGCGATCGATGTCGACGCCGCCGCGGACGAACGGATGAAAGGTCGAGTTGTGGCCGAACTGATAGGCCTGCGACAGCGACACTCGGGTGGCCGAAATTGTGTGCTCTTCTGAAAAGTAGCGGAACAAGTTGTTCGTCAGCCGCTCGCTCCGCACCGTGTAGCCCTCGGTCGGTCCTGGCGCCGCCAGCTCGACCTCGGTCTTGAGATGCTCGGTCCAGTAAAAGCCGCCGGAGACGCCCCTGAACAAACTCGACGACCACGACGAGCAGCAGCCGTCTCCCTGGATCGAGCGGTCGGCGACAAACCAGCCGGTCGCCGCGGCCACATCGACCCTGGGCAGTGCCGCGGCCGTCTGCCCCCGCGCGGCCGATGGGAGAAGCAGCAGAACCACGACGAGCATGGACGCGCTCAGTTGCATCACAACCTCCTCGTCTCGGAATGCGTCACCCGTCTGGAAATCGGCTCGCAGCTATAATCCCGTGACCCCTTCCGTGCCTCTGAACCCCGGCAGCGTCGTCGGCCCCTACGAAATTCTTTTGCGCGCTCGGCGCCGGCGACATGGGCGAAGTCTGGAAGGCGCGCGATCGGCGGCTCGACCGTATCGTCGCCATCAAAACGCTCAAGGGACCGCACACCGGCCGGTTCGAGCAGGAAGCGCGCGCGATTGCCGCGTTGAACCACCCCAACGTGTGCACGCTCTACGACATCGGTCCCGACTACCTCGTCATGGAGCAGGATTACTTCAGCGCGGGCTGGCCGAAGAGATCATCAACGCGCTGGCGCAGGTACCTGACCTGAAGGTGATCGCGCGCACCTCCGCGTTCGCGTTTCAAGGGTCAGAATCTCGACATCCGGCGGATTGCGGAAACGCTCGGCGTCGCGCACGTGCTCGAAGGCAGCGTGCGCAAGGCCGGCGATCGGATCCGGGTCGCCGCGCAGCTGATCACCGCCGCCGACGGCAGCCACCTCTGGTCGGAGCGCTACGATCGCCAGCTGGCCGACGTCTTCGCGGTGCAGGACGAGATTGCCGGTGCCATCACCAAGGCGCTGTCGGCACGCCTGTCGATCGGCGAGCCCGCCGGACGCCAGCACACGCCGACGCTGGTGGCCTACGAAGCGTATCTGAAGGGCCGCCACCGCCTCTGGGTCATCACACCGGAGTCGCTGCAGGAGAGCCGCGACTTCTTCCAGCAGGCGATCGCCGCCGATCCCAGGTTCGCGCAGGCCTACACCGGCCTCAGTCATTACTACCTGACGCTCTCGATGTTCAGCCTGATGTCGGCGCATC
>Ga0111539_10009889_pt1 | contig 12036 bp, 9 predicted proteins | sample RhiMethybrSRZTD1_FD_79667 | JGI IMG/M metagenome (GOLD analysis project Ga0111539, IMG submission 79667) | Populus rhizosphere microbial communities from Tennessee, USA - Rhizosphere MetaG P. TD hybrid SRZTD1 (version 2) (version 2) | ecosystem: Host-associated > Plants > Roots > Rhizosphere >...
AACCATTTGTGTTCGACGAGCCGATCGTGCTCGCGGAGCCGGTCCTCTTCGAGCCGCCGGCCATTTTCGAAACGATTGAGTTCGAAGCGGCCGAGCCCCTGGCCGTATTGGAACCGCCAGCCGACGTCGAACCGCCGCCGATCGAGGCGCCGCGTCCGGCGGCGTCGGCGCCTCGGAGCGCGCCGACTGTTGCAGCGAAGCCTGCAGCCGCGGTCAAGGCGCCAGTGGCTGTCGAACGTCCGCAGGTCGTGGAGTTGGCCGCACCAGTCGCCATGACACCGTGGCGCGCGTGGCCCCCAATCGAAGGCGTGCCGATTGAAGTGCCCGGCATCGCGGCCGCGGCCAAGGCCGACGTACCCGACTGGAAGGAGCTGATGGCGTCGCTGCGTCAGGACATGGAGCGCCGCCGCACGGCGGAGCAGCGCCCGCCCGCGACGCGCAAACCGAGATCGAAGACCGAAAAACCAGCCGTCGACGAATGGGGACTCTTCGATCCCGAGCAGTGCGGGTTCTCCGCCCTGCTCGCGAAGCTCGACGAAATCACGACCGCGTCACAGTAGCGCGGGCGGCTGGCCCCTAGCCACGAGCAGCGTGGCGGCAGCCCCTGGGCGGCTCCTACTGTTTCTTCGGAGCATGAGCGACGGCGGTCTCGTACTGCTTGGCGACGAAGTCCGCATACGTCCGGACCGAACGGTCTGCGTCGTCTTCGGCTCCTGCCTTCGCCTTCTGAAGGAGCGCATCAACGGCCTCGCGAGCGGTACGGTGCGGTTCCGACTCGGCGTTTCCCGATCGCAGGCGCTGCTGAAGCTCCTCGAGCGCTGCCGTGCCGCGCTTCGAGGTGAGCACGGCGCGGAACGCATCGGCAACCTGACGCAGCTGTTCGCGTTCGGCCGCGCGACGGTCGAAGAACGTCTTGAGGGCCGCGGGATCGCCCAAGCCTGTTCCGTCCTGCAGGATCAGCGCGGTGAGCTGGACGCTGGCGCCCGCACCCGCCGCGTCCACCGGCACTGCCCGTGACTGTCCCGGCATGATGCGATCCAGATGCGGTTGCGCTCCGGGAAGATTCCCGGTCACTTCGCTGAGATAGACGTCCGCTGAATGCCCTTCGTGATGCACGCCCGTGGCGGTCGGCGTCGCCACGCTGAAGCTCCAGGCGGTAATCGGCTGAGTGCCGGTGTTGGTCAACTCGACCCGCGCCGGCGAACCGGGCATGATGCGAATCGTCGCTGGAAATTTTGCGGCTTCACCTTCGCCCGATTGCGCCACCGCGAGCGTCGGGGTCGCGACCAGGGCCGCGGCAAGCGTGAGGGAGGCCGCCAGAGTCATGCACGATCTCCTGGCGCGGCTGGGTTAAGGGCTTAGTGCACGCCGCGCGACATCTGGAGCGCTGCAGGATCGGCGCCAAGTCGGCGAATCGCCGCCTCCCATAGCTTGTCGGGCGGCGTGTTGAAGATGAGATCGCGGTCGACGTCGCTCATGAGCCACGAGGAGGACTCGAGTTCCGCTTCGAGCTGCCCCGGGCCCCATCCCGCGTATCCCACGATGAGCCGGGCCATCGGCGGCGGCGTCGGTTCGAGCAGGCGCCGGAGCAAATCCGGTGACGTCGACAGGTACAGACTTTCGGCAACGCGAATCGCGGTCAGCTGTTCCGCGTCGTCCGGCTCGTGGCCGACGAGGATCCAGCTTTTCTGCTGCTCCACGGGTCCGCCGATCCACACCTGCAGTTCCCTGTCCGTCGACACCGGCGGATCGAGCGTCACCGTTACGCGGCCTTGCGTGATCAGCGGGCGATTGACCACCACGCCAAACGCGCCGGTGGGACTGTGTTTGCAGAGCAGAACGACAGAGCGTTCGAAATTCGAGTCTTTCAGCTGGGGCATCGCGACCAGGAACGACGGTGCCAGGGAATGCCCGGAGCTCATCGTCTTGTTTTCCCACGAAACCGCCAAAACCGGAAACGAAAACTCCGCGCGGTCACGGCTGGCGTTTCGACGTCAGGGCCCGGGCCACTTTCCGCAGGTCGGCGGTGAAGCGCTTCAACTCCTCGCGACGCGTCTCGTCGTCCGGAGCACGAAGGATGGACGAAGGGTGCACCGTGGCCATCACCCACGGGGCCAGCGGAGATTGGACGAAGGCGCCGCGTTCCGCCGTCACCTTGAACTGGCGGCCGAGAAGCGACTGGGCCGCCGTCGCGCCGAGACAGACGATCGCGCGCGGCTTGACGAGAGCGATTTCGGTATCGAGCCAGGGACGGCAGGCGGCGATTTCGCGCGCGTTCGGCTTCTTGTGGATCCGTCGCTTGCCGCGCGGCTCCCACTTGAAGTGTTTGACGACGTTGGTGACGTAGACGTCCGCGCGATCGATGCCGGCGTCCTGCAGGGCGCGATTCAGCAGCTTGCCCGCCGGGCCGACGAAGGGATGGCCGGCCAGGTCCTCGGCGTCACCGGGCTGCTCGCCCACGAGCATCAGATTGGCACGTGGCCGGCCCTCTCCAAATACCGTCTGCGTCCCCAGGCGCCACAGGTCGCACGCCTGGCAGTCCTTCGCCGCGGCGCGGAGCTTGTCCAGGGTCGGGCGGTCGGGAATCCGCTCCGCGGCGTCGGTTGGCGGGCGCCTGGCCATCAGTCACCGGTGCGGGACACGGTGTCCGCCGCGGGGCCGGACACGGTGTCCGACCCGGGATCGGATACGGGATCGGACACGGTGTCCGACCCGGTGTCGGATGCGGTGTCCGACCCCGCTGCAGTATTTGCAACGGCGACGGCGATGTTACGTCGCAGACCTTGCAACTTCGTGCGTCGCATCGGGCTGCCGCTCAGCGCGGCGGACAGTTCCTCGTCGCTGCGCCGCGACAGCGTCAGCAGGTCGACACGGTCCCACGCCGCCCGTGGCTGCCACGCGCGGTCGGTCGACCGCGGCGCCACGGCGTTCCACGGGCAGACTTCCTGGCAGATGTCGCAGCCATACACATGCGCGCCGATGCCGGCGCGATGCTCGGCTGGAATGTCTCCCCGCAGCTCGATCGTGAGATATGAAATACACCGCGTCGAATCGAGGACGCCTGGCGAGACCAGCGCGTCGGTGGGACACGCCTCGAGGCACAGCATGCACGTCCCGCACTGATCCAGTGCCGGCGCATCGACCTCGAGTGGCAGACTGCAGATGATTTCCGCCAGGAAGATCCACGATCCGAGCTGCGGGTTGATGACGCAGGTGTTCTTGCCAATCCAGCCGATGCCGGCATGTTGCGCGTAGACGCGTTCCTGAACAGGGCCGGTATCGACGTAGCCGCGCGCCTCGAACGGCTGCGGCGACGAGGCGCGCATCCAGCGCAGCAGCTCGTCGAGCCGCGCGCCGATCACATCGTGGTAGTCGTCGCCCCAGGCGTAGCGCGCAATCTCAGCTCGCCGCTGGTCGGCGGACTCGGTGGAGTACGGCCGATCTGTGTTGTAGACGGTCGCCGTACAGATCACCGTACGCGCCGACGGCACAACCTGTCGAACATCGGCGCGCCGATCGGCGCTGCGATGGAGATACGCCATCTCGCCGGCGTATCCGCGGTCCAGCCATTCGCGGTAGAAACTCAACTCGGGGTGACTCGCCGCGGGCGCGATGCCGCAGGCGTCGAAGCCTAACGCCAACGCGCGCGACTTGATCTCCGCGGACGTCATGGCTGATGGCTGACGGCTGTTGAGCCATCAGCCATGGTCAGTGCTTGCCCACGAGTTGTCGCAGCACGTACGGAAGGATCCCCCCATGCCGGAACGCGACGAGCTCTTCCGGCGTGTCGATCCGCGCAATCGCTTGAAACTCCGTCGTCTTGTCGCCGTCGCCGAACGCGCGCACCGTGATCGATCCGCCGGGCCGCAGGCTCTGTGCGATGCCGCTGATCTCGTACCGTTCGCGGCCGGTGAGCCCGAGAGACGCCGCTGTCGCCCCCGGCTGGAACTGCAACGGCAGGACACCCATGTTGACGAGGTTGCTGCGGTGAATCCGCTCGAAGCTCTCCGCGATCACCGCGCTCACACCGAGCAGCAGCGTGCCTTTCGCCGCCCAGTCGCGCGACGATCCGGAGCCGTATTCCTTGCCGGCCAGCACCAGCAGCGGCACGGCGACGTCCTTGTACTTCATGGCGGCGTCGTAAATCGTCATCACGTCGCCGTCGGGCTGATAGGTCGTCCAGCCGCCTTCGGTGCCGGGTGCCAGCTGATTCCGCAGGCGCACGTTCGCAAAGGTGCCGCGCATCATCACTTCGTGGTTGCCGCGGCGGGCGCCGTACGAATTGAAGTCCTTCGGATCGACGCCGTGCGCGATCAGATACTTCCCGGCGGGGCTGTCTTTCTTGATCGAGCCCGCCGGCGAGATGTGGTCGGTCGTGATGCTGTCGCCAAGCAAGGCCAGCACGCGCGCGCCCAGGATGTCGCGCACCGGCGACGTTTCCATCGTGATGTGCTCGAAGAACGGCGGATTGCGAATGTAAGTCGAGTCCGGCTCCCATTCGAAACGATCACCGGTCGGCACCGGCAGGTGCTTCCAGCGATCGTCGCCGGTGAAGACGTCCGCGTACTGTTCGCGGAACATCTGGGAGGTGACGGAGGTGAGCATCGTTTCCTGAATCTCACGCTCGGTCGGCCACAGCTCGCGGAGGAAGACCGGCGTCCCGTTCTTGTCGATGCCGACCGGCTCGGTAGTGAGATCGAGCGTCATCCGGCCCGCCAGCGCGTAGGCCACAACGAGCGGTGGCGACGCGAGATAATTCGCGCGCACCTGCTGCTGGATTCGCCCCTCGAAGTTGCGGTTGCCACTCAAGACCGACGCCACCACGAGGTTTCGCGCCTCGACTTCCGCGGACACGTCGTCCGGCAGTGGGCCGCTGTTGCCGATGCAGGTCGTGCACCCGTAGCCGACGAGGTTGAAGCCCAGCGCGTCGAGATAGGTATCGAGGCCGGACTTGCGCAAATACTCGGTGACGACTTTCGAACCGGGCGCGAGACTCGTCTTCACCCACGGCTGGCGCTTCAGGCCGCGTTCGACGGCCTTCTTCGCCACGAGACCAGCGCCGATCATCACGCTCGGGTTCGACGTATTCGTGCAGCTCGTGATCGCCGCGATGACGACGGCGCCGTGGTCGATCGCGCTGGCGACCACCGGGACCTCGGCAACGGCCACCGCCCCACCCCCGGTCGTCGCTGATACGTGCGCCGACCCACCGGCTTCCGCGCCTTTCTTCGGCGAAGCGGCCATCATCGACGACAACGCCGCCTGGAAACCGGCTTTCGCCTGTTTCAACGACACCCGATCCTGTGGCCGTCGGGGCCCGGCGAGGCTCGGTTCGACCGTTCCGAGATCGAGCTCGATGGTTTCGGAATAGATCGGATCGGCGTCCGCCGGCGTGCGGAACATCCCCTGCGCCTTCGCATACGCTTCGACCAGCGCGACGTGCGCCGGCTCGCGACCGGTGAGCCGCAAGTAGTCGAGCGTCATGTCGTCGATCGGGAATATGGCAATCGTCGCGCCGTACACCGGACACATGTTGCCCAGCGTGGCGCGATCGGCAATCGTCAAATCGGCGAGGCCCGGACCGAAGAACTCGACGAACTTGCCGACGACGCCGTGCTTGCGCAGCCGTTCGGTGATGGTCAGCACGAGATCGGTGGCGGTGGCACCTTCGAGCATCGTGCCGGTCAGCCGGAATCCGAGGACCTTGGGAATGAGCATGGAAATCGGCTGACCGAGCATCGCCGCTTCGGCCTCGATGCCGCCAACGCCCCACCCCACCACACCAAGTCCATTCACCATCGTCGTATGCGAGTCGGTGCCGACCAGCGTGTCGGGGAAACAGAGCGGACCGTCAGCACTGTCGGCTGTCATGACGACGCGGGCCAGGTATTCGAGATTCACCTGGTGAACGATGCCGGTATCAGGCGGCACGACGCGGAAGTTGTCGAACGCGTTCTGGCCCCACCGCAGAAACGCGTAGCGCTCCTTGTTGCGCGAGAACTCGAGCTCCGCGTTGAGTTGAAAGGCGTTCGCCTGGCCGAAGTAGTCGACCTGCACGGAATGGTCGATGACGAGCTCGACCGGCTGCAGCGGGTTCACGCGATTGGGGTCGCCGCCGAGGCGCACGATACCGTCGCGCATCGCGGCCAGGTCGACCACCGCCGGCACACCGGTGAAGTCCTGCAGCAGCACCCGCGCGGGGGCGAACGAGATTTCCTTCTGTGCGGCGCCCTTGAGGTCCCACGTGGCCATCGCTTCGATGTCGGCCGCCTTCACGAACCGGCCGTCTTCATGGCGCAGCAGATTCTCGAGCAGGACCTTCATCGAGTACGGAAGGCGCTCGACCCCGGGGAATCCTCCGGCTTGCAGTGTGGGCAAGCTGTACATCTGCGCCCGTCGATCGCCGACCGCGATCGACGTCCGCGTTCCAAAGCTGTTCACGGTCGCCATCAATCGAACCTCAAAAAACGAAGATCGTACCACGCGGTGTCCGGCCGGATCTCCCAGGCTCTCCCCGGCCCAGGCACCCATTCCCACCGTGAGCGAAGGCTGTGTTGTCTAGTTTGTGCAAACAAAGCACGAATCAGACACCAGCAGCTGATAAACAAGCCATAATTCACATGAGTGTTCATCATTTCGTGCACGTGAAGCACGATTTTGATAACATCGCAGCTCAACGGAGGCCCGTGCGATGACGCTGGCACAAGTCAGGAGCAAAACCGAGCGGTTTCGGGAGTTTTCGGCGCTGCCGTTCCTGCTGGTGGCCGGCATCAGCGTCGCCGGCGCGTTGTTCCGCGCCGCCCCCCAGGCCGTGACCGGCGGTGCGCTCGTCGCCGGCGACGTCGCGTGGATGCTCACGGCCACGGGTCTCGTGCTGCTGATGACGCCGGGGCTGTCGTTTTTCTACGGCGGGATGGTGCGCACCAAGAACGTCGTGTCGACGATGCTCCAGAGCTTCGTGGCGATGGGCGTGATCAGCATGCTGTGGATCCTCGTGGGGTTCAGCCTGGCGTTCGGCGACAGCATTCGCGGCGTGATCGGCAATCCCCTCACGTTCTTCATGTTTTCCGGTGTCGGGGCGCAGACCCACCCCGATCTCGCGCCGACGATCCCGCTCATCCTGTTCGCGCTGTTTCAGCTGAAGTTCGCCATCATCACACCGGCGCTGATCACCGGATCGTTCGCCGAGCGCGTGCGCTTCACGAGCTATCTGCTGTTCATGTGTCTGTTCAGCATCTTCGTGTACTCGCCGCTGGCGCACTGGACCTGGCACCCGGACGGCTTCCTGCACAAGCTGGGCGTCCTCGATTTCGCCGGCGGCACCGTGGTCCACATGTCCGCCGGTTTCGCCGCGCTGGCCGGTGCGATGGTGCTTGGACGGCGACGGACGCATCAGGCAGGCGAAGCACACACGCCCGCGAACATTCCGTTCGTCATTCTAGGGACCGGGATGCTCTGGTTCGGCTGGTTCGGCTTCAACGCCGGCTCGGCGTTGTCGGCGTCGGGCCAGGCGGCCATGGCGTTCGCGACGACCAATACGGCATCAGCAGCCGCGGGGCTGGCGTGGATTTTCTTCGACGGCATGCGCGGGCAGAAGCCGTCGGCGCTCGGCGGCTGCGTCGGAGCGGTGGTGGGACTCGTGGCCATCACACCGGCCGCGGGCTACGTCAGCATCGGCGAGAGCATGTTCATCGGCACCGTCGCCAGCGTGATCTCGAACCTCTGCGTGCACTGGAAGAACAAGGCCTCGACGCTGGACGACACGCTGGACGTCTTCCCCTGTCACGGCGTCGGCGGCATGGCCGGCATGCTGATGACTGGCTTATTCGCCAAGGACGTCGGGCTGACGTCCGGCCACGCCTACACGTTCTTCGTCCACTGCGGCGCGCTCCTCTTCGTCGCCGGCTTCTCGTTCGGCGGGTCGTACGTGCTCTACAAGCTGACCGATGTGATCATCCCGCTGCGTGTCTCGTCAGACCAGGAAGAACTCGGTCTCGATCTCAGCCAGCACGGGGAAGTGATGCAGGACACGGCAGCGGTCTCTGGCTCGCCGGAACCTCTGCTCGCGAAAACCGCTTGAACAACTCTCAAGTCTCAAGTTTCAACTCTCACAGTTTCGAGATTGAAAATTGAGAGTTGAGCCTTGAGCCTTCCGATGCGCGAGTGGACGCGGGACGAGATTCAGCGCATCGGATATCAGGTTGTTGATCTGATCGCCGAGCATCTGACGCAGCTGCCGAGCGCATCGGTATTTCGTCCGGTGCCACCCGAGCTTCAGGAACTCTTTGACTCGACGCCGGCGCCAGCCGGCGGCGAATCACCAGACGGCATCCTCCGCGAATTCCGCGACACGATCGCGCCGTTCCCCTTTGGGAACGGACACCCGCGCTTCTGGGCCTGGGTGAATTCGCCGCCGGCGGTCATGGGGATCTTCGGGGACGCGCTCGCCGCCGCGATGAATCCCAGCTGCGCCGGCGGCAATCACGCCGCCATCTACGTGGAGCGTCAGGTCGTCGGCTGGTTCCGCGACCTGCTGGGACTGCCGCGCGAGGCGAAGGGACTGCTCGTGAGCGGCGGCTCGATGGCCACGCTGACCGCGTTCGCCGTCGCGCGGCACGTCAGGTGCGGCGTCGACGTGCGCGCGGACGGCTTGCGTGGCGCCGCGCAGCCGTTTGCGTTCTATCTGTCGCCGGAGTCGCACGGCTGCGTGCGCAAGGCGATCGAGCTCCTCGGATTCGGGAGCGCGTCAATCCGCACGATCCCCATCGACGACGGTTACCGGATGAACGTGGCCGCGCTCGACGCGGCGATCGCCGGCGACCGTGCCAACTACATCACGCCGATCGCCGTGGTCGCGTCGGCCGGCACGACGAACACGGGCGCGATCGACGACCTCGCCGCCATTGCCGACACCTGCCGCCGCCACCAGGTGTGGCTGCACGTGGATGCCGCGTACGGCGGGCCCGCGATCCTGACCGACGCGTATGCCGATCGGCTTCGCGGACTCGCTGCGGCCGACAGCGTCGCGCTGGATCCACACAAGTGGCTGTTCGTGCCGGTCGAAGCCGGGCTCGTCTTCGTGCGCGACGCCGAGGCAATGCGCTCCGCGTTCAGCCTGGTTCCACCGTACCTGCGCACGGACGGCAGCCTGACGGGCGTGGGTGGACCGATCTGGTTCAGCGAGTTCGGCTTCCAGCAGACGCGCGGCTTCCGCGCGCTGAAGGTCTGGATGGCGATGAAGGAATTCGGCCTGGCCGGCTACAAGGCGGCGATCGAGGAGAACGTCGCGCTGGCTGCGTACCTGGCGGACTGTGTTCGCGCGGCGCCGGACCTCGAGCTCACGGCGCCACCGGGATTGAGCGTCGTCTGTTTTCGTGTGGCGGGACGAAGCAACGAGGATGAAGGGGCGATCGCGGCCGTCAATCGCACGGTGCTCGACCGCCTGCAACTGGGAGGCGAGGCCTTTCTTTCCGGCACCGAGTTGCGCGGCCGCTTCACGCTGCGAGCCTGCATCGTCAACTATCGCAGCACGCGTCAGGACATCGACGCCATGCTCGACGCTGTCCGCAAGATCGGGCGTGAGGTCGTCAATCGAAGTAGCGCAGCCCTTTAGGGCTGCCGCGGCGGCGGTCGGCAGGCCTGCCCACCTTCGCGCTTTGCGCTACGGTGCGTCCACCATAGCTCGCTCGAGACGGCACGCGAGCGGAGGTGGAAAGGCCTGCGCTACGAGAGGCCGCCGGCGTGGTCACACGGGCGTCAGTCCCGCCAGCGCCAGTCATTCCGGTAGGCATCGCGCATCGCTCGCCGCATTTGACGGCGTGCCTCGCGGCGGGCTTCCAGAACCGCTTGCCGCGCTTCCCGCAGCGCGTCGCGCCGGACGTCGTACGAATCACGCCGCGCGCGCCGGACCGCGTCCCGCACATCGCGCCGGATCTCGGCCCGCAGGCGCGCCCAGTCAACGCGATCGTATCGATCGAAGCGGTCCCACTGGGCGGCTGCGGCCAGCCCGGGCAGGGTCACCACCAGCGTAATTGCCAGACAGATCTTGGCCATCGGTTTCATGATGAACGCTTAGACGAAAGAACGCTGAGCCGGGTTGACTGGCCTGTTTCTCTCCGGGCGGTGTCCAATCTCCCATGATCGAGGTCCGCCGTCTGACGCGGCGCTATGGGCCGCTCACGGCTGTCCATGACCTCTCGTTCGAGGTCCGCCCCGGCGAGGTGCTTGGGCTGCTGGGGCCGAACGGGTCCGGCAAGAGCACGACGGTCAAGGTCCTGACCGGGCTGCTCCCACCAACCACCGGGCACGTGCTCCTGGATGGACGGGACGCGCTGGCCGATGTGGCGAGTTACAAGGCGATCCTGGGGTACGTGCCCGAAGAGCCGCACCTCTATTCCTACATGACCGGCCCCGAGTACCTGCAGCTGGTCGGCCGGCTGCGCGGGATGCCCGATGCGGCCCTGGACGACAAGATCGAGCGGTTCCTCACGCTGCTCGGCATCTGGGACGATCGCTACCAGACGCTGTCGTCGTACTCCAAGGGCATGCGGCAGAAGGTCCTCATCGCCGCCGCCGTCCTCCACAACCCGCGCGTCGTCGTGCTCGACGAGCCGTTCTCGGGACTCGACGTCAGTGCCGCGCGGGTCCTGAAGGCGTTCGTTCGTTCGATTGCCGCCGACGGGAAGATGGTGGTGTTCAGCTCGCACGTGCTGGAAGTCGTCGAGCAGGTCTGTTCCCGAGTGGTCATCCTCAAGGACGGGCACGTGGTCGGTCACGACTACGTGGAACGGCTCCGCGCGATGCTCCAGCTGCCTTCGCTCGACGCGGTATTTGCCAGCCTCGTCGAGGAAGACGACTCCGAGGCGCGATGCCGGTCGATGATCGCCGCGATGAACGCATGATCCGCCTTCGCGAGATCGTCGCGGACGCGCTTCGGCGTGACAGGGTCCGCCTTCCCGCGCACGGCGCCGGCCGCGCGCTGTTCCAGACGTTCTTCAGGCAGTTCTTCGCGAGCGAGTCGGTCGCGTCCGACATGCAGCTCCGCCAGACGATCGTCTGGATCCTCGCGTTTCTGATCGCGCCCCTGCTCATCTTGACCATCCAGATCTTTCCGCACTTCGCGGCGGTCGCCATCCGCGCGGTGCGTTTTCACGACACCGAACTGCTCGACGACACCCTCGAATGGATCGAGCTGCTGTTCGTGTCGTACTCGATGGTCACCATCGGGCTCATCACGGTGTTCGTTTGGGACGCTCTCAGCTTCGACCGGCGCGACGCCATGGTGCTCGGGCCGCTTCCCGTGCGTCAGGCGACCGTCGCCGGCGCCAAGCTGGCGGCGCTCGGCGCCTTTCTGCTGTTGGCGGCCGGCCTGGTGACGCTGCCGAGCGGCTTCCTGTTCGCGGTGGAATCGTCCGATCAGCTGGGCGCGCTTGCGTTCGTCACCCACCTGGTCGCGCATGTGGTAGCGACGGTTGGCGCCGCGGCGTTCACCTTTGCGGCAATCGTCGCGTTTCGCGGCGTCGTGGTGATAGTGGCGGGCGCGCGCGCGGCGTCCGCGATCGGCCCGCTGATGCAGTTTCTGTTCGTCGTGCTGATCCTCAGCTTCGTGATCCTCACACCCGCGGTCTGGAAGATCCCGCACGCGACCCTCGTCAACCCGACCGCCACCGGATGGCTGCCGAGCTCGTGGTTTCTGGGACTCTTCGAACGCGTCCGCGGCTCGTCCCGGGCCTATTTCGTGCCGCTCGCCACGCGTGCGCTGATCGCGTTGGCCATCGCGGTCACTGCGGCGATGGCTGTCTCGGTGGTGACATTCCGGCAGCAGATGCGGCTGGCGTTGACCCCGCCGGCAAGGCCTGGATCGATGGGCGTCGGCATGCTGCTCCGGCGTCTGGCGCGGGCCCTGGCGGGTCGCGACCCCGCCGCGCGTGCGACCGCGGACTTCGTCGTCATGACGCTCGGCCGCAATCGACGCCAGCAGGGTCCTGTCGCGATGACGGCCGCAATCGGCGCGGCAATCGTGCTCGCGTCGCTGAC
>Ga0111539_10009890_pt1 | contig 12033 bp, 10 predicted proteins | sample RhiMethybrSRZTD1_FD_79667 | JGI IMG/M metagenome (GOLD analysis project Ga0111539, IMG submission 79667) | Populus rhizosphere microbial communities from Tennessee, USA - Rhizosphere MetaG P. TD hybrid SRZTD1 (version 2) (version 2) | ecosystem: Host-associated > Plants > Roots > Rhizosphere >...
CGTGCCGAAGCCACCCGAGCAAACCGCCAGCCCGGAACAGGTGCAGCAGGGCCAGCGCGTGTACAACAAGTTCTTCTGTCAGAAGTGTCACTCCCCTGAGGCGGATGGGAGCGGCGCGTGGGCACTTGATGGCGAGGTGCCTGATCTGCGCTACATGCCGCTCAGTGTTCATCGGCGCTTCGGCGCGATTGTGTTAGGGGGCAGCAACAAGGCGAAGGGCATGCCAGGATTCCGCACCCCTCCGGGCTGGCCGTGGATCAACACCGGGATGACGCAGGAAGAAGCAGACGCGCTTCACGCCTACCTGATCGATGTGCAGTGGCAGACATACAAAAACGGGCCGCGGGCATACAAGAGCCCGGAGCGATGAGATCATGATCAGCACTCGCACCGACTGATCGACTCCGTGCCCTGTCTACCGGATCGGATCAGGCCCGCCCTGCTGCCACGCCTGGAAAAACGTCGTACACATAGTCGTGCGCGTTCAAGGCAATCTCCCCGAGGGTCCGTGCTTCAACGCCTTTCAGAATCTCCTCCCGCGACAGATCGAAGATCGCGTCGAGGATCTGCGCGCGTTCCGCAGCGCCGGCCTGCGCGATGACGAAGAGTACGCGCGCGCTGTGCTGGATGTAACGGGGCGACAGCAGTTGACGTTTCAGGATGTCCATGATGATCGGCGCCTTGCCGCGATCGAAGCGGCCCGCGTCGCCCCGCCGATCCAGTTCGTCAAAGAACGCCGCCGTCCATTGGTTGTGGCACGTCCACAGCTTCTCGAACAGATCCCTGGAGAAACGCGTTCCGGCCTTGACCTCGAAGGCGTTCGACGCTGGCACGACGCCGTCCTCGGTGAGCGCAGGCCCCTTGAGGTAGCCGTCTTTGGTCACGGCGGCCTCGTGATGAAGAAGGCTCCACAACCAGGACACGTCGATACGATAGGTCGCGAGATCATTCATGAAGCGCAGCGACAGCTCGTAGTCGTCGATCGCAGCGGCGAAGTTCCCGTTGAGGATCTGGAAGCCGTAGTTGGCGGCCATGTAAAACGCATGTTGGATGCGCTCGACCGTAATCTCGCCCGCCGGCACACCATAGATGTCGCTCCAGCGCCCGGACGTGAGGAGCTTCTCCGGTGTGTCGAGTGCCTCCCTGGGGATCACCCACGGGGTGATCTGGCCTTGCGCGTTCAACAAGTCGCGCGACTGCAGGACCTGCCGCTCGGCGTCGACGAGACCGCTGGCGACGGTCGGCACGGCTCTGCCCTTCACCTCGACCGTCTCTCGCGGCGCCTGGATGATGGCCTGGAGATCGGCGACCGACGCGCGCAGCGGCGCGTTGCCCGCCGCGACATAGGCCGACTCCGGACTCGCCACCCAGCTTTGCCGATAGGCATCGTACAGTCGACCCTTCACGCGGTTCGTCACGATGTCTTCGAGCGTCGGGTGTTGACCGCCAGCCAGCGGCTGCTCGGGGACGAAGATCAATCCGAGCAGGCGTTCGCGCAGCTTGTCGATGACCATCGCTCGCAACGCGAGCGGATTGTATTTCGAGCGGCCGTACGGATCCGACGCCGGATAGATCATGACCGCCGCCATCCCGCCAATCGGCGCGCCGTGGCTCAGTTCGCCGGCGTTCATGCCGGCCATCAGCATGACGAGGGCGTTGTATCGCTGGTAGGCGATCATGTTCGGCGCCGCCATGTTGATCGACTGCGGATCGGGAAAGACGCCCTTGGGGTCGTCTTTCCACATTTCAATCAGGCTGCCCAGGTAATCCCAGCGCCCGACGTTCGTCCCGAGAAGCCGGCGCCGCAAGACCCAGGCGATGGCCGGAAGAAACCGCCCGGCATTGCCCTCCTCATACAGGACTTTGATTTTGAAGGCGCCCGGCTCGACTCCGATCAGGCCCTCCAGCCTCGACAGAAGCTTCTCGATGATCAGCGCTTCACGAGGCGTCTGAATCTTCGGAATGTAAAAGTAGACGCCGGTGCCGGCGCGCGCGAGCGGTTCGAAGTTGTTGAGCGCCCAAAGCGCTGCAACCGCGATGACGCCGGGCACGGGTTCGCCGTCCATCGTGATCTGTTCGAACCGCACATGAATCCCCGGAGGCCGGGCAAATCGCGTCGGCCACTGATCGGGCGGTCGATTGATCGTGTAGGTTCGCCGTTGATTCTTCTTCGTCACTTCATACGCACGATCGGTCCAGCGTCCCTCGAAGATGTCTTTCGCATTCTGCAATGCGGCAAACACGCCGACCGGCTCGCGCTCAGACGTCCCGTCGGGCCGGAAGTGGGCCGGCGACGCGTCTTCGAAGTCAGGCATATTCATCGGCGCCGCGCTATTCAGCGCATTGAACGCCATGTCGGGCGGGTGCCACGGACCGGTCAGCTCGAGGCCGGCGTTCAACGAAGGGTGAGCGTCCCTGGGGATGGGCACTTCGTCATTGAGCCGCCACCGCCATTGGCTCTCGCGGCCGAGGAAGTTGTCGACCAACCCTTGAACGATCTGCCGGAATGTTCGGAATTGACCGGTAACGGGATCCTCGAATGTGTCGTCCCATTTCGGCCAGGCATATTTTTCGCGAACCGTGGCCGTGGATTGCAGGAGCGCTCCTCGCGCACTGAGGGTGGCGGCGATCTCGGGACCCAGCTCCCTCGCAAGCGTGGCAATCGTCTCTTCGACGTTGATGGTCCGGCCGTTGATCGTTCGCGTCCCGAAGAGCTCGGGGAATCTCCGGAGAATGTCCTCACGAATCATGGTGTGGTGTCGTCCTTAGGATCGCGCCGTTAACCGACCGCATCGACGCCCGACTTGGCGCATTGACCGTCCTGAGCACTCGTGCCGCCTGACAAACCGATCGCGCCGACGATCTTCCCATCAATCGTGATCGGCAAGCCACCTTCCACGGGCACCGCGCCCTTGAGCCGCAGCACGCGCATGCCCTCTCCGCCCGCCGTCAGCATGTCCTGGAACGCCTTCGTCGGACGCTTGAAACGCGCCGCCGAGCGTGCCTTGTCCTGGCAGACGAGTACGCTGGCCAGCTGCGTGTCGTCCATCTTCTCGAAGTACACGAGATCGCCCGCGGTATCCACGACAGCCACCGCCATTGTCCAGTTGTTCCTGCGCGCTTCCGCCATCGCGGCGGCCGCCGCCTTCTTGGCGGTCTCGAGTGTGATTGCGGGGCCGTACGACATATCGCGCTCCTCCGAAGATTGCCCACCGCTCGCACCGCCTGCCGTCGGATTCCGGTACCGATGGCGTCGGGCGCGCAGAATTCTCGCATGGAACCGAGCTGCGCCAATCGTGTTCCGCTCGCATCCGACGAGCGTTCAGCCCGCGCGGCGCAGGCCGGTGATCGGCTCGATCCAGAAGACGACGCGTGGGCAACGCCATGACTCCAGCCCACGAAATGGGTCAGGCGCGGAAGTGTAGCATCCCCTCGATTCGGCGCGCCGACTCCATGCCAGCCACCCTGTCCAATGAAATCGCGGCCAATTCCAGTCCAGACGGAGTATCGCGGACCACAGGCCTGACCCGCGGGATCGTCTTGACGCGTGCGTTTTGAAAGCGTTAGATACTGCCTGGCCAATGCGAAACCGGCTTGGACGCGCGTTCATCGTGACTGTCGGCCTGATGGTGGCCGCGATCTCGGCCGGAGGTCAGAGCCGAACCTATCGCGCGCCGCGCGCGGCCGACGGCAAACCCAACTTCAACGGCATCTGGCAAGCGCTGAACGAGGCGCACTGGGATCTCGAGGCGCACGCCGCCGCTCCGAGCCCGGTCCTCGCGCTGGGCGCCGCCCACGCGGCCGCCGGAGGCCTGAGCCTCGTCGACGGCGGACCGATTCCCTACACTCCGGCAGCGCTGAAGAAAAAGCAGGACAACTACGCGAACCGGCTCACGCTCGATCCGGAAATCAAATGCTATCTACCGGGTGTGCCGCGCGCCAACTACATGCCGTATCCGTTCCAGATCATTCAGGGCCCGAAGTACATCATGATGATCTACACGTTTGCGGGCGCCGTGCGCACCATCTACATGGATGAACACAAAGAGGCGCCCGCCGACAGTTGGATGGGATGGTCGAACGGACACTGGGAAGGCGAAACGCTGGTCGTCGACACGGCAGGTTTCAACGACCAGACGTGGTTCGATCGCGCCGGCAATTTCCACAGCGACGCGCTGCACGTCGTCGAACGGTACACGGCCGCGAGTCCCGACCATCTCCTGTATGAAGCCACCATCGACGACTCCAACGTGTTCACGCGGCCGTGGAAGATCAGCATGCCGCTCTATCGCCGGTTGGAAAAAAACGCGCAGCTCATGGAGTTCAGGTGCGTGGAGTTCGTCGAGGAATTGCTCTACGGGCACCTCCGCAAGAAACCAGGCCAATAATGTGCGGGATGGAGATTCGAGATGAACCATCGAATTCTCGTCGTGGCGAGCGCTCTCATCGGGTTGTCTGCGATGCCGCTCGCCGGCCAGGCTCGACCGAAGCCTTACACGGCGCCGCGCACGCCAGACGGTCAGCCCGATCTGCAGGGCTTTTGGACCAACGCCACCTATACAACGCTGGAGCGGCCGAAGAACGTCGACAAGGAGTTCTACACCATCGAAGAAGCGCGCGAAGTCGTGAAGAAAGCGGCGGCCGACGAAGCGGAGCAGACCGAACCCGGGACAATTCCCGACGTGCACTATGACTTCACCCAGTTCGGCCTCGATCGAAGTCAGGGCGCGATGGCGCTGAACCTGCGCACGTCGTTGATCGTCGACCCGCCCGACGGACGATTGCCACCGCTGTCTGCGGAGGGGGCGCGCAGAGCCGCCGAGCGTACGGCCGCGCGCAAGAGCCGAGGCGGACCGCACGACGCCGTGCAGAACGAGCCGCTCGGCGCGCGCTGCATCCTGATGGATCGCAACGGACCGCCGATGCTCGCCGGCGCCTACAACAACACCTACCAGATCATGCAGGCGCCCGGATACGTGATGATTCTCGTCGAGATGCTGCACGACGCCCGCATCATTCCCCTGGACGGCCGTCCGCCGCTGCCGTCGAACGTCCGTCAGTGGACGGGGAGCTCACGCGGCCGCTGGGACGGGCAGACGCTGGTGATCGAGACCACGAACCTCACCGACAAGTTCGCGTTCATGGGCGCGAGCGAGGGCATGCGGTTGACCGAGCGCTTCACGCGCCTCGACGACGAGACGCTGCGTTATCAGTTCACCGTCGAGGATCCCTCGACGTGGACCAGGCCGTGGTCGGCGGAAGTGCCGTGGAAAAAGGACAAAGGTCCGATATTCGAGCACGCGTGCCACGAAGGCAATTACGGTTTGTACAATACGCTCGCCGGCGCTCGCGCCGAGGAGAAGCGGGCCGCCGAGGAAGCCGCGAAAAAGAAACCGCAGAACTAAGGAGACGCTGAACATGCGAACGAGGCGAGCTGTTACCGGTTTCGGCGTCGCTCTCCTACTGGCCGCAGCGCCGGCCATGGCGCATCACGCATTCTCCGCGGAGTTCGACATCAACAAGCCGTTCAAGCTGCGCGGCACGCTGACCAAATGGGAGATGATCAATCCGCACTCGTGGTTCCACCTCGATGTCAAAGGCGAGAGCGGCGCGGTGGTCGCCTGGATGATCGAAGGCGGCAGCCCGAATCAACTGATCAAGAACGGCGTGACGAAGAACACGCTGGCGATTGGCACCGAGCTGGTCATCGAAGGCTATCAGGCCAAGGACGGCACCAACAAAGGAGTCGGCCGGAACCTGCTGCTCGCCGACGGACGACGACTGCTCCTCTACTCGAAAGAGACCGAGAAGTAGTCGAAACAGCAGATACTCTTCGACCATGAAATCACGCCGAGCGTTCCTCCGGGCCGCGTCGGCGATGCCGGTCCTGTCCGGTCTGTCGCCGCTGGCTGCACCCGCCGCGACGACGGTCCGCGATTCGTCGTTCGATCCGTGGCTCGAGATCGACGCGGCGACACTCCGACAGAACGTGACGACCATCCGCCGCCGGGTTGGCGGCCGGCCGATTCTCGCGGTGATTAAGAACAACGGCTACGGCGCCGGAGTGGTCAACGTCGCGCGCGCGCTCGAGCCGCACGACGCGATCGCGGGCTTCGCGGTCGTCAAGCTGCACGAGGCGATGACGCTGCGCGATGCTGGCGTCTCGAAGCCTGTCCTGCTGCTCGGCCCGTTCGCTGCCGCCGAGCTCGCGGAGATCGTGGCGCGCCGTGTGATGCCGATGGTGTACACGCCCATCGGCGGCGAGCTCGATCGCGTGGCGGCCGGCGTTGGGCATCCGGTGGCGCTGCACGTCTGCGTCGACACGGGAATCGGCCGCGTCGGCGTCCCGTTTCGTCAGGCGCGGTCGCTCATCACCGATCTCGCCTCGCGCCGCTCCGTCTCCATCGCCGGCACGATGATGACGTTCACCGAGGATCCGGAGTTCGATCCCGAGCAGTTTGCGCCGGTTCCTCTCGCTCACCGAGGAGCTCGAACGGAGCGGTGTGAAGCTCGGACGCCGCCACGCCGCGTCGAGCTTCGCCCTCTTCCAGCATCCCGACAGCTTTCTCGACATGGTCCGGCCCGGAATGGCCGTCTACGGCATCTATTCGGAGCCGCAATTCCGGCCGGCCGGCATCATGGATCTGCGGCCGGCGATCAGCCTGAAAGCGCGCGTCGCCTACGTCAAGCAGCTGCAGGCCGGCGACAGCGCCGGGTACGAGCGCGCCTACAAGACGGACAAGCCGGTATGGCTCGCGACGCTGCCTGTCGGCCATGCCGACGGATTGCCGCGAAGCGTCGCCGCAGGCGGGCGGGTGCGCATCGGCGGCCGCCTCTATCCGATCGTGGCGTCGGTGTCGGCCAGCCACAGCATCGTCGAGATCGGGAACGAACCAACCGTCGCCATCGGCGACGTCGCGACGATCTTCGATGCCCAGGACGGTTCGCGGCCGGAAGATCTCGCCGCCGCCAGCAAGGCGTCGGTCTACGACCTGACGATGCATCTGCACGCCGACCTGCCGCGGAAAATCCTCTAAACGACGTAGAGGCGCAGGAGCCGCGCGGGGTTTTGTCGACGATCCGCTTCTGCGAAGCCGACGGAGGTGATCGAATGGTAGCCGTCAACCGCCGCGTCCCGCTCTGGATCGTCGCGGCTGTTGCCGCGGCTTGCCTGCTGCTTGTCGAATCGGGCCGACCGCGCGCGGCCGGATGCGATCCGGCAGGCAACGTTCAGTTCATCTGCGATCAGCTCGCACCCGAGGATCTGGTGCTGGTCCCCGGCGGCGAGTGGGTGATTGCGTCGGGGATGGCGGCCAATGGCGCGATTCGCGCGATCGGCGTCCGCGATCGCGCGACGACGGTGCTGTTCCCGGCCGCCGCGGCCAAAATGCGGGCCGACACCAGGACCTATCCGTCGTGTCCAGGTCCGCTCGACCCGGCCGCTGAAAAAGACAAGTTCAGAGCGCACGGTCTCTACATTCGCGCCGGAAAGAACGCGACCCACACGATGTGGGTGGTCCACCACGGCGACCGCGAGTCGATCGAAATCTTCGAGCTCGATGCCCGCGCGCGGCCGCCTCTGCTCACCTGGACGGGATGTGCGGTGGCGCCCGATCCGATCGGCCTCAACTCCGTCGTCGGCCTGGCGGACGGTGGCTTCGTCACGACGAACTTCTCGCCGCGCGGTCAGGACGCCGCCGCCCGAACAAAGATGATGGCGGGCGAGAACAACGGCGAGCTGTGGGAATGGCACACGGCAAGCGGATGGAAGAAAGTGCCAGGCAGCGAGTCGGCGGGGGCGAACGGCCTGGAAATCTCGAACGACGGCAAGTGGCTCTACATCGGCGGATGGGGGAGTCAATCGGTGATCCGCCTGTCGCGAGGCCAGACGCCTGTCAAACGGGACTCGGTGCCTGCCGGATTCCGTGTCGACAACGTCCGCATGACGCCCGACGGGTCGATCCTGGCCGCGGGTCAAGGTGGCGCGGCGCCGGCGCAGACGTCGCACGTCGGCCGATGGAACCCGAAGACGATGAAGTTCCAGGAGCTGATTCGCTATCCGTATGGCGACGCGTTCAGCTTCGGAACCGGGGCCATCCAGGTCGGGAAGGAGATCTGGGTGGGCGCCGTCCGCGGTGATCGAATTGCGGTCTTTCCGGCGACGCAACAGCAGTCACAGTAGACGTTAACGGGTGGATCGCGGCGCGGTGCACGCCCAGTTGGCGGCGTCCTTGAGATCCCCGCGTCCTTTGTACTCCGCGGACTGAGGATATGGACAGAGCGGCCGCGTCAGGCCTTGCGTACCGGTGCCCAGCATGCTGTCGGGCGCGGCGCCCTTTTCGACCCAGTTCTCGAGTGCCCCGATCGAATCGAACGTGTTCACGCCCGGGCCGCCGCCGCAATGTCCCATGCCCGGCGCCATGAACAGGCGCACCCAGTCGCTCTGGTTCTTGCCCATCTTGTCGAGCACCGACTCGTAGTACCAGATGGTGGTTTCCGGAGTGATGCCGGTGTCCGACCAGCCGTGGGTCAGCAGCAGCTTGCCGCCGTTCGCCTTGAACCTGCTCAAATCAGGATTCACCGCATCGACGTAGCCGATCTTCTCGTCGAGGACCTTCATGTCCCGATCGAGATCGAAGGTATGCCAGTCGACGTCCGGATCGTTGTAGGCGATGCGCACGAGATCGAACAGGCCGCCGGGAGCCTGATTGGTCGGCTGCTGCGCGCCGATCGGATTACCGAGCGCCTGTCCCGAAAAAATCAGCTCGCCCTTCGAGTTTTTCACGCCCCCGTGGAATGTCTCGACGGTCTTCATCTGCGGTTGGGTGAGACACGAATTCTCCGCGCTGCCGGCCTTGCACTTCAGGACAGAAAAGTCGACCTTGCACGCGCGCGGGTTGTTCAGGAACCCCTCTTTGAGCGTGTCGCAGGTGTTCATCACCAGGTCGTTCACGAGCGCGGCCAGTTCCATCGTGATGGCTTTCTCCGGATGCCGCGACAGGTCGATGCTGCGCTCGATGCCCGCCGTCCACATGTGAATGTGGCGGTTCGCCAGCGAGCCGGCGATGATCCCGTTGTAGTCGTCGGGATACCGCTGCGCCTCCATCAGCGCCATCCGGCCGCCGGTCGAACAGCCCTTGAAATAGGAGTACTGCGCGGCGCGATCGTAGAAGGTCTTGACGATCTGTTTGGCCTTCAGCGTCATCTCGTGAGTGGAGCGATAGCCGAAATCGATCATCTTTTCCGGATGACCGATCGCCCACGCGCCGCCCTGTTCCTGGTGACCGGTGTCGGTGCCCGCCGTGGCATACCCGAGGCGAAGCGCCTGCGGCATCTCGCTGGTCAGCCCCTGGATCGAGCCGGCGAAGCCGCCGTTGCCGACACCCATGAATTTCCCGTTCCAGCGATCCGCGGACGGGAGCCACAGCTCCATGTTGATCAGCGAATCGGGCGTCGGCCTGAGCTCGAGCCGCACACGACAGTGTGCGGGGATCATCGCCGGCGCAGGCGGCGGGTTTCCCGGCCCGCGGCCGCCCGCCGTCGCCGGCGGCGGCCCGCCCTGTCGCGCAGGTGCAGGACCCTCGGGAACCATCCCGGCGCTCGTGATGATCGCCTTATCCAGCTTGAGGCTGGCGAGGCTCTCGCACGACGTACCCGATGCGGCCGCGCCAAGAAGCACGAGCGCCAGGCTGCCGATCATTGTGATCCTCCTGTCGCGCCTAGGATACGCGCTTTTCTATCCCGCGGGTCCTCATCGTGAACCGACGCCGGTTACCTTCGACAGAAGCTCGAAGAATTCCCGCTTGCGCGGCGAGCTGATCGTCCAGTTGACCGGCACACTCTGGTATCCGTCGTCGAACCGCTCGCCCGTCATCCGGTAGTCGAAGTATCCCCAGCTCGCGTAGGCGCCCAGCGCGGCCAGCATGTTGTTGTGCGGCTTGCCGAACTCGAAGTGATCGTCCTCGTTGAAAACAATCGGCTGCCCCGGATAGCTCGGCAGCGTCCTGGTCTCGTCGACCATCTGCGCGATCCGCGCCGGATCCCGGACACCGTTGCCGTGCAGCAGCACGTAGTCGACCACCTTCACGAGCGCATCCGACGGCACGCGTCCGCCGTTCAGGCTGGTGCTGACGAGCAGCCGCCCCGCGGGTGACGCGACCTTGCCTTTCGATCGTTCCTTCACGCGATCGATCAACCGCACCGCTCCTCCGCCGGGTTTGACGGCGTCGTACTTGAATCCGGCGTTGTCGGCCTCGTTGGCCACCTCGACCAGCACATTCGTGTAGGCCTTGTCGACGAGCCAGTCCGCGGCGGCGTCGGCCGCACGCCAAACCGACCGCTCGTCGTTCATCTGCCGCTCCTGCCCCTGATAGAAGAACCCGACGATCGCGACCATGCCCAGGTCGTCCGCGCGATCGAGAATGCGTTCGAGCCGCGCCAGGCAGTCCGCTCGCGGCGCGCCGTCCGTCTCGAACGACGAACTGATCCACGGCTGCGTCCGGCTGTATCCCTCCGGGCTGCCGCCCTGCAGGTTGATGGTGAAGGCCAGCAGACCTTTGGCCTTCCAGAGCGGCATGGCGTCGATGAACTCACGCATGTTCCGCTCGGGATCCCAGGGGCCGTCCGGGTAGTTCCACCGGCTGCGCGTCTCGGCGTTCCGATCGTCGAAGATGCCCTGGACCATCCGCGAGTTGAGCAACAACCCCTGGATCCGCATGCCGTCATACGAACGCCCTTCGTAAGTCGGGCGGCCGTTGATCAGGAATTCGCGCCCCTGGATGCTGACAACCGTCTTCCGTGCCGCACGCGACTGCGGCGAGACCAGCGCCAGGCCCAGCGCAACGACCAGGCCGAGGAGTGCGAACACGCGCTGCTACTTGATCACTTTGACGACGAAGTAGCTGATCGACCGGGGTACTTCCTTGAACCAGTGTGGAATGCCCGCGGGGATGACGAACACATCGCCCTTGCCGACGTGATGCGTCTCGCCGCCGGTGATGTCGGTCCCGAGCCATTGATCGGGCCGCGTCGTCTTGCCGCCGACCATCTTTCCTCCGAAGACGAACGTCGCCTCGCCCTCGAGGATGTAGAGCACGTCGGTCTCCTTGTCGTGGACTTCCACCTGCCCGGCCTTGTCGCGGTGACTGCCCTGGACGAGCAGATCCGGCCTCGTCACCAGCGTGCCGCCTTTCGCAAGCGCCTCCGCGACTTTCGCGGGATCGACGTGGATGCCTGCGGCCGGAGCCTTTTGCTGCGCGTGCGCAAGGGCGCCCAGGGTCAATGCCGACGCGAGTGCCAACCAGAGTCTCATCGTGCTTCCTCCAATCCGCCCAGTCCCTCGTCCTGGTATGGACCTGTCGTCGAGATGGTTAGTGGATGCTACGCCAAAATCTGGTCGATGGCGAAGATATGGTGGCCTGCACGAGCATGTTGAACGGAACAGGTTGCGACGAAATGACCGGACAAGGTGCGTGCACAGCGTCCCAAGAACGTTTCCCCAGACGAAGACGTCGAGTTGAGGAGGATTGCAGAAAGTGCGGTGAGACGCTGAGGAGGTCCGCCTTCGGCGAGACAGCCTCGCCTATGATCATGAGCGAAGGCTGGCTCGCCGCACTGGACGATTTCCGCAACTGATTGATCCGAGAGGCAGCGTAAATGGCATGTTATTACCCCACGCCTCCGCGGGCCTTCTCCGATCGAGAGGTGGGCGATGAGCGCAGAGCCGAGGGTGATGGCGAAGCGGCGTGTGCCCACTCCTTCAGGCGCGCCGGCACCAGCGCGAGCGACAGCACCGCCCCGAGGAGCTTGGCCCACGCGAGCTCCACGCGGAAGTAGTCGGTGAAGCCGGAGGCGGGTGGTGGACGCCTCGCCTTGCATGCCGCCAATCCGGATGTTATACTGAACCACATGGTTCAGTATGAGCGGACCCGCTTCGATGCCTCGTTTGCCGCGCTCTCGGACGCCACCCGACGCGGTGTTCTGGAGCAGCTCGGGCGTGCAGACGCTTCGATCACGGACCTTGCCGACAAGTTC
>Ga0111539_10009891_pt1 | contig 12032 bp, 6 predicted proteins | sample RhiMethybrSRZTD1_FD_79667 | JGI IMG/M metagenome (GOLD analysis project Ga0111539, IMG submission 79667) | Populus rhizosphere microbial communities from Tennessee, USA - Rhizosphere MetaG P. TD hybrid SRZTD1 (version 2) (version 2) | ecosystem: Host-associated > Plants > Roots > Rhizosphere >...
CGCCAGAACCTGCCGACGTTCGGCGAGCGCTACGCGGCGCCGGCGGTCGAAAAAGGCGGCTACGTGCTCGCCGACAGCGCGGGAAAGCCGAAGGTGCTCTTGATTGGCACCGGCAGCGAGGTCTCCTTGTGCATTCAGGCTTACGAGCGGCTGAAGGCCGAGGGGATAGCGGCGCGCGTCGTCAGCCTGCCGTCGTGGGAGCTCTTCGAGCACCAGACCGAGGAGTACAGGGACAGCGTGCTCTTGCCCTCGGTGACGGCGCGCGTCTCGGTCGAACAAGGCGAGGTGTTCGGCTGGGATCGTTTCGTCGGGCAGCGCGGGGCCAAGATCGGCATGGATTCCTTCGGAGCATCGGCGCCGCTGCTCGAAGTCCAGAAGAAGTTCGGCTTCACCGTCGACAACATCGTTGCCCTGGCCAAAGAGCAGATTGCGAGGAACTCTTGACCCCTCTCGTCGAATCTCCCGCCTGGAAAGCGCTGCTCGATGAGCGCCGCGCGTTCGCGAACGTGCATTTGCGCGACCTGTTCGCGCAGGATCCGCGGCGCTTCGACCGCTTCTCGCTCGAGCTCGGCGATTTCCTGTTCGACTACTCGAAGAACCGCGTCAACGCCTCCACGCTGATGGCGCTGATCGCGCTCGCCGAGCAGCAACGCGTCCCCGAGTACATCGAGCGCATGTTTCGCGGCGACAAGATCAACGTCACCGAGGACCGCGCGGTGCTCCACGTCGCGCTGCGCAACCGCTCGAACCGGCCGATCCTGGTCGACGGCGCCGACGTGATGCCGAAAGTGAACGCCGTGCTCGCCAAGATGCGCAAGCTGACGGAGGCCGTGCGCAGCGGCGCCTGGCGCGGCCACACCGGAAAACCGATCACCGACGTGGTCAACATCGGCATCGGCGGCTCGGATCTCGGCCCGATGATGGTGACCGAAGCGCTCCGGCCCTACTGGAAGCCGGGGCTCAGCGTCCACTTCGTCTCGAACATCGACGCCACGCACCTGGCCGAGACGCTGAAGCGCGTTTCCGCGGAGACCACGCTGTTCATCGTCGCGTCCAAGACCTTCACCACGCAGGAAACGCTGACCAACGCGCGTTCGGCGCGCGACTGGCTGCTCGCCGCGCTCGGCGATCGCGCCGCGGTTTCACGCCACTTCGTCGCGCTCTCGACCAACGCCAAGGCGGTCGCCGAGTTCGGCATCGACACCGACAACATGTTCGAGTTCTGGGACTGGGTCGGCGGCCGCTACTCGCTGTGGAGCGCTATCGGCCTGTCGATCGCTTGTGTGATCGGCATGGACAACTTCGAGGCGCTGCTCGCGGGTGCGCACGAGGTCGACGAGCACTTTCGTTCGACACCGCTCGAGCGGAACATCCCGGCCTTGATGGGATTGCTCGGCATCTGGTACTCGAACTTCTGGGGCGCCGAAACTCACGCCATCTTGCCGTACGACCAGTACCTCTGGCGCTTTGCCGCGTACTTTCAGCAGGGTGACATGGAGAGCAACGGCAAGAGCGTCGACCGCGACGGCCGGCCGATTGCCTCTTACATGACCGGACCGGTCGTGTGGGGCGAGCCGGGGACCAACGGCCAGCACGCGTTCTACCAGCTGATCCATCAGGGCACGCGGCTGATCCCCTGCGACTTCATCGGTTTCGTCGAGACGCACAATCCGATAGGGCTACATCACCGCATCCTGCTCGCCAATTTCTTCGCGCAGACCGAGGCGCTGATGCGCGGCAAAACTGCGGCCGAGGTCCGGGCCGAGCTCGAAAGAGCCAAGTTCGATCCGGCGCGCATCGACGCGCTCGTGCCGCACAAGGTGTTCATCGGCAATCGCCCGACGAACTCACTTCTGATTCAGAAGCTCACACCCCACGCGCTCGGCAAGCTGATCGCACTCTACGAGCACAAGATCTTCGTGCAGGGCGTCGTCTGGAACGTGAACAGCTTCGACCAGTGGGGCGTCGAGCTCGGCAAACAGCTCGCGAACGCGATCCTCCCCGAGCTCGAAGGCGACGCCCCGGTCACCACCCACGACAGCTCGACGAACGGTTTGATCAACGCGTACAAGGCGCGCCGGCCGCGCAGCTGATCCGCCATAGCTGTACGCGCGCGGCGTGCCCGTCTCTGGCACGTCGAGTGCACTCGTGCGATGCTGGCAGGTTGGCGGACATGTCGTCTGCGCCTGCCCCGGAGGAACCATGCGTCGCTACGTCCCAGCACTGCTTCTCGCGTCCCTGCTCGCCGGCTGCCCCAAAAAGAAAGACGACGAGGGCCTGACTTACGCTCAGGCGCGCGAGGCGCTGGACGAAGCCCAGCTGGCGACCGAAGCCGCCACCCTGCTCGACGGCACCGTCGAAATCTCGACGAATTTCACGATCGGCCAGGCGGTCGAGGCCGCAGCCGCCGAGCTCCGGAGCTTCGTGCAATCGCAGCTGCCCTGCGCCGAAGTCACGCTGAGCGGGGCGACGCTCTCGGTCGAATACGGCAAAAAGCCGGGAAATTGCGCGTTCAAGGGCCAGACCTACTCCGGCACACATTCGATTACCGTCGCCCGTAACGACCAGGGCAACGTCGAAGTCGACCACACCTGGACGAACATCACGAACGGCAAGGTGAGCGTCAGCGGAACGGCCGACGTCACCTGGAATCTGTCGGCCAAAAGCCGAACCGTGGTTCACACCCTGACGTGGACGCGCGTATCCGACGGCCGGACGGCCACGGGCAGCGGCGACCGCACGCAGACCGTGCTCGAGGGCGGCCTGCTCGAGGGCATCAAGGTCGACGGGACCCGCGAGTGGTCGGGCAACGCCGGGACGTGGGACCTTTCGATCAACGACGTCGAAATGCGCTGGGTCGATCCGGTGCCGCAGTCCGGTAGCTACGTGCTGCACACGCCCGCTGGACGCTCCGCGACGTTGAGCTTCGCGCGCAAGGACGCGAGCGTGATCACGGTCACGGTCGAAAGCGGCGACAAGAAGTTCTCGTTCGACGTCCGCTCGCGCTAGCTCTTTTCGACTACGCCGCCCGGCGCGCGCGCTTCGGCAAGAACTTGCGGTCGAACAGCCGCACGCGCCGGATCAACAGATCGAGCAAGAACAGCGCGATCGCCGCGATCACGAAGCGGTTCCAGAGCTGCTCGTAATAGACGATCTTTTCGTCGCCGGGGTCGAACACGAGCTTTGGCTCGGGATCGATGCTTCCACCGCCCGCGAGCGCTGCGCGCCGCAGCCGCTCTAGATCGGGTTCGAAGCTCGCGTACTCGCGCGGATACGGGTTCGAGACGTGCCCGTAGCTCACCGCGAACGGCCGCATGTCGCCCTTGTCGGTGACCTTGGCGTGCTCGGCGCGCAGCAGAAACGAACCGTAAGCGTCGAGCTCGAAGTCCGCCTCGTAGCGACCCGGCGCGGTCTGGCGCATCGTGAACTCGCGGCGCCCGCCGCCCGGTTCGGGACCGATCACGTACAGCTTCGATCGCATGTCGTTGTCGAAGCGCTCGTCGACCGTGAACGCATCGACCACTGCGCGCACCTGGCCGCCGACGAGCTCGGTCTTCATGTCGAGCTCGCGCCGCTCCTTGTTGCGCATGTGCTCGCGCACGAGCTGCCCCCAGAACTTGGTGAAGCCGCTCCAGCGCAGCCAGTCGACGGCCCACAGGTTCTTCACGTCGCTCGTCCAGGCCAGCGCCCAGCCGAGACCCGCGCGCCAGCGCGCGAGGATCGGCTCGCCGCGATCGCTTGCGAGCAGCAACGTCGCAGGCGGCGGCTTCATCTGCGTCGCCACGTAGCCGTGGAGCAGCGGCGCTTGATTGACCGCGATGCCCTTCAAGAAGTCGGCGTTGCCGACCTGCTGCACCGGAAACCACTCTTCGACCGCGGCCTGGCGCGCGATCAGCTCCGTCTCACGAGTGAAGATCTTGGGCAGGCTGTTCGGATCCGGCACGTGGTGATAGCGGCCGCCGCCCAGGTCCGCGAGCGACCGCAAAAGCTCTGCATCCGTGCCCTCACCGAGCCCGACCGTGGTCAGCGTGATGGCTTCGGCGATCATCGCTTGCACGATGTCCTTGAGACCCTGCGTCGGCGCGCGCCCGTCGCTCAACAGAATCACGTGCTTCTTGCGCGCCTGAACCACGGAGATGTCCTGGTACGCCATGTCGAGGGCGCCGAAGATCTCGGTGCCGCCGCCCGGCTGGATGCGCAAGATGTCGTTCTGAATCCGCGAGCGGTAGCGCGCCGGCTGCATCTTCACGTAGCGCGTCGGCGACGAATCGAACGCCACGATCTCGATCAGATCTTCGCCCTCGAGCGTGCTCACCGTGGCCTTGCAGGCGGCCTTCGCCATCTCCATCGGAAGGCCGGTCATCGAGCCCGAGCGATCGATCACGAGCGCCATCGCGACGCTCGGCATGTCCTTGCGCCGCTCCGCGTCCATGCGCACCGGCAGCACGCGCTCGATCGTGGTGTGCGCCCAGCCGCCGAGCCCGAAACCGGCCTCGCCGCCGGCCATCAAGAAGCCGCCGCCCAGATCGCGCACGTATTTTTCGATCGTTTCCTGCGAGGCGAGGCTGATCGCCTCCTTCGGCACGTCGCTCAGGATCGCGAAGTCGTAGCGCTCGAGCTCCTTGATCGACGCCGGAAACGCCCCCGGCGCGCGCACATCGACGTCGAACTGCTGCGCGGTGAGCGCGCTCATCAGGTAGCTCGCGCGCTGCGGCTGGCCCTCGACGTAGAGCACGCTGGGCCGCCCCGGCACGTCGACCGTGACGGCGTAGTTGTTGTTCTCGGCGAACTCGTCCGCGCCGATCTGATCGAGCTTGAGCGCGTAGGTCACCGAGCCGCCGACCCGCACCACGCTCTTGAACTTGATCTGGTTCTCGCCAGGCGTGAGCTCGAGATCGCGCACGCCGTCGAGCCCGTTAAGGGTTTCCCCCTGGTAAAGCCGCGCCCGCGCGGTCGTCTTCCGGCTCGCGAAAATCTCGGCCGTGATCTCGAACGCCTGCCCGATGTCCACCTTGTCCGGCACGCGCAGGGTGCGCACCGCCACCTCGGGCGGCGACGGCCGGCGATACGGCACCGTGAACAGCTTCACCCCGAAGCCTCGCGCGCGATTGGCCTCGGCCAGAAGATCGCCGCGCGTCTCCACGCCGTCGGTGACCAGTACCGCTCGCTTCAAGTACCCGGGTGGAAAAATTCCGTACGCGAGCTGCAGTGCCGCCTGCAGATCGCTGCCGGCGCCCGGCTTGTCGGTCGCCTTCGCCCCGGGAGGGCTCGCGTGGCGCAGCGCTGCCGCCGGCGGAACCACGAGCTTGCCCGATTGATCCTCCAGCTCGACGAGCCGCGGACGCCGCGCGAACGTCACGAGCCGCACCGCATCCTCGGTGCCGCGCGCTTCGATCGTGCGCGCCACCACCGCCCGCGCATCCTCCAGCGCCTCCGCGGGGACCGAGTCGCTCACGTCCACGAGCAGCACCGTGCACACCTTGCGCGTTTCCGCGGTGCGCGCGAGCCGCGCCAGGCCGAGTGCAAGCAGCGCCAGAAAGCCGAAACGGAACAGCACCGACAGCGCACGCTGTGGCCACGGAAGATCCGCCAGCGATCGCCCGAGCACGAACAGCAAGAGCGGCGCGACCAAGAGCACGCCGAGCACGCGCGGGTCGAGCAGCGTGTACGTCGTGCCCTCGCGCGACCACTCGAGCTTGTCCGGCGCGGCGAGCACGTAGTGCCGGTACAAGAGAAACAACCCCACACCGACGGCGACGATCAGCGCGCCCCAGAGCGCCCGACGAAGCCGGGGGCTCAAAACTCGTAACTCCAGAACGGGTGGCGCGATGAACGCATTTCAACGAGTTCTGACGGGAGCGAGGGCAGTGGGATTGGGAACCTCTCGAGACGGCCGACCCAGGGCGGCCCTCAATGTTCCCACGGCATGACCAACGCGCGAGCCCCGGATTGTCGTCCTCGCGTAAAATCGCCCTCATTACGGGCCGATGGGCTTGGCCACGCCGTCGGCACCCTGGTTCGGAGCCGCGCCGCCGCCCCGCCCCGGCGAGCCGGCAGTCAGATCCACGCCCGAGGCGACTACAGCGACCGCGGAACCGCCCTTGTAGACGGCGTAACTGTGCCCACCGGCGCCACCGCCGCCGGAACCGCCGTTTCTGCCGAGCCCGCCCGGACCACCGGCTGCGCCGCCGGGGACCGATCGAGTAGTGACTAGGCAAGCGTCCGGGTAGAGCCACGAGAATTCGCACCTGTTGCAGGTCGGCGAAACGGTCGACGCGACACCGGACGTCCCAGCCTTGCCCCGACCTCCCACTCCGCCAACGGCGCCGTCGCCACCGCGGCCGGTACGAACCACGCCGTTGTCGAGCTGCAGCGTCGCGTCCCACAGGAAAACACCTACGGAGCTACCTCCGCCCGATCCAGCAACACCGCCTTTGCCTCCGCCACCACCACATCCGTTGGACCCGGTGCCCGCACACAGTTTGGTGGGCGAATCCCACACGCAGAGCTCACTGGGCAGCTTCTTGCAGATGGTGTTCCCCAGTGGGCACGTGTCCAGGCAGGGCGCCGGCGGGGCCGCGGTTCCCGCTGCGCCATCGCTTCCCACTCCGCCGGGTTGCCCCGACTTCGCGGTGTAGCCCGTCGTGCTGAAGCTTCCGCTAGGTGCACCAGCTCCGGGCGTGCCTTCGTTCGCGCCGGAGGTGCCATTGCCCGCTGCACAACTGGCGCTCGGCGCCGCACCGTCCTGACCAGCGCTGCCCGGAGTGCCGGCTCCCGCGGCTGCGACGTCAATCGCGACGTCGCGCAGCGTGATCTGCGTCGAGCTCCCCGTAGCAAAGATGCCGTAGAGCGACTGACTCGGCGCAGCCGAGGCCTTGCTCGCGATCGAAAGCGTGTCGAGCGTTGCCCTGCCACCCAGATTCGTCGCGCTCAGGGTGCGGTCAGCACTTTTCGCGCGAATCACGACCGCTTGGCGCCGATTCGATATGCAGACGTGGTTCCAATTGCCCTGAAGGCTGCGCTCCCAGCCGCCCTGCAGCGTGACGCCCGCCTTGAGCGAGAGGCCGTCCTCTTCGTACGTGCCCGCGGCGACGTACACGATTTTTCCTTTCGACGCTGCATCGATTGCCTGCTTGAGCGTCTTGCACGGCGCTTCGAGCGTGCCGCACCCGCTCTTGTCGTCGCCGCTGGTCGCGACGAAAACGCCATTCCCGGCGTCGGGTTTCTCGTCCTCGCACGTCGATGGAGCGTCCGGCGCAGCGTCCGAGTGCGGTCCGCTGTCGGCAGCGCCGCCCGCGCTACCCGCTGCGCTGTCAGCGCCTTCGGTACCCGCGGCCCCACCGGACGCGCTGGTTCCGCCACGGCCGCCGGCTTCCGTTCCGGAGGCACCGACGACACCGCCGGTTCCCGCCCCGGAATCGATCGCGCCGCCGGATCCCCCGGTCTTCGAACCGCTCGTCCCACCCGTTTGAGCGGACGAAGGACAGGACCGATCGTCGACACAGGTGAACTCGGACCCGCAGCCAGTGACGGCTTTGCCGATTCCGGAAAAAACAACCAACCAGAGAGCACTGCGAACTTTGAGAGGAGTAGTCATAGTGCTCCCCTCTTCGGCCGCCGGCTCCGCCGGTTGCTCGAAATCTACGGACCGATCGGTTTTGCGACTCCGTCAGCGCCACGGCCGGGCGCCGTGCCTACCCCCGATCCTTTGGAACCCGCCGTGAGCTCGACCTCCGGTTCGATGATCGTCACCGCAGTGCCACCTCGGTAGATCGCGTAGCTATGCCCGCCAGAGCCGCCGCCGCCGAGGCCCCCCTCTTTGCCGGCACCGCCGGCGCCACCGGACGCGCCAGCGCCTGGCGTTGCGACGGCTGAAGCGCACGGAATTCCCAGTACCGGGGCGCCGCTGCACTCGCTGCAGCTCAATCCGACGCTGCCTGGAATACCCGCGCTGCCGGGCTTTCCGACCCCGGGAGAATTGCCGGGGCCCCCGTCGCCTCCCTTGGAAGCGGCGATGCGCCCGCTCGTTGCGCGCAAGGTCGCGCTCCACAAGAAAACACCCACCGAGCTGCCGCCACCGCCGCCGCCACCGCCGCCACCACCACCGCCGCCGCCGCACCCATTCTTCCCAGCGACGCCGCACGAGCTGTACAAGCTCGTCCAATCGCACACCGACTGGCAGCCTTGCGGACCGCATACGTTGTGCGACTGGCAAACGGCTCCGCCGTTCGGGCACTCGATGCAGGGCGGCGCGGGCGCAACCGTTCCGTTGCTGCCGTCGGCGCCGCTGCCGCCCTTTCCTCCTGCCGAGGGCACGTAACCAGCCGCACTGAAGGTTCCAACCGGCGCGCCGGTCCCAACGCTTCCTGCTGTCGCTCCGTCCGAACCCGTTCCAGCGGCGCATGAGGATGGGGGAGCCGCGCCCTCTTGGGCGGCCGACCCACGGGGACCTGTCCCGGCGACGCCGACTTCGATCGCAACCTCACTCAATTCGATCTCCGTCGTCGTGCCGGTACCGGTAGCAAAGATGCCATACAGTGATTGGCCAGCCGTCGCGGCAACGGTCTTGCTCGCCACCGTGAGCGTGTCGAGCGTTGCGGTGCCCCCCAGATCGACGGCGCTCAGCGTTCGATCCGCGCTTTTCGCGCGGATCACGACCGCCGCTTTGCGTTCCGGTGTGCAGAGGTGCTTCCACGCACCGGACGTGGTGTGCTCCCAGCCGCCTTGAAGCGTCACGCCTGCCTTGAGCGTGATCCCGTCTTCTTCATAAGTGCCCGCGGCGACGTACACGGTACGGCCCGACACCGCTAGGCTGATTGCTTTCTTGATGGTTGCGCAAGGCGCGGTGATCGCGCCGCAAGCGGCGCTGTCCGGGGCATCTGAACCCGCGGGAGATACGAACACCCCGAGCGCGGTGTTTGGTTTCTCCATTTCACAAGTCGGCGCCGCGTCAGGGGCCGCGTCCGGACCTGCGTCCGTGCTCGTACCCGCGCTCCCCTGAGTGCCGCCGGCGCCGGCCGCACCCGTTCCACCGCTGCCCGCGCTGCCGCCCGCGCCCGCGCCCGCGCTGCCGCCTCTACCGCTCCCGCCACCTCGACCGCCGCCATCCGACGGAGCCGCGGGCGTCGATGCGCAAGTCCGATCGTCCGCGCAGCTGAACTCCTCACCGCAACCGACTGCGGCGTTACCGAGACCCGCCAGCGCTACCGCTGAAACACCGAACCGATAGATTTTCCAAGAAGGCATCGTCCCCTCTTATCGGCCCCCGGTTAACTCGGTTTCTTGCGAGCTACCAGTGCCGATATCAGACGGTGATGCGCCGGTGGTACGTGACCCACTCCAAAACAGACACGATGAGCACGGCGCCCAATAGGTAGAGCCAGAGCTCGCGACGTACGCCGGGGGTGAAACCTGCGGGCGCGATTGCGGTTTTTCCAGCCAGAGACAATTCGCGCTTCGGTTCGATGCGGCTTTCTTCGAGGTCCGCCAGGTTCGCCGCGAACATCGTGGTGAACGGCTCCGGCTCGCCTTCGACGCTGAGCTTGTAGAAGCCCGCTTGGTCACCGAGATACACGGCTCGGCCTTCTTTGACGGGAACCCGGCGCTTGTGACCGGAAGGGTCTTCGAGCGTCGCGATCTCGGCGGCGCTCGGCGCGGGGATTTGCCAGACGTCGCCGGTGCGAAATGACGAAACGTAACCCGTGTCTTCCTCGACGAAGTCGTTGATCGTGTTGAGCACGAACAGCGGCCAGGCGACGCGGAGCACGAAATCGCTTTCGCGGGGGTCGAAACCGAGCGCCACGAACTTGCGGCCGGCGCGGCGGCCCGCGACGAGGATTGGTCCGAGATCGCTGGCGCCGATCACGCGATCGCCCTGCTCGGGCTTGAGCGCGTAGCCGTGCGCGACCTGGATGTCGCCGAGAGCGGTGAAGCGCACGATCGGGCTCTTCTTGTCCCAGGTGTCGAAGCCGAACATTTCGATGCGTTTGCCGGTTGCGACCGGTCCGCCCTTTTCGGGCACAGCGAGATAGAGCGCGGAGCCGGTGTGCTTGGCGAGCGGCGGCGCGACCCCGTCGAAAATCGTGACGTCGTACGCATCGGAGGGCGGGTACTTCGCGGGCGGAATCAGCGTGACGTCGAGGTACTCGTCGAGCAGGAGTGCTGCTTCGAGATAGGTGTTGCCGGGGGTGACGACGAGCACGCGCGAGCGTCGGCGCTCGGGCATGAGCGCGTAAGCGTGGTCGTCGGACGGCAGCGCGTCGGCGCTGCCGTCGGCGAGGCGGATGCGGGCTTCGAGCGTGCGGCTGGCGCCGGCGAGATCCTTGTAGAAGCGCGGCAAGCGTTCGTTGGGGCCGAGCGCGAGCCGGGTCAGATCGACGACCTCGCCGTCGCCGAGCAACGTCAGCTCGACGTTGGCCGGTTCGGCGTTCGTGTTGGTGACCTCGAGCATCACCTCGTAGCGCGACTTGTCGAGCGGGTAGCGCCGCACGGAAAACTCCGTGATCGCCACGTTCTTGCCGGATTTGCCGATCGGCACGAAGGTGAGCTCGACGCCGCCGAGATCGAGCCCGCGCGCGGCTTCCGTCACGTCCCCGAGCGCGCCGTCGCTGACCACGATGATCTCCGGTTTCGACAGACCGCGCAGACTGTCGAGCCCGAAGCTGAGGCCGCGCCGCAGATCGGCGCGGGTATCGGTGGCGCTGATCTCGTCGACTGCTTTCTGCAGATCGGGGATCTCGCCCGTCATCGTGCTGAGCGGCGTGAGCGCCGCGTCCATGCGTGCGATCAGCAGTCGATCGGATCCGCCGAGGCCGGTGACGAGCTTTCTCACCTCGGCCTTTGCCGCATCCAGGCGCGACGGCTTTTCGTCGGTGGCCTTCATCGACGCGCTCGCGTCGACCAGCACGACCACGTTGCGCCCGCCGGTCACGATCGCACGCAGGCGCGGGTCGCCGAGCGCGAGCAGCATCAGCGTGAGCAGGAGCAGCTGCAGGAGCAGCGAGAGGATGCGCTTGAGCTGCGAGAACAGCGTGGTCGCTTCCTTGTCGCGCAGGATGCGCTCCCAGATCGGCGAAAACGGCACGGCCACGGGGCGGCGGCGCAGCTTCAAGATGTAGAAAACCAGCACCAGCGCGCCGGCGGCGGCACCGATCGTGAGCAAGGTGGCGAGGGGAAGACCGGCTAAAAACATGGCTTATCGCAGGAACCCGCCGCGGCGAAACACCCGCAACACGAGCTCGTCGAACGGGGTGTCCACGTCGGCGGCGAAATACGGCACCTGGCGCGCGATGCAGAAGCGCTCGACCTGCTCGCGGTACTCGCCCCATGCGCGCTGCATGCGCTCGAGCAATTTCGGCGTCACCGTCACTTCGCGCTCGTCGCCGGTTTCGCAATCGTAGATGCGTACGTCGCCCTTCAGCGTGAGACGCGACTCGCGCGGGTCGACGATGTGCAGCACGTAGGGCTCGAACTTGTTGAAGCGCAGCATGTTGATGCCGCCCTCGAAGCCGGCGGGATCGTAGAGGTCGCTGATCAACACGGCGAGCCCGCGCCGCTTGTGCTGAGCGACGAAGGTCTTCATGGTCTCGCGGAGCTCGGTCGTGCCGTCGGGTTTGAGGGTGCGCAGAAAGTCGAACACCTTGAAGATGCGGCCCTTGCCGCGCGTGGTCGGCATGCGCGCGATCACCTCATCGTTGACGCCGACGATCGTCACGCGATCGAGGTTGGCGAGGCCGACGTAAGCGAGTGCCGCGCACAAGCGCCGGGCCTGATCGAACTTCTTGTTGTCGCCGAACGCCATCGAGCTCGAGCAGTCGACGATGAAGTAGATGCTGAGATCTTCTTCCTCTTCGTAGAGGCGCACCAACAGCCTGCCGAAGCGCTGGTAAACGTTCCAGTCGACGTAGCGAAAGTCGTCGCCGGGTGCGTAGTTGCGGTGGTCGGCGAACTCGACGCCGCTGCCCTTCTTCTTGGTGCGGCGTTCGGCGCGCATGTTGCCGGCGAACACGCGCCGACTGACGATCGCCAGCGTC
>Ga0111539_10009893_pt1 | contig 12030 bp, 7 predicted proteins | sample RhiMethybrSRZTD1_FD_79667 | JGI IMG/M metagenome (GOLD analysis project Ga0111539, IMG submission 79667) | Populus rhizosphere microbial communities from Tennessee, USA - Rhizosphere MetaG P. TD hybrid SRZTD1 (version 2) (version 2) | ecosystem: Host-associated > Plants > Roots > Rhizosphere >...
ACGGAGGCGCCGGCCAGGTTCCACCAGATGATGGGCGTGCGCGAGAGCTCGTTGCGCGCCTGGTCGATCATTTGCCCCCAGCTCCCCTCGAGCCCGATGCCGAGGTAGGACAGGATCGTCTCCGACAGCACCAGCCCCGTGAACGACAGCGCGAAGGTGATGATGACGAGGTGGGCGATGTTGGGCAGGATGTGCCGGCGGATGATGGCGGCATCCGATACGCCAAGCGCGCGCGCCGCCGCCACATAGTCGGCCTCGCGCAGCTTCAGGGTCTCGCCGCGGGCGATGCGGCAGAAATGCACCCAGCCCGTGACACCGAGCGCCACGCACACCTGCACGGTGCCGCGGCCCAGCACCATGATGAGTGCGATCAGCAGCAGGAGGCTCGGCACCGAGGCCAGCACCGTCATGGCGAAGAACACGGCATCGTCGATCCGGCGGCCCCAGTAGCCGGCACTGACGCCGAACAGCAGCGCAATTGGGATGACGACGAGACTGGTCAGCCCGCCGATCAGCAACGCGACGCGCACGCCCTTGAGGGTGCGGTAGACCACGTCGCGGCCGAGCAGGTCGGTGCCGAGCAGGTGCGTGCCGGGGAAGAGCAGCGGCTTGCCGCCGTAGAATTCCACGTCGGCCAGCGGTGCGGAGTAGCTGGCCTCCTTGAACGCCTCGGGGCGGAAGATACGGTCGATGACGGTGCGCGGCTTGCCGGACGTCAGCGCATCGGCCTCGCTCGGCATATCGACCCAGGCAATCGAATCGAGCAGCGCGATCAGGAGATAGATGCCGATGATGACGATCGTCACGGGCCGACGGCGCCAGAGCTGGATCGCATTCTCGCGCCAGAACCGATCGCGGATCACATGCCGCCCCGCCAGCACGGCGCCGACCAGCAGGAGCACGACGACGATGTTGGAGAGCCAGTGCACCTCACGCGCCCCCTACCGTGTCATCCCGGGCCTTGTGCCCGGGATCCAGCCATCCACATGCGCCGGAGCGACCGGAGCGATGGATCCCGGCGACAAGCGCCGAGATGACACATCGCGTGTGTGGTTCGCGTAGCGCATCCAACTAGCCGAGCCTCACGCGGGGGTCGGCGAGCGCGTAGCTGATGTCGGTGAGGATCTGGCCAAGGACGAACAGAAGCGCGCCGAGGTAGACCATGGTGCGCAAGGTGGAGAAGTCGTTGCCCTGGATCGCCTCCACCGTCAGCGAGCCCAATCCCGGAATGCCGAAGAAGGACTCCAGCAGCAAAGCGCCCGTGAACAGGAACGGAATGGCGACCACGATGTTGGTAAGGATCGGGATCAGCGCGTTGCGCAGAACATGGCGGAGCATGACGCGGGCGTCGCCACAGCCTTTGGCGCGGGCCGTGCGCACATAGTCGCGGCCCATCTCCTCCAGGAAGATGGTTCGGTAGAGGCGCACGTCGGCCCCGAACCCCGACACGACGCCGACCAGCACTGGCAGCGCGAGGAAGCGCGCCACCACGGCCGGGTCGGGATCGAAGCCCGAGATCGGGAACCAGCGTAGAATCTGGGCCACGACATATTGGCCGGCAATGATGTAGAGCAGCCCCGCCACGCTCATCGTCAGCATGCACAGCACCAGCACCATGCGGTCGACGTAGGTCTCGCGGAAGAAGGCCACGAACAGCGCAACGATTACGCTGACCACCAGGCCGATGAGGAACAGCGGCACCGTCAGCCCGAGGCTCGGCCCAGCGCCCTCCCACAGACGCTTGGAAATGGGACTATCGTCGGCATCGCTGCGGCCGAAGTCGAAGGTGAGCATGCGCCGGTAGTGCTCGAACAGCAGCGTATCGGTGTAGCGCGCGGAGCCGGCAGCCTCGCGGTTGTAGAACAGCGGCTTGTCGTAGCCGTGATTCTTCTTCCACTGCGCATAGACCTCGGGCCGGGCGCGCTCGCCCACGGCCTTGCGGGCGATGTCGTCGGGATTGGTGACGGCGAAGAACAGCACGAACAGGAGGAAGAGAACGCCCAGCATCGTCAGGAAGCCGTAAGCGATGCGGCGGACGAGATAGGCGAGCATTACGACCGCTCCCGGTAGTAGGTCCTGACCGCCGGCACGGTAAGGGCAACGACGGCAATGAGCACCAGGTAGATCGGCCAGCGCATCGGCGCATTCCATTGCGCCTGCAGGCGCGCGCGCAGCTCGGGCTTCACGTTCTTGTACTTGTAGGTCGGGTTGGAGATGCCCGGCGACTTGGAGTTGATGAGCCAAGCGTGGGAGAGCTCGTAGTTCTCGCGGTGGTAGAGCTCCACCCAAGGCCTCTCGCGCTCCAGGATGGCAAGCATACGCTTGATGATGGCACCCCGTGCTGCATTGCTCGGCATGTCCTTCATCTCCTTGTAGAGGCGGTCGAACTCCGCATCGCAGAAGTTGGCCGTGTTGGGGCCGCCGCTCTTGGTGCGGCTGTTGCTGCACTCGAGGAGAAACAGGAAGTTCTCCGGATCCGGGAAGTCGGCGATCCAGCCCCAGCTGAAGATCTGGTAGGCGCCGCGGCGCACCTTGTCCTGGAACTGATTGTAGGTCGTGCCCTTGACCTCCACGTCGAGGCCGAGCTGGCGCCAGGAGGCCGCGAAGAACTCGAACTGCAGCAGCGCCTCCGACGTCGTCGCCGAGGTGTCGAAGCTGAGCTTCAGCCGCTCCTTGGTCTTGGGGTCGATGCCGTTGCGGTAACCGGCCTCAGCCAGCAATTCGCGCGCCCGTGCCATGTCGAACTGCCGAAAGGGATTCTTGTAGGTCTCCTCGTAGCCGAACAGCCCCGGGGGCAGCGGCGATTGCGCCGGCACGCCCCGGCCGTTGAGGAACAGGTCGAGGTACTGCTTGATGTCGATGGCCGTGCTCATGGCCTGGCGCAGCTTGCGGCCGCGCTCGCCGGCGCTCCCGCCGACGATCGGATCGTCCATGTTGAACCCGAGGTAGAAGATGCTGGGCTCCACCTCCTTGTCGAGGCGGATGCCGCGCGCTTGCATCGCCGGCGACAGGCGGTCCTGCTGGATCACCGCATCGAAGCTCTCCTTGATGATGCCGCCGTCGTCGTAGTAGCCCTGCAGGAACTTGTTGAAGCGCGGGATGCTCTCGCGCTCGCGGAAGAAGCGCACCTTGTCGACGAAGGGCAATTGCCGCCCGGCATAGGATGGATCAATGCGTCCCTCGGCGACGTCCTCGGCATCGATCTTGTCGGGGAACACGGCGCCCGGCGCCTTGGCGTTGGCGGGCAGACTGCCGTACCAGGCCGCGTTGCGCTCCAGCGTGAAGCGGTGCTGCTTTTCGTAGCTCGTGAGGCGATAGGGGCCGGTGCCGACGGGGTGATCGGAGAGGCTCGCCCGCCCGCCTTTGCCATCGTAGTAGGCCACCGCCTCCCAGGCGATCGGCGTGGTGAAGGGCATGGCGAACCAGTAGAGGATCTGCGCGTTGGGCTCGGCCAGCACCAGCTCCAGCTCGTCGTCGCCGTGCGTGACGACCCCGGCAATGCCGCCGGCCCGCACATACTGCAGGCCGACAGGAAGCGCGGCGAACGCTGGATCGGCCTTGCGCAGCTCGGCGAGCCGCTTGCTGAAATCGGCGAAACCCTGCACCTGCGCAAAGCTGCTGATGACCGGGCTGTTCACGGCCGGATCGGCGATGCGCATGAGCGCGAAAGCGAAGTCGGCGGCAACAACCTCGCGGGTCTGCCGCCCTCCCTGGCTCGCCGCGAAACACGGATCGGTGTGGAACAGGATGCCCTTGCGGATCCTGAAGCGGTACGACTGCCGCCCGTCCGCAAGCTGCTGCGGCTCCGGGACGGCCTCCGCAAGGCCGCCGACGAGCCGAAAGGGCCGCTCGAGGTAGTGATACTCCAGCAGCGTGTCGAAGACGTTGGCGGTGATGATGTGCTCGGCGGTGGTGTAGGCGACCGCCGGATCGAGCGTCTTGGGCGCCTCGTTGAAGGAGGAGTAGAGCACCTTCTGGTCACGGTCGGCCTCGGGGTAGGGATCATTGGTGCAGCCGGCGAGCGCCAGGCATCCCGCGAGCCCGGCAAGCATTCCCACCGCTGGTGACCACAATCTCATGGCGCGCCAGCCTACAGGCAATCGCCCGCGCGGGCGATCACTCCGCGGCGTCCTCGCAGCAAGCTCTGGACAGAAAGAGAGGCGCGCCCGACAATTCCTCGGCGAACCGGAGCGAGCGAGCGCATGGCGAATGGACCGTCGGGCAGGCACAAGCGGAAGATCCACCTTGCGCAGTTCCTGGTGCACGGGCCGACCTACCACAGCCTCGCCATGTGGCGCCATCCGCTGACCGATCGGGGCTACGCCTGGAACCGGCCGGAGCTGTACCAGCACATCGCGCGGCTATGCGAGCGAGGCTGCTTCGACATGGTGTTCTTCGCCGACCTCAACTACATTTCGGACACCTACCGCTCTTCGCTCGAGCCCTCCCTGCGCTACGCCGTGCAGGCGCCCGAGCACGATCCCATTCCCGTGCTGTCCTACATGGGGGCGGTGACGAGGCACATCGGTCTCGGCGCCACCTTCTCCACCAGCCACAGCCATCCCTTCTATGCCGCCCGCATGTGGGCGACGATCGACCACCTGACCGGCGGCCGGGCAGCCTGGAACGTGGTCACCTCCATCAACCGCAACCTCGACGCAAATTTCGGGGCGGAGCGGCCCGACGCCGACTCCCGGTACGACCGCGCGCACGAGTATATCGAGGTGTGCCGCAAGCTCTGGTCGAGCTGGGAGGAGGACGCGCTGGTGATGGACCGGGACGCGCCGGTGTTCGCCGACGCCTCCAAGGTGCATCGCATCGAGCATGCCGGGCGCTTCTTCAAGTCGCGCGGGCCGCTCAACGTCGTGCGCTCGCCGCAGAACGGGCCGGCCATCCTGCAGGCCGGCACCTCGGGCAAGGGGCGTGACTTCGCGGCCAAGTACGCCGACGCGATCTTCGCAATCCAACCGCGCGCCGAGGACGCCGCCGCCTATTTCGCCGACATCAAAGGCCGCATGTCCGAGCTCGGCCGCGACCCGGACGAATGCAAGATCCTGTTCGGCCTGCAGCCCGTCATAGGCGCGACCGAGGCGGAGGCGCGGGCGCTGCAGGAGGAGCACAACGCCTTGGTGCCGGCCGAAGGCGGCATGGCGATCCTGTCCGCGCATCTCGACTTCGACCTGTCGCGCCTGCCGCCCGACGCGCTGATGACCGACCGCACCGAGCCCGAACTGCAGCGCCTCAAGACGCGCTACCGCAAGGCCGACGGCACGCCCATGACCGCGCGCGAGGTCGGCGCCCGGCACGGCCAGAGCGTCGGGCTGCCGCAGTTTGTCGGCACCGCCGCAAGCGTCGCCAACCAGATGGAAGCCTTCATGGACACCGTCGGCGGCGACGGCTTCATGCTGTCGCCGATCTACTCACCCGGCGCCATCGAGCGCTTCGTCGACGAGGTGGTGCCGCTGCTGCAGCGCCGCGGACGGCTGCGCACGGAATACGCCGGCCCCACCCTGCGCGACGTGCTGCGCCAGGAGTGAGCGGAGAGGGAACCGACGTACCGCAAGTGCGCAAACCGTGCGCCGATAACGGACGAAATCACTCAGCACGGATGTGGTTAAGCTCGGAGCAATCGGCGGAGGCTGGTTGCTTTCCGCAATATCGTGCGTGGTCGGCTGATTTGCCGAGGAAGCGGGCGCCGAAAGCAGCCATCAGCAGGAACCTGGGAAAGTGGAGCCCCCACACCGGGGTTATCCCTGATTGTCTGTGTCCCCGAGCTGTCGAAACTCCGTAGCGGTTGTTCCGATCCATCGTAGCCATGCCCACGGAGAAGATGATGAAGACCGAGCCCCAAGGCACACGCGGCGCGAACTCGGGCAAGTCCGTGGTCGACCCACAGGACGCCGATCTGAGCCGACGCAATCTCCTTCTTGCCGGCTCATCGCTCGCGACACTCAGCGCATTTGGCATGGCTGCATCAACTGAGCCGGTTCGCGCGCAGCAGCAGCCGGCTGGGGGTGGTGGGAGGCCGAACATCCTCGTCATCATGGGCGACGACATAGGCCAGGCCAACATCAGCGCCTACACGCTGGGCGTCATGGGCTACCGGACGCCCAACATTGATCGCATTGGGCGCGAAGGAATCATCTTCACCGACTACTACGCGGAGCAAAGCTGTACAGCTGGGCGGTCGTCTTTCATCACCGGGCAGGCAACCCTTCGCACCGGACTGTCCAAAGTCGGACTGCCAGCTGCCACGCTCGGCCTTCAACCACAAGACGTGACCATCGCTGAGGCTCTCAAGCCGCTGGGCTATGCGACGGGCCAGTTTGGCAAGAACCACCTGGGCGACCGCAACGAGTTCCTGCCGACTGTGCACGGCTTCGATGAGTTCTACGGCAATCTCTACCACCTCAATGCAGAGGAGGAGCCCGAGCATCCCGATTACCCGAAGGACCCTGCATTCCGGGCCAGGTTCGGTCCGCGCGGCGTGCTCCGGTGCAAAGCCACGACCGTCGATGACGCCACCGAGGATCCTCGGTTCGGCAGGGTTGGCAAGCAGACAGTCGAGGACACGGGCGCGCTGACCAAGAAGCGCATGGAGACCATCGACGACGAGACCAGCGACGCGGCGGTCGATTTCATCCAGCGGCAGACACGAGCGAACCGGCCGTTCTTCGTTTGGTTCAACTCGACGCGCATGCATGCCTTCACGCACGTGCGCCCCTCCATGCGCAGCCAGAGCGGCATGCCTGACAATGAATACGCCGATGGCATGCTCGAGCACGATGGTCACGTCGGCAAGCTGCTCAAGACGCTCGACGATCTCAACGTCGCCAACAACACGATCGTCGTCTACACCACCGACAACGGCCCGCACATGAATTCGTGGCCGGATGCAGCGATGACGCCGTTCCGCAATGAGAAGAATTCCAATTGGGAGGGCGCGTTCCGTGTGCCGGCCATGGTGCGGTGGCCAGGGCGCATCCGCGCAGGCACGATCTCGAACGAGATATTTTCCGGCTTGGATTGGTTTCCCACGCTGCTCGCCGCGGCCGGTGATACCGGGGTGAAAGAGCGATTGCTCACAGGTTGGCAGACCGGCGCCACCACCTACAAGGTCCATCTCGATGGCTACAACCAGCTTCCGTACCTGACTGGCCAGCAGGACAAATCGGCGCGTCGGGAGTTTTTCTATTTCAACGACGACGGCCAACTCGTCGCACTTCGCGTCGACAACTGGAAGACCGTGTTCTGCGAGCAGCGCACCCAAGGAACCCTGGGGATCTGGCGTGAACCGTTCGTCTGCATGCGCGCACCGACGATGTTCAACCTGCGCATGGACCCCTATGAGCGCGCTGAAATCACGTCCAATACCTACAACGACTACTTGCTGCGGCGCTCCTTCCTGGTGGTTCCGGCGCAGGCCATCGTGGGCAAGTTCATGGCGACGTTCAACGAGTTCCCGCCGCGGCAGAGGCCGTCGAGCTTCAGCGTTGACCAAGTCATGGAGCAACTGCGCAGGCCGACAGGAGGCTGAGGTTTCCGTCGGCTGACGGGATGACCGGGATCAGTGCGGAGCGGCGATCATCGACTGCGCCCCGAGCCCGGCAGCCGGCCGTCGCCGAGAGCAGGCAGAAACGCCGTAGTTGCGGAAAAGGAGGCGCCGGCGGTGCTCGAACCGCCGACGCCTCCCTGGCAGTGCCCATTACGTCCCGAACCGGCGCGCGCTGTTCGGCGGCGCCGGCCGGCGTCCTTATTTATCCATGTGCGGCAGCGGATCGACAGGTTTGGCCCCCTGGCGCAGCTCGAAATGCAGCTGCGGCTGATCGACGGTGCCGGTCTTGCCGGCCTTGGCGATCACCTGGCCGCGTTTGACCGTGTCGTCGCGCTTCACGAGGATCTGGTCGGCGTGGGCGTAGGCGGAGACCCAGCCGTTGTCATGCCGGATCAGCACCAGATTGCCGTAGCCTTTGAGCTCGTTGCCGGCGTAGGCGACGCGCCCGCCTTCCGCGGCATGGATGTCGGTGCCCTGCGGCAGCGCGATGTTGACGCCATCGTTGTGGGTGCCGTCCGGGCGCTTGCCGAAAGGCACGATGACGCGCCCGCGCGCCGGCCAGCGGAACCGTGCCGCGGCGGCCGCGGACGGCTCCGGCGCGGCGGACGGCGCCGTCGCGTCGGTGCTGCGGTCGTTGAGCGCCGCGATGCGCTGTCCTTCCGGCGCGTTGAGAATGCGCGGTTGCACGGGGGCTGCCTCGCGCGCGCCGGGGGTTGGCGCTGCGGGTGCGTTGTCGGCAACCGGCATCGCTTCGGCCTTGGCCGGCACGGACAGCACGGTTCCGGCGCGCACCTTGGTCGCGTCGGCGATGCCGTTGACGCGCTGCAGCTCGGCCAGCGTCACGCCGTGCTGGCGGGCGATGCTGTAGAGCGACTGGCCGGGACGCAGGGTGTAGCGGCCCTCCCAGCCGGCCGTTGCGACCGGGGCGGGCGTGGTCGCTGGCGGTGGGGTTGCAGCGCGAGTTGCGGGCGCGCGGCCGGCAGGCGATTCCGCGGCGCCGGCCGGAAGCACGAGCTGCTGGCCGGGCTTGATGGTCGAGCCGTGAGCAAGACCATTGATCTCGATCAGGGCGGCGACGGATACGCCGTAGCGCCGCGAGATGCCGTAGAGCGTGTCGCCCTGCTGCACCTGGATGGTCTCGCCGCGGGCGGCGGCGCGTGCACGATCCATCGGCCGGCCGGCGTAGCGATCGACGCCGGGAGCCGGCTCGGCGGCGGGCGGCGGGCCGTAGTCGCGCGCGTTGGCGTGACGCTCTCCCGCCGGCGGCGCGGGTGAGGAGTACGCGGGCGGCGTATAGGCAGGCGGCGGCGAGTAGACAGGCGGGGGCGAATAGGCGGGTGGGGGTGAATTGGGGGGCGGGGCGTAGGCGTTCGGTGCGTAAGAGGGAGGCGGCGGGCTATAGCCGCGTCCGGCGTCGCTGAGCCCGGCTCCGCGGGGCGGCCCGGCATACGCCTCGCCATAGCGGGGATCGCGGCCCACGCGCTCGGGAGGGAGGGATCCCGTCTCCCCGCCCTTCTCATTGAAGGCGAAGGCGGGGAAATCGAACCGGGTGACGTCGGCGCTGCAGCCGCCGACCAGGAGGGCAAATGCCAATGCCGACCCAGGCACGACGGTGGATCGCGCGAGAGCCGTTGAAGAACGCTCGTTACTCGACATAGGGCACACCTCGTACTCTCACGGCTCATTAACCCTTAACAGGTTAAGACCCCGTTAATGCCGTGAGTCCCAGCCGGCTTTTGCCCCTGGGCGAGATGCGTTTTGGCAGCGCATCGAGGCCCCACACACCGTCCCCGTGCGGACAGTTAAGGCGAGCATTGTGAGGCAATCGCGGCGCCTTCCGGGCCGCATAGCGGCCACGAGATGAGCGGCGGATGAACGAGTGAGATGGTCGGCTCGTGAGTGGTGAGATGGTCGGGTGGTGGGTTGGACGCGCCCCCACGATCTCACGACTCACCAGTCACCGTCTCACGCTTCGAGCGCACTCTTCACCGCCTCGCGCATCGCATGGTGTGTAAGGTCGAGGATGAGCGGCGTCACGGAGATGTAGCCGGAATAAATTGCGGCCAGGTCCGTGCCCTCCTTGGTGCTCGAGCGCCGCCGCTCGAACGCCAGCCAATAGTAGGGGTTGCCCCAGGTGTCGTGGCGCTCGTCGATGTGCAGCAGGCCGGCGTCGCGCTTGCCCTGCGTGGTGACGATCGTGCCCTCGATTGCATCGGGCTCGCGATCCGGGAAGTTGAGGTTCATCAGGCTGAAGGGCGCCCAGTCGATGGCCAGCAGCTTGCGGATCAGTCCCGGCGCGTGCGCGATTGGCGTCTGCCATTTCAGGCTCTTGCTGCCGTCGATGCCGTAGGCGAGCGACAGGGCCATGGAGCGTATGCCGAGGATCGTGCCCTCGAACGCGCCGGCGATGGTGCCCGAATAGGTGACGTCCTCGGCCATGTTGGCACCGCGGTTGATGCCCGACAGCACGAGATCGGGCGTCCGGCCCTTGAGCACATGGCGCACGCCCATGATGACGCAATCGGTCGGCGTGCCGCGGACGGCAAAGGCGCGATCGTCGATCTCACGCATGCGCAGGGGCTCGTGCAGCGTCAGCGAATGGCTGGCCCCCGATTGATTGGTCTCGGGGGCAACCACCCACACGTCCTTGCTCAGCTCGCCGGCGATCTGGCGCAGTGCGTGCAGGCCCGGCGAATCGACGCCGTCGTCGTTGGTGATGAGGATGCGCATGAGCGGCACTGTACCGGGTGGGCGCCGTTATGCAATGCAGCCCCTGCTTCGTCGATATTATCGCACGGCCACCGCTGCAAATCTGATGTGCTGGCATCCTGCCCTCCATGCCACCTATAGTGGATGCCAAGGGGGACCGCGCCGCGCATGCCGAAAATCACGATCTACACCACGCCCTTCTGCCCCTACTGCCACCGGGCCAAGCGCCTGCTGGCCCAGAAGGGGGCGCGATTCGAGGAGATCGACGTCAGCGGCGACTGGGACGCGCGCGAAGCCCTCGTTGAGAGGGCTGGCGGGCGCACCACGGTGCCGCAGATCTGGATCGGCGACACGCACGTCGGCGGCTCCGACGAGCTCTACGCGCTGGAGCGAGCCGGCAAGCTCGACGCGCTGCTGGCGGGCTGAGAGGTCGGTGGAAGCTTGGTGCCTCCCATGTCCCACTTCATGGCCGGACCATCCCGGGGGGCGCACATGGTCACCTGTCGCTTGGCCACGGATGGGCCCCTATCGTAAGGAAATGAAGCGGCCCGCATCCATATCGAGAGCCACATGCCGAAGATCAAATCGTCCCTATCCGTCACATCCGATGAGTTCAAGGCCAACGCTGCCGCCATGCAGGCCCTGGTAGCCGACCTTGCCGCCAAACGCGCGGAGGCCGCGAGCGGTGGACCCGACAAGCTCAAGGAGCGCCACGTCGCGCGTGGCAAGCTGCTGCCGCGCGACCGCGTGTTGCGCCTGATCGATCCCGGCTCGCCGTTACTCGAGCTCTCGCCGATGGCGGCTCACGGGCTCTACACCAAGGACATCCACGCCGCCGGCATCATCACCGGCGTGGGGCGCGTCTCAGGGCGCGAATGCGTGATCGTATGCAATGACGCCACCATCAAGGGCGGCACGTATTTTCCCATGACGGTGAAGAAGCACCTGCGCGCCCAGGAGATCGCGCGCGAGAACCGGCTGCCCTGCATCTATCTCGTCGACTCCGGCGGCGCCAACCTGCCCCAGCACACCGAGGTGTTCCCCGACCGCGAGCATTTCGGCCGCATCTTCTACAACCAGGCGACACTGTCCTCGCTCGGCGTGCCGCAGATCGCCTGCGTGATGGGCTCGTGCACGGCGGGCGGCGCCTATGTGCCGGCGATGTCGGACGAGTCCATCATCGTGAGAAAGCAGGGCACCATCTTCCTCGGCGGCCCGCCGCTGGTGAAAGCGGCGACCGGCGAAAGCGTGAGCGCGGAGGAACTGGGCGGGGCGGAGGTGCACACGCGGCAGTCGGGCGTTGCCGATCACTACGCTCTCAACGACGAGCACGCGCTCCAGATCGTGCGCAGCATCGTCGCCAACCTCAACACGGTGAAGAAGGTGGACATCGCGCTGCGGGAGCCCCGGCCGCCCGCCTACGACGCCGCCGAGCTCGACGGCGTAGTGCCGGATTCGCTGATGACGCAGTACGACACGCGCGAGGTCATCGCCAGGCTCGTCGATGCTTCCGAGATGGACGAGTTCAAGACCAACTATGCGCAGACGCTGGTGACGGGCTTCGCCCACATCGAGGGGCTTCCTGTCGCCATCCTCGCCAACAACGGCATCCTCTATTCGGAGACCGCACTCAAGGCGACGCACTTCATCGAGCTCGCCTGCCAGCGCAAGATCCCGCAGCTGTTCCTCCAGAACATCACGGGCTTCATGGTGGGTAAGGCGGCGGAGGCCGGCGGCATCGCCCGCGACGGCGCCAAGATGGTGAC
>Ga0111539_10009898_pt1 | contig 12028 bp, 8 predicted proteins | sample RhiMethybrSRZTD1_FD_79667 | JGI IMG/M metagenome (GOLD analysis project Ga0111539, IMG submission 79667) | Populus rhizosphere microbial communities from Tennessee, USA - Rhizosphere MetaG P. TD hybrid SRZTD1 (version 2) (version 2) | ecosystem: Host-associated > Plants > Roots > Rhizosphere >...
TCGCGCTCCGCGAACTTGACGCCGGCCAGGGTCGGCGTGGGGATGCCGATGATGCCGTTCCAGCCGCCGGTGAGGTCGGAGAGTTCCGCCGCGCCTTGCTCGACGATGAAGCCGAAGGCGATCGTCACCATGGCAAGGTAGGGGCCGCGCACACGCAATGCCGGGACCGCGAGCAGCAGCCCTGCCGTGCCGGCCATCAGGCCGGCGAGCGGCAGCGCCAGCCAGAAGCCGATCGCGGTCTTGGTCGTCAGGATGCCGACCACGTAGGCGCCGATGGCGTAGAAGGCGACGTGGCCGAGCGAAATTTGCCCGGAGAGCCCGACGAGCACGTTGAGCCCGACACCGACGATTGCGGTGAGGCCCACCAGCGCCAGGACGTAGAGCTGATAGTTGTCGGCGCGCCAGATGAAGAGGCCGAGAGCCGCGAGCGTGGAAGCGAGAAGACCAAGCCGCAGCGTCGTCATACTTTGCGCACCCCGGCACGACCGAAGAGACCGTTCGGCATGATCATCAGCGAGACGATGACGAGGGCGAAGCTCACGATCTGCGTGTAGATGGAGCCGAGCAGAGCCGTGACGAGCGCCTCCGCAAGGCCGTAGACAAGGCCCGCTATCACCACGCCCCAGGCGCTGCCAATGCCGCCCAGTATGGCCACGGCGAAGGCCTTGATGCCGAACAGCGTGCCCATGGTGGATGAGATGGTGAACAGCGGCGCCACCATGATCCCGGCGACGCCGGCAAGCAGACCCGAGAGCGCGAATGAGAGGGTCGTGACCCGCTCCACGTCGATGCCCATCAGCCGCGCCGCGTTCGTATTCTGCACCACCGCCAGCAGCGCCTTGCCGTGCCGGGTGCGCTGGAAGAAGAGATGGAGCAGGAAGGCAAGCGATAATCCCACGATCGGGATCAGGATCTGCAGGAGCTGGATCTTGAGCCCGGCCAGTGTCACCGACTGCGTGGTGAGGAAGCCCGGCGGCATGCCGCGCGGGTCCTTGCCGAAGGTGAAGAGGACGGCGTTCTCAAGCACGATCCCGAGCGCGACGGTGGCCATCAGCCATGTATTGGAGCCGCGCTGCACGAACGGTCGCACGGCCACGCGCTCGACGAATACGCCCCAGGCGGCGCAGGCCAGGAGCGCGAGCACCACGGCAGACCATAGCGGCCATCCGAGCGTCACCCACAGTGAAAAGCACACGACGGCACCGAGCATCATGGTACCGCCCTGGGCGAAGTTCACCGTGTTGGAAACTGCGTAGGTGACGTGAAAGCCGAGAGCCAACAGGCCGTACATGCTGCCGAGGCCAAGGCCGGTGATGAGCGCCGAGCTGACGAGCATCGTGGTTGGAGGTGTCCTGTCTCTTGGCCCGACAGCAGCGACGCATGTGCCGTTTCCCGCAGTGGCGGGAACCCACTACACCGGTCCGATCGTTGGCGGATAGCCGTATGGCTCCACCATCGTGCGGATGATTTACTGGGTGGGTACGATCTTGTCGCCGTAGTAGCGCACCATGATGTAGTCCGCGGCCCCGAGAGCATCATGCTCGGTCTTCGAGAAGGGCTTTTCATAGGTCTTGATCAGCCCCTCGAACTTGCCATTCAAGTTCTCCAATGCCTCGCGAATCTTGTCCCCATCCGTGGAGCCTGCTTGCGCGATCGCCATTGCCAGCAGGTTCATCGCGTCGTAGGCATTGGCCGTGCCGACCGGGGCGAAGATGTCCTCGGGCCCCTTGATGGCCGGGTATTTCTTCTTCAGGGCCGCCAGCACCCGCTCTCCGGTCGGATTGAGCTTGCCGAAGAAGCTGTAGGTCTGAACGAAGTGCGCGTCCCCCGCCGTGGGTCCGGCGAGTTCCGGGAAACGTCCGCCCGAAATGCCCCAGTGCGAAACGACCGGCACCATCCAGCCCATGCGCTCCCGCGATTTCATCATCTGGGCACCGGGCGGAGTGTTGACCACGAGGATGATCGAATCCGCGCCCTTCTCCTTGAGCCGAGTGAGTTGCGGCGTCATGTCGACGTCGTTGTTCTCGAATTTCTCGACGCCGGCGATCTCGACTGCCGCATTGTCCTTGTCGGCGTCGACAAGGCCCTTCTCGTTCGAGGCGCCCCAGGGGTTGTTGATCAGCATCAAGCCCGGCTTCTTGGAGCCGAACTTCTTGCTGGCGTAGTCGAGCAACTTGACATCGACCAGAACATCGACGGCCGACACGCGGAACACATAGTTGGGATCAGCCCCGTTTCGGGTGATCGGCGTCCCGGCGGCCCACACGGCCATGTAGGGCACCTTCTCCTTATTGACGACGGGCACGGTGGCGAGCGCCACCGGCGTGTCGATGCCGCCGAACATGGCGACCACTTTCTCCTTCGACACGAGCTCGCGCGCCGCCACCACGCCCTTGGGCGGCACCGATTCGTCGTCGCGCTGGATCAACTCGAGCTTGCGCCCTCCCAGCAGACCGCCCTTGGCGTTGATCTCGTCGATGGCGATGGCGAGGCCGCGCGTGATCGCTTCACCCGACTGCGCGGAGGCGCCCGACAGGGCCGCAACGTGGCCGATCTTGATCGGCTCCTGTGCACTCACCGGCATCGATGACGCGATGGCGAGCACGCCCGCGACAAGCAGTTCGCGCCACTCCGTATACCTCATCATCCAAGCTCCTCAAGATTTCTCAAGGTTGTCGACCGTGCGAAGGAATCCTGCAGCCAGCGCCGGAACCGCGTGTCCCGGGCGGCGCTCCGGACACGCATCGAGCTTACAGGGAAATCGACGGCCGTGCGACTCGCCAGACCTGCCCGGTCATTGAGCCGAATGTCCGCAAGACGAGCACCGCACCTGCGAGAGCATCCCACCCTGAGGTATGGCCGATGCCGGCGACAACTTTGACGTAGCGGGCGACACTCTGATGTTCCAGAAGCGCAATGATGGTGCGGTGGAGCGCCTCCGAGCTGTGTCCTTCGGCGGCCGCCCTCAGGAATGCCGCCGACAGCGGTGTCGTCGCAAGGGGTGCTGCCGCGGCGATCGCCGCATGGAGATCACGCGCCGCATCGACCTGGCCCATGGCGCGCAGCGCGACGAGCGCACCGCACAACAGGTCGTCTCCCGACGGTGTCAGGCCCGGGCCGAGACCGAGGAGATCGACGGGCGCCGGTTCGTGCGTCAGCCGCGTCAGCCGTGCACTTGCCCATTCCCGCAGCCGCGCAACCCGCGGTCCGGCGACGCGTGCCAACGCCGAGGCCGGCAAGCTGGCCGAACCCAGTACGACCCGGGCGATGCCATCGACCGGAGCTTCTTCGCACGCGAGGCGATCGAGGTCGTCCAAGGCATGCATCAACACTCTGCGTTCGCCACTCCGGGGCCAAGGCGGAGGCCGCCATATGGAAGTTTCGGCCGTGGCAAATGCGGCGCGACCGCATTTGATGCCTCCTTCGCCGATGCGCACCTCGGCACCTTCAGCCGGCAGGTGCCTCGCAGCCCACGCCCAGCCGACACCGTCGTCCACAATTGCATTGAGCGGACCTTTGCCGATGCTGGCATCGCCGATGCAGACAAAGTCCCCGCCCGCCTGCACATGAAAGCTGCGCGCGAACACCGCCATCACATGCGCCGAGACGTGGCACTGGGCAAAGCGCCGCGCGTGCGCGCCCCAAACGGAAATGGGCGCTACCGGACGCACTGCAGGGCAATCTCAGTGGCGCTGGCATTCGACGCTGCGAGTATGATGCCGGCGTCCGCAAGCTTGCGCACCTGGGAAGAGCGAACCTGAGGATCAGCCTCCGTGCCGACCACGGACGCGACAATCATCGGCCCGGTCCCTGCCCAGTTGCCCAGAGCACGCACAAGCTGGCCTGCGGGATCGGGATGACTGCCCCAGCCCAGGACGACATCGAGCACGACCACGCCAACCGTCTCGTCGGCCAAAGCCTCAGCGAGCGGCGCATCGCGCGTCGCCGGCTCGATCATCGGATGCGGCCGCCCGCGGGTGAACTCGTCGTCGCCAAGATCGATCATCATGTGCGCGTTGCGCTTCGCGCCGAGCCGTTCCGCGCCGGGAACGGGAACGTTGGAGACCACGTCGAGTCCTGATCGTTGCAGGATCATCTGGGCCTCGGAGCACAAGGTCCCACCACAGAAGAGGCCGCGGATCAGCTTCGCGGCGCTCGCGGGCTTCGGCAACGCGCCCTGATAGGCGGCAAGCTTGCGCCCGAGGACCGCCTCTGCCGCCTCCGCGAGCGTGCCCGCGAACCGCACATTGGCAGGCAGCGCGGCGTCCGGCCTGCTGCCAATGAGGCAGAGGGTGAACGGCTTCGCGCTCTTGCCCACGCGCGCAAGCACCTGCTTGGCCACTTCGCGCGCCGGCGGCTTGGAGATCAGCACGATGTGCCGGGTTGCCGGATCCTTGTCGAGGAGATCGATGGCCGCGAACGTGGTGATACCGCCCACCTCCTGCGTCAGGTCGCGGCCGCCGGTGCCGATGGCATGGGAGATGCCGCGTCCGCCGTTGGCGATCAGGCATGAAACCTCCTGGATGCCGGTGCCGGACGCACCGACGATGCCGACGTCGCCCCGCGGCACGGAGTTGGCGAAGGCCAGCGGCACGCCGCCGATGATGGCCGTGCCGCAGTCCGGCCCCATGACAAGCAGCCCGAGGTCGCGCGCCTCGCGCTTCAAGGCAATTTCCTGCCCAAGCGGTACATTGTCGGAGAAGATCATGACATTCAATCCGCGCCGCAGCCCCTTGCGGGCTTCGGCAACGGCAAAGTCACCGGGAACAGAGATCAGTGCCAGGTTGGCGTCCGGCATCTGCTCTACCGCGCCCCGCAGCGTGCGCGGCTGCCAGGACGCGTCTCCGGCTTCGCTCCGGCGTGGCTGGTCCAGCAAGCGCCGGGCCTCCGTCATCGCCGCGGCGGCCGCATCTGCGTCCCGCACCCTGACGGCAATGACCAGATCTCCGGGTCCCGCCTGGGCGCCGGCTTCATCCAGCACGCCCGCCTCGCGCAGGATCTCCTTATTGGCCGGCGTACCCATCATCATTCCGGCTTCCTCGACCCCCGGCAGCGCGGCGATCGCTCGAGCGGCGCGCATCAGCGCCACCGAGTCGAGATAGAGGCCCTTGCGTATCTCGTTGCGGATGATCAACACACAACACCCAACTTTGCGGCGAACGTCTCCAGCGCTTGCGTGAAGCACGGCATCGGCGCCTTGACGACGCCCGCTCCCACCTGGCCCACGCCCGGCTCGCGATGGGCGATGCCCGTATTGATGCTCGGCACAATGCCCGTCTCGACCACTCGGCGGATGTCGATGCCGGTGGGCACGCCCAGGCCATCCAGCATCGGAATGGTCCACTCCGGGTTGCTGCGGGCAGTGATCTCTCCCATCGCGCGGGTGAAGGCCGCAGCCCCCGAAGCCGGCCCGGCGCCGATGAAGCCGACCACGGCCGGCGCCGCCGCCATGGCGAACGCGCCGAGGCCGACCGTCTCGACGATCGCCGAGTCACCCATATCAGGATTGGCATCCTTGGCCGTATAGCCCGGGAAGTAGAGCCCGACCGGCATCTCTACCGGGGCCGTGAACCAGGTATCGCCGGTGCCGGAGACGCGGATGCCGAAGTCGGTGCCGTTGCGGCACATGGCGGTGACCACAGAGGAACCCTCGATGCCGCGTGCAGGATCGGTGAGGGCTTTGCTCATCGCCATCGCCACATTGAGGAAGAACTGATCGTTCTTGCCGATGAAATCGAGGCACCGCGCCAGCACTTCGCCGTCCTTGCTGGTGCGCGCTAGAGCTGGAGCCAGAATGCGCAGCAGCAGGCTCGAGCAGGCGACGTTGCGCTGGTGCATCTCGTCGCCCATGGCGAGGCCACGGGCGATGATCGGTTTGAGCGGGATGCCCCCGGTCTCGCGGACGGCGCGGCCGAGCGCCGGTCCCAGCGTGTCGCGCAACCAGGCAAGGCGGGCGAGCACCTCGGCGTCGTTGCCGCCGAACCGCATCACCTTGCCGAGACCTTCATTGATCGCGCAGTAGGCGCGATTTCCGAACGAGCGGTTCTCGATCACCAGCACCGGCTGGCTCAGCGTGGTAATGCCGGTCATGGGCCCGACCGCATCGTAATGATGGTTCGGCTCAAACCGGAATGCGCCGGCTTCGGCTTGCGCGGCCCCATCCTTGAGGTCCTTCGCCCAACCCTCGAACACGGCAATGCCCATGATGGCGCCGCGCAAGGGCCCACACATGCGCTCCCAGCTGATCGGCGGCCCCGCGTGCAGGATGTGGTGCTTGCCGAGGCCCTTGATCGCCTCGCCCGCCGGGACCACATCGACCAACACCGGATCGCCCGACAGCAGGCGTCGCAGCGCCTCGGCGTTGGCTGTCTCGATCTTCTCCACTTTCGCCGCAAGCCTCCGCTAGCTTCCGAGCTTCGACAAGAGATCGGCCAGTCGCGCATCGCCGCCGGCCGGCGGCACCCATCGCACGTGCTGAACGGTCGTGCCGTGCGCCGCGAGGTCGTCGGCAAAGCGCTCCAGCCCGACGTTGATGACGCGCGGAGGCCCGTCGAGGAGCGAGGTTGCTCTCTTGCTGGCCGCCATGTTGTCCTCGGTCGCCATGGCCTGCCCTCCAAGCGTTCTATGCGCTGGCGCCACCGCAAACCTAGTGGGGCGGCTCCAATAGTGGCTACCGTTGCCATCCCGGCACTTGCGTGCGCCGGAAAAGGCCGGTGTCACCGGGATCGATCTCCCAACCGGACACAAGGCCCGGCATTGCGAGTGTCGACGTCAGACCACTCGCTCCTCTCGCAAATCCATCTTGGACTATCCTCGCGGCGGGATCACCGGAAGAATGCGGGACATGCCGCGGCCGATCAAGGTGCATTCTGCCAAGCCGTCACAATAGGGGGGCTGCCGCGGCGATCGCACGCGAGCGCAGCGGAGCGGGGCGACCGGCTGGCGTGCCTTTCTCGGGAGAAGGTCCGCCTTAGCCCGACGTGGTCTGCGGGTCGGCCACGCCTTGTCGCGATGCCCTCCACTCCTCGAAGCGCTGCAGAACCACAAATACCGACGGCACAAACGCGACCGTCAGCAGGGTCGAGCCGAGCATGCCCGTCAGGACGGCGATGCCGATGGACTTCTGCGCGCTGGCCCCGGCGCCGGAGCCCAGGACGAGCGGCACGACGCCGAGGATGAAGGCAAATGACGTCATCAGGATTGGCCGGAAGCGATTGCGTGCCGCCTCGACCGCCGCCTTCTCGATTGCTAGGCCGCCATGCCGCCTCAGCTCGCGGGCGAACTCGACGATCAGGATGGCATTCTTCGCCGAAAGCGCGATCAGCAGGATCAGTCCGATCTGCGTGTAGAGATTGTTCGGCACGCCCAGGGCCAGCAGCGTGGCCGCGGTCCCGAGCAGCGCCAAGGGCACCGACACGATCACCGTCAGCGGCGCGATCCAGCTCTCGTATTGCGCCGCCAGCACCAGATAAACGAGGAGCAGGCTCAGCGCGTACACCAGATAGATCTGGTTGCCGACCTCCTTCTCCTGATAGGACATCGCCGTCCACTCGTAGCTTGCGCTGAGGGGTAGCGTTTCCTTGGCGATCTGCTCGAGCACGTTCAGTCCCTGACCGGAGCTGAAGCCGCGCGCCGTATTGGCGACGACCGTTGCCGCCGGATAGAGGTTGTACAGCGAGATCACCGAGGGACCGTTCACAACGGTGATGTCGGCCAGCGTGCCGAGCGGCACCATGCCTCCGCCGCTGTTGCGGATCATCAGCGTCTTGAGCGATTCCGGGCGGAGCCGCGCGGCGGCCTCCGCCTGCACATAGATCTGGAATACGCGGCCGAACTTGTTGAACTGGCCGATGTAGCTCGAGCCGACATAGGAACTGAGCGCGTCGAGCGCATTGCCGAGCGGTACGCCCAGCGTCTCCGACTTCACGCGATCTATCGTGACATTTATCTGGGGCGCATCGGCCCGGAAGGAGTTGCGGACGACCTGGAACATCGACTGGTGCGACGCACGCTCCGTGATTGCCTGTGCCAGATGCTCGAGCTGCGCGTAGTCGAAGCTGCCGTCGCGCAGCTCGACCTTCATGGTAGCCCCGGAGACGTTGCCGATGCCCTGGATCGGTGGCGGTGGAATGACGAGCGCCAGTCCGTCGTCCAGCGTCTTCACCCGCTCGGAAAGACCCATGTACAGTCCGAGGAGGTCCTGCCCCTTGCCGCGCTCCGACCAGTCCTTGAGAATGACGTAGGCAATGCCGGCGTTGGCCAGGCTCGCATTGTCGTTGACAGCATCGAGCCCCCCGATCGTGACGGCCTTGTCGACGCCGGGCAGCGAACGCACTCGTTTGGACACCTCATCGAGGGTGCGCGTCGTGCGCTCGAGCGAGGCTCCTTCGGGGAGCTGAACTGCGATGAGAAAGTAGCCCTGGTCCTCGATCGGCAGGAAGGCGGTCGGCACGCGGGCCAGGCTGTAGACCGCGAGCGCGACGAGAGCGGCAACGATCAGCGCCATCAGCCCGCTGCGCGCGACCATGCGGGCGATCAGTCGAGCGTAGCGCGCCTCCCCGGCGTCGTAGACGCGATTGAAGCCCCGGTAGAAGACATTGGGGGCCTTCGACGGGTCCCTCGCGCGCAGCCACAAGGCACATTGCGCGGGCTTCAGCGTCAGCGCGTTGACTGCGCTGATGGCGGCCGTGGCCGCGATGACGAGCGCGAACTGGCGATACATCTGGCCACTCAGGCCGGGCAGAAAAGCCGCAGGCACGAACACCGCCATCAGCACCAGTGTGATGCCGATGATGGGGCCCAGCAGCTCCCGCATGGCCTTCACCGTGGCGTCATGGGGAGTAAGCCCGTGCTCGATGTGCTTGGCAGCGCCCTCGACGACGACGATGGCATCGTCGACGACGATGCCGATCGCCAGGATGATGGCGAACAGCGTCGTTAGGTTGACCGTGAAGCCGAAGAGCGCCATTGCCGCGAAAGCGCCGATGATGGTCACTGGGACCGTGGTCGCCGGCACCAGGGTCGCGCGCCAGTCCTGCAGGAACACGAGGATCACGATGAGCACGAGGATCGCCGCCTCGATCAGCGTCTTGTAGACCTCGTGGATGGCGGCGCCGACGAACTTGGTGGTGTCGAAGGGAACGTCCCAGGTCATGCCGGGAGGAAACGCCGGCTGCAGCTGCTGCATGCGCTTCTCGACGCGCTTGGCGACCTCGAGTGCATTCGCCTCCGGCAGCTGAAAGATGGCCAATCCCGCCGACGGCTGCCCGTTGAGCTTGAAGGTCTGGCTGTACTGCTGGGCACCGAGCTCGACGCGGGCGACGTCGCGCAGCCGCGTTATCCGGCCGCCGCCCGCGGTCTCGGCCTTGATGATGATGTCCTCGAACTGGGCTACGTCGTCGAGCTTGCTCGGCACGTTGATCGTGTATTGGAAGTCCGTGCCGGCGGGCACGGGCGGGATACCGAGCTGCCCGGCTCCCGTGGTTCGGCTCTGCAGGTTGACGGCGTTGATGACGTCGGCCGGAACCAGCTTGCGCGCCTGCAGCTTCTGCGGGTCAAGCCAGAGCCGCATGGCGTACTGGCCCGCGCCGAATACCGAGACGTTGCCGACGCCGTCGATGCGCGCGACCTCGTCGAGCAGATTGATGGTGGCGTAGTTCGACAGGAACAGGCTGTCGTAGCGGCCGTCCGGCGAGTTCAAGGCCACGATCTCGAGGATCGAGGTCGAGCGTTTGGCGGTCTGCACACCCTGCTGCTGGACGGCTTGCGGTACCGAGGGCAGGGCGCTCGACACCCGGTTCTGCACGAGAATCTGCGCCTTGTCGGCGTCGGTGCCGATGCGGAATGTGACGGTGAGCGTATAGGTGCCGTCGCTGGTGCTCATCGACGACATGTAGATCATGCCCTCGACGCCGTTGACCTTCTGCTCGATGGGAAGCGCAACGTCGCGCACTACGGTCGCGGCGCTGGCGCCGGGGTAGCGCGCGGTGACTTGCACCGTCGGCGGCACGATGTTGGGGTATTGCGCCACGGGCAGCCGGGCGAGAGAGACGAGCCCGAGGACGACGGTCAGGACGGCAATGACATTGGCAAAGATCGGCCGCTCGATGAAGAACTTGGCAATCATTTCTTGTCCTTGGGCGCGCTGGAGGCGGCGGCGGGAGCGGACGACGGCGTGACGGGAGTGCCGGCAGTCGCGGGCGCGGGGCGCGCCTCGACGGGCTTCACGACGTTGCCCGGAATGGCGCGCTGATTGCCGGTGACCACCACACGATCGTCGGGCTTCAGGCCACCCTTGATGATGCGCAGGCCGCCATCCACCACCTCGCCGATCTCGACAGGGCGCTGCTCGACAACATTCTTGTCGTTGACGACGAGCAGGTAGCGGCCGAGCTGGCCATTGCCCAGCGCCTGGTCGGGAACCAGCAGGGATTGAACGTCACGCTGCGTCGGCACCCGGACGCGCACGAAGAGTCCCGGCAGCAGCACCAGATCCTTGTTGTCGAGACGCGCCCTGACGGGGAGCGTACCGGTGCTCTGATCGAGGTCGGGCGCGATGTAGTCGATCACCCCCTTGTGCGGAAACCCGGTCTCGGTCTGCAAGCCGATCTCCACCGGGATCGGGCCCAGGTCCTTGATCGTCAGGCCCTGGCTCCTCAGCTGGTCGCGGATTTGCAGAACCTGCTGCTCGTTGACGCTGAAATTCACATAGATCGGCTGGATCTGGACGATGGTGGCGAGCTTGGTGGGTCCCCCGGCACCGACCAGAGCTCCCGGGTCGACAAGTCTCGCCGTCACGACGCCGGCAAAGGGGGCTTTGATCTCCGTATAGCCGAGGTTGATCTTGGCCTGCTGCACCTGCCCCTTGGCCTGCTCGAGGGCGGCCATCGTTGAATCGCGCTTGGAGCGGCTTTCGTCGAGCTTGGCCTCGCTCGCCACCTGGCGCTGAATGAGCGCAGTCTGGCGGTTGAGGTCGGCTTCGGCCTGAACGAGAAGCGCTTCCTGTTGCCGCTGGGTCGCTTCGGCAATCTGCAGGCTCGTTTCGTAGGGGGCCTGTTCGATCACGAACAAGGTGGTGCCGGCGGCCACCACCTCGCCGTCCTTGTAGCCGACCTTCTCGAGGAACCCCTGCACACGCGCCATGAGGTCCACCTTGTTGAAGGCGGACGTGTTGCCGGTCAGCTCGAGGTACAAGGTGACGGCACGCTGCTGCGGTGTCTGGATCCCGACCTCTGCCGCCGGAGGGGGCTGATACTTGTTGCGGTCGTCGCAGCCACCGAGGAAAAAGGCGCAACAACAAAATGCCGCTAGCTGTTTCCGCGCTACTATCAATTGCGGCCCCTAATCTCTATTGCCTGCATCCTGCCCCGTGAACCTGTATCGCCTGTAAGTTATTGCATTGCAAATCGGAAAGGCGCCAAGGGTTGAGGCCACGCTCCGTTGATGCGACAAAGGGGCTTGCGGTTTTGGACCGACCACGACAGTGCACGAGCGACGCCCCCTTGGCTGCCGACGAGCATCTTCGCGCTGCTCGGAGAAGCATCCCGCAAGCTGCTCGAAACCGGCCAGCGCTTGGCCTTTTGGCCCGCTGAAAAGTGAGACACCGCCGTGCGGCAAAGTCGACGGGGCCGATGCGACCGAAGCGGCCCTCCCGGGCGCGGCGACGGGCGCTGCAAATCTCTCGGCCGGCCGCGCCGGCCGTTTCACAGCTTGCGGCATTCACATGTGTCAGCCTTGATCGCGGCCGGCCCGGATGTGCTAGTGATCTCCCGGCGTCCGGACACGCCGGCCCGGTCGTCGCGGTGAACCGAATCACGGCGCGGCAGCAGGAGTGACCGCTGCGGTCACGACGAAAGCGAACAAGACATGAACCACCGGCCCATTCCGTCGGTGCCAACTCCGAGGTTTGCAGGGGCGCGATTGATCTGTTAAGTCTCTGATTCTACAGCATATGCCGGCTTAGCTCAGTGGTAGAGCAGCGGTTTTGTAAACCGTTGGTCGGGGGTTCAAATCCCTCAGCCGGCACCAA
>Ga0111539_10009899_pt1 | contig 12026 bp, 10 predicted proteins | sample RhiMethybrSRZTD1_FD_79667 | JGI IMG/M metagenome (GOLD analysis project Ga0111539, IMG submission 79667) | Populus rhizosphere microbial communities from Tennessee, USA - Rhizosphere MetaG P. TD hybrid SRZTD1 (version 2) (version 2) | ecosystem: Host-associated > Plants > Roots > Rhizosphere >...
CGCTGGTGATCGGCCGCGTGCGACCGTCGGTGGTCATCGGTGTTGGTGGCTACAGCTCGGGTCCGGTAGTCGCGCTGGCCGCGATTCGTGGCATCCCGACGCTGCTGATGGAGCAGAACGCGGTCCCCGGCGTCACGAACCGGCTGCTGGCCAGGCTGGTTCGCGCGGCAGCGGTGACCTACGAGCAGAGTGTTGCGTTGTTTGGCCGGAAGGCGTTCGTGGCAGGCAATCCAGTTCGACCGGAGTTTTTCGCGACACAGGGGGCATATGACACGCAGCGTCAGCCGCCGGGTGCGGCTCGGGTCCTAGTCTTTGGCGGCTCTCAGGGCGCGCACGCGATCAACATGGCCATGGTGGAGGCAGCGGCGCGGCTGGCAGCCACCACACCACGACTGGCGATCACGCATCAGACAGGAGAGCGCGATTTGGAGATGGTCCGTGATGGGTACCGGCGCGCAGGGTTGCAGGCCCGGGTCGAGCCGTTCCTATTCGCCATGGACCGGGAAATGAAATCCGCAGACCTGGTCATCTGCCGCGCGGGCGCAACCACGCTCGCGGAACTGACGGCGGCGGGGCGAGCGTCGATCCTCATTCCGCTGCCGACGGCAACCGACGACCATCAGCGCCGCAACGCGGAAGCGCTCGTCGCCGCCGGCGCGGCGCGGATGATTCGGCAGCGGGAACTCACGGGTGAGCGGCTGGCGGCGGAGGTCGTGGCGCTGGCCGGCGACGAGGTGGCGCGACGGGAAATGAGCGGGCACGCACGTCGATTGGCGAAGCCCGACGCCGCGAGAGTCATCGTCGACAAGGTGCTGGAGCTTGCAGCGTGATCGCGGCCTGATGTTGGGACGCACCCGCCGCGTCCACTTCGTGGGCATCGGCGGGATCGGGATGAGCGGCATCGCGGAGCTGCTCGCGAACCTGGGGTACGACGTCAGCGGGTCGGATGCAAAGCGATCGGACGTGACGGCCCGTCTCGAACAGCGCTTCAACGTGCGCGTGTTCGAGGGGCACGCGGCGGCGAATGTGGGCGAGGCGGACGTCGTCGTCGTGTCGTCGGCGGTGAAACGCACCAACCCGGAGATCGTTGAGGCCGGGCGCAGAGGGATTCCGGTCATCCCGCGGGCGGAAATGCTCGCCGAGCTGATGCGCCTGCACTTTGCGATCGCGGTGGCGGGCTCGCACGGCAAGACGACGACGACGTCGATGATCGCGCTGGTGCTCGAACGTGCCGGACTCGACCCGACGGCGGTGATTGGCGGCAGGCTGAGTGTTTTTGGCAGCAACGCACGGCTGGGAGACAGCGAATACATGGTGGCTGAGGCCGACGAAAGCGACCGCTCGTTTCTGATGCTGTGGCCGTCGATTGCCGTGGTCACCAACATCGATCGCGAGCACATGGAGAGCTACGACAGCCTCGACGAGCTGCAACAGGCATTTGCCGACTTCTCGAACAAGGTGCCGTTTTACGGCAGCGTCGTGGCCTGCGCCGACGACGCGAACCTGCCGGCCATATTCCCGCGCCTGAAGCGTCGCCTGACGACCTACGGGCTCGACGGTCCGGCGACTGTGTTCGGCCGCGATGTCGAGGTTGGATCGTTCGGCGGCCGCTGCTCCGTTCATCGGACAACGACGAAGGGCACCGAACGGCTCGGCGTCATCGAGTTGTCGGTGCCCGGACGACACAACCTCCAGAACGCGCTCGCCGCGATAGCGGTCGGCGAACGGCTTGGTCTGGAGTTCGCGCAGGTTGCGGGCGCGTTGCACGATTTTCCCGGCGCGGAGCGGAGGTTCGAGCGTCACGGCGAGGCCGCCGGCGTGGTCGTCGTGGACGACTACGGGCATCACCCGACCGAGATCGCCGCGGTGCTGGCGGCGGCGCGGGCGACATTGAACCGCCGGCTCGTGGTTGCCTTTCAGCCGCACCGCTACTCACGGACGGCGCAACTCCTCGGGGAGTTCGGACCCGCATTGAGGGACGCAGACGAAATCGTGCTCACCGATATCTATGCGGCCGGCGAAGAGGCCATTCCAGGAATCACGCTCGACGTGCTGGCCGACGCGGTCCACAGCGGTGCCGGGCGTCCGGTGCACAGAGTCGCCGCGCTCGATGGGGTCGTCGAGAGACTGCTGGAGATCGTCCGCCCCGGTGATGCCGTCATCACGCTCGGAGCCGGCTCGATCGGGACCATTCCGGCACAGCTGATGGACGCGTTGCGGCGGAAGGAGGGCCACCGGTGATGCCCGTCTCTGCGCCGGCGGACAAACGCTTTCGCCGCTCGCACGTGCATCCCGGCAGGAAGCGGAGCTGGATGCCGTCATGGCGGGGGGCCGCGATTGCCGTCGTGGCGTCCGCCGTCGTGATCTACGGTGTCTCCCGCGCCGCCGGAATTGCGCTGACCGCGGAAGCATTGACCATCACGAAGATCGACGTCAGCGGCACGAACAGGATGGCCGCCGGTGAAGCCGTCGCATTGCTCGAAGGGCTGCGCGGCGCCAGCATGGTCACTGCCGACCTTGAAGGGTGGAGACAGAAACTGCTCGAAGCGCCCTGGGTCGCCGACGTCGCCATCCGTCGGGTGTTCCCGGGAACAGTCGCCGTCGTCATCTCCGAGCGCGTGCCACTCGGCATCGGCCGTATCGCCGACGCGTTGTACCTGATCGATCAGGAGGGGACGATCATCGACGAGTTCGGCCCGAAATATGCGGAGTTCGACCTTCCGATCATCGACAACCTGGCGGGTCGTGGAGCAAAACAGGGTGTCCCGGTCGATCCGAAACGTGCGGCGCTGGCAGGGCGGGTGCTCACGGACCTGCAGCGGCGTCCCGACCTCGCCAGGCAAGTGTCGCAGATTGACGTGTCGAACGTCCGCGATGCGGTCGTGATCCTGAAGGACGACCCGGCGCTCATTCACGTGGGCGACGACCGCTTCGTCGATCGGGTGCAGGCATACCTCGATCTCGCACCGCGACTGCACGAACAGGTTCCGAACATCGACTACGTCGATCTGCGGTTCACCGACAACGAGCGCGTGTTCGTTGGAACGGCAGGCAAATAAGGGAGGCGGAGTGGCACGCAGAGAACGCTATGTCGTCGGGCTGGACGTCGGCACCTCCGCCGTCGTCTGCATTGTCGGCGAGACGCTCGACGACGGCAGCGTCGACGTCGTCGGCATCGGCGTGGCCGAATCGCGTGGCATCAAGCGCGGCGTCGTCGTCAATCTCGAAGGGGCCGTCGATTCGATCAAGAAGGCGATCGAGGAGGCCGAGCTGATGGCCGGCATCGAGGTCGACTCCGTGCACCTCGCCCTGTCAGGGCCGCACGTGAAGGGGTTCAACAGCCGTGGCGTCATTGCCGTCGCCGGCAAGAACCGCGAGATTACGCGTGACGACGTGCGGCGCGCCATCGACGCGGCGAAGGCGGTGGCGCTGCCGACGGGGCGCGAGATCCTGCACGTGCTGCCGCAGGACTTCGTCGTCGACGAACAGGACGGCATTGGTGCGCCGGTGGGAATGACCGGCGCGAGGCTCGAAGTCAACGTCCATGTCGTGACCGGCTCCGTGTCGTCCACGCAGAACATCGTCGCCTGCGTCAATCGCGCCGGCGTCGCCGTTGCCGATACCGTCATTGAGCAGCTCGCCGCCGCCGAAGCGGTGCTCACGTCCGACGAGAAGGAGCTGGGCGTCGCGCTGGTGGATATCGGCGGCGGCACCGCGGACGTCGCGATTTTCGAGCGGGGCAGCCTATGGCACACCGGTGTGGTCGCGATCGGCGGCGATCACTTCACCAACGACATTGCCGTCGGACTGCGGACGCCGATTCCGGATGCCGAGAAAGTGAAGCGAAAGAACGGATGCGCGTTGTCATCGATGGTCGACGAGGACGAGACGATCGAGGTGGCGAGCGTCGGTGGGAGAAAGCCGCGCCTGATGGCGCGGCGCATCCTGTCCGAGATCCTGCAGCCGCGCGCGGAGGAGACGTTCCACCTCGTGTGGGACGAAATCCGCCGCGCCGGGTACGAGAAATCGCTGAACTCCGGGATCGTCCTGACCGGAGGCGGCTCGATCCTCGAAGGGATGCCCGAGATCGCCGAGCAGATCTTCGACCTGCCGATCCGGCGGGGCTGTCCCGTTGGTGTCGGCGGGCTCGCCGACCACGTGAACAGCCCGGTGTTTGCCACCGCGGTCGGCGTCGTCTTGTATGCGCACCGCAACCGCGCGCCGGAACCGTCACGGGCCGGCGCCGGCGCTTTCAGCCGCGTAGCCGGACGTCTGCGCGGAATCTTCAAGGAATTCTTCTGAACACAGCCAACGGGAGGCGCACATGAAAGAGGCGGAGAAGCTGCGACTGACGCTCGATCCGGAGGGCCGGCGCGCGGCCAACATCAAGGTGATTGGCGTGGGCGGCGGCGGCAGCAACGCCGTGAACCGGATGGTCGAAGTGGGCCTCGGCGGCGTGGAGTTCATCGTCGCCAACACCGACGTGCAGGCGCTCGACTACAACAAGGCCGGCGTCAAGGTGCAAATCGGCAACAAGCTGACGAAGGGTCTCGGCGCCGGCGCCGATCCGAACATCGGCCGGCAGGCGGCGCTCGAGGACACCGACTCGATTATCCAGGCGCTCTCCGGTGCCGACATGATCTTCGTCACCACCGGTCTCGGCGGCGGCACCGGAACGGGGGCGGCTCCGGTGATCGCCAGCCTGGCCAGCGAGCTCGGGGCACTGACGATTGCGGTCGTGACCAAGCCGTTCAAGTTCGAGGGCAAGAAGCGCGCGATTCAGGCGGAGGCGGGGCTCGACGCGTTGCGCGAGTGCGTCGATACGGTGATCACGATCCCCAACGAGCGGCTGCTCTCGATCATCGATCGCCAGACGTCGCTCAACCAGGCGTTTACGCTGGCCGACGACGTGCTGCGGCAGGCCATTCAAGGCATTTCCGATCTGATTCTCGTGCCGGGGATCATCAACCTCGACTTCGCCGACGTCAAAACGATCATGTCGGGCATGGGTGTGGCGATGATGGGCACCGGCGTGTCAGAAGGCGAAAGCCGCGCGATGATCGCCGCGCAGAAGGCGGTGTCGAGCCCGCTGCTCGAAGACGGATCGGTCAACGGCGCGCGCGGGGTGATCATCAACGTCACTGGCGGTCCCGACATGTCGTTGATGGAAGTGAACGAAGCGTCGTGCGTCATTCAGGAGGCAGCGCACGAAGACGCCAACATCATCTTCGGCGCCGTCGTCGATCCGAACCTGAAAGGCAAAGTGAAGATCACCGTCATCGCCACCGGCTTCGAAAAGGCACAGAGCACGCGCGCCGTTCCGGCGGCGGCGTTGCAGACCCCGGTCGATCTGTCGAACTACACGACGCACTTCAACGCCGCCCAGACCACGGCGCCGGCCCCACCGCCGGTGGCCGACACGCCGACGGCGCAGCCGGCAATGAGCTTTGCCTCGTCGCTGACGGTAAACCGCCGTCCGCCGATCGAGCTGAACCTGCCGCTGGCGGCGGCTGGCGGGGTCGCGTCCGGCGAGCACGGCGTCGAGATGGATTCGCCGCTCGACGTGCCGGCGTTCCTGCGCCGGCAGAGCTGAAGGACTGCAGGTCCGGCGGGTCCGCCTTCGCTGAGAGTTTTCTCCGGCGGAACCCGCCCCACGCGGTCCGAAGGCTGCGACGGAACCTGCCCGACGCAGTCGGGCAGCTCGGGCGGACTCGCTCGATACCGGCTGTACACTAGGTACACCCACGGCCAACGGGAACGGCGCCGTCGCAACACCAGCTCCCGTACGACTGGCCGTCTCCCCGGCTCAGCAACCATGGCAAAGGCGAACCATCAGACGCAGCGCGAGCGTGCCCTCGAACTCCTGGCGAGGGAAGTCGGATACGTCCGCAAGCCGCACGGTGGAAAGCTGCGCGTGGCGCTCGCCTTCCCGAACACCTACTTCGTGGGGATGTCCAACCTCGGGTTTCAGACGGTCTACAAGCTGTTCAACCAGGAGCCCGACATTGTCTGCGAGCGGTTCTTCCTGCCGCCGAAGACGGAGCTCGCCGCACAGGTCGCTGCCGGTGCGCCGCTGATTACGCTCGAATCGCAAACTCGCGTTCGCGACTTCGACGTCGTCGCGTTTTCGGTGTCGTTCGAATGGGACTACACCAACGTGCTCACGCTGCTGCGGCTGGCAGGTATCCCCGTGCGAACGGGCGAACGGACGCATCACGACCCGCTCGTCATGATTGGCGGCGCCGTGACCTTCGTGAATCCTGAGCCGCTGGCGCCGTTCGCCGACGTGATCGCAGCGGGCGAGGGCGAGGCGCTGATTCCGTCGCTCGTGAGGGCGTTCAAGGAAGCGACGGATCGGGACGATCTCCTGCGGCGGCTGGTAACGGAACGCGGTTATTACGTGCCCTCGTTCTACGACGTGCAGTACACCGGGGACGGCTCGATCGCCGCGTTTACGCCGCGGCCGGAGACGGGAGCGCCGCTGGTGGTGAAGAAGGCGGCGCTCAAGACAACCGAAGCGGTCGACCCACCGGCGACGACGATCTTCACGCCCGACACCGAGTTCGGCTCGCGCTTCCTCGTCGAAGTCGTGCGCGGCTGCGCCAACCTGTGCCGCTTCTGCTGGGCCGGCTACAACTACCTGCCCGTGCGCGCATTCCCGAAAGACCGAATTCTGGCGCTGGCCGACCGCGCCAAGCCGTATTCGAACCGCGCCGGCCTGGTATCGATCGCGTTGTGCGACCATCCCGACATCGAGGAGATCCTCACCGCGCTCGTCGACAAGGGCTACGCCATCAGCCCGGCGTCGCTGCGCCTCGACGACCTGACACCGACGATCCTCGACCTGCTCCGGCGCAGCGGTGAGCGCACCATCACCATCGCGCCAGAAACCGGATCCGACCGGCTGCGGCGGGTCATCAACAAGACAGTCACCAACGACGAGATCCTGAACGCCGCGGAAATGATCTTTGCAGCCGGCTTCGACAACCTGAAGCTGTACTTCATGATCGGCCTGCCGACCGAGACCGAAGACGATCTGATCGCCATCCGCGATCTCACGCTGCAGCTGCGCGACATCATGCTGACGCACGCGCGCACGCGCGGACAGATTGGCCGGATCGTCGGCAGTGTCAACCCGCTGGTTCCCAAGCCTGGCACGGCGTATCAGTGGCTGCCGATGACCGACGACCGTGCCATCGAGCGCAAGATCAGAGACATGCGTACTCTCATGGCCGGCATCGACAACGTCTACTTCAATATCAAGTCTGAGCGGCATTCCTTCTACCAGGCGCTGTTGTCACTCGGCGACCGGCGCGTGGCCCCGGCGATCGAGGCGGCGGAGCGCAACGGCGGCAACTGGCGCGCCGCAGTCGCCGAGTCGGGTGTTGACGCCGACTTTTATGTGTTCCGCGATCGCTCCAACGACGCCGTGCTGCCCTGGGACATCATCGACGGCGGCATGAAGGACGCATTCTTCCGCAGCGAATTCGAGAAAGGACTCCGGGAGGAGTGGACGCTGCCGCCGAAGCGGCAGAAAGAAAACGCCCGACTCCTCACGGTGCTTCAATAGTTCACGGGGCGACCGCCGTCTTCTCTTCAAACTCGGCGTAGGCCTGAAGAATCAGCTCGCGAAGCCGGTCCTGCGTCGCCGGGTCTCCGCTGCTCGGACGCAGCAGCGCGAAGGAGCGCCGCTCGCCCGCCACCGTGTACTGGCGCGCGGGAAAAGTGACGTTGCGACCGTTACCGGTACGACGTTCCCAGACAGTGAACCCAATCAGCTTGAGGCCGTCGAGGACCCCTTCGGTAAAGTGCAGTTCCGCTTCGGCGAGTTTGCCTGGCAGAGGGTTCTTGTCGGAATGAATGATTTTGACGACCACGGGCTTCCTCCACGGCTTGCCTACCCAAGCTCGAAGACGTAAGGCAGACGGCTTGTCCCGTCTGGCGCGGCAAAGCGCGAAGGCGGGCTGGCGCAATCTGTTGAGGCAAACGAACGGCCGTTCGGACCGTGCGCGCTTCGGCGCTGCAAATGGCGCAGGCACGGCACTTAGGGACGCGAAGAAGGCGTATGCCGCGAGAGGTCGACGAAGGTGGTAACGGTCGTTCCACGGATTGCTTCCGCCTCAAGGCGGACGCCACGGATCACTTGATGAGGAGCACGTGCGCGATGGCGAGGTCCTGTGAGTGCGTGAGCGTCAGCAGCGCGCCGGTCGCGCCGAGTTCGGCCATCCGCGCCGCGGCGCCGTCGTGGAAGCGAAGCTGCGGCGGACCATGGCGGCGGACCACTTCGATGCCTGTCCAGAACACACCGCGGGAATGGCCGGTGCCGAGCGCCTTCATCGCCGCTTCCTTCGCCGCGAACCGGGCGGCGAAGGACGACGCGAAGTCACGACGACGGCGGCAATAGTCGATTTCACCGGCGGTGAAGACGCGGCCGACGAAACGGTCTCCCCATCGGTCGATCGACTCGGCGATGCGACGGATTTCCGTTGCGTCGATACCAACGCCCACAATATCCATGCATTCCAATCCTATATGACCCTTCCGGCCCTACCTGAATCGTTCTACTGGACAGCCGAATCCTGGGGCGTCGCATTGCGGTGTCGTCCGCTCGATGCGCTCGCTCCGCACCTCTTCACCACTCGTAGCCTGGATTTGTCTACACCCGCAGCTCATGCCGATCTCGCGCGCGCCGTCGGCGCCGAACGCCTGCTGACGCTGACGCAGGTGCACGAGGCATCGGTCTACGTGGTGCGCCAAGGAGTCGAGCTGCCAGCGTCACGGCCGTCTGCTGACATTGCTGTTTCGGATGATCCAGGTGTGGCGGTCGCCGTTCGCGCGGCAGACTGTGTCCCGATCCTGATGGCGGACCGGCACGGCCGTGCGGTGGCGGCGGTGCACGCCGGCTGGCGAGGCACGATGGCGCGCGCGGCGGTCGCCGCAGTCGACACGATGGGTCGCGAGTTCGGCACGACGCCCAGTGACATCGTCGCGGCGATCGGACCGAGCATCGGTCCATGCTGCTATCAGGTGGGATCGGAGCTCGTCGACGCGTTCGCCGCCGCCGGCCACGAGCGGCATCTGATCGAGCGCTGGTTCGCGACGCCTCCGCCTCCGCGCGGATCATCGCAACGTCCGCCGCTGCGGTTGAATGTCGCCGGCGCGAACCGGGATCAGCTCGTTCTTGCGGGCGTGCCGGAAGGGCAGATCCACGACGTCGGTTTATGCACGGCGATGCATCTGGATCTGTTGACGTCGTACCGTGCGGAGAAGGAAAACGCCGGCAGGATCGCGGGCGTCATCCTACGCAGATGAGGCAGCCTCATCCATCGCTTCGTTGGCAAGTCGATCGGCGTCCTTGTTGAATTCCCGCCGCACGTGCTCGAACGTCACCCGGCCGACCCGGCGCGCGAGACGGCACGCCTCTTCGTAGAGCGGTTGCAGTCCCGGGTTCTTGACGCGGTACTGCCCCTTCATCTGTTTGACGAGCAGCTCTGAGTCCGAACGGATGTGCAGCGTCGTGATGTCGTTGGCGGTGGCCCAGCGAAGCGCCGCGAGCAGACCGCTGTACTCGGCGACATTGTTCGTGGCGAGCGGCAACGCCTCCTTCAACTCGACGACGGAGGCGTCAGCGCGCTCGATGCGGACACCATAGCCGGCGGGGCCAGGATTGCCGCGCGAGCCACCGTCGATGTTGGCTGTCGCAGTCCCGCCCGGCGCAGGATCGAACAGCGAGCCCTGGGTCAACCTCTCGACTCCGAGCGGACTAGCGGACCACCACGCCTTCCGTGGGCGGTGGCGGGGGAACGTAGTAGAGGATGCGGTGGCAGCTGTCGCACTGCACGATGCTGTCGTTGTGCCGCACCTGCTGGAAGACCTGCGGGCGCAGCCGAACGTGGCAGACCGAGCAGAGGCCATCGCGCGTGGCCACGGTGACGGCGATGCCCTTGCGCGCCCGCGCCACCTGGTCGAAGGTGGCGAGCAGGCGCGGGTCGATCTCCGCGATGAGAGCGGCGCGAGCCTCGGTCGCCGTTTTGAGGGCCGATTCGAGAGCAATGAGCTCGTCGCCGAGCTGCTGCTTGGCCGCCTCGATTTCCCGGCGGCGGGCGGCGAACACCGCCTCCGCCTGCTTCACGTCAGCGGCAATGACGTCTGCTGCCACCATCTGCTCGATGACCTTTTCTTCGACGATGCCGAGGTCGTGCTGCGCCGTCTCGATCTCGTGCCCGAGCGCCTGGTACTCGCGGTTCGTCTTGACCGCCGCCTGCTGGTCTTTGAATTTGGAGAGACGGCCCTGATAGAGCGCAACGTCTTTGTCGAGGGCGCGTCGCGCTTCCTGGTTGTCCTTCAGGCGATTCCTGGCCGACTCGAGTACCTGGGTAGCCGCGGCGAGCTGCGCGTCCGCCTCCGCCAGGCGTTGCGGGTGGGCGGCGATGCGGGTTTTGGCGTCGGCAATCGCGCTTTCCAGACGCTGGAGCTCGACGAGGCGCTGGAGGTCGGGGGACATCAGGAATGCGGGATGCAGAATGCAGAATGCAGAATGCAGGTATTAGGGGAAATGCAAAATGCAAAATGCAAAATGCAAAAAGAAGGTGCCAGTATCACTTCAGTGTTTGCATTCTGCATTTTGCATTTTGCATTACAGCCAACATTGAATGGGCCCGCCAGGATTCGAACCTGGGACCAACCGATTATGAGCCGGCCGCTCTAACCGCTGAGCTACGGGCCCGCCTTCGCCGCTTTGCGGCTACGGCGGGCAAGCCCGCCGAACTTTTCCCGCCACGCTGCTACTAGGTACGTCCCTCGAGGAACGCTTTCAGCTTACGCGAGCGCGAGGGGTGACGCAGCTTGCGGAGCGCCTTGGCTTCGATCTGCCGGATGCGCTCACGCGTGACGGCGAAGTTCTGTCCGACTTCTTCGAGCGTGTGTTCGCTGCCGTCGCCGACGCCGAACCGCATCTTGATGACCTTCTCCTCGCGCGGCGTCAGCGTCTTCAGCACCGCTTCGGTCTGTTCCTTCAGGTTCAGATTGATGACCGCTTCCGCCGGCGAGACGATGTTGCGGTCCTCGATGAAGTCGCCAAGATGCGAATCCTCCTCTTCGCCGATCGGCGTCTCCAGCGAGATCGGCTCCTGCGCGATTTTCAGCACCTTGCGGACCTTGGCCACTGGAATGTCCATACGCTTGGCGATCTCTTCCGAGGTCGGCTCGCGGCCCAGCTCCTGAACGAGCGCGCGCGACGTGCGAATGAGCTTGTTGATCGTCTCGATCATGTGCACCGGAATGCGGATCGTGCGCGCCTGATCGGCGATGGCGCGGGTGATCGCCTGACGGATCCACCACGTGGCATAGGTCGAAAACTTGTAGCCGCGGCGGTACTCGAACTTGTCCACCGCCTTCATCAGACCGATGTTTCCCTCCTGAATCAGGTCGAGGAACTGCAGGCCGCGGTTGGTGTACTTCTTCGCGATCGAGACGACGAGACGGAGGTTCGCTTCGACGAGCTCCTTTTTGGCGATCTCGGCCTGCCACTCGCCGCGGCCGATAACGTCGATGGTCCGGCGGAGACGCTCGGGCGTCTCTTCCAGGTCGTCGATCATCTGCTTGACCTGCAGACGGATGTCCTTCTGCCGCTTCAGCAGGTTCTTCTTCTCTTCTTCCCTCAGTTTTGGCGCTTTGGCCTTGGCGGCGAGCTTCGGGTTCAACTGCCGATCGACCGCCTCCAGCTCGCGCTGCACGCGCTGCACGGAGTCGACCGAATCCTTGACCTCTTCGACCAGGCGGCGCTTGATCGTCTCGGTGAACTCGATGTCGCGGATGCGGCGCGAGACTTCGATCCAGGCGCGCAGCGCGCGGAAGCGGACGCGACGGAACTTGCGCTTGTCCTTCTTCGGCGTAATGGCGACCTTCTCGAGCGCCTTGCCGTAATTGACGCGCGCCTTGCGCACCTGCTCGATCTGCCCGAGCACCTCGGCGGCGCGCTCCTGGATGACCTCGTCGGTGATTTCCTCGTCGCTGAAGATGACCAG
>Ga0111539_10009901_pt1 | contig 12026 bp, 11 predicted proteins | sample RhiMethybrSRZTD1_FD_79667 | JGI IMG/M metagenome (GOLD analysis project Ga0111539, IMG submission 79667) | Populus rhizosphere microbial communities from Tennessee, USA - Rhizosphere MetaG P. TD hybrid SRZTD1 (version 2) (version 2) | ecosystem: Host-associated > Plants > Roots > Rhizosphere >...
AACAGGGTCGCCGCTTTGACGAGGAGCGCGGCTTTGCCTTTGGCTTCGCTGGTCAGCTCGGCGCGCTGTCCCACGACGTAGGCGGCGCGATCCCAGCGCTCCGCCGCGACGAACGAACGCTCCGCCGCCTCCCACATCTTGGACCCGCCCTCCGATTCGGCAGCTTGGACGAAAGCTTCTCCAGCTTCGCCGAGCTCACCCGACTTCTCGTAGAGCTCACCCATCTTCTGGTAGAGCGCCGCGCGCACCGGCTTGTCTTCGATGGCCGCCGCGCACTCGCTGATCACCTGGCAGGCGAGATCGCGCCGCTGCCCCTTCTCGAACAGCTTGACCGCCGTTTGGATGGGCGCTTCGTCACCCGTCAACATCGCCGCGAGGCGTGCCCACGCTTCGCCCGCCGCCACGAAGTCCTTGCGCTTGACCTCGTGCAGCTGCGCGAGCTTCTTCTCGAGCGTGATCTTCGCCTCCTCGTCGGAGGTCGTCATCGCCTCTTGCTCGAGCTGGGCGGCGAGCTCGTCCCAACGCCCGCCGCGCTCGAGCAAACGGCGCAGATGCTCGCGCGCCGTGGCGTCGGCGCGATCGATGGTGCAGATCTGCTTCCACGCCTGAATCGCGGTCTCGAGATCGCGCAGCTGCGTCTCGCAGAGCCCCGCCACGTCGAGCAGCTGCTGTTTGCGCGTCTCGTTGGACGCGTTGGGGGCCCGCGCCGCCTGCATCAAGACGTCGCGAAGTTCCGCATATTGCCGCTTTTGGCGGAGATAATCCTCAACCCACGCCAGAGCCTCGGTGTGACCGGGATCGATGGCGAGCACACTCTTGTACTTGGCGAGTGCCTGCGGCTTTTGCCCGCGGCCGGCGAGCGCCGACGCCTCTTGGAGCGTGCGCATCACCTGTTCGGTGCGGTATTCGGCGCCGCCTGCCTCGACGCCGGCATCCGCTTCCACGGGGCCACCGTGCGGACCCATGGAAACCGGAGCGTGGCGCGGAGGGGGCGCATAGCCTCCCCCCATGTCGGGCGCGCCGGTCTCGCGGCGCGCTTCGGGGCCCATGGCGCCGCCCGGATTGACCTGGAGGTACTCTTGCCAACGAGGATAGAGCTCGTTGGAACGGCCGAGTTCACGCGCGTAGTGCCCCGCGAGTTGCATGGCGCGGTCGTGCCCCGGCGACGCGTCGAGGGCCGCCGTCGAATAGGCGAATCCATGCTCGCCTGGGTACATTTCGGCAAGCGACACGAACAGATCGGCAGCTTCTTGACGCTCGCCGTGCGACACCGCTTCGCCGGCGTGCATGCGCTCCAAAATCGAGGCTGCCAGCTCTTGCACGAGCGCCGCGTCATCCTGCGCGATGTTGCGCGCTTCGCGCAGCACTTGGGTAGCCCCCGATCGATCGCCGAGGAGCTTGCGTATCTCGGCTTCATCCCGATAAAGCGCGAGTTTGCGCTCGACGTCGGTGACGATGGCCTGCTCCATCGCGAAGAGGGGCAGCGCCTCGGTGTACTGCTCGGATTGTTTGTAGAGCTCCCGCAGCGCGTAGACCGCGTAGGCGGATGTGTTGTCGAGCTCGATGGCCCGGCGGTAATTGTCGGCCCCCTTTTTTGGCGTGGACAGCGGCGGCTCCGTCCACAACCTGCCGAGCTCTTCGTGAATTCCAGCCAGGTGGAGCCGCAGGTCCGGGTTCTGCGCTGCCAGCGGATTGAGCGCCTTGGCGCGTCGCTCGAGGAGCGCAACCAGGGCTTTATGCTCGCCTTTGTCGCGATAGAGCTGCGCGAGCCGTTCCGCCGCCGTCTCCTGCGTCGGATCTTTGTCCACCGCCATCATAAGGACGCGCGCCGCGCGATGCGGGTCGCCGAGCGTGACCGACCATACGTTGGCCGCTTCGCTCAACCAGTGACTGGCGTAGCTCGGGTCCGTTGTGGCATTGCCGACCTTCTCGAGGAACACCGCGTACGACTTAGGGTCGGCGTTACCCGCGTTGTGGGCATAGGCAAGCGCTTCCTGGTCGTGCGGGTTCGCAACGAGCCGCTGCACCAAGACATCAATCTCACTCGCATCCATGGGCAATCAGGACGCTATCACGCGAACAAACCCCTCGGCAACGCGGCGATTTATGCACGGACACGGTAAACGACCGCCGACGAGCGAACCCGCGGACCGAGGTCGGCGCGCCACGCGGGGATGGGTGGCCCAGCCCGGTTGTCGGTTCGGAGGGGCCCGTGACTCCTAGGACTTCCGGCCGCCGGGCATGTGTCACTTGTCCGACGCGTGGTCGGGTTAACGAGATCTCTGCTCGCCGGGACGAGATTCGTGCCCGGCAAGCGCTATACTCGACTTGTTGAAGTACGGCGACGACGCTCCCATTCCCGATCCTTACCTTCTTGCAACCGGAGCACCGCCTACCCCTCCCGCGCAGCAGCCCCCGGCGAATGAGCCGCCGATAGGGTCAACGACACCCCCCACGGGGTACGCGGCCAAGCCTTTCACGCCGGTCCCGGAAAGCGCGTACGCGACGTGGGCGCTCGTCATCGGCGTTTTCGGGCTCATTTGCTTCGGCGCGGGCCCGGTGCTCGGCATGATTGCCGTCGTGCTCGGCGTGCTCGGCTGGCGCCAAGTCAATCGCGCGGGCGGAGGCATGCGCGGCAAATTCTCCGCGGCGGCCGGCATTCTCACCGGCTTTTTGGCGATCGGCTTTTTTGCCGGCGAAGTCGCCCTCTATTTGACGTTGGTGCGACCGCAGCGCATCGCGGCCGGCGCATCGGTCAAAGCGCAGGAACCTTCCGCCGCGGTCTCGTCGACCGCTGACGACGACTCGTCGAGCGCCGCAGGGACGACCCCCGCCGAGCCCCCCTCCGGAGCGAGCACCGTCACCACGGTGGGGCACATCACGGTCGTTGACGTGGCCCTCGGCGTTGCGTCGCTCTCCAATGAGCTTCGCCGCCAGCATGCTGAAGCCACCGCCAACGGCGAGAAGCTGCTGCTCGAAACGACGGCGACCGGTTGTCCGCAATGCCAGGGCATCGCTTCGGCGCTCTCGGATCCGCGCATGCAAACGGCCCTCGAGCACGTGCGCCTGGTGCGCGTCGATCGCGACCCGTTCGAAGAGGATCTCGCGGAGCTCGAAATTCCGTCGCGCCCCCTCCCTGGCTTTTTCCTGCTCGACTCCGATCTCCGTGTCACCGACGCCATCAACGGCGGCGAGTGGGACGACGACATCGCGGTGAACATCGCGCCGGTCCTCGGGCCCTTCGTGCGCGGCACCTACGCGAAGCGCCGATCGCCGTGGAAGAAGCTGCCCCGCCCGGGCGGCACCGTTCTCTGAGCGACGGGCGCGCCTACCCCTCGCCACCTCAGGCGCCACCGTAGTCGCTCCTCGGACAGCCCTTGGCCGCGGCGCACGCGCGTAACCGTGCACCTTCGACGAAACTTTGCGTCGTGAGCGACGGGTCTTCGCCCCTCCTTAAGTTTGCGCCTCTTCAGCCGCAAAATGGGGGAAGCCGACGGGTTGCTCCGTCGCCACCTTCTACGTATCGTGCCTCCCTCGATGCAGCACGCCCCGCGCCTCGATCAGCCCGGACCTCATACCCAACCCGCCCAGTCGCTTCGTTCGGAAATGGAACGGCGGCGAGCGCAGGGGCGAGCGTTCTCCATCAAAGAAGCGGTCAACATCATCGTGCCGCTCTGTGTCGAGGTGGGGCACCTGCACAGCCGCGGCGAGCGCCTTTTCGTGCATCCCTCGTCGATCGTGATGAGCGGAGGCCAGGTGCACATCGCTGCCGAGCTGGCCAGCGTGCCCCCCACCCTCGAGCGCGATCACGCGTGCCTCGCCCCCGAGGAAAAGCACGGACAAGCGGGGGACGCGCGTTCCTCGGTGTTCACGATCGGCGCGATCTTCTACGAGCTTCTCACCAACGAGCTCGTGGGGCCCGCCATGCCGCGACCTTCGCAGGTCGTGCCAGGCCTTCATCCCACGGTCGAAGTGATCCTCGGCAAGGCCCTCGTCACCGACCGGGCCCACCGCCCCGACGATCTCGGCGCGCTCGCGCAGGCCCTGCACCACGTGGTTCCCTCCGAGACCGTGCCTCCTCCGGCCGATGAATCGCATCTCGACCGAGGCGCCGACTTCGCGGTCGACATCTCGCTGTCGATGCTTCCCCCGGAGCCGACCCCCCATGCGGCGCCGGCACCGGCATCGCAGGGCGGCAACCACGCCCCCGATCCGTACGCGATGGCGGTGGTCCAAGCGCCGAAATCAGCGCCGCGAGGCCCCGATCCCACGGCGCAACTCTCCGACGTCAAAGCTCGGCTCGAGTCCGATCCACGCCCGCGCTACGTCGTCATCAAAGACGGCATGGACCACGGCCCCTTCAACGCCGTGGAGCTGCTGCAGCAGATTGCATCGCATTCCTTCGAGGGAAAGAACACCCTTCGCGACAGCCTTTCTGGGGACGAAAAGCCGATCGAGGAGTGGAAGGAGTTCGCTCCCTTCGCCGAGCACGCCAAGATCAACCGCGAGATCGTCGCCGAGAAGAAAGCGATCGAGCAGGGCGTCGTGGCCGAAGCCAAGGGAACCCGCGCCAAGACCTTCATCGGCATCGGCGCGCTCGCCGTCATCTTGGCCGGCATCGCAGGCTGGTACGTGCGGGCGCGCGGATTGCGCGACGATGCCATCCGCTTGGCCGAGGAGCAGGGGATCAGCGTCGAAGCCGCCGGCGGTTTGAAAGGGCAGAACCGCAAGGTCGCGGGTGCTCGCCCGGGCGGCGGCGGCGGAGGGCCCGTCATCCCGAGCGGCCTGTCCTGCGAAGCCGCACGCGCCAAATACATCGAGGAGATCAGCATCGGCGGGCCCAAGGGGCAGGCTGACCTCACGGCGGGCCAATTCGCGTCCGTGCTCAACAACGGAAGCTACATCACCGCCTGCGGAACGCCGGGAAGCATGAAAGTCACCGTCTGCGCCGCGGTGCAAAACGGGCGCGCGGTCGGCGTGACCGTCACGACCGATCCCCCCAATGGCGGAATTTCGAGCTGCATCGCCAGCAGGGTGCGCGCGATGAGCTTCCCGTCCAACCCCAAGCTCGACATCGCCACCACGCGGTTCTGAGGCGGTTACCCGCTCGTTAGCTGCCAACGACGACGCTCGGCGCCGCCGCCTGGCACGAAGCGGCACGCGCCGCCAACCTCGGGGGCGCTGCGAGGTGACAAGCAGGTCTCGCTGCGCTTAGATACGCGCGTGCGCGAGCGCCCTCCCCTCCGTGCGTGGCTCCTCCCCATCCTGCTTGCCGCGGGATGCACGGTGCCGGTCGCGGGGGGTCTCGAGGAGGACCAGGCCAACCGCATCGTTCTGGCGCTGGACCGCGCCGGCGTCGGCTCGGAAAAAGAGACCGACCCCGCCACCGAGGGTCGCTATCGCGTCGTGGTCGAGCGCGACGAGGCGCCCCGTGCCATCACGGCCATGCGCGCCGAGGATCTCCCCTCCCCCTCGAGCCCCGGTTTGCTCGATTCGATGGGCAAGGGTGCCCTTTTGCCCAGTCGATTGGCCGAGCACGCCCAGTTCTTGGCCGGATTGAGCGGGGAGCTCGAGCGTACACTCCTCGCCATCGATGGGATGCTCTCCGCGCGCGTGCACGTCTCTCTCCCCGCCGCTGACCCGCTGCGCGAAGGGCCGCGCGCCAAGGCGACGGCATCGGTGCTGCTCCAACATCGCGGCGCGACGCCCCCCATCGACGCGCACGAGGTCAAGCGGATCGTCGCCGGTGCCGCCCCGGGGCTCGCCGCCGACGACGTCGCAGTGGTTATGGTCCCCCGCACGAGTGCGGCCGCCGCCGCCGATCGCGCGCTGTCGCGGCTCGGCCCCATCACCGCCACGCGCGGCTCCGTCACCCTTTTGCGCATCGTGACCGCGGGCGTCCTTTTCATCGACTTGGCGCTCGTCGTCGCCGTGCTCGTGCTGTGGTCGCGGCTGCGCAGGCTGCGCGCCGTCGCCAGCGAGCCCCCTCCTTTGCATCAACCGCGGCGGTCCGGCATTTGATTCAGATTCAGCACCTCTCCAAGACCTTCACCCACCCCGTGCTTCGCAACGTCACGTTGCGCGTCCCCGCCGGCTGCCTCTATGGCCTCATTGGCCCCGGGGCGAGCGGCAAGAGCGTGCTGCTCAAGATGATCACCGCCTTGATGCGCCCCGATTCGGGGACGCTCCACGTCGACGGGCAGGACGTGCTCGGCTTGAGCGACATCGAGCTCGCTGCGTTTCGGCTGAAGTTCGGCATGCTCTTTCAAAACAACGCCCTGTTCGATTCGATGACCGTTGCCGACAACATCGCTTTCCCTTTGCGGCGGCTGGGGCAGGTCAGTGAGGCGGAAATCTCCGACAGGGTGCGCGAACGCCTTTCCGCGGTATCGCTCGCCGAGTTCGGCGACCGCAATCCGTCGAGTCTCTCCGGAGGGCAGAAAAAGCGGGTCGGCGTGGCGCGGGCCACCATCACCCGCGCGCCGATCATCTTCTACGACGAGCCCGCGGCGGGGCTCGATCCCGTCACTTCCCAGCGAATCTTCGACCTATTGCGCAAAGAACAGGAGAGCGCCAAGACCACGGTCATCATGGTGTCGAGCGACATCGACCGCTTGCTCACCGTCACCGACCGCGTGGGGATGATGTTCCGCGGGTCGCTCGTGTTCGACGGCAGCACCGCGGAGGCGGCGAAGAGCGAAGAACCCCACGTGAAGCAGTTCATCCACGGCCTGGCGGAGGGTCCGCTGTGACCAAGATGTTCTCGCCCATCCACGGCGCGCGCGAGGGCCTCATGAACCTCGCGGCAACGCTCGGCCAGATGGGCATCGTGGCCAGCCAGATCAGCCGCCGCCTGTTTCGGCTTGATTTCGACCGCGAAGAGCTCTTGCGCAACCTCTACAAAATGGGGGTCAAATCGGTCCCCATCGTCCTTCTGACCGCGCTTTTCACGGGGGCCACCATGGTCGTGCAAGCGGCCCCCATCGTGCAGCGTTACGGCGCGACCCAGCTGCTCGGATGGGGCGCCGGCTTCGGCATTTTGCGGGAAGTCGGCCCCATTCTGACCGCACTCATGATCTCCGGTCGCGTCGGCGCCAACAACACCGCCGAGCTCGGAACGATGACGGTGACCGAGCAGATCGACGCGCTCCGCGCGCTCGCCATCGATCCCATCGCCTTTTTGATCGTGCCACGATTCGTCGCCATCGTGCTCACCCTGTTTTTATCGACCCTCTACGCCGATGCGGTGGCGTTGGTCGGCGCGGCGTACGCCGGTCAAGCGCTGGTCGGCGTCGACCCGATCACGTTCTACAACGGCCTCACATCGGACTTCATGGGGATCGCCGACGTCACCAACGGGCTCGTCAAGAGCGCCATCTTCGGCATCGCTATCGGGCTCGCCAGCTGTACCTTCGGCACGAAAGTGACGGGCGGCGCGCCTGGCGTGGGGCGCGCCGTCAATGCCACCGTGGTCGCGAGCGCCGCGGGGATCTTCGTGGTGGACTACTTCGTCAGCTTCATTTTGACCTGAAATGCGAGGCAGCCTTTGAGCGCAACACCGAACGCCAGCGCCGAAACGACGAGCCCCCTGCCCGAAAACGGCGGGCTCTCGGCCAGCATCGGCCGCACGGTCTTCGAGGGCCTCGACGGCGCGCGCGAGATCTACGGCGTCTTCGTACGCACCCTTTACTACTTGGCTCGCGCGCGCACCGATCGGGACGCGGTCATCCGCCAGATGTACGAGATCGGCAACCGCTCGGTGTTTCTTCTGACCGTGGTGATCGGCTTCATTGGCATGATCTTCGTCTTGCAGGCGGGGCTGCAAATGCAGCGCGTGATCCCCGACCTGTCGATGCTCGGCGCGTCGTTCATGGAGCTCTTGGTGCGCGAGCTCGCCCCCACCATCGTGGCCCTCATGCTGGCCACGCGCGTCGGCGCGGGCATCGCGGCCGAGATCGGCTCCATGGTGGTCACCGAGCAGATCGACGCGCTGCGCATGTGCGCCGCCGATCCCATCGATTACCTGGTGAAGCCGCGCTTCATCGCTTGCCTCATCATGACCACCATTCTCACGCTTTGGAGCGGCGGGGTCTCGGTGGCGAGCGGCATCGTCACTGCAGAAGTCATCTTCCAGGTCACGCCGCGCACCTTCTGGAACCTGTCCCTCGTGCACGCCAGCGACGTGGTCACGGGGCTCACCAAATGCGTCGCTTACGGCGCGGCCATCCCCATCGTCTCGTCGCATTGCGGTCTTTCGACGTTCGGCGGTTCGGAAGGGGTCGGCTCGGCCACGACGCGCGCCGTCGTGCAATCGTCGCTCGCCGTCATCGTTTTGAACTTCTTCATCTCCAGCGCCGCTTTCATCGCCTTCAAATGATCTCGTTTCGACGTGTCTCCAAGTCGTTCGGACCGAAGAAGGTCCTTTCCGACGTGTCGTTCGATATCGCCGACGGCGAGGTCTTTTTCATCATTGGCGCCTCGGGGGTCGGCAAGAGCGTGCTCATCAAGCACCTCATCGGCCTGCTTCGCCCCGACGCGGGGGACATCTTGCTCGATGGCGACGAGGTGAGCCGCTTCGACGAGCACGCCATGTACGCGGTCCGCAAGAAGTGCGCGATGGTCTTTCAGCATTCGACGCTGTTCGACTCCATGACCTGCCTCGAGAACGTCGCTCTCCCTTTGCGCAAGCACCGCGGGATGAAGCCGAAAGAGGCCCTCGTCGCCGCGCGCGATCGCTTGGAGCAGGTCCACATGCAGGAGTTTGGCGACCGTTATCCCGCCGAGCTCGGCGATGGCATGAAAAAGCGCGTCGCCATCGCCCGCGCCCTCACCTTGGAGCCGCGCTACGTGCTCTTCGATGAGCCGACCACGAGCCTCGACCTCGTCAGCGCGCGCCGCGTCGACAAATTGATCCGAGAGCTGGCCGACCGCCTCGGCGTCACTTGCATCGTCGTTTCGCACGATCTCAACTCGATTTTCGGCATCGCCACCCGGATCGTCATGCTCTACAAAGGGCAGGTCAGGCTCCTCGGCACGCCGGCCGATTTTCAGGGCACGTCGGACGACATCATCCAACAATTCATCCAAGGCCGAGCCCAGGGCCCGATGGAGACGTGAAAGGACCGCGAACGTGAAGGAGCGCTCAATCGAGGTCAAGGTCGGCCTCCTCATCTTGGTGGCCCTGGGACTGCTCGGGGCTTTCGTGCTGGTCATGGGGCAGATCAGCTTCCAGCCGAAGTTCTCCGTCTTCGTCGATTTCGACAATCCCGGGGGGCTAGCCGTCGGATCGGCGGTGCGCGTCGCCGGCGTGAAAGTCGGCAAGATCGACGAGATCCAATACCGCGGCGGCGAGATGAACCCCGTGACCCATCATCGCGAGCCTCTCGTGCGCGTGAAGCTGTCGCTCGAAAAGCGTTACCAGCAAGCCGTGCGCGACAATTCGATCTTCTACGTCACGACGCAGGGGGTACTCGGCGAGCAATTCCTGCAGATCGATCCGGGGAGCGCCGATCGCCCGATGCTCCCCGAAGGGGGCGTCGCGCGGGGGCTCGATCCGCCGCGCCTCGACATGCTCCTCGCCGAGGGGTTCGAGCTGCTCCACACCGGCGTCACCGTGCTGCGCGAGAACCGCAAGCAGATCTCCGAGACGTTCGACGGCCTACACGACACCTTGCGGGGCACCGGCGAGTTCTTGAAGCGCAACCAAGATCGGCTCGACCGCATCGCCGAAGGCATCGAAAAATTAGCCACTGACTCCGACGAGCTCGTCAAAGCGGCGCGCGGCCGTTACGTCGACAACCCGCAGATCGGTCGCATCATGGACAACATCGATCAGACGACCGCGGTCGTCTCGCGCGACGTCGAGCCGCTCATCAAAGACGCGAGGGAAGCGCTCGCCAACGTCGAACGCATCACGAAGACCGTGGCCGGGCCCGAAGAGCAAGCCAAGATCAAGTCGGCCATCGGCGACATCGCCGCGCTCGCCAACCACGCCAAAACGACGGCCGCCGACGCGCAGGCCATCGTTTCCCACATCCGTCACGGTAAGGGCTCGGTAGGGGCCCTGGTGATGGACGAGCAGCTTTACGACGACATCCAGGAGCTCACACGCGACCTCAAGCACAATCCGTGGAAGCTTTTTTGGCGCGAGTAGTACTGGCGCCGGGAACTTGACGCCCAACCGGTTGTCCCGGGACTGGACGCCTAGTCCGTTGTGGTCCCAGCGTCGATGCCCCCCACGGCGGCGTCGGACCGGAAGTTCACGCTGGTAAGGTCGCTCGTACAGGCTTTGTCGATGCAGACCAGGCCCGCCGCGCACTCTTCTGCGCGGAAGCACTCTGCGCCCGGGCCCCCCTCTTTCGCAGGGCCGCCGCAGTGCATGGCGCCCACCGACGCTGCCAGGATTGCGGCGGCCAGCACGGCTACTTTGCTCCCCATCTTGCTCAGAATACCACGAAACGAAATTTCGCTTCGGTTGGGAGGCACCGGGGTGCTAGGGTCCTCCCGCGATGGCCACGAACGTACAGGCGCACATTACGGGAACCGTTTGGAAAATCGAAGTCAAACCGGGCGAATCGGTCGATGAGGGGCAGACGCTCGTCATCATTGAGTCGATGAAGATGGAAATGCCTGTCGAATCGCCCATCAAAGGAAAGGTCGAGCAGATAGCCGTGGCAGAGGGTCAGGCCGTGGACGAAGGCGCCGTCCTCCTCACGATCGCCTGAGCTTTCCTCCGTGGTCGCAGATGCGCGGGTCGATGGAGCTTTTTCTCGGAGCGATGGCGCTCGCTCGTAACGTTGATGCTCGGTACTAGGGCTTTGCTCCGTGCCTCCGGCAGGCTAGGCTACATCCGCGTTCGTTTTCTCGGCAGAACGCCTCGGTTCAAGCACCCCGAAAAAGTCGAAGGAGCCTCGATTCATGGCTGAACAGAAGGAAAGCTCGGTTCTTTTTTCCCTCAAGGAGCTCATGAACCTCGAGGAGGATCGAATCAAGCAAGAGGACGAGGACAAGAAGCGCCGCGCCGAAGCGGATGCGCGCGCCCGCGCCGATGCCGAACGGCGCGCTCGGGATCAAGAGCAGGCCCGCCTGGCCGCGGAAGAAGACCGGCGCCGGGGCGACGAGCAGCGCAAGAAGGAAGAGGCGGTGCGTCTCGAGGCGATCCGCCAGGGCGAGATCGAGAGAGCGCGCGTCGAAGCCGAAAACCGCGCGCGCATGGAAGCGCTCTCCAAGCAGCAGGAACACGAGCGTCACATCACCTCGCTCAAGCAGGACGAGCACAAGAAGAAGCTCCAGCGCAACCTCATGCTCGCCGTAGGCGGCGGTGCCATCGTCGTTTTTGGCGGTCTCGGCCTCTACTTCGGCAAGATTCGACCCGAAGCCGAGGCTCGCGAAGCCCAGACCCGCGCCGCGCTCGTCGCGCAGGCCGAAGAAACGAAGCGCGCGCAGCAGCAGCTCGCCGATTCGACGGCCAAGGTCAACGACCTCTTGTCGCAGCTCAGCTCCGCGCAGGACGACAAGACGCGCGCCGAGCTGAAGGCCAAGCTCGCCGAAGCGCAGAAGGCCCAAGCCGGCGCTGCTTCGCGCGCGAGCGGCGGCGGTAGCAAAGCGAGCGGTGGCGGAGGCGAAGACAGGCCGAAGCCCCCGAAGAAGGAATGCAACTGCCAGCCGGGCGATCCGCTCTGCTCCTGTCTGTAATGTCGACCGCGACCGCAGCGGCGGTCGATTCGCCCGAAAGCCGTATCATCTTCGCGCTCGATTTCCCGGGCCTCGCCGAGGCACGCGCGGGCGCATCGCTGGTGCGCGGCTGCGTGGGCGTTCTCAAAGTGGGGCTCGAGCTCTTCGTCAAAGAAGGTCCCCCCGCGCTCACGCTCGCGCGCGACGCGGAAGCCGGGCTCTTTGCCGATCTCAAGCTGCACGACATCCCCGAAACGGTCGAGCGCGCGGTGGCCTCGCTCGCCCCAGCAGGGGCCCGCTTCGTGACCGTGCACGCCGCGGGGGGTGCGGCCATGCTGAGCCGCGCCGTCGAG
>Ga0111539_10009902_pt1 | contig 12026 bp, 21 predicted proteins | sample RhiMethybrSRZTD1_FD_79667 | JGI IMG/M metagenome (GOLD analysis project Ga0111539, IMG submission 79667) | Populus rhizosphere microbial communities from Tennessee, USA - Rhizosphere MetaG P. TD hybrid SRZTD1 (version 2) (version 2) | ecosystem: Host-associated > Plants > Roots > Rhizosphere >...
CAGGACCTGGAGCCGCCGCTCCACCATCCTGCCGCAGTTCGTCGGGCTCACCTTCGGCGTCTATAACGGCCAGAAACATGTGCCCGTGCAGGTGACCGAGGACATGATCGGCCACAAGTTCGGCGAGTTCTCGCCGACGCGGACCTTCCACGGTCACAGCGGCGACAAGAAAGCGGTGCGGGCCAGGACGTCGACGGGTGCGGGTCCGGCTTCCCCGCCGCCGGCCGCGGCATAGCGCAAGCTCGGAGCGAACGACGATGGGCAAGGCGAAGCGAGAACGGGCGTTGGCCGACAACGAGGCCAAGGCCGTGGCAAGGAACCTGAGGGTTTCGCCGCGCAAGCTCAACCTGCTGGCGCAGATGATCCGCGGCAAGAAGGTGGACACGGCGCTGGCGGAGCTGGAGTTCTCGCGCAAGCGCATCGCCAAGGACGTGCGCAAGTGCGTGATGTCGGCGGTGGCCAACGCCGAGAACAATCATAACCTCGACGTCAACGACCTGGTGGTCAAGGAAGCCTTCGTCGGCAAGAACCTGGTGATCACCCGCTTCCACGCGCGCGGGCGCGGGCGCATGAGCCCGATCGAGAAGCCGTTCTCGCAGCTGACCGTGGTGGTGAAGGAAAAGCAGGAAGAGGCGGCGCGAGCCGAGGAGGCCGAATAATGGGTCACAAGGTCAATCCCGTCGGCCTGCGCGTCGGCATCAACCGCACCTGGGACAGCCGCTGGTTCGCCAGCCGCGGCGAGTACGGCAAGCTGCTGCACGAGGACATGGACATCCGCGACCATATCCTCAAGCAGCGCCGCCAGGCCGGCATCTCCAAGGTGGTGATCGAGCGCCCGCACAAGAAATGCCGCGTCACCGTGCATACGGCCCGGCCCGGCGTGCTGATCGGCAAGAAGGGCGCCGACATCGAGAAGCTGCGCGGCGAGCTCGCCAGGCTCACGTCCTCGGAGGTGCATCTCAACATCGTCGAAGTCAGGAAGCCCGAGGTCGACGCCACCCTGGTGGCCGAGACCATCGCCCAGCAGCTGGAGCGCCGCGTCGCCTTCCGCCGCGCCATGAAGCGGGCCGTGCAGTCGGCGATCCGGCTGGGCGCGCTCGGCATCCGCATCAACTGCTCGGGCCGGCTCGGCGGCGCCGAGATCGCGCGGGTGGAATGGTACCGCGAGGGCCGCGTGCCCCTGCACACCCTGCGCGCCGACATCGATTTCGGCTACGGGCTCGCCCAGACCGCCTACGGCGTCATCGGCGTCAAGGTGTGGATCTTCAAGGGCGAGATCATGGAGCACGACCCGATGGCCGCCGAGAAGCGCGCCATCGAGGCCCAGGAGGGCGGCGGCGGACGTCGCAGGGGCGGCGGCGGCGACCGCGAGGGTGGCTGGGGCGGCGAGCGCCAGGCCGAGCCGGCCAAGGCCTGAGGATAGATCGCCATGCTGCAACCGACGCGCACCAAGTTCCGCAAGGCCCACAAAGGCCGCATCCACGGCCAGGCCAAGGGCGGGACGAGACTCAATTTCGGCTCGTTCGGCCTCAAGGCAGTGGAGCCGGAGCGCCTCACGGCGCGCCAGATCGAGGCGGCGCGGCGCGCCATCACCCGCGCCATGAAGCGGGCGGGGCGGGTGTGGATCCGCATCTTCCCCGACGTGCCCGTGACCAAGAAGCCGGCCGAGGTGCGCATGGGCTCGGGCAAGGGCGCGCCGGAGCTGTGGGTGGCCCGCGTCAAGCCGGGACGCATCATGTTCGAATTGGACGGCGTCAACGAGGCCACCGCGCGAGAGGCGCTGGGGCTGGGCGCGGCCAAGCTTCCCATCAAGACGCGCATCGTCAAGCGGCAGGCCTGAGCCAGAAGAAGAGGAAGAGACGGCCATGAAGCCGGAGGAGATCAGAGCCATGACGGCGGACCAGCTCGACGATCAGCTGGTCAAGCTGAAGAAGGAGCAGTTCAACTTGCGCTTTCAGCGGGCCTCGGGGCAGCTCGAGAACACCTCGCGCGTGCGCGAGGTGCGCCGTGACATCGCTCGCATCAAGACGGTGCAGGTGCACAAGCGCAGTGGCCAGGACAAGGGTTGAGGATCGAGGCGATGCCGAAGCGGGTTTTGCAGGGCACAGTGGTGTCCGACAAGAACACCAAGACCGTGGTGGTCCAGGTGGAGCGGCGCTATACGCATCCGCTGTTCAAGAAGACGGTGCGGCGCTCCAAGAAGTTCCATGCCCACGACGAGGAGGAGACCTTCAAGGTCGGCGACCTCGTGTTCATCGAGGAGAGCCGGCCGATCTCCAAGAACAAGCGCTGGGTGGTGCTGAAGGACCGGAAAGTATGATGGGGGCTGGGGCTACCGGCCGAGCGAGACGAGGACTGGCGCGATGATCCAGATGGAGACCAATCTCGACGTGGCCGACAACTCCGGCGCGCGCCGCCTGCAGTGCATCAAGGTGCTGGGCGGCTCGAAGCGTCGCTACGCCACGATCGGCGACACTATCGTCGTGACCGTCAAGGAGGCGATCCCGCGCGGCCGCGTCAAGAAGGGCGAGGTGATGAAGGCGGTGGTGGTGCGCACGGCCAAGGGCGTGCGCCGCCCGGACGGCTCGCTGATCCGCTTCGACCGCAACGCCGCCGTGCTGATCAACCCGCAAGGCGAGCCGATCGGCACGCGCATCTTCGGGCCGGTGACGCGCGAGCTGAGGTCCAAGAACCACATGAAGATCGTGAGCCTGGCTCCGGAGGTGCTCTGAGATGTCGGCCGCAAAGATCAAGAAAGGTGACCAGGTGATCGTGCTCGCCGGTCGTGACAAGGGCAAGAAGGGCGAGGTGTTCCAGGTGATGCCCAAGGACGCGCGCGCGCTGGTGCGCGGCGTCAACTTGGTGCGCCGCCACCAGCGCCAGACGGCGGGCCAGGAGGGCGGCATCCTCTCCAAGGAGGCGCCGGTGCACCTGTCCAACCTCGCCCTGCCGGACCCCAAGGACGGCAAGCCGACGCGCGTCGGCTTCAAGCGGCTCGCCGACGGCAGCAAGGCGCGCTTCGCCAAGCGCTCGGGCGAGATGATCCCGGAGAAGAGCTAGCCATGGCCGAAGACGAAAAGCCGCAAAAGCCGGCGAAACCCGACAAGGCCCAGGCGGGCGAAGGCGACAAGCCCGCCAAGGCGCCGCGGCCGGACAAGGGCAGCCCCGACAAGGGCGGGCCGGACAAGGCCGCCAAGGGCGAGAGGCCCGACAAGGCCGCCAAAGGCGGCAAGGGTGCGCCGAGGGAGGGCAAGGGCAAGGACGGCAAGGGTGCGCCCAGGGACAAGGCGGGCAAGGTCGAGAAAGTCGCCCGCACGCCCCGGCCCAAGGACTACAAGCCGCGCATGAAGGCGCACTACGAGAAGGTGGTGCGCGAGGAGATGACCAAGCAGTTCGGTTACAAGAACGCCATGCAGATCCCGCGGCTCGAGAAAGTCGTGCTGAACATGGGCGTGGGCGAGGCGGTCAACGATCGCAAGAAGGTCGACTCGGCCGCCAAGGACCTCGCCATGATCGCCGGGCAGAAGGCGGTGATCACGCGGGCGCGCAAGTCGATCGCCACCTACAAGGTGCGCGACGGCATGGCGATCGGTGCCAAGGTGACCCTGCGCGGGGATCGCATGTACGAGTTCGTCGATCGGCTGGTGACGATTGCCCTGCCGCGCGTCAAGGACTTCAGGGGCCTCAACCCCAAGAGTTTCGACGGGCGCGGCAACTTCGCCCTGGGATTGAAGGAGCACATCGTGTTCCCCGAGATCGACTACGACCAGGTCGACGAGATCTGGGGCATGGACGTGATCGTGTGCACCACGGCCGGCAACGACGACGAGGCCCGCGCGCTGTTGCGGGGCTTCAATTTCCCGTTTCGCACCTGAGGCTCGGGCCCGCGCGCGCCGGGCCCTTGGAGGATCGAATGGCCAAGCAAAGTTCCGTCAACAAGAACAACCGGCGCAAGAAGCTGGTGGCGCAGTACGCGGCCAAGCGCAAGAAGCTCAAAGCGCTCGCCGGCGATCTTCACAAGCCGGCCGAGGAGCGCTTCGCGGCACGGCTGAAGCTCGCGCAATTGCCGCGCAACTCGTCGGCCACGCGGGTGCGCAACCGCTGCGAGCTGACAGGGCGCGCGCGCGGCTACTACCGCAAGATGCGCCTGTGCCGAAACATGCTGCGCGAGCTGGCAAGCCAAGGGTTGATCCCCGGCATGGTCAAGTCGAGCTGGTAAGGAGGAACGGACGCAATGAACGATCCGCTCGGCGATATGCTGACCCGCATTCGCAATGCGCAGGAGCGCCGACGACCCAAGGTGTCGTCGCCCGCCTCCAACCTGCGCGGACGGGTACTCGACGTGCTCGTGGATGAGGGCTATATCCGCGGCTACGCCCGCGTCGACCGCAAGAACGGCCTCTCCGAGTTCGACATCGAGCTCAAGTACGCCAACGGCCAGCCGGCGATCCGCGAGATCAAGCGCGTGTCCAAGCCGGGACGGCGGGTCTACAAGGCGGTGCGCGATCTCACCAACGTGGCCAACGGCCTGGGCGTGGCGATCCTGTCGACGCCCAAGGGCGTGATGTCCGACTCGCGGGCCCGCGAAGAGAACGTGGGCGGCGAGATTCTCTGCAACGTGTTCTAGGGGCGAGCCAATGTCGCGCATAGGCAAGAAGCCGGTCGTGATCCCGTCGGGCGTGACGGCGACGGTGGCCGGCCAGAAGGTGACGATGAAGGGCCCCAAGGGGGAGCTGAGCTTCACCTGTCCGGAAGAGATCAAGATCGAGAAGACGGCCGCCGGCGTCGAGGTCGCACCGCGCGAGGAGACCAACCGGTCGCGTGCCATGTGGGGCATGGCGCGTACGCAGATCGTCAACCTGATCGACGGCGTCACCAAGGGCTACTCGCACACCCTGGAAATCCACGGCACCGGCTTCCGCGCCGCGCTCAAGGGCAAGGACACCCTGCAGCTGCAGATCGGCTTCAGTCACGACGTGATGCACACCATCCCGGCGGGCGTCGAGGTGAAGGTGGGCGGCGCCAAGCAGGAGATCGTGACCGTCTCCGGCATCGACAAGCAGAAGGTCGGCCAGATGGCCGCGGAGATCCGCGCCTCGCGCAAGCCCGAGCCCTATCAGGGCAAGGGCGTCCGCTACCAGGGCGAATACATCCAGCGCAAGGAAGGCAAGAAGAAGTGAGGCGCAGTCCATGCTCCGCAAGCTGAACCAGTTCGATCGCCGCACGCAGCGCGTGCGCCGCTCTCTCGCCGCCAACAGCGGCGGACGGCCCCGGCTGTCCGTATTCCGCTCCTCCAAGCACATCTATGCGCAGGTGATCGACGACGCCAAGGGCCAGACCGTGGCTGCCGCCTCGAGCCTGGAGAAGGATTTGAGGTCCTCGCTCAAGACCGGCGCCGACAAAGCTGCAGCCACCGCGGTAGGCAAGCTGCTGGCCGAGCGGGCCAAGAAGGCCGGGATCGACAAGGTGGTTTTCGACCGCGGCGGCTACCGCTATCACGGCCGCATCAAGGCGCTCGCCGACGGCGCGCGCGAAGGCGGCTTGAACCTCTAGACGTCCAGAGAAAGGCAATCCACGTGGCACGCCCCTATAGAGACCGCGACCGCAATCGCGACGAGCGCGACAGCGAGTTCAAGGACAAGCTCGTGCACATCAACCGCGTGGCCAAAGTGGTCAAGGGCGGCAAGCGCTTCGGCTTTGCTGCGCTGGTGGTGGTGGGCGACCAGAAGGGCCGCGTCGGCTTCGGCCACGGCAAGGCCCGCGAGGTGCCCGAAGCGATCCGCAAGGCGACCGAATCGGCGCGGCGCAGCCTGGTGCGCGTGCCGTTGCGCGAAGGCCGCACCCTGCATCACGACTCGAAGGGCCGGCACGGCGCCGGCAAGGTGGTGCTGCGCTCCGCCCCCCCGGGCACGGGCATCATCGCCGGCGGGCCGACGCGGGCCGTGTGCGAGATGCTCGGCGTGCAGGACGTGGTTGCCAAGTCGCTGGGCTCGACCAACCCCTACAACATGGTGCGCGCCACGTTCGATGCGCTCAAGGAGCAGGAGAACCCCCGCGCGGTGGCGGCGCGGCGCGGCAAGAAGGTGAGCGAGATCGTGGCCCGGCGCCGCGACGGCTCGGCCGGAGAGGCCGACACGGCCGGCGAGGCGACGTGAGCGGGCTCGGGACGCGCGAGGTGATGTGCGATGGCAGCTGACAAGGGCGGCGGCAAGAAGGCCGGTGGCAAGACCATCACGGTCGAGCAGATCAGGAGCGCCATCCGGCGGCCCAAGGGCCAGGGGCAGACGCTGATCGGCCTCGGCCTCAACAAGATCGGCCGCCGGCGCACGCTGGAGGACACGCCCGCGGTGCGCGGCATGATCGACAAGATCGGCCACCTCGTGCGGGTGATCGACGACAAGGCTTGAACGGTTCAGGCAGGCGGGAGCAGCGGACTTCGATGCGTCTCAACGAGCTCAAGGACAATCCAGGATCGCGCAAGGTGCGCGTCCGCATCGGCCGCGGCATTGGCTCAGGCATGGGCAAGATGGGCGGCCGCGGCGGCAAGGGCCAGACCGCGCGCAGCGGCGTGCGCCTCGCCGGCTTCGAGGGCGGCCAGATGCCCCTGCACAGGCGCCTGCCCAAGCGCGGCTTCAACAAGCGCAACCGCAAGGAATTCAACGAGATCAATCTGGGCCGCCTGCAGGCGGCGGTGGATGCCAAGCTGATCGATGCGGGCAAGCCCGTGGATGCCGCGGCGCTGCTGGCCGCCGGCCTCATCCGCCGCACGCTCGATGGCGTGCGCCTGTTGGGCGAGGGCGAGCTCAAGGCCAAGCTGGCACTGACCGTCAATCACGCCAGCGCCAAGGCCAAAACCGCGATCGAGCAGGCGGGCGGCTCGATCACCCTGATCGAGCGCAAGGTGCTCGCCGCCGACGAGGCCAAGCGCAAGAAATCGGCCGCAAAAAAGGCCAAGACAGGCAAAGCCAAGCCGACCGCCAGCGAGGACTAGATCGCCGAGCATGCCGACGCTTGCGCCGCCGCCCCACGAGCCCCATCTTGGGTTGAACCGGGGCCGCGGGATAGGGGTGCGACAGGGGCGTGTTGCCGGTGAGCGGCGCCTGGGCGCCCAGGGAGAAATGCAATGGTTTCCGCCGCCGAGCAACTTGCCGCCAACCTCAATTTCGGCGCCTTCGCCAAAGCCGAGGAGCTCAAGAAGCGGATCTGGTTCACGCTGGCGGCGCTGGTCGTCTACCGCTTCGGCACCTACATCCCGATCCCCGGCATCAATCCGGTCGCCTTCGCGGAGTCCTTCAAGCAGCAATCCTCCGGCATTCTCGGCATGTTCAACATGTTTGCCGGCGGCGCCGTCGAGCGCATGGCCATCTTCGCGCTCAACATCATGCCCTACATCTCCGCGTCCATCATCATGCAGCTGATGACGAGCGTGGTGCCGACGCTGGAGGCGCTCAAGAAGGAAGGCGAGCAGGGTCGCAAGCAGATCAATCAATACACCCGCTATCTGACCGTGGCGCTGGCCGCTTTCCAGGCCTATGGCATCGCCTACGGGCTCGAAGGCTCGCGGGGGTCGGCCGGGCCGGTCGTCATCGATGCGGGGTGGTTCTTCCGCATCTCCACCGTGGTGACGCTGGTCGGCGGCACCATGTTCCTGATGTGGCTCGGCGAGCAGATCACGGCGCGCGGGGTCGGCAACGGCACCTCGCTCATCATCATGGCGGGGATCGTCGCCGGGTTGCCCAGCGCGCTAGCGGGGCTCCTCGAGCTGTCGCGCCAAGGGGCGATCTCCTGGCCGCTGCTGATCGCCCTGCTGGCGCTGATGCTGGCCGTGGTCGCCGCCATCGTGTTCATCGAGCGCGCCCAGCGCCGGCTGCTGGTGCAGTATCCCAAGCGCCAGATGGGCAACCGCATGTTCCAGGGCGATGCCTCGCACCTGCCCCTGAAGCTCAACACTTCGGGCGTGATCCCGCCGATCTTTGCCTCCTCGCTGCTGCTGCTGCCCATCACGGTGGCGCAATTCACGGCCGGCCAGGGGCCCGAGTGGCTCAACTACATCGTTGCGGCGCTCGGACGCGGCCAGCCGCTCTATCTGGCCGTCTATGTCGGCATGATCGTATTCTTCGCCTTCTTCTACACCGCCATCGTCTTCAACCCGCAGGAGACTGCCGACAACCTGCGCAAGTACGGCGGCTTCCTGCCGGGCATCCGGCCCGGGACCAAGACCGCCGAGTACATCGATTACGTGCTGACCCGCATCACCGTAGTCGGCGCCGCCTACCTGGCCGCCGTCTGCGTGCTGCCCGAGTTGTTGATCTCCTATGCCAACGTGCCCTTCTACTTCGGCGGCACGTCGCTGCTGATTGCCGTGAGCGTGACCATGGACACCGTGGCGCAGGTGCAGGGCCACCTGCTGGCCCATCAATACGAGGGGCTCATCAAGAAGGCCAAGCTCAGGGGGGCGACGCGGCGATGACCAACCTGATCCTGCTGGGCCCCCCGGGGGCGGGCAAGGGGACGCAGGCCAAGGAGATCGCCGCCAGGAACGGGCTCATCCAGCTCTCCACCGGCGACATGCTGCGCGCCGCCGTGAAGGCCGGCACCGAGGTCGGCCGCCAGGCCAAGGCGATCATGGACAAGGGCGACCTCGTGCCCGACGACGTGGTCGTGAGCATCATTGCCGAGCGGTTCGAGGAGCCCGATTGCAAGGCGGGCGTGATCCTCGACGGTTTCCCGCGCAACCTCTCGCAGGCTGCGGCGCTGGACAAAGTGCTGGCCAAGAGGAAGCGCAGGCTCGATGCCGTCATTGAGATCAAGGTCGACGACCGGCAGCTCGTCGAGCGCATCATCGGCCGCTTCACCTGCGCCAAGTGCGGCGAGGGCTATCATGACCGCTTCAAACGTCCCAAGGTGAGGGGGGTGTGCGATGTCTGCCAGAGCACCGAGTTCACGCGCCGGCCGGACGACACGGCCGACACGGTCAACAAGCGCCTGATGGTCTATTACCGCGAGACGGCACCGCTGCTCGGCTACTATTTCTGCAAGGGCAACCTGCGCTCGGTCGACGGCATGGCGCCCATCGACCAGGTGGCCAAGGAGATCGACGCGCTCCTGGCCGAGATCAAATGAAGAACGCTGGGGAAGGCAGCCGCGGCATTGGGGCGGTTGACGATGACGGTGGAGGTAGGCTAAAACCCAGCCGCTTTCGAGACTGAAGACGCAGCGATCGGGTCCGGCGAGAAGCGCGCCGGGACCGGTTTCGCGCGTGTTTCAACAGTTTGGACCGGCAACGCGACGGCGGGCGATGCTGGCCAGAGGCCGAGGGCGCCGTTGCCAGGAGAGACAAAGTGGCCCGCATCGCAGGCGTGAACATCCCTACTCAGAAGCGCGTGATTATAGCCCTCCAGTACATCCACGGCATCGGACCGAAGCTGGCCGAGGAGGTCTGCAAGAAGGCAGGCATACCCGAGCAGCGGCGCGTCAGCGAGCTCACCGATGCCGAGGTGCTGCAGATCCGCGAGGCCATCGACCGCGACTATGTCGTGGAAGGCGATTTGCGGCGCGACGTCGCCATGAACATCAAACGGCTGATGGATCTGGGCTGCTACCGCGGCCTGCGGCATCGGCGAGGGTTGCCGGTCAGGGGTCAGCGCACCCACACCAACGCCCGCACCCGCAAGGGCAAGGCGAGACCGATCGCCGGCAAGAAGAAGGTGACGGCTTGATCGTTGCGCATCCTGACAGGCGGCCGCGCAGGGCATACGGCGGTGGCCTCATCCAATCCCTCCTGGAGCTAGATTGAATGGCCAAAGAGCAGCAGACCACCCGCGGCAAGCCGCGCCGGCGCGAGCGCAAGAACATCACGTCGGGAGTTGCCCATGTCAGCGCCACCTTCAACAACACCATGATCACCATCACCGACGCGCAGGGCAACACCATCGCCTGGTCCTCGTCGGGCACCATGGGCTTCAAGGGATCGCGCAAGTCGACCCCGTACGCCGCGCAGATGGCGGCCGAGGACGCCGGCAAGAAGGCGATGGAGCACGGCATGAAGATCCTCGACGTCGAGGTGATGGGGCCGGGCTCGGGCCGGGAGTCGGCGCTGCGCGCGCTGCAGGCCGTGGGCTTCCAGATCACCTCGATCCGGGACGTGACCTCGATCCCGCACAACGGCTGCCGGCCGCGCAAGCGCCGGCGGGTGTAACGAACGTCGCAGGCGGTTCGACAACATGAGCGGGGAGTGTCGCCCGACAACGGCGGGCATTCCCGATCAACACACAGCGTGAGGCTACCCGTGGCAAACGTTTTGCAGAAGAATTGGCAAGACCTGATCAAGCCGAGCAAGCTCGAGATCGTCCCCGGCCGGGTCAGAAACAGGTTCGCGACCATGGTGGCGGAGCCGCTGGAGCGCGGCTTCGGCATGACGCTCGGCAACGCGCTGCGGCGCGTGCTCCTCTCCTCGCTGCAGGGCGCGGCCATCACGACCGTGCATATCGACGGTGTGCTGCATGAGTTCTCCTCGATTCCGGGCGTGCGCGAGGACGTGACCAACATCGTCCTCAACATCAAGGAGATCGCGCTGCGCGTGCACTCCGAGGGCGTCAAGCGCATGGTGCTGAAGAAGGAGGGACCGGGCCAGGTCAAGGCCTCCGACATCGAGGCGAGCTCCGAGGTGGAGATTCTCAACCCCGAGCACGTCATCTGCACGCTCGACCAGGGCGCGTCCATCCGCATGGAGTTCAGCTGCGCCATGGGCAAGGGCTATGTGCCCTCCGAGCGCAACCGCCCCGACGACGCGCCGATCGGCCTGATCCCCGTCGACAGTTTGTTCAGCCCTGTCAAGAAGGTCTCTTACAAGGTCGAGAACACCCGCGAGGGCCAGATCCTCGACTACGACAAGCTGACTATGACCGTGGAGACGGACGGCTCCGTGACGGCCGAGGACGCCGTGGCGCTCGCCGCGCGCATCCTGCAGGATCAGCTCGCCGTGTTCGTCAACTTCGAGGAACCGAAGAAGGCCATCGAGGAAGGCGCCAAGCACCCCGAGCTGGCCTTCAATGCGGCGCTGCTCAAGAAGGTCGACGAGCTCGAGCTCTCCGTGCGCTCGGCCAACTGTCTGAAGAACGACAACATCGTCTACATCGGCGACCTCATCCAGAAGACCGAGGCGGAGATGCTGCGCACCCCCAACTTCGGGCGCAAGTCCTTGAACGAGATCAAGGAGGTGTTGGCCAGCATGGGATTGCATCTGGGCATGGAGGTGCCGAACTGGCCGCCCGAGAACATCGAGGACCTCGCCAAGCGCTTCGAGGATCAGTATTGAAGTGAGGGAGTGGGGAATGGGGAGTAGGCAGTAGGGAAAGTTGAACCCTACTCCCTATTCGCTACTCCCTACTCCCTGATCTGACCAACGCGAGGCCGCAGAACCTCGCTTCGAACAACGAGGACCCGAAATGCGACACCGCAAGCTGGGGCGGCGCTTTGGCCGCCAGAGCGGCCACCGCCAGGCCATGTTCTCCAACCTGGCCGCCGATCTCATCCGCCACGAGCAGATCGTCACCACGCTCGCCAAGGCCAAGGACTTGAAGCGCGTGATGGACAAATACATCACGCTGGCCAAGCGCGGCGACTTGAACTCGCGCCGGCTGGCCGCCGCGCGCATGCGCGACGAGGCCATGGTCAAGAAGCTCTTCGACACGCTGGCGCCGCGCTACAAGGACCGCGCCGGCGGTTACACCCGCGTGCTCAAGGCTGGCTACCGCTACGGCGACTCGGCGCCCGTCGCCGTCATCGAGCTCGTCGACCGCGACGAGAGCGTGAAGGGCGCCGAGGACAAGGCCCGCTCCGAGGCCCTGAAGGAACAGCAGGCAGGCGCTTGAGGGGCTTGGTGTAAGTTGAGTCAACCCCGAAGGCTGGGGCAGACCCAACACATCCCGAATGCGCCGATGGTGTTGGGTCATCGCTGACGCTTGACCCAACCTACGCTGCGGGCTCCTCGAGCGAGGGTGTGCGGTGACCTACGTGATGGTCGA
>Ga0111539_10009905_pt1 | contig 12025 bp, 9 predicted proteins | sample RhiMethybrSRZTD1_FD_79667 | JGI IMG/M metagenome (GOLD analysis project Ga0111539, IMG submission 79667) | Populus rhizosphere microbial communities from Tennessee, USA - Rhizosphere MetaG P. TD hybrid SRZTD1 (version 2) (version 2) | ecosystem: Host-associated > Plants > Roots > Rhizosphere >...
CGTGACGACGAGCAGTTTGTTGAGCGCCATCCGCGACCGGCCTGCGCTCGCGCCGGTTTGATCTTTGAGCGATGACGTCAGATTGATCCGCGTCGCTTGCCACGTGGGCGCCAGACCAAACAGCAACCCGGTCAATACAGAGACTGCCAGAGTAAACGTGAGCACGCTCGCATCTGGAGTGACATCGAGGACGCCTCTGGTTTGCTGTGGCAGATAGGCGACCAGCGCTCGCATACACGCGCGGGCAAAGAGTAAACCGGCGCCGCCGCCAAGCATCGCCAGCAGGACGCTCTCCGTTAGCAATTGGCGCACAAGGCGGAAGCGTCCCGCGCCGAGCGACAGCCGCACCGCAATTTCCTTACGCCGCGAAGCCGCGCGCGCCAGCAACAGATTGGCGATGTTTACGCAGGCGATCAACAGCACCAACGCGACTGTCATCATCAGGATCAACAGCGGGCGCTGGAACTTCTGTCGCAGCATTGTCCAACCGGCGCTCCCCGCTTCCAGCCTGATGCGGGTCTCGAAGTGACGCTGCCGCTGCGTCGGCGTCCAGTTTGCCCCGTGCGCGCCTGCGAGATCGTCCATATGCCGCCGAAAGAACACGTCCATTTCAGCCTGCGCCTGCGCCAAGCTCACGCCAGGACGCAGACGCCCCATCACCTGCTCCGTCCAGGCAATTCTCTGGCTCAGACTCGAATTGTTAAGCGCTCTGATTGGCATCCAGAGTTCAGGCCGGGTTCCGACCTCAATGCCGAAAAAACCAGGCGGCGCGACACCGACGATGATTACCGCAGTGTTGTTGACTGTGACCCGCCTCCCCACCACTGCCGGATCGAGGCCGAATCGGCGCTGCCAGAATTCGTGGCTGATCACCGCCGCCGGTTCCGGGCTGGCCGGGCTGTCGTCCGCTTCGGCGAGCGTGCGGCCCACGACGGCGCCCACACCGAGGACGGAAAAGAAATTGCCGGACACATCTTGTCGTTGGACCGATTCTACTGCGCCGCCGGCGCCCGGCTCTGGCGCCATCAGCCGCGCCCGCCCCACATTGCCGGTTGCGATGACGCCGGTGAAGGATTGATTCCGGTCGCGGACCATCTCGTAGAACGGGCGAGTCAAGAGATAGTCTGGTCCCTGCGCCCGCACTACCGAGAAGAGCGCCAACTCCTGGGCGTCTTTGACCGGCAGCGTTCTCAACATCATCGCATTGATCAGGCTGAAGATCGCCGTGTTCGCGCCGATCCCCAATGCAAGCGAGAGCGCTGCGACCAGAGTAAACATTTTGTTTTTGAGCAGCATTCGCGCGCCATAACGCAAGTCTTGAAACATTTCGTCCTCCAATCTTACTGGTTGCAGCAGTAGCGCATCCCAGAACGCGCCCAGGCTGCGCCGCAACATTTCGATTTTGGCGGCCCGGTCGAGCCGGTTCCATTTGGCCAGCGCCGCTTCGCGGTATTCCAGCTCAGCGTCCCACTCCCTGCGCCAGCGCGTGCGGAAGCGGCGCGGCACGATTGCGCTGATCAAGGCGATCAAGCGCCGCGACAAAGAAGCGCAGCGTTGTTTGTTGTTATCGGGCATGTGATCGCCGCTATGCGTCTGACGGTTTCGGCTTCTTTGCGCCGACGAAGAAGTTCTCTAACGCGCGATACCTTTTGAGCGCCTCGGCCAACGCCGCACGCCCATCTTTCGTCAATTCGTAATAACGGCGCGGCGACCGCTGCTCGCGCTCGGCGACATCGTCGGCCTCCCAGCGCGAATCGCATAACCCGACCTCCTCGAACCGGCGCAGCGCCGGATAGACGGTGCCGCTCGGCAACCCGGTGACGTCAATGATGTCGAAGCCGTATTGGTAACCGTTGGCCAAAGCCTGAAGGATGATCGCAGTCGTGTAACTGAGCTTGATCCCGTAGTCCACGAGCTTACCCCCCTATGTAGTGATCTATTGCCCGGCCGTAGATTACTACATAGGGCTGTAGCGTCAAGACAATTTGTGGAGAGAAGGTGAAGAAAGGTAGGAAAATTTAGAGAAGCCGCCATGCGTCTGGCGGAACTTTGTAAAGGATCCAAAACATGTTCAACTTTAATCTGGCGACAGCCCTGCCTCCTCAACGCTCAGGAGGGCCAGCGCGGCCAGATCTCTGTCTTGATACCCGCGCTCGATCGCGCGAAGCAGGCGTTCGCGCAGGAGTCGCCCCACTGGCAGTGGCGCGCCGGAGATTTCGGCGGCGGCCAGCGCGAGCCCGATATCTTTAAATCCCAGCGCCAGTCGGAAACCGGGTTCATACTGTTGCTGCAGCATCAGATTGCCATAGTTCTGGTAGACCGGAGATGCGAAAATCGTATTGATCAGAGTCTCCAAACAGACTTGCGGATCAACTCCGGATTTGCGCAGCAAGGCCGCCGCTTCGCTCAGGCTTTCAACCGCCGAGATCAACAAAAAATTGCCTACCAGTTTGACCATTGTCGCGGCCGCCGGGTCTGTTCCAACAGCGATTGTACGTTGCCCCAGGGCGTCAAAAACCGGCTGGCATTGCGCGATCGCCTCCGGATCTCCCGCTGCGACGATCAATAGTCGCGCCGCCGCCGCCGTGTCCGGACGGCCGAAGACAGGGGCGGCCAGGAACCGCTGTCCGGCTTCGCGGTGGGCATGGGCGAGACGCGCCACGCAGGCCAGGCTGAGTGTGCTCATGGAAATGTGAACGCCGCCCGCGGTGAGCGCGCCCGCAACGCCGTCTTCCCCAAAGACAATCGCTTCCACCGCGTCGTCATCAGCCAGGCAGGTGATCACTGCGGCGCCCCTGCAAGCCTCAGCCGGAGTTTCCGCGATCAGCGCGCCTGCCGATTGCAGTTCTTCCACCCGGCTGCGCGTGCGGTTGTAAACGGTCAGGCGATGGCCTGCTCGCAACAGGTTTCGCGCCATCGCGCAGCCCATCATCCCCAGGCCAATGACTCCGATATTCATCTTTTCGCCTCTCCTGCTCGATCCCTTTTTCATTCGCCGACCACCGCGACTGCCTCGATTTCGACCAGATACTCTTCGCGGACGAGCTGCTTCACTACAACCAGCGTACTGGCGGGAGGATTCTCGGTATTGATGTAACTGTTCCGCGTGTCACGCAAGGCCTGCAAATCCGAAGCGTCGGTCAGGTAGTAATTGAGTTTGACCACGTCTTTGAAAGAAGCCCCGCCTTCTTCAAGCCGCGCCTTGAGGTTCTCGAAGACCTGTTTGATCTGCGTGCGAAAATCGCCGCGGCCCACCAGGTTTCCGTCTTTGTCGAGCGCAATTTGTCCGGCGATGTAAAGCGTGCGCCCGCCTCTTACCTCGACGACGTGCGAATAGCCCGCAGGCGCGCGATTGATGAACCGGACGTTTGCTTGTTGTTTTTCCATATTCTTCTTCTCCTTCGGTGCTTTCTTCTGATTCACGGTTTGGTTTTGCGCCCATCCGGCGGCAAAGCCGAGCAGGCAAAATAATGACAAAAAGGCGTATTTTCTCAGGGTCATAACATCCACATCTTCGGGAACTATAGCGGTTTGCGATTGCGTGTACGGTGTGGGGCGATTTGTTTAATCGCCCTGATTGCGACTTTGCCAAATAAGCGCGAGTAAACAACTCGCGCCACAATCCCATAAACTCAATTGCAAACTGATCCAGACAGGATTTACGGGATTGCTCAGGATTGATCTCAATTCACAAAATCCTGAGTAACCATGTATATCCTGTCTAGTCCCATTGGATCTCCCGCGTCGTTCAATTTGACATAAACGACTCTTCGGAAATGACGGCGGCCAGCCAATCGGTCACGGTTCGCGCAAGCCAGGGGCGACAGGCGCTGAACCCGTGATCGCTTTCTTCGTTGCTGATCAATTGAACGTTGGCGAGCCTGGCGATGGAATCGGCGTAATGCGAAGGCGGGAAGATGGCGTCTTTGTCCGCCGCGATCAGCAGAACCGGGCGCGGCGCGAACGCGCGCAAAGAGTCAGCAAGAGACGACAGAGACCGCCACTGTTCCCGCAAATCCTGACCGGTAATTCCATTCAACATGCCGGCGAATTCGTCCGCCATCTCTTCGGGAAACTGGAAAGCTCGCGGCTCGATCAGCGGGCTGACGCCGACGATCGCGCGGATGCGCGGGTCGGCGGTCCCACAGATCAGCGCCGGATATGATCCCGTGCTACAACCGATCAGGGCGATGCGGTCTTCGTCAACCGACGGCTGTTTGAGGACCCATTCCACTGCGGCGCGCGTGTCGTCGGCCAAACCCGAGAGCGAGAACGCCCCCTCCGATCCCCAACAGCCGCGGAAATGAAAGTAGAGGCAATTCCAACCGAGGTCGCGCAGGCGATAGGCGATGTCCAGGTGTTTTTCGATGCCCGGCAGACCATGAAGCAACACGGCAGTGGGCCGAGGGGCTGCGCCTGCGGCCCTATAAAAACCGCCCAGCAGCTTGCAGTCTTTCGAAATAAAAGTCGCGCCGTCCAAACCTGCTTCAAACTTGTTCACCTTCTTTTCCCTCTTCGATGTATTGACCGTAATGGCGCTTTCTGGGGGCCATTACGCCCCCAACGCCGCCGTAACCAGTTCGGTGTCCAGGTACTCGGTCAGCTCTTGCAACTTGCCGTCGGCGACGCGGCAGACCCAACAATACGTGTTGTTGTAGGGCGCCCCCGACTTTGTAGTGACGCGGCCACGGCACTCAACTACTACGTAGTCGTCTTCGGCAATGAAGCGATGCGCGGTGTTCGTATATTGATCGGCAAACCGAGCGAACAGCGGCCTCAGGAGTTCGTTGAGGACTGCCTGTTTCCCACGGTATGTCCCGGAAAATTTCGTCGAGCCGATAATGGTCCAACAGATGTCGTCGGCCAGGCTTTCGACAAAGGGGGCGCCGTTGCCTTTCGATAGCTCGGTAAAAATGTTTTGCATGAGTTGTTTGTTCTCGGCTGCGCTCACGTTCATAACTCCTATGGAAAATACCTGGGGCTATCATGAATAGGTCTTATAAGTCCTATAAGACCTATAAGTCCCGTTCACAGCTTTAATGATCGGATATTGGATTTCGGTCACGCCCGAATCGCCGTCTTGCGCGACGTCGCCTTGCCAATACACTTCGCGGCTCGGTCCGGCGACCGCGTAGCCGCGCGACTCGATCCACGACCGCGCGGCGACGTAAGCCCGCTCGCATGTTTCGTCGCTGCCCTGATGGATGACGTATGCGACAGCGGCGCCGGGCAGTTCGTAGACCTGCGCCCGCCCGGCGCCAGGCGCAGGCTCGCGCAGAAATAGAATCGCTTCGCAATCTATGCTTCGCCGTTGGCCCGCGCAGGCGTGCCAGATCGCGCCACGTTCGAGGGGCGCGCCGCGTTGCTTGAAATCGCTGCTGAGTTCATCGAAGAGATCATCGGCGTCGGCGTATGAGGAGAGCGTGTCACGCACCGAAGCGACCATCCGGGGCGCGACATGCTTGACCGTGACCTCGTATTCCGGGACGCGGCCCGCCTGCTCGATCTGCGCCAGCCACGCATCGACCTCGGCCAATTGCGCCCGCTCGCGCTCGATCCTGCGCGTCAGTTCCGCCCGTCTGTTCTGAAGCGATTCCCGCACGCGGTCCAACGGCAGGTCGCCTTCCAACAAATGAACGATCTCTCCCAGTGAAAGGCCCAGTTCTTTGAAAGCCAGAATGCGGTTGAGTCGTGGCAGTAGCGTGGCTGAGTAGTAGCGGTAGCCCGTGTCGCGGTCAACGTAGGTAGGTTTGAGCAACCCCACCTCGTCGTAAAAGCGCAGCGCCTTGACCGACACCCGGGCCAGTTTGGAAAAATCTCCGATCCGAAACATCTCGATCCCTCCCTTTTCAGGAAACAGCTTGAATGTCTACCCGGACAGTCTACTGTCTCCCGCAACAGGAGAGTCAAGCGCGCCTCATCATTTCTTGGTCGCGGTCCACCTGGCCGGTCCTTTAACAAACTCGACGGCGCCTGACATCTTGGTCGGGGACTCGATCGTGCCGGTGAGGGTATTCTCGTACGGATCCCCGCTTCTATTTTTGCCCTCGACGTTTAACACCACTTTATTCCCTTTAACTGTGCCGGTAACTTTGTTCTCGCCTTGAGCGCCGGTAACCTTCTCGCCCTCCTGTTTGAGGACGAACGTCGAGAGGGCGTTTTGCGGGCCGCGCGCATCCTCCATGCTGACTGAGAATTCCCACGTCCCGGAGATGTCGGTTGCGCCGGCAGAGGAGCCGGCGGGCGCCAGCGTCAGTCCGAGTAAAAGTACGATTAACAGTTGATACTTCATACAGTCCTCCATAATTAAATAGGTTGGTTGATGATCTGGCGACTACTCATACCGGAGCGCTGCCAATGGATCTACACGCATCGCTCGCCGCGCCGGTATCCAGCAGGCCACAAGCGCCACGACTGTGAACAGCAGTGTAATCACGATGAAGGTCAGCGGATTGGTAGCGCTCACGCCGTAAAGCAACTTCGCTATCAAGCGCGTCAACGCGAAGGAAGCGATCACGCCGATGACCAGACCAATTAGCGTCAGCGTCAGTCCCTGCCCCACGACGAGCCTGAGCAGATCGCGCGGACGCGCGCCGAGCGCAAGGCGGATGCCCATCTCGCGCGTGCGCTCGGTAACCGCGTAAGACAGCACGCCGTAGATACCGACGGCGGCTAGCGACAATGCGAGCAAACCGAAAAGCGTCAACAACGCCGCCGCCAGGCGTTCGGTGTAAAGCGAGCCGTCTTTTTGTTGCGCCAGGGTCTGAAGGTTGTACACGGGCAGTGTCGGATCGAGTAATTGCGTTTCGCGACGCACGGCGGCAAGCAGCGTCTGCGATGGCGTCGCCGTCCGCGCGTGCAGCGTTAGCTGCGGGAAGTAGTTTTGCGCCAGCGGCAGGTAGAGCGCCGGGCGCGAGTCCGCGGTCAGGCCTTTCTCCTTGCTGTTTCTGACGACTCCGACCACTTCGGCAAACTGCCTGCCGCGAACGATCCGCTTGCCGACCACTTCCTGTCCTGGCCAATAACGACGCGCCGTCGCTTCATTGACGATGGCCACGAGCGGCGCGTCCGCCGTATCTTGCGCGGTGAATTCACGCCCCTGCGCGAGCGAGGCGCCGAGCGTTTGGAAATAGTTCGGGCCGATGGCGTTGGTATTGACGGGCTGCGGTCTGGAGCCTTCGATAATCAGAGGGCCGACCCATGGGACGTCGCTGAACGCCACGATGCGCGCAAAACTCACTGCCTCGACTCCGGGCAAGGCCGCGACTCGCTCGGCGAGGCGCCCAATGAATTGCCGCCCGCGCGCTTCGTTGTAACCATTCTGGCCCAGGTCGAACGACGCGGTCACCACCTTCGCCGGCTCAAATCCAGGGTCAATCGCCTGCAAGGCTCGCAAACTCTTCACGCATAAACCGGCGCCGATCAGCACCACGAGCGACAAGGCTACCTGCGTCACGACCAGCAGATTGCGCAAACTCAATCGCCGCGCCACGAGCCCAAGCCCCGGCGTTTCTTCTTTGAGAGCTGCGACGAAATCAGGTTTGGACGCTACGAGCGCGGGCGCCAGGCCGAAAACAATCCCGGTCACGAGCGATAGGCCCAGCGTGAAACCCAACGCCCGTTCATCCAGGCTGCCATCGAGGGCGCGCGGGACATCGTTGGTTTGTTGTTGGAATCTCAACAACAGACCTGTGAACCAGTATGCGACCAGCAAGCCGGCGCCGGCGCCCAGCGCCGCCAAGATCGCGCTTTCGGTCAGCAACTGCCGCACAATGCGCCAACGGCCCGCCCCGATAGCCAGCCGGACGGCGATCTCCTTACACCGCGCCGAGGCGCGCGCCAACAGCAGATTGGCGACGTTGGCGCAAGCAATCAGCAAGACAAACCCAACCACGCCCATCAAGAGTTTCAAGGGCGTCGAGAGGTCTTTGACCCGATCCGTATGCCCACGGCTTCCGTCCATCAGAAAAACTATGGTCGGATCGCCAATGTTATCGGCATTTTTACTGGGAAAAGTTCTTGTGGCGTCGTCAACCGGCGTCGCCAGCGCGGCTTGCGCCTGCTGACGACTGACACCTGGTTTGAGCCTGCCGATCAATGACAGCCATCCACAATTGCGATTGTCCAGTGAACAGCCGTCGCTCACCTGCGCATGCATCATGATCGGCACATAAACATCATTCGCTGTGCCGCGCGTCGTCCCCGTGAACTCCGACGGAGCGACGCCCACCACCGTGTAGCGGTAGGCGTTCAGGCTGAGCGTTTTGCCGATCACAGCCGGATCGGCGCCGAAACTCCTCCGCCACAAACCGTGACTGATGACGATGACCGGATGCGTGTTGGGCGTAAGATCTTCTTCCGGCAGAAAAAAGCGTCCCAGCGCAGGCCGCACGCCGAGCACGGCAAAGTAATTGCCGGTGACGATCTGCCCGATCACCCGTTCGGTCGCGTTCCCATCGCTCATGCTGAAGGGCCGTTGCTCATAAGCGACCACCCCTGACAACACGTCATTGCGGTCACGCAGCTCGGCGTACAGCGGGTAAGAAAAAATCGCAGGCGCCCCGCCGGCGTCTTCGACAAAAGTGACGAGTTGATCCGGCCGCTCGACGGGCAGCGTTCGAATTAACACCTTGTCCAACAGCGTGAAGATGGCCGTGTTCGCGCCGATGCCGAGCCCCAACGTCGAGACGGCGATCATCGTGAAACCAGGGTTCTTCAACAGCATCCGCAGACCATACCGCAGGTCTTGCCATAAGATTTCCAACGACCCCAATCCCCAGATCGCGCGACTATCCTCCTTCGACAGCGCCACACTCCCAAAAGAGCGCCACGCAGCTCGTCGCGCGTCTTTGGGCGACATTCCGTCCGCGACGTTCCGTTCGATCTCCATCTCCAGGTGGGCGCGGATCTCCTCGTCCAGTTCCCGCTCGGCGCGACGGCGATGGATGAGTCGACGAATGATGAAGCTTAGCTCTTGGCGCAAGCGCATACTCAATATCCCTCCGAGTTTCAGGCGTCGAAACGCGACATAAATGATCCAATCTCGTTTGTCACTCGTGTTTGAGCACTGTAAGCGGATCAACCTTCGTCCCTCGACGCGCTGGCAAATAGCAGGCCAGCAGCGCGACCACCAGCAGCAGCAAGGCGATCGCCGTGAACGTCGCCGGATCAGTCGCGCGTACTTCAAATAACAGATATGCCGTCATACGCGTCATCAACCGCGAAAGCGCGAACGCTCCGCCCAGCCCTAACGCCAGGCCGAGCAACACCGGCGCCATTCCTCGCCCAATGATAAGTTTGAACACGTCGCTCGCTTGCGCGCCCAGGGCCAGGCGAATTCCTATCTCCTGCGCGCGCTGCGTGACCGAGTACGCGACCACGCCATAGATGCCTATGGCCGCCAGCAGCAGCGCAAGCAACGCTGAGACGCCCAGTAGATTGAGGGTGAAACGCCGGCGGGCGAGTGAGTCGTCGAGAATTTCTTCAACGCTTCTGGCCTGCTGTAATGGCAATGCGGGATCAATTGACAGCGCGGCCTGGCGGACCGCCGAAGCGAGGTTCAGCGGATCGACATTCGTGCGCGCCAACAAGACCGCTTCGCCCCCCACGCCGGGCCAGTAGATCGTCGGCTCGACCGCCGCGTCCAGGCCGAGGTCTTTGATGTCGGCCACGACGCCGACGATCAGGACGGGAGTGGGTTTGCCCGATCCAAAATGCATAAAGATGCGTTTGCCCACAGGGTCCTGATTCGGAAAGAAGCCCCCCGCCATCGTTTCGTTGATGATGACCTTGTTGTCGTCGATGACATCCTTTTCGTCAAAGAGACGCCCGCCGCGCCGAGGGATCCCCATCATCTCGAAGAATCGATGATCCACCCTTCTCATTTGCGTGATTGGTTCTTTGCCCGGTTCTGGCTGCTGGCCTTCCGCAATGAATCTTGAGATACGAAATGACGGCGCAAACGGCAACCGGTCAATCACTCCCGCCTGTTGCGCTCCGGGGAGTTCTTGAATGCGCGACGTCAGTTGCTGATAGAAATTTCCGACCTGCTCATCTTCTCGATAACGGGACTGCGACAGTTCGATTTTCAGGCTGAGAAGATGGTCGGCGCGAAAGCCCGGATCGACCTGCAGCAGTTTTTGAAAGCTCCTGACTAGCAAGCCCGCGCCGACGAGCACGATGACGGCCAGCGCGACCTCGGTCATTACCAGTGTGCGGCTGAGGCCGCGCCGCCCGTCGCCGGCGGACCCCTTGCCGCCTTCCTTCAACGTTTGATTGAGATCGATGCGGGAAATTTGCAGCGCCGGCAGCGCGCCGAACAAAACGCCCGTCAACAGACTCACGCCGAAGGTAAACCCGAGCGTGCGCCAGTCAACCCCTATCGTCTCGAGACCCGGGATCTTCCCCGTCACGATTCCCAGCAAGCCCGACCGCAATACAGGTATGCTACAGGACGCCAGCGCAAGTCCCGCGACTCCGCCGAGCAGCGCCAGCAACAGGCTTTCAACCAAAAGCTGCCGAACCAGACGGCCACGCCCGGCGCCTATTGCGGCGCGAATCGCCATCTCGCGCTGTCGCCCCGCCGATTGCGCCAACAGCAGGTTGGAGACATTTGCGCAGGCGATCAGCAGGACGAGCGCGACAGCCGCGAAGACCAGCAAAACTATGGGACGCAGATCGCCGGCGAGGTGATGGCGCATCGGCGTCAGTTCAACGCCGGTGTTCTTGTTGGTCGCCGGATACAATTGCCGAAGCCGCTCGGCGATGGTCTCCATCTCCCTGCGCGCCTGCTCGATTGTCACGCCTGGTTTGAGTCGTCCAACGGCTCGCACCGAGTCATGCCTTCTGCTGGTGAGATCGATTTGACTCAGATGCGACAACGGCAGCCAGAAATCGGTCTCGAGCGGATACTGCTCGCCCATCACGCCGACAACCATGAAGCTCGCGCCGTTGAGTTGAATGCTTTTGCCGATGATGGCCGGATCACCGCCGAAGCCGCGACGCCAGAGAGATTGGCTGAGAATCACTACTCGATTGTTAACAGGCTGTTCTTCTTCAGGAAGAAAGTTGCGACCTAGCATCGGTTTAAGACCGAGCAGCGGAAACAGGTCCTGCGAAACCAGCATGCCCTGCGCCTCTATCGTCTCAGTGTGGCCGGCCAACTCCGCTTTACCGTAACGTTTATTCGAAAAGGCCGCCATCCCCTGAAACGACTGCGCCTGCGCGCGCCAATCCTGAAAATCCGGATATGAGCCTACAGGGCCGCGAACGTCAGGTTGCGTTTCCCAGATCATCACTAATTGATCCGCATCGGCAAATGGCAGCGGGCGTATCAACACGGCGTTGATAACGCTAAAGACCGCCGTATTCGCCCCCACGCCCAACGCTAGCGTGAGCGCGGCCACAGCCGTGAAGCCCTTGCGCTTGAGCAGTATTCGCGCGCCATAGCGCAGGTCCTGCCAGAAGATTTCCAACGACGCCAATCCCCACATCGCGCGGCTGTCTTCCTTCGCTATCGCGACGCTGCCGAACAAACGTCGTGCGGCCAGCCGCGCCTCTTCTGTCGACATTCCGTCCGCGATGTTCTGTTCGGCCTCCATCTCCAGGTGAGCGCGGATTTCTTCGTCAAGCTCCCGCTCGGCGCGACGGCGATGGATGAGACGTCGAATGATGAAACTCAGCTCTTGGCGCAAGCGCATACTCAACCCTCTTCTCCCGCGGGCTTCATAATGCGGGCGATTGCCGCGTTCAGACGCTCCCACTTCGATGTTTCCTCGAGGAGTTGCTTTTTGCCCGCCTTGGTAAGGCGGTAGTACCTCGCGCGGCGGTTGTTCTCCGAAGTCCCCCATTCGGCGGTGACCCAGCCCCGGCGCTCCAGCCGCTGCAGCGCCGGATAGAGCGAGCCGTGGTCCACTTTCAGCGCGTCCTCCGACGTCTGCTGAATGTAGTGCGCGATGTTGTGGCCGTGCAGCGGCCCGAAGAGCAGGGTTCGCAGGATCAACATGTCGAGCGTGCCCTGAAGGAG
>Ga0111539_10009906_pt1 | contig 12024 bp, 4 predicted proteins | sample RhiMethybrSRZTD1_FD_79667 | JGI IMG/M metagenome (GOLD analysis project Ga0111539, IMG submission 79667) | Populus rhizosphere microbial communities from Tennessee, USA - Rhizosphere MetaG P. TD hybrid SRZTD1 (version 2) (version 2) | ecosystem: Host-associated > Plants > Roots > Rhizosphere >...
AGTTGCGCCGGCTGCGCCGGTGTCGCCTTGCGGACCCTGCGGACCTTGCTGGCCTGGTGCGCCAGCTGCGCCGGTGTTGCCTTGCGGACCCGGCGGACCTTGCTGGCCTGGTGCGCCAGTTGCGCCGGCTGCGCCGGGATCGCCTTGCGGACCCTGCGGACCTTGCTGGCCTGGTGCGCCGGCTGCGCCGGTGTTGCCTTGCGGCCCCGGCTGACCTTGCGGTCCCTCTGCGCCAGTTTTGCCCGTGTCACCTTGCGGACCTTGCGGGCCGGTCGCGCCTGGCGGGCCAGATGCGCCGGTGTTGCCTTGCGGGCCGGTCGCGCCAGTCGGGCCAGGTGCGCCGGTGTCACCTTGCGGGCCCTTGGGACCCTCGGGACCCGCCGGCCCAATATGACCCTGCAGGCCTTGAGGACCGACCAGACCTGACGGTGGTCCGACCCACTGTCCAAACGGATCGATGACCGGGACGCCGCTCACCGTGATCGATCGCGGGTTGATGTCGCGGTCTCTCACGTCGACAGCATTCTTCGCGACCTGCGCGAACGCCTGCGACGTCAGCTTCGAGCGCGGCACCATCTCCTGGTCGGCGCCAACCTTCACCCCGAGATAGAGGTCGCCGCTCGCGAACAGGTTGACGGGGAAGGCCTGCACGCTGCCCAGCTCGACCTTGAACAGACCGTTGCGCACCGTCACCAACGGGTGCGTCTCCGTCCACAGCGCCGTGCCGCCCGAGGTCACGGAGTAGATCGCAAACTGGAACTGGAGCAGCGCAGTCACATCCGTACCGCTCCCTTGCAATGACAGTCGCGCCTGGAAAGGCAATGTCGACGGCGGACTCGCTTGAGCCACCAGCGGTGTGCCGAGCAAGACCAACCCGGCGAGCATAGAGAAAGTGATTGCGGAGTTTCTCATGGGAAGGTAGAGGTGAGAGAGGGCATGCGGCGGCCCGACGCAGCGATCTGGCGACGCAAGGTCGACGACCGCTTGTAGGGCAGCCGGCAATTGCAAGGCTTCGCCGCGGCAGTGCCAGTCAATTCCAAGGCGTCGCCGCGGCAGTGCCAATGAAGTGTCATTGGCATCGGCGCCTCACTCACTCGTACCGTTTTGGCAAGGTGTGCCAGGGCACCGCGTACGGAGGTGTCGGCGGCTGCCGCGGCGCATTGGCGCGCATTGCGACGGTCCCCGCGCAGTGGGTGCTCAGGCCGTGAGCGTGCTCGCCCACGGCACTCGAGCTGAGTTGACGACGGTCACCGATCGATGATGACGCCGGACGTTGCCACGCGGCCGAGTTCGATCGCGACCAGGACCAGCTCTTCAGCGCGAGCTGCCCGTTCGCGACCCGCGGCGCCATCACCGCGAGCCTTGCGGCGTCGCGCAGGTCTGGCGCACACGTGGTGCTGAGCTCTGCCAGCGAGTAGCGCCGTCAGTGCAACGGGGCGCTTCGGTGCGCCAGGTCGGGTCGCAGGCTCGGCAGGAGACCGTGGCCGCGGTCCTGGTCAGCTCAGACAAGATGAAGCGGTCGGCCCGCTACGCATGTGCGCGGTTCAGTCTCGAATCGCTTCGCGGCCAGAGCCGCAGGCGGAGGGACCGACCTATGACCAAGATTGCCTACGTTGGATTGGACGTTCACGCTGCCACGATCAACATCGCGCCGCTCGAGGAGCGCCAGAGAAGCCGGAGGTCAGGGAGACCCCGAACAACCCGGCTGCGATCCGGAAGGCGTTCAAGCAGATTGCCAAGGGCCGTTCGCTGCGATGCTGCTACGAGGCCGGGCCTTGCGGCTACGTGTTGCAGCATCAGCTCACCGCCATGGGGGTCGAGTGCCAGGTCGTTGCGCCATCGCTGATCCCACAGAAGCCTGGAGACCGGGTCAAGACGGACCGGAGGGACGCGGCGAAGCTGGCACGGCTACTGCGCAGCGGGGATCTGACTCCCATCACGGTGCCGACGGAAGACCAGGAGGCAGTGCGCGACCTCGTGCGTGCGCGAGAGGCTGCGCGCCGAAATTGGACCGATGCCCGGCACCGACTGACGAAGTTCCTGCTGCGACACGGGCAGAGATACCACGCCAGTAACTGGACCAAACCGTTCTGGGCTTGGGTCAACCACGTCGCATTCGAGCAAGCCGAGCTGACGAAGACCCTGCAGCACTACATCGACATGGCTCTACCTCGACCGGCAGATCGAAGACTTGGACGATCACATCGAGACCATCGCCGGCCGCGCGCCTTTCCGCGACATGGTTGCTCGCTTGAGTTGCTTGCGTGGCATCAGCACGCTCGCCGCCAGGGTGATCGTCTCCGAGGTTTACGACTTGCGCCGATTCGCAACGGCGAGCCAGTTCATGGCCTTCCTCGGGGTTGTCCCCAGCGAGCAAGTCCGCATGCTCGTGCTCGCCGTGGCGCTGCGGTTCTGACGCGCGACGCGAAGACGCGCATTGCGTCAGCGCGTGCCGGCGACGAGGTCGATGCACTTCGTTTCGCCCGCCGCGGTCGTGACGGCGCCGGCGTGCACGAGCGCTCCGCGCCACCAGTAGCCGAGCGCATGTTCGCCGGCATCGACGCCGACGAACAGGAACCGGCCTTCGCAGTCGGTGTATGCGTTCGTCTCGCGCACCCCGCCCAGGCTCACGCGCACGCCGATTCGCGGCTCGCCGGCGTCGTCGGTGAGCCAACCCTCGATGCGAGCGGGCGCGCCGACGCGCAGTTCGGGCACGGCGCCGCCGATCTGGAACGAGTCGGTGCTGCCCGACACCGCCGAGCCAGCCGCGCGCAAGCGCACCGAGGGCGTGCCCGCGCGCAGCCCGCCGATCTTGAACGTGCCGCGCGCATCGCTGACCGTGCTAGCGAACGTGCGCCACGCGACGTCGCCGCGTGGTGCCATGGTTGCGCCCTGCTGCAGCTCGACCGGCGTGTTCGGCACCGGCGCACCGGCCGCGTCGACCACGCGGCCGCGCACGAACTCCGCCCGTTCGGCGACCAGCTGCAGCTCGCTTGTGGGGGCGCCGCGACCGTCATGCAGCAAAGCACGGCCATTGTGGACCGTGACGCGCCTCCCCGGCCCCTGGGCTTGCGCGAACACATAGTGCTCGTCGTCGAGCTCGAATAGCAGCCTGCCCCCGGCGCTCGAGCGCGTGCGGAACTCAAAGCAGCCGTCGTCGTCGGTCCACGCGACCAGCGGTGTCGGCGACTTCGTCGGGTACTCGTGCACCAGCAGCGGGCACCACATGAGCGGCGCGTCGCCGAGGGTCACCCGCCCGGTCACCGTGATCTCCTCCACGGGCAGGGCCTGGAATCGCAGAGGATCCTGGTCCCGGCCGCGCAGCGCGCGTAGCGCGGAGGTGACGAACGCCGGTTCCGGATGCGCCACCGCTACGCTCCAGTCCGCGAGCGGTAGGCCTTCGAGCACGCACACGCCGTCGGCCCCGAGGCGCGGCTCTTCGATCGCGCGCGGCATCGCGAACGAACCGACCGGCATCGCCTGCACGCGCACCGCAGCTGTCGCGAGCGCCGTCGCAGGCGCGTCGACGACGCGGATCTCGAGCCGTTCACCGTCGTGCCTCAGCACCAGGTCGCCACGCTCGTCGATCCAATCGTGGAACGTGCACTCCTGGTAGCCGAAGCCCGGTGCGATCGCGCGCAGCACGACGTCGCCGATCGGCACGCCGGCGAGCTCGAATGCACCGTCGCGATCGGTGGTGCCATCGACTCGCAGCGGCGGCGCGGTGAAGTCCTTGGTCGCGACGAGCGAAGCGCCGGCGACTGCGTTGCCGCGTTCGTCGACGAGGCGACCGCGCAGCGTGCGCGCTTCCCACACCCGCAGTTCGGTGACTGCCGGCCGATCGCCGCGGACGTCGAGCACGTCGCTGTCTGCGGTCGTGGTGCCGAGGGCACGCGCGTGCACGCGGTAGTTCGAGGCCGGTAGGCGGCGGCACACGAAAATGCCTTCGCCGTCGGTGCGAACTCGCTGCACCACGCGCGTGGCGTCGCCCCACGCGGTGACCCACACCGCGCCCGCACGCACCGGCTCCCCGTCCTGGCCGAGCACGCGGCCGAAAACCGTGGCGCCCGGGCGCGGTGCGTCCTGGCCGGCGGCGTCCGGCAGCAATCCTGCGAGCATGCCGAGGGCAAGAACGCAGCGAGCACTTGGCATGCGCGACACGATACCGAGACGCGCGCCGCGTCGCTTGGCGGAGTGGGCATACCGTCACTACCCGAAGGTGACCAGCGCCAGCGCAAGATGCTGACGCATCAGCCGCCGATCGTCGCCGACGTGTGTCGCAAGGCGAACCTGCGACTCACCAAGCGATTCCATCGACTCGAGGCCCGGGGGAAACGATCACCCGTCGCGATCACCGCGATTGCCCGCGAGCTCGCCGGATTCATCTGGCCGTTGCACGTGTCGACTCGGCCTGACCGACCACAACACCCAGAACAAACCCAGAACCTGTGAGTAGCCGGCCAGCAGAGAAACGAAGCCCGCGCTCGAGGTCCCGCCACGGCTGGAGGATCCTCGAGAACTTCTTGCGGCAGGACCTCGTGTCCGAATCCGCGCGCTCAGAGCGAGGCAACTCCCGACGATTCACTCGTCATGCGGCTCTACTCGTCGAGCAACCCGCGCATCCTAGAGTGACCAACCGTCGACAACACGTCTGCCTCGAGCGCGGCCTTCGTTCCTCTGCCAACCTCGCTACCGGGAGCAAGATCTGAAGAACGAAGACCAGCTACTTGACGGACCGCTTCATCCTAGAAGTTGCTGATGAAGCTGGCCAGCCCGTTCGACACCGTCGCGCCGAAGGTGTTCTGGCCGTTCGGCAGGCTGAACGGAACGACCAGCGCCACCGATTGCGCGAAGAGCTGCGTGCCGTAGGCGACGCCGGCCGGGACCTGGAACTGAGTGGTCAGCGAGCTCGAAGCGCCGACGAACGTCAGCATGAGGTCGAGCGACGCCAGGTGCAGCCTGCAGCCAGGCATGCCGATGAACGTCAGGTCCGCGCCCGGCAGGTTCTGGCCGAGGCTGATGATCGTGGCGCCGAGGTATGCACCCGACGTCGGCGCCGCTTCGGGAATGTTCGACTGGGTGTAGGTAACCAGAGTGCCCGAGCCCGGCGTCGAGACCGGCGCGGGTGCGGCCGCCAGCGACATCGCCGACATGTTGACGCCGGCGACGAGCAACGGCAGCGCGGTCGCCAGGTTCACCGAACCGTTGTCTGTCGACGGACCGCCCGGCGACAGACCGACGTAGTAGCCGATGCCGGAGGCACCGAGCGGCGACAGTGCGCCCCAGACGATCCTCACGACGCCCGAGGGGTAGAGCTGGATCTGGATGTTGTTGGCGTCGGCAACCGAGGTGCCACCGTAGTCCCAGACACCGTCCCACGTGACCACGGTCACCGTGGCCGACTCTTCGTACTTGATCTGGCCGCTGCCGACGATCGTGGGGTTCATGTCGTGCGCGCTGCGGAACGACTTCTGCGGATCGTTGAGCAGCAGCGAAACGCTCTGGTCCCAGGTCGGGCTGTTGCCGGCGGCCATCGACACGAAGCCGTTCGAGCAGATCGCGATGCCGGTCGTGCCGGGAAACGAGCCTGTGGTGAACGGCACCACCTGCTCGGTGTCGTCCGCGTTGGCGACGATCGTCGGGACCGCCTGGACCGAACCGACGGGCAACCAGGTGCCGCCAGCGGTCACCGAATAGCCACCGGCGGACGGCGTCATCGTGATCGCGGTGTTGCTCAACGCTGGCGCGGCCACGGAGGCGCTGCCGAAGGCCTGGTAGAGCGAGTCGCCGATGTAGCAGCCGTTGCCGTAGCTGGTGTGACTCGCGGCCAGCGCATGGCAGGTCACGGACTCGCTCCAACCGGCGCCGCTCGGCGTGAAGGTGATCGAGCGCCCGCCCAGGTCGAACGCGAGGAGGCCGAAGCTCTCGTGCATGCCGCCAGTGACCGAGCCGGCGGGGCCGGGGACGAGGTTCACGGCGTTGACCGGCGTGCCGTTGGACGGCGAGATGCCGACGTGCTTGAGCTGGCTCCAGCTCGGAACCGTCTGGACGTTCATCGCCGGGCTGTAGCTGAACTTGACGGTGCCGGCCGTCGAGTCGAGCTCGATCTCGAAGCTCTTCTGCACCGCGTTGCCGTACTCGACGACGTTGCTCCACACGACGCGGGTCAGCGACCCGGACGTCTCGTACGAGACGCCGTTCGGCCCGACGCTGTCGAGGTCGCCGAAGAACGGCATGATGCGCGGGTTGCTGCCGGCCGGGCCGTACAGCGACACGCTGCTGCTAGCGGCGACGCTGCCCCAGCTGCTGGAGGCCGGGATGCCGTTGACCGTGGCGCCGTTGGTCAGCGCGATCCAGCCGTTCGTGCACGCGACGAAGTGGGTCCACGTCGTCGTGCCCGCGCTGCCGGCCATCGTGAATGGCGCGGCCAGCGCGAAGTGCGCCGAGATGGTGTCGTCTCCGCTGAAGATGAAGTTGGCCGCAGGAGCGAAGTTGCCGCATTGGGCTGCCGCCGACATGGCGAAGAGTCCCGCAGCGGTGAGCGAAGAGAGCGCACGAATCATGGTGCCTTTTCCAATGGAGGACCCGGCAGGCATGTCGAGTTCCGGCCGCGAAGGTAGCGCAAGGGCGCTGCATGGCAACCGCCCCGACGGCAGTCCTTACGCTGCGGCGCGTGGGTTGGCCGGGAAGCAACGCGGTGTGGGTCTGTCGTTCGATCTCGTGGCGGCTGCCGTCTGCGCTCCGTTGCCGGTCTACGGAAGTTCGCTTTCACGCATGGTCTGGGGAGCCACTGCCGCTCGGAGGAGCGGACCTGTCTGCCTCGCGGTGCTGAGCCGCGGGGCGGCTGCGTTTTCGGGGAGCGCGTGAGGCGCGGTGGCGCGGCGGGTTGCGGCGGCGGTGCGGCGGGGTCCGGAGTTCGTGTTCACGACGGGTGCGGGTCCCCCACTCCGTTTCGGCCGAGTGTGGACCGGCACCAGTCCCTGCTCTCCGACGCCGAGTCGCTCATCAAGAACGTGGTCGCCAGGATCCAGGGGCAGGGCAACGTCGAGGCGGAAGACTCCGCAACGGCATCCGCAAGGCGATCGCGGCGCTGCAGGCGACGCTCGGAAACCCGTAAGCCGAGAGCGGAGACTTGCGCGAAGGTGCCTGGATTCTTCGCGGCTCGTCCACGATGGGGGCAGATGCCCGACGGAAGAAGCCCTGCTGTGGAGCGTCCGTTCGGAGGCAAACCATGAGATCTACCATGACAGTGTGCACGGCGGTGTTCAGCGCTTTCGCTTGGCTCGGAGCGCAGGACGCCGGAGTCACCAGTATCCAGGTCGGCTTCCTGCCGGGAGAGGCAAACCCTGCGCGAGTGGTTTGGCGCGGCTCGGCCTTCGAGCTCACTTCGAACGCCACCGCTAGCGAGGATCGTCAACCGACCCTAGGTCGAGGGGTGTTTCTCGGGGCAGACACGCCTGCGACGCTCCGTCTCGAAATGGTGGACGCAGACACCTGCATGATGGTGATGCAGCGTCCGCCGACGTCTGGCAACCTGTTGCAGCTCGGCGATCTGCGGCGCGTGGACGGCGCGTGGCGGCTGGTAGCTGCCGCGATCCTCGACAAAGTCGTGCCACCGTTCGGCGCCTCCGAACCGCCCACCTGGTTCTCACGAAGTGAGCTCGTGGCGTGGGACGAAGCTGCCCGAATCGCAACGATCGTGGTCATGCACAACATCATGTTGACCGCCGAGCAGGCCGGCGGAGAAGCCACATCGGGTGCCGTGCTCGAATGCCGAGTGCCGCTGACGAAAGTGAGCGGTGACTCGCCAGTTCCAGTCCTCGCTCCGCCCACAGGCAAGCTCGTAGCCGTCGGCCGCGGTATGCGCACACATCGCAGCGGATCGTCCTGCGTGTTGTCCACCTTGGTGGAGGACCGCAGCGAGACCACCGGTCGCCTCGTCTTCCGGCTCCGGATATGGCAACGGGATCAATCCGGCGAATGGCGTGATCTCAGCGTGCCGCGGTTGCTCGTGGGGCAGCCGTACGAGTACGGGATTGCGCGAGGGAACGACGGCACCTTGGTCGTGGCGATGCTCGAGCCGACCAATGGCCAGACGGTCCTGCGCACTGCGCGTTTGCGATCCGATCAGGGCTACTTCGTGGTCGAAGAGACGGTGCTGGCGCAGCCACCTGGCAATGGCGTCCCGATCCTGTGGCAGTCGACGCCAGACGGCCCGGCGGCGTGGTCATTCGACAACGGCCGCGCCACGCGCGTGCACTGATCTGCACCGCGGCTGCATGCAGGACTGGTCCGAGCACTGCCGCTTCGGCCTGCTGCAGCAGAACTCTTGCAACTCCCGGCGTCAGATGCCGAAGGAAATGCGACGTCCAAGAGCCAGTGTATTTGCAGACTCGAGCCAGCGTCGCGCATGCGGTTGGGACCAACTGCTCCAAGGGCGTTCGGCACCTTCCGTCATTTCGGCCTCTCCTTCCCAGGCTCAGCGACGAGCGTCACCCTCCATTCCGCCGCTTGCTTGTCGTGGTCACTGCCCCTTGGGCACTTCCACCAGTCGCGGTGCGAAGTACTCGCGGGCGATCGCAGGGGCGGGCCGCGATCCTGCGCTTGACGCTGCGATTCGCCGTGTCAGTCAGCTCTCGAGCGCCAGCACGATCTGGCCGACAGCCTTGCGGTAGATCTGCCGGAACGCGCGCGCGTCGCCGCCAAATCGGCCGCTAGAGTGAAGAGCGATCCGATTCCCAAACTCGCTTTCACACATGGTCTGGGGAGCTTCCTGCATCGGAATCGCGGGCTGCGGCGACGTAGGGGGCACGATGACCGCGGACCGGACAACCGAGGTGCTGGCGGAGCTTGGCTGGCTGCGCGACCTGGCGCAGCAGCTGGCCGGCCAGGGCGAGGCAGACGACCTCGTGCAGGATGTCGCGGTCGCGGCGCTCGCGGCGCCGCCGGGGCCGTTCGCCCGGCCGCGGGCGTGGCTCGCGACGGTGCTGCGCAACATCGCGGCGAGCGGCGCACGCAAGCGCCGGGCGCGGAGCCAGCACGAAGCCGCGGCGGCACGCGCGGAGGGGACGGCGGGAACGGACGAGCTGGTGCAGCGCGCGGAGCGTCAGCGGGAGCTGGTTGACTCGGTGCTGCGGCTCGACGCGCCGTTCCGCGACGTGGTGCTGCAGCGCTTCTTCGACGGGCTGCCGCCGCGCGCGATCGCCGCGCGCGCCGGTGTACCGGTCGCGACGATCCACAGCCGCTTGCAGCGCGCGCTGCGGCGGCTGCGCGCCGAGCTCGAGGCGCGGTACGGCCGCGGCGAACAGTGGCTCGCGGCGTTCGCGCCGCTGCTCGACGCGCCGGCGGCCGCCGGTGCGGCGGCGACGGTAGGAACGGCAGGAACGGTGGGAGTGATCCTCATGCAGGCGAAGACAGTCGTCGTCGCCGCTGCGCTGTTCTGCGGCGCGGCGGCGCTCTACTTCGTTTCCGGCGGCGGTGCGACGGACAGCAAAGCACCGGTATCGGCTGCGGCGCGCGAAGGGCCGGGCGGCCGCAGCGGCGCGAGCAGTCCGGCATCAGCTGCTGCCGCCGCCCCGCTTGAACGGCGCGACGCAGGTCAGGCGCCGGAGGCGGAGGCCACCGGCGCGGCCGAGGCTGCAGTCGAAGTCGCCGGCACCGTGTTCGACGCCGTGGGGATGCGCTGCGCGGGTGTGCCGATCGCACGCCGCGGCGCGCAGGGAACGCTTGCGACGAGCGACGTCGGCGGGAAGTTCACCGTCCGCGTGCCTCCTTCCCGGTGCACGCTCGTCGCCGCGGGCGAACGGTTCGTCACGGTGCTGGGCGGCGCGTGGTCGCCGCGAAGCAGTCTCGAGCCGGCGCTCGTCGTCGCGCCGGCGCTGCGCCTCCAGGGCCGCATCATCGGCGGCGACGGAGCGCCGATCGCGCAGGCGAAACTCGTGCTCGACCTGCCCGCGGACTTCGGCACACGCTTCCCAGCGGCCCTCGATCTCGGCCAGGAGTTGCGCGTGGCGACGACAACGGACTCGTACGGCGCGTTTGCGCTCACAGCCGTTCCCGCGGTACCGGGAGCGACGCTGTTCGTCAGCGCGCTGGGCTTCCGGCCAGCGAGCGTGCCACTGCCGACCGGCGACGACCTCGGCATGAGCGTGACGCTGCAGCCGTATCGAGCGACGGCCGGCGCGCTTGCGGGCCACGTCGTCGACGCCGGCGGCGCACCGTGCCCCGGCGCGCGCGTGGCGCTCGGCCTCACGTCGGTCGTCAGCGACAGCGACGGCGCGTTCGCGATCTCGTTGCAGCGCGCCGGCTCGCCGGGCGAGCTGGTCGCGGCGAAGGCGGGCGCGCTGCCCGCGCGCCTGCTGCCTCGGCACGGCGACGGCACGTCGGTGGAGCACTGGCCGAACCCCCTCGTGCTGCGGCTCGGGCAGCCACCGCTGGCGATCTCGGGTCGCGTCGTCACCGAGGACGGGCAGCCGGTGGCCGGCGCGGAGGTGTGGGTCGCGAATCCCGAGCCGTTCGGCCTAGGCGGCATCGTGCCGCTCCAGCTCGAGTACTTGCTCGCCGGCGGCGCTCTGCCGCGGGGGGCGGAGCGCGAGCCGCAGCACGCCGACGACCCGCTGCGCACCGGCAGTGTCACCGTGAACTCGGGCAACCCGGGGTTGCCGACCGCGAGCTTCTGGTACGCGGTCGCCGACGCACAGGGAGTGTTCACCGTGCACGGGCTGCTGCCGCACGACTACGTTCTGAAGGCAACGGACCCGAAGACGAATGTGCAGACGGAGCGCGACGCGGTCGCGGCTGGAAGTACCGGCGTCGAGCTCGTCGTCGCGCGGACTGCGGAACACGTCTGGCCCGTGTTGCGAGGCACGGTGCGCTCGCTGCAGGGCACGCCGATCGCCGGCGTCGAGGTCCGGCTCGTGTCGTTGTCGTTCGCGATGTCGGCGCGCGTTCCGGGCGGGCGCTATGAGGGCAACGCCATACGCTACCGCAAAGAGGTGCGGACCGGCGCCGACGGGACGTTCGCGCTCCAAGACGTCGCTCGCGCAGGGACATCGCTTCACGTCTCCGGCGACGCAGTAATCCCGGCGAACGTGCCGCTCGGACGTGACATCGATCCGCTCACCGTCGTCGCGTCGGTCGAAGCGCGGTGCCACGTAGAGGTACTGCTCGCCGATGCATCCGAAGCCGACGCAATCTCCGCGCGCGACGCGGAAGGAACCGGCGTCGATCTCGTGGTGATCCGAGGCGGCGCGAACCGGTACGAGTCTCAAATGCGGCTGTTCGACGGCAAGAGCGGCGTGTTCGCGCTCGGCGAGCGCGCCGCCGTGCTTGTCCTCAAGAAGGAGAATGCCACCGTGCGCGAAGTGCCGTTGCAACTCCGGCCCGGCGCCGTCACGCTCGTGCAGTGACCCACCGTCTGAACGCGGCGCGCGCGTCCGTACGGACTCTCGGAGAGCAGAGATCGTGGTCAACAGTCGCCCTCGAAACCGACCGCTCCGGCAGGCCTCCGCGACGTGCGTTCGTCCAACATCAGTTGCCGACGATCCCGTGACCGCCGTTCGTGAAGACGAGGCCGGCCGGGTTCGCGCCCGGGACGAGGACGATGCCCTGCTGGTAGAACGCGAACCCAGCGAGGCTCGGCGTCGCTGGCACGGTGAAGACCCAGTTGGCCTCACCGGCGGTGCTAGCGATGCCGAGCAAGATCGTCGCCTCCGCGGACGCCAGCAGCGCGCAGCCCGTCATGCCGAACGGAGTCAGCAACAGCGGCAGCGGCACGGTCCCGTACACGCTGTCGGACAGGCCCAGGACGCCGCCGACCGGCGATCCCGCGGGCACGCGGTCGACGAGCGCGAAGAACTGACCGCCGAGCACGGGCGCCGAGCTCCACAGCGGATGCGCGCGCAGCCGCGGCGTCTGCGGCAGCGTGCCGGCGCAGCCGCTGCCATACGTCGCGTAGCTCGCCGCGACCGCAGGCTCGGTCCACTTCCAGGTCGTGTCCGTGTAGCTCCCGCCGTTCAGGTGACC